>Ga0209511_1004478_pt1 | contig 10103 bp, 9 predicted proteins | sample SSSSmetaG_FD_184141 | JGI IMG/M metagenome (GOLD analysis project Ga0209511, IMG submission 184141) | Glacier valley bacterial and archeal communities from Borup Fiord, Nunavut, Canada, to study Microbial Dark Matter (Phase II) - ​SSSS... | ecosystem: Environmental > Aquatic > Freshwater > Ice >... | reverse complement strand
GCCCCCGATGCCTCGGCCGCGCTCGACATCACGGCCACGGCCAAAGGAGCTTTGCTGCCCCGCCTCACGGCGGCTCAGCGCACGGGCATTACCGCGCCGGCCACGGGCCTGCTCGTGTACCAGGCCGATGCGGCGGCTGGCTTCTACTACAATGCCGGTACGCCGGCGGCCCCGGCCTGGACGCGCCTGACGACGGGCACGGGCTGGAGCCTGAGCGGCAACGCCGGCACCGACTCTACGGCCAACTACCTGGGCACTACCGATGCCAAGCCCTTGCGCCTGGGCACCGGCGGCCAGGAACTGGCGCGGCTGCACCCCAACGGGGCGCTGTGGCTGGGCGGGGCACCTCGCGCCAGCGGCTATAGTGGCTTACTGGGCAACCACCTGCTGCTGGGCTACCAGGCCGGTAAGAAGCTGGCGGCCAGCACCATCGTCAACCATTTTGTGGGCTACCAGGCGGGGCTGCACACCACCACGGGCAGCTTCAACCACTTCGTGGGCTTTCAGGCGGGCTACGCCAATACTGAGGGCGAGGGCAACCACTTCGAGGGTTTTCAGGCGGGTTACCGCAACACCACCGGCTATTTCAATCAGTTTGTCGGCACCAGCGCCGGCTACTCCAACACCACGGGCAGAGATAACTACTTCAGCGGCGAAACGGCCGGCAACGCCAATAGCACGGGCGATTTCAATCAGTTCATCGGCCAGTTCAGCGGCCAGTACAATACGACGGGTAGCCAAAACCACTTCAGCGGTTTTGGCAGTGGCGGCAGTAATGTAACGGGCAGTCAGAACCACTTCGAAGGCTACGGCAGCGGCGAGTCAAATAACGGGGGCAACTATAACACGTTCGTGGGTTATCAGAGCGGCCGCAACAGTACGGGCAGCAACAACCAGTTCGTAGGCTACAAGAGCGGCTACAGTAACTCGACGGGCGGCAGCAACGTGTTCAGCGGTTACCAGAGCGGCTACAGCAATACTACGGGCGGCAGCAACGTGTTTGCGGGCTTCCAGAGCGGCTACGCCAACACCAGGGGCAGCAACAACCAGTTCAGCGGCTACGGCAGCGGCGACAGCAACACGACGGGCAACTATAACACGTTCGAAGGCACCAGCGCCGGCACCAGCAACACGATAGGCGGCAACAATACCTTCGTGGGCTACGCCAGCGGCTACAACAGCGCCACGGGCAGCAACAACACCGCCCTGGGCTCCGCGGCCGGGGCTGCCACGGCCAACCTCTACAACGCGACGGCCCTCGGCTACAACGCGTTGGTCGATACCAACGACAAGGTGCGCCTGGGCAACACCAGCGTCGTGACCATCGAGGGCCAGGTGGCCTACTCGCACCCCTCCGACGCACGCTTCAAGTACGACGTGCGGGCCAACGTGCCGGGCCTGGCCTTCATCGCCCGACTGCGGCCCGTGACCTACCGCTTCGACGCGGCCCAGCTCGATGCCTTCACCCGCACGGGGGCGCTGGGTCCTGGCCGGGCCGATAAAAGCGCGGCCGTGCAGTCGGGCTTTCTGGCCCAGGAGGTGGAAACCGCTGCACGAAGTCTGGGCTACGCCTTCGACGGGCTGCGGGTGCCGGCCAGCGCCCGCGAGCACTACGGGCTGGCCTATTCGCAGTTCGTGGTGCCCCTGGTACGGGCCGTGCAGGAGCAGCAAGCCCAAATCGAAGCCCTGCAAACTCAGCTCGCCACCGACCACGCGGCCCTGCTGGCCCTGCAAGCGCGGGTGGCCCGGCTGCTGGGCGAAGAGGCCCAGACTCGTAAGTAGGCCCGAAGGTCCGGTAGCCGTCGCGGTTAGTGCCCTACGCTTTCAGAAGTTGTAACGAAGTAAAGCCCACCAGCCTGCCAAGCGTAATCAGCGCAAGATGCCTCAACTATGAGGCCGGTGCGAACCCGGCTCGTAGGCCGCGAAGCCGCGAGCAGCCGGCCGCGGGTGCGCCTGCCCCGCGCCGGCCATGCTCTCGCCTGTACCACTGAGGTTTAGTACAGCAGTCCATACACCACCTACCCGCCCACGAAGAAAACCAGCCCTCGTTCCCGAAAGCTGGCCTTTCCGTTTGTGTTGCCTGAGCGATGGCAGCTAATCTAGCGCCACGTCCGCCGCCAACGCCAGCCCGCCATTACCGTCCGCGATAGGCGCATATACCACCGCCGGCACCCCGTCCAAGCTCGCCGCTGCCACCGTGCCCAGCCCCGCCGCCGTCCCCGCCGCCTTGAAACCAGCCACTAAATCGGTGCGGATGCTCACGCTCGTACCGTAGAGTGTGTTAATCCGCTCCAGATGCCCGGCTGCCGTTTCCCCATCGGCCAGCGAAGCCACCAGCCGCGCCGTCAGCGCCCGCGCCCGCCGGTCCGACTTCGCCCGCAACGCCAGCGCCTTCTTCATGCGCCGCTTAAATTGTACCTGATAAGCCGAAAGTGCCATCTTGTTGAAAGTTAAGATTTAATGGTTAAGAGTTGAATATTAAGAGCTAGGGGTCAAAAGCTGTCAGCGACCCGAGAGGCCAACTCTTAACTTTTAACTCCTAACTCTTAACTGAATTACGCCACGTACTCAATCGCCAGCGGGTTCGTCGTGTTGTTGTTGAGGGCGTAGAACTTGCCGTTCGTCTGCTGGTAGAAGTTGATGCCTACCACGCCCACCACCAGGTCAGCCGCCGCCGGCGCGGCCGCAAAGCTGGCCACCTGCTTGACGTTGGCTTGCGTCGCCCCGCTCAGCGGCAATACTCCCAGCGGAGCCGCCACCACGGCGTTGACGAAGCTCATCACCTCCATATCCAGCGCGGCCGCCGCGAACACCAGCTCGTAGTGCGTCGCCCCTTGCGGCGCGGCGAAGTCCGTCAGCGGGTTCAGGTTCGGAATGTCCAGCGTCACGTCTGCCCCCGCCCCCGTTACCTCATAAGGGAAAAACATCGTCTGCCCAATCCCCGACAAGGCGTTGAAGTTGAAGCCGAGCAACGGGGCCGAGTTGCTCGCGTCGAACACCCGCATCCCCCGGTCGTTCGTGTCGTCGAGGCCAATCACCTCCCGCATCACCTTCACCAGACGAGAGGTCATGAAGCGGTCGCTGGCCGTGTTAATCTGCACCCGCAGCGCGTCGCGCAGCAGCTTGCCGTACTTGGTCGCCTGGCCAAACTCGTTCGCGTTTTCCCGCGTCCGGGCCAGGCTCGGGGCCGTAAGGAAGGCCGCCCGGTTGCTTTGCGGCTTCTGCGAAACGCTGCCGTCCTTGTTGAATACCAGGCCCCCTACGGTGCCCTGAATGCGAATAACGCCGGTCTGACGTGCCATTTCGGTTTACTTGAAAGGGTGAATAATGATCGACACCACGAACCTACGCCCCACCTGGCAGCGTTGTATATTCGTGTGTTCAATTATGTCCCAATAGGCCCCAAAATGCCCCAGATTTGCATCTATCCCCAGCAGGCCGCCACCCTTACCGGCAACGGCTACCAGGCCGGTAAGCGCCTGCTCCAGCGCATCCGCGCCCGGCTCGGCAAGCCCGCCCGCGCCCTGGTGTCAGTCCAGGAGTTTTGCGCCCACACCCACTTGCCCGAAGCCGAAGTCCGCGCTGCCCTCACCCGCCCCTGACCTTACCAGCCTGCCGGCCCCACCCCCCAGGCGCGCCCCTATCGAAAGTCTATCGCGCCCGTATCGAAAGCTTGTCCGCTGGGTGTACTCGTCATAATTCCCGCCGGCCTTGCACAAGCTGGTCGGGATGAGGGGTCGGCAATTTGCCGCCCATGCCGCCGTCGAGCTGCCCGCCCATGCGCCGGCAGCTCCTACGTCAAGCCGCCAGCATCTCTACCGCGCAAATCGTCTCTGAACGTGCGGGCGTACTCCTTTCCGGCGGCGCGCCCCCGTCCCAGGCCGCCCGCATGGCCGAGTGTTGGGTTTCTTCCACCACCTGGGCGTAGCGCATCGTGGTTTGAATGTGGGCATGGCCCATCACCTTTTGCAGCACGACCACCGGCAGCCCCCGCATCAGGCTCTGCACGGCGAACGTGTGCCGCGCCGTGTGCATCGAAATCAGCTCCCAGAGCGGCACAGCCGCTTTGCGCACCACCCCGCCCGCCGTGTCCACCACCTCGACGGGCCGCGTGAGGCCCGCCAGGGCTGCCACCCGTTTCAGCGCCCGGTTCATGGCCGTGTTTACCCGCACCGGCATCAGTTTGGCCCCGGTCCCCGACCGCTCCGGCCCCGCGTACTTGTCGAGCAGTGCCGCCGCGAGCGGGGTCAGGTAAATACTCACGGCCGTCCGGGTCTTGGTTTGCGTCAGCCGCAATACCCGTCCACCTCCGCTGAGCTGGTGCAGGTTGCCCCCGTGCAGCGCGGCCACGTCCGAGTACCGCAAGCCCGTGTAGCAGCAAAACAGGAACACGTCCCGCACCCCCACCATCCAGTCGGGCAGCATCGCATAAGCCAGCCGCACCAACTCCTCGTCTTGCAAATAGACCTTGACCGGCGCCGCGTACCGCAGCGACACCCGGCTCAGGTCCAGGGCCAGCATCTCGCCCCGCTCATTCTGCAAGTGCCGCAAAAAAGCCTTCACGTCCTTCACCGTCGAAAACACCGCGTTGTCGGCCAGCCCCTGCACGTCCCGCAGATAGCCTATAAACTGCTGGTGCAATTCCAGGTCGTAGCCCGCCACCGGCAGCCGTGGGCTTCCCACCGAGGCCAAAAACCGCCCCAGCGTATTGCGCACCGTCTGGTAGTGCGCCAGGGTATTTTTGGCGTAGCCCATGCCCCGCATCGTGTCCATGAATGCGCCGAACCGCTCCACCATCGGCAGCGCCGGCGGGGCCAACGCCTTCTCCGATGCTTCCACTGGCCGCACCACGTCCAGCAGCAACGCCTTGGTTACCGGCACCCCGTCACCCCGCAGCTCCCGGTAGCGCTGTTGCAAGCGTTCGGTGAGCTTCTCCAAAAACAGGTTCGCTTCTTGATACCCCGTGAAAGAGCGCCGGAACTGCTGCTTAGTCTTGTTCCATTCCGCCGGCCGGCACGTCTCGCCCGTGCCCGCTCGCAGCCGGTTCCCGTCATACGCCACCACCACCTGCACCGGGCCCAGCCCAGCCGCGCTGAGCGCTTCCGACCGAAGTAAATAAGATACTTTCATCTAAAATGACTGCCACTACTGTGGCGCTGAGTGTGGCAAAAAGCACGTAGTATATCCGCACAGACCGCAAGTTAAGCATACTACGCGAGACTACAAAATACCGTTTACAAGCCCCAATAAGGCATTTTTAGACTACTTGCGTAGCACATACAGCTACTCCCAGAGCGGGTAGTGCTCCAGCCGCACCTCGTGGCCGAAAAAGAGCCGGGTGCTGGCCTCGAACGAGCGCGTGAAGTCGGACACGTAGAAATGGTGGGCGGGCGGAGCGGGCGGGTCGGCGGGGGGCGGGGCCAGCAGGCCGTGAGCGCGCAGGTAAGCTTCGGCATCGGCGGCCACCACGTCGGAGGCATCGAGCACGGCCACCTGGCCGGCGTAGTAGCGCGCGATTTGCTCCTTGATGAGCGGGTAGTGCGTGCAGGCCAGCACCAGCGCGTCGATGCCGGCCAGCACGGGCGAGCCGAGGTAAGCGGCGATGATGTCGTCGGAAATCGCGTTCTGGAAAAACCCCTCCTCAATCATGGGCACGAGCAGCGGCGTGGCCAATGATACCAGCTCGATACCGGCATCCAGCTCGTCCACCTTCTTCTGGTAGATGTTGGAATTGACCGTTTGGCGGGTGCCAATCAGCCCCACGCGCCGGCCGGCGTAGGCGCGGCCCAGGTGGGCCACGATGGGGTCAATCACGTTGAGCACCCGCGCTTTGGAACCCACGTACTCGCGCACCAGCTCGTAGGCCGCCGCCGAGGCCGAGTTGCAGGGTATCATTATCAGCTTGCAGCCCTGGCGCAGCAGCAGGTCGCAAATCTTGACCGAGTACGCCTGAATGGCGGCCGCGCTTTTCTCGCCGTACGGCAAATGGGCCGTGTCGCCAAAATACACGAGCCGCTCGTGGGGCAGCCGCCGCGCCACGGCCCGCGCCACGGTCAGCCCGCCAATGCCGGAGTCAAACATGCCAATCGGTGCCATTTAGGGAGTAGAGATTAAAGGTTGTGGTCTGAGGCCAAACGTGCGCCGGGGCCGCCGAAGTCGCTGCCCGGTCCTATTTTGCGAGTTCTTTCCCGCTAGCTTGCACCTGGTTATGAGTATTGTTCTGCTCGAAATAGACGAGGCGCTGGCCGCCTACGAGACCCGGCACCAGCGGCGGCCGGTAGCCATTTACCTGGGCGAGCGCAAGCTCACGGCCCTCACCCTCGACGTGGCCCGCTTCGGCCCGCTGCCCGGCCTGAGCACCGACAACGGCCGTCCCCTCGCCTACCACGACCTGGAGTTGCTGCGCGATGAGGTGCGCGTGGACGCGCTGCGGGTGTTGTAACGCCAAGTCCCTGCTTGGCATTACAACAATGGTTTTAATGTCCGCCACACGGTGCGGGCCACCAGGCGGTGGCCTTCGGGCGTGGGGTGGATGCCGTCGGGCTGGTTGAGGCGGGCGATGCCGCCCACGTTTTCGAGCAGGAAGGGAATCAGCGTGAGGTGGTTGCGGGCGGCCAACTCGGTGTAGAGATTTTTGAATTCGGCGGTGTACGCCTGGCCCATGTTGGGCGGAATCTGCATGCCGGCGAGCACGATTTTCGCGCGCGGCGCTTGTTGGCGCACCGTGTCGATGATGGCTTGCAGGTTGGCACGGGTGTCGGCCAGCGGCAGGCCGCGCAGGCCGTCGTTGCCGCCCAGTTCCAGCACGAACACGGCCACTGGCTGCCGGCTCAGCACCCAGCGCAGGCGCGAGCGGCCGCCAGCGCTGGTTTCGCCGCTCAGCCCGGCATTCACGGCCACGTAGGGCAACTTCAGGGAGTCTATCTTGCCGCCGACGAGTGCCGGGTAAGCTTCCTCCGGCTCGACACCGAGACCGGCGGTGATGCTGTCGCCGAAAAACAAAACGGCCTCGGGCGACTTGGCCGCTGGCGCGGCAGCGGTTGCGGCGGTCGGCGCGGCGGCCGCCGGGGCCGTGGCGGTCGTAGTGGCGGGGTTGGCCTCGGGGCGACAGCCGGCGGCCAGCAAGCTCAGCAGCAGGAGGCCGCCGGGGAGAAGTTTCATATGCGTCAAGGCGAAAGACCGTCGAAAGTATCCGGCGCGGGGCCGCGTCTTTGCGTACCCCTGGGGGCTGCCGAAACGCGGGCGACGGGGTTTGGGTGCGTCAGGGTTGATTTTACGTTGGTGTATTTTACGGCGGGCTGGTGCTCGCGCTATTTTTTTGTATGTCGAGCTTAGCAGTCGAAAACCTCACCAAAACCTACGTCAGCGGCGGCCGGCCACTCACGGTGCTGCACGAAGTCAGCTTTACGCTCCAACCCGCCGACACGTTTGCCATCGTCGGGCCGTCGGGGTCGGGCAAAACTACGCTGCTGGGCCTGTGCGCGGGCCTCGACCGGGCCAGCAGCGGCAGCGTCCGCCTGCAAGGCATCGTGCTCGATGAGTTGAGCGAAGACCAGCGCGCGGCCGTGCGCAACGAGCACGTCGGTTTCATCTTCCAGAACTTCCAACTGCTGCCCACCCTGACGGCCCTCGAAAACGTGATGGTGCCGCTGGAGCTGCGCGGCACCCGCGGCGCGGGCCGCACGGCGCAGACGTTGCTGGAGCGCGTCGGCCTCGGCGACCGCGGCCACCACTACCCGGCCCAGCTCTCGGGCGGCGAGCAGCAGCGCGTGAGCTTGGCCCGCGCCTTCGCCAACCGCCCCGCCATCCTCTTCGCCGACGAACCCACCGGCAACCTCGACCCCGACACGAGCGCCAACGTGGTGGACCTGCTCTTCGACCTCAATAAAGAAGCCGGCACCACGCTCGTGCTCGTCACCCACGACCTGGAGCTGGCCGCCAAAACCCAGCGCGTGCTGCGGATGCGCGGCGGCCGCGTGGTGGCCGAGCCGCTGCCGCTGGCCGCCGTTTAGCGCGCAGCGGCCGGCCAGTGGGGGAAATCTCTGACTCCCGGCCGCGAAACAGCCGTCCACGTCTGGCTGGCATCGCTGGCACGCTGGCAGTTTAAGTGAACTGCCTGCCGACGGACCGGGCAAGTCGTTGACTTGCGTTGTTTGAGCCGGCCAGACAACGCAAGTCAGCGACTTGCCCGGTCCGTCGGCAGGCAGACTCCGCGACTCTGTCGCTAAAGTCTGCCGCCAGTTGCCACCACCAGCCGACTAGCCACTACGCCACCCATTCATACAACCTGTATTTCTCAAATACCCGGCGCAAAACCAAATTATGACGCTTGAGCAGCTGTTCACCGTAAGCCAGGTTCGATTCTTCGTCGGGCAGGTTAATGTAGCCTAAATTCAGAAAAACCATGTAAATCTGACGGGGCTGCTCGCGCGCCGCGCGGTTTATATTTTCGAGCACGCGCGTGAGCACGGGTTCGGCGAATGAGTTGTAATTATAAACAATGAGATTGCCCGCCGGAAACTCGTAGGTGGCGACATCGCTCGTAACGGACTCTAGGCTACCTGCTTTTTTCAACGGGTATTTTTTGATATTTTGGAGCGCGATGGCGTGGTAAGCGTGGCTGTATTCGACCCCGATAACCCGCCGAAACGGGCGCTCGCCGGCCAGCAGTATCGTCCGGCCTTTGCCCGAACCCAGGTCGATAAACGTGAAATCCTCGTAGCGCACCCGCAGCTGGTCCAGCATTCGCCGAAATTTAGCCACCGTCGAAGCCAGGTAATGATACCGACCATCGAAATTATCACCCGTTACATCCGCGCCATTGATGCCTTCCTGAAACGTATTAACGCCGTACAGCTCGTCGAATTCGCGCTCGGCTTTTTCATCTTCCGCCCGCTGGGCCAACCGCTTTGGTGAAAACCGCCAGCCTTCTTCCTCCACCCAGCTGGCGGCGGCCCGCCCGGCGGCGGTCAGCTTAAATTGCCCCAGGGCTTGTTTTATCTGGCCAAAGCGCAACCGGTCGTTGCTGCCGATAACCGGACCAAAGAATAAAAAACGTGCGTGTTTAGGAGGATTGGAAGCAGCCACTTTTGATGTTCGCGTTAAGTTTTTACTTCCGTATCGTATTTTATGCTACGGAATAAATAAATTCGGCCGGGCGCGTTTGGCGCAACAGCGTTTTCAGCTACCGCCGCCATCTACAAGATTTTACCGTCGCAAACATAGGGGCTAATTCTCTTTCCTCGTTTCGCATTTACTGATATCGTGACTCCCGCTTCTAATTCTTCCGCTGGCTTCGGCTGGCTGCTCACAATGGCCTGGCGCGACTCGCGCCGCTCGCGGGCGCGGCTCGCCTTGTTCATGTCGAGCATCGTGCTGGGCATCGCCGCGTTGGTGGGCATCAACTCGTTCGGCGACAACCTGGCCCGGAGCATCAGCGCCCAGGCCCGCGAGCTGCTGGGCGCCGACCTGGTGCTGACTTCTACTCAGCCCTTCGACCCTAAGCTGGCCCCCGCGCTGGCCGGGCTGGGGCAGCGCCGCACCGACGAAGCCTCGTTCGCGTCGCTGGTTTCGTTTCCGCGCACCCAGGGCGTACGCCTGGCCCAGGTACGGGCGCTCGGGGCCGGCTTTCCGTACTACGGCGACTGGGAAACCGCCCCGGCGGCGGCCAGCGCCGCGTTTCGGGCCGGCCGCGGCCCCGGCGCGCTCGTGGACGACGTGCTGCTGAGCCAGTTCGATGCCCGCGTGGGCGACTCCATCAAGGTCGGCAACCTGACGGTGGTCATCGCCGGGCGGGTGCTCAAAACGCCCGGCCAAACCGGTTTCAGCGCCGCCGTCGCCCCGAAAGTGTTCATCCCGAAAGCGCTGCTCGACCGCACCCAGCTCGTGCGGCCGGGCAGCCGGGTGCAGTACCGCACCTACTACCAGCTCGCGGTCGGCACCGATGCCGCCGCCGTGCTCAAGCCGCTGGAAAAGCGCCTCGAAGCGGCCAACATCGACTCCGACACCGTGGCCGGCCGGCAGCAGCAAACCGGCCACGCGTTCCGCGATTTGACCCGCTTTCTGAGCTTGGTCGCGTTCGTGGCCCTGCTGCTGGGCTGCGT
>Ga0209511_1004473_pt1 | contig 10115 bp, 10 predicted proteins | sample SSSSmetaG_FD_184141 | JGI IMG/M metagenome (GOLD analysis project Ga0209511, IMG submission 184141) | Glacier valley bacterial and archeal communities from Borup Fiord, Nunavut, Canada, to study Microbial Dark Matter (Phase II) - ​SSSS... | ecosystem: Environmental > Aquatic > Freshwater > Ice >... | reverse complement strand
GAATCCCACGAAGAGCTCGGCCGATCCATCGTTGAAAACCACAGTGAGGTCGGTCTTGATGGCGACGTAGTCGCCGTCGCCCGAGATCACACCGCACACTTCCGCTTCACGAAAAACGAGTTCGGCTCGCTCATCGGGATCGTCGGCGTCCACCGGCACATACGAGGCGCCGGCCGCGATGATTGCGAGAATCGAGATGTACAACTCGCGTGACCCCGATTGCATCCGGATGCCCACGCGATCGCCGCGCCGAACCCCGGCGAGATACAGCCGCGCGGCCGCCGAGATTACCCGCGCCATGAGTTCGCGGTAACTCAAAGCGCCGTTGCCGTCGTCGAGCGCGGAGGCGTAGGGATTCTGCTCGGTGGTGTCTCGCAAAATGTCCAACAGCGTGCGTGGTTCGGGCGCCGCGCGACGCGTCGAGATAACGCCGACAGCGGCTGACGCGGGGGGTGGGGTCACGTGGTCGACAATCGGATTCGTGGTCACAAGCTGGATCGGAAGGTGAGGCGGATGTGCCCTGCTCAAGCCAAGATTACGCGCCGCCCCGGTGGCATTCGGCCCAACCTAAAGGGTTCACGTGAAGTCAAGGGGCCAGACACGCGGCCAAACTCGTGAGGAATAGGATCGGCGCAACGAGATCGCGCGATCAGCGGGCACAAGTTGGGAGTCATCGTGGCGTCGAAGCATGACAAGAAACCGGGCAAGAAGGCCGACTCTAAGAAATCGTCGAAGGACGCGGCGAAGGCGGCCGATAAGCAACAGCGCAAGGCGGTAGACAAGAAGGCCCGCGAGTCTCGTGCCGCTGCCAAGGAAGTGCAGAAGGCCACCGCGAAGAAAGCCAAGAAGAAGCATGCGCCTGCCCCCAAGACACACAACGAGCCAACGGCCAAGGTGACTGCGCGTCTGACGCCCCCAATCTCACGGAAGGGTGTTGCGCCGCCGGTCACCGACCCGACGCCCTTTGCCGTCCCTGCTCTAGCGTTGCCTGCAACACCGTCACCGTCACCGACGACTGGCGCAACGCCCATACTGGTGCCCAACGAGTCGTGGACCGTCACCGCCTTGCGGGCGCGAGCTCGCGCGCTCGCGATCCCCGGCTATTCACGCATGACGAAGGCGGAGCTGCTCGACAGGCTCATCGTCACCTAAAGCGACTCGCCCATCCAGTGGATGGGGCCGTGGCCGCCCGGGCAGCTACGCGGCTTGCTGTGCCGCCCATTCGCGTTGCTTGACAATCAGCTCGTCTTCGGCGATGCCCGTGTCGTACTTCCACGCGGCGAGATCCGACGCGAACATTTTCTTCGCACGCCTCGGTTTCGATTGCCACGCGATCAGGCCATCGTGCAGGTCGGCGAGGTCTTGCTCGCTCTGGAAGCTGAAGTTCGACGAGTTCTTCTTCATCGACGAGATGTAGTGAGCCGACCAGTCGGCCGCGAGCCCGGCACCGACGACCGGGAGGAGCCTCAGGCGTACTTCTGCTTCGCTCGCCACATACTCGGCGTGCTCTTTCTCCTGAGCGGAGAGTGTGCTCCACACTGAGGCACGGCGGCCAGCCGAGATGAGACCGGCGACGGCGGAGACTTTCGCGTTTCGCTCCTGTTGAGCGAGCAATCGTTTGATCCCGCCACGCACCATCGCCCCGGCGACGAGCGCCCCCGCGAGGATCGCAACGAACGGGAGGATCACTCCCGTCACCATCGCATGACCCTGATAGGAAGCAGCCCAATTCACAATGTCATTCCACCACTGCAACACCATGCAGGCACTGTAACCCCACCAGTAACATCCCGATCGAGCGACAGGCCGGTGAGTCTCAACCTCAACTAGAAGCGGAAACAGTCCAGCGCGTCATCCACGCTCCAAAACTCGCCGACCGCTAGGAATCGGCGCTGAGCATGAGGCATCCGCTTAGCGCGAAAGCGCAACCCTGCCGGGCTGGCGGAGCGTTCGACATACCCGAGTACTTCGCCATCGGGGCGGGTAACTCGCCACAGATCGTCGTGCAGTTGGATGCAGCTAATACCCGAGCGCAGGGTGGGTCGGGCTCCAGCGAAATCGAGTGTCGTCACGTCAGGCTCCTGAAAGGTCGTTGGTGTGATTCGAAACTATGTTCGACCACCGACATTGCGGCTGGCGTGCGCTGCCGTCGCGCTCAGACCGCTCGTTGGCCCTCGACGATCGCGAGATCGGCGTCCACGACGCGCGACCGCGAGGTCTGCGCGAGGACGATTCCCACGAGCACAATCGCGGCACCGATCACCTGGAAGACCGTGAGTTCCTCACCGAGCCACAGCCATGCGACCACAAAGGCGAAGATCACTTCCGATGATGCGACGATTCCGCCAGCGGTCGCTTTGAGCCTTCCGAGCGCCGAGAACGACAACAGAAAGGGGAGGAACGACCCCATGACAACGAGCCAGAGCACGGGAACCCACAGTGGCACAATGACGCCCGCGAGCGTGCCCGACAATGACACCGGGGCGACCGCGATTGCGGGATCGATGGTCCACCATCCGCTCAACGGTGCCCAGGCGAGTGCCGCGAAACTGCTGGTCCAGAATGCGACGGCGAGGGGGGATGTCGCGGTGACCTGCCGCTCGCCGATGAGAAAGTAAATCGACAGGGTCGCCGCTGCCGCGAGCGCCATGGCGACGCCGAGCGGATTGAGCGTGCTCGCCCAAATCTGTGCGACCACCCCAAGGCCAATAACCACACAGGCGATCGCCACCCACAGACGCGGTTTGACGCGCTCTTTGAGGAAGATGAACCCGATGAGGGCAACGGCGGGCACCGCGAGGTACTCCAAGAGCAGGGCGATTCCCACGGGCAAGAGCTGGATTGCGAACGCGTATGTCACTTGAAGCAACGCGAGGCCGACTACGCCGAGGACCGCCATGATCCCGACTTGGCGCCACGAGATCCTGAAAGCCGACCGGTTGATCACCAGGAGAATTGCTCCCGCGATGACCGCGGTCCCGAGGGTGCGCAATTGGGTGACTTGGGTCGGGTTCAGGCCGCTGTCGAGAACGACCTTGACCACACTGCCATTCGCGCCAAAGAGCAAGGCCGCGAGCAGCCCGAACACATAGCCCACGTCAGGTGCGCGCGCCGGTGCCGTGTACCGCGAACGGCTCGATCGCAGCGATCTCGTCGGCCGTAAGTGCCGGGGCCGATACCGCCGCGACAGTGTTCTCGAGCTGGGCAACGCTCGATGCGCCGATGAGGGCTGACGTCACTTGGGGAATTCGAAGGACCCAGGACAGGGCCAATTGCGCGAGGCTTTGGCCCCGCGATTGGGCAATGCCGTTCAAGGCTGTCGCGCGCTCGAGGTAAACCGCGTCGATGTTGTCGGCATCGATCCACCGACCCTCGGCGGCTCTCGAGTCGGCCGGAATCCCCTTCAAGTAGCGATCCGTGAGAAGCCCCTGGGCGAGCGGGGAGAAGACGATGCTGCCCACACCGAGTTCATCGAGCACCGGAAACAGCCCGTCTTCGATGTGACGGTCGAACATGCTGTACCGCGGCTGATGGATGAGAAGCGGAATCTTGTGCTCGGCGAGGGCGGCGTGCGCGGCGCGCGTCTGCTCTGGCGAATAGTTGGAGATCCCCGCGTAGAGGGCCTTGCCGGAGTGCACGGCGCTCGCGAGGGCGCCCATGGTTTCTTCAATGGGAGTTTCGGGATCGGGGCGGTGCGAGTAGAAGATGTCGAAGTAGTCGAGCCCTGTGCGCCTCAGGCTCGCATCGAGGGACGACAGCAGATACTTGCGCGACCCCCACTCACCGTATGGCCCGCTCCACATGTCGTAGCCGGCCTTGCTCGAGATGATGAGCTCGTCGCGGTACGGCTGCAGGTCCTGCGCGAAGATCGTGCCGAAATTGCTCTCGGCCGATCCGGGCGGCGGGCCGTAGTTGTTGGCAATGTCGATGTGGGTCACTCCCAGATCGAATGCGCGTCGGATGATCGCGCGCTGGGTTTCGAGCGCTTTGTCGTAACCGAAGTTGTTCCACAGACCCAAGGAGACCTTGGGGAGCTTGAGGCCACTTCGCCCCACTCGAACGTATTCGGGGGAACCGTATCGGTCGGCGGCAGCGTCGTATGGCATCTTCTCAGCCTACGCGGCACCGTGCCGGAGTCGAGGCGGTCATCTTCTACTCCACAACACCCCGCTTGACAGAGCCAGTCACGCCGAGCGGTCGGGAGCTCGCTCACCAGTGCCGGGGTCGCCCACACTCGACGTATCGGGGCCCGGGTCACTTCCCGGCACAAACGTCGTCCCTGGCCCCGACCTATTTCACGCTCACCACGATGGAGGAATTCATGACCGACAGCATTACCCTCACGGGCCTCGTCGCCACCACCCCGCGGCACATCGTCACGAGCGAGGGGCTCGCCATCTCGTCGTTCCGGCTCGCGTCGACTCAACGCCGGTTCGACCGATCGAGCGAACGGTGGATCGACGGTGAGACCAACTGGTACACGATCACGGCCTTTCGTCAGCTGGCGATGAATGTCGCCGCATCGATCACCAAGGGGCAGCGAATCGTCGTCGCGGGTCGACTGCGCATCCGAGAGTGGGAGACAGGGGAGCGGGCAGGTACGACGATCGAGATCGAGGCCGAAGCTCTTGGTCACGACCTTGCCTGGGGCACGTCGGCGTTCACTCGAAGCATCAGCTCGAGCGCCGTGCCGACCGCCGAGGAATCGGCATCGGTTGTCGCTGCGCCGGATGCGCCCGCTGAGGCGCAAGAGGCCACCGCCACATCCGCCGACACCGAGTCAACAAGGCGCAACGACGAACAGCTCGCCGAACTGCCGTTCTGATCGCTGACGCGCGCCCGTCAGCCTAGAATTTCCCCTGCTGGTCGCGCTGCGGCCGAGGAGAAGGGAACGCGATGCGCGAGCCACGGTTGACACGGTTGCTAGTCGCCGTGGCGATTGCCATCGCGATCGGCATTTCTGGGTCTGGGTGTGTCGCGAAGAATCCGGCACCGGTGCCGACCTACACGCCCGCACGGTCCGAATCCCCGACGCCTACGGGCACCCCAACCGCACCCGCCGACCCGGTATTGCGCCCGGGCGGCAGCGCGATCGCTAACCGGGCGTACTTCATGTTCGTCAACTCGAGATTCTTCGCAACGCGCGGTATGAGCGATGGGCGAAGCATCGTCGACAACTTGGTGGCCGCGGGCTTTGTGAAGCAAGACATGGAGCTCACGCCCGACCAGACCTCGATCGGGGTCGCGGCGGATTCGATCATCGTCTCGGTACGCATCAAGTCGTCATGTCTCATCGGTCAGTTCGCGGCATCCGGCTACACCGACACGCTCGCACCCGTGCTCGGAACCGGGGGCTGCCTCGTCGGCACGACGCGCCCCATCGACTGGTAGACAATAGAGCCATGGCCGAATTCATTTACTCGATGGTCCGCGCCCGCAAGGCAGTCGGTGACAAAGTCATTCTCGATGACGTCACCATGTCGTTCTTTCCCGGGGCGAAGATCGGCGTCGTTGGTCCCAACGGAGCGGGCAAGTCAACGATCCTCAAGATCATGGCCGGCCTCGATACCCCGTCGAACGGCGAAGCACGGCTGAGTCCTGGCTACAGCGTCGGCATCCTCATGCAGGAGCCCGAACTCGACGAGTCCAAGACGGTCCTCGAGAACGTGCAGGAAGGCGTGCGCGAGATCAAGGACAAAGTCGACCGTCACGCCGCGATCGGTCTGGAAATGGCCGAACCGGATGCCGATTTCGACGCACTACTGGCCGAAATGGGATCGCTGCAGGAAGACATCGATGCGGCCGACGCGTGGGACCTCGACTCACAGCTTGAGCAAGCCATGGATGCACTTCGCACCCCGCCGGGAGACGCGACGGTCGCGAACCTCTCCGGAGGAGAGAAGCGTCGCGTCGCGCTCACGAAGCTCCTGCTGCAGAAGCCTGATCTCTTATTGCTCGACGAACCGACCAACCACCTCGACGCCGAAAGCGTCCTGTGGCTCGAGCAGCACCTCGCGAAGTACCACGGCGCAGTCCTCGCTGTGACCCACGATCGGTACTTTCTCGACCACGTCGCCGAGTGGATCGCCGAGGTCGACCGCGGTCACCTGTACCCGTACGAGGGCAACTACTCGACTTACCTGCAGAAGAAGGGCGAACGCCTCGAAGTGCAGGGCAAGAAGGATGCCAAGCTCGCGAAGCGGCTGTCGTCTGAGCTCGAATGGGTTCGCAGCAATGCCAAAGGACGCCAGGTCAAGTCCAAGGCGCGACTCGCGCGCTACGAGGAAATGGCAAACGAGGCCGAGAAAACTCGCAAACTCGATTTCGAAGAACTCGTCATTCCCGTCGGCCCACGTCTTGGCTCGCAAGTCATCGACGCGAAGAACCTCAAGAAGGGGTTCGGCGAGCGTGTACTCATCGACAATCTGACCTTCACTCTTCCGCGCAACGGTATCGTTGGGGTCATCGGCCCCAACGGCGTCGGCAAGACCACGATGTTCAAGACCATCACGGGTCTCGAGCCGCTTGACTCCGGCGACCTGAGGATCGGTGAGACGGTCGACATCTCGTACGTCGATCAGGACCGCGGAGGAATCGACCCGAACAAGACGCTCTGGGAGGTCGTCTCCGACGGCCAAGACTTCATCCAAGTCGGCAAGACCGAGATTCCGAGCCGCGGCTATGTCAGCCAGTTCGGGTTCAAGGGGCCAGACCAGCAGAAGAAGGCCGGAGTGCTCTCCGGTGGGGAGCGCAACCGCCTCAATCTCGCCCTGACGCTCAAGCAGGGCGGCAACCTTCTCTTGCTCGACGAACCGACCAACGACCTTGACGTCGAGACGCTGGGCAGCCTCGAGAACGCACTGCTCGAGTTCCCCGGCTGCGCCGTGGTGATCACCCACGATCGGTGGTTCCTCGACCGGATCGCCACCCACATTCTGGCGTACGAGGGTACCGAGGATGACCCGGCGAACTGGTATTGGTTTGAGGGCAACTTCGAATCATACGAAGAGAACAAGATCGAACGCCTTGGTCCAGACGCCGCGAAGCCGCACCGCAGCGCCTACCGCAAGCTCACGCGCGACTAACCGGCGCGACGACCATTGCTGGTCGTCGCGTGCCCATCGCCGAACTCATCTCTCGAAGAGTCCACTCGTCTGTCGCGCCGAACGAGAGTGTTTTGCCTAAGCCTTCTTCTTCGCCGCTTCCGGCTTTGGTGCGTCACCGCTGCGCACCAACTCGATGCCCCGCCCCATCGACCGGGCTGCTGGCGAGCGACGTGGCGGCGGGCCTAAAGAATGCGTCCTCGCCCGACGATCGGAGCAACTCTGCCGCGCTCAGGCTCGGGGCACCCGAATCATGCCTTCTTGGGCCACGCTCGCCAAGAGCATCCCATCTCGGCTGTAGATGCGGCCTAGCGCGAGCCCCCGCCCACCGATTGCCGTCGGCGACTCTTGCACGTAGAGGCACCACTCGTCGACGCGACCGAATCGGTGCCACCACATGGCGTGATCGAGGCTTGCGGCCTTGAGACCGGGGGTCGCCCACGCGATGCCGTGGCGCCGCAAGATGGGTTCGAGGATCGAGTAGTCGCTCGCGTAGGCGAGCGCGGCGCGATGAAGATTCTCGTCATCGGGCAAGGTGCCAATCGCTTTGAGCCACACCGCCTGGTGGGCCACGTGCTCGCCCTCGACCGATAGGTACACCGGCGAGGGAACATGCCGCATATCGAATGGACGCTCCGTTGCCCAAAATCTGGCCACGACGTGATCGATCTCGGCGAGGTGCTCGGCGACACTTGGCAGCGTTTCCGGATCAGGGATATCAGCGGGCATGTCGATCTGGTGCTCGAGCCCCTCGTCGTGATCCTGAAAGGACATGATCCCGGACAGAATCGGCAGGCCGTCTTGGTAGGCCTGTGTGCGCCGGGTCGAAAATGATCGTCCATCATGGATCCGATCCACCGAAAACGTGATCGGTTTGTCGACTTGTCCTGGGCGCAGGAAGTACGCGTGCATCGAGTGCAGCACGCGGTCGGCCTCGACGGTCCGCTGCGCCGCGACGAGGGACTGGGCGAGCACCTGACCGCCAAAGACACGGCCATGCGGCATCCATTGGCTCGGCCCAGTGAAGATGTCTTCACTCGTGCGAGCCCCGGTGTCCGTAAGGTCGAGCGCCGCGACGAACGCGGCAAGGGGGTCGCTCATGCCCTGTAGTTTAGAACGCGATGGTGAAGACCTTTACTCTCGTGGATTCCCTCGCACTCGGCGACCTCCACGTTTTCCTCTCGCGCGCGTTGCGTGTCGAGGACGGTTCCGTGCGCCTCATCGCCGACTCGGGGGTGCTCGCCGTGTACGTTCCGGTTCTGCATCCCGCGGGCCTTCTCGACGAAAGCCCGACGGTGCTCGGATTGCGCACTTTTGCCCTCTCGAGCCATGACGCATTCGATGTCGTCGTTCCGGTTCGCTCGCTGCTCATGCGGGTAGAGAATCTGCTCGAGTCTGCCGCGGCGGCCGATGTGGCCGCGGGAATCGTTGTGACAATTCCGATGGAGGTCAACACCGTTTCGTGGGCCGCGATCTCGCCTCCACGCGGAGCGTGGAGTCCGCTGCCGTCAGCGCAATGGCACGTCTTGGATGCCGCAGCGCGCGCTGGCATTGACGAAGTCGCCCGAGCCATTCCGGCCGGCACTGGCGAACAGCTCGTTCATCGCATCCGGGCCGACATCTGGGGCAAATCAATCGATGGACTGGATTTCGTGCCTGCGGGCGCGGCCTTCGCCGCACTGAGCCTCGGATTCCTCGCCGAGGGTGACACGGTCTCGATCTTCGAGTCCGGTTCGTGGACGCGCCTCACCACCAAGCGCGGTCATGTGCTGATCAAGCGCCGCGCCTGGTCACTCGCGCGCTGAGCAAGTCGAAGTCCGCGAGTGCAAGCGGCAGGCTTGTGCCGCCTACGACGCCTTGCGGTGAAGTGCGACGACGGGAATCAATCGCTCGGTCTTGCGCTGGTATGCGGCGAACCCGGGCGCACGCGTGGCGAAGTTGTGGAACAAGTGATCGCGAGTCGGTCCGGTCACGACCTCGGCAGTGGCCTCGTAGGTCTGGATGCCATCAACTGTCGCTTGCTCGACGGTCACGTCCGGGTTGGCCACGAGGTTGTGGTACCAAGCCGGGTGGTCGGGCGCGCCACCCTTAGATGCGATCACATAGATCTCATCCCCCTCGGCGAAGTACATCATGGGGGCGATACGCGCAAGCCCAGATTTCGCTCCCGTCGTCGTCACGAGCACGAGGTGTGCTCCGGTGAAAGGCCCGCCAACGGTGCCGTCATTGTCCCGGAATTCCGCGATGATCTTGTCGTCCCAGTCGCTCATGATTGCAAGGCTACCGCGGCTCCTGCCACGCGACCCGTGTAGAGACAGCCGCCCAGGAATGTCCCTTCAAGCGATCGGTAGCCGTGCATCCCGCCGCCACCGAATCCGCTCGCTTCGCCGGCCGCGAAAAGACCGGGGATCGGCTCTCCGGACGAGTCGAGCGCTCGACCAGTGAGATCGGTCTGGATGCCGCCGAGGCTCTTGCGGGTCAGAATGTGCAGCTTCACGGCGATGAGCGGTCCGGCCTTCGGATCGAGGATGCGGTGCGGTTTCGCGACGCGAATGAGGCGATCGCCGCGGTAATGCCGGGCTTGCCTGACCGCCGTGATCTGGGCATCCTTCGTGAAGTCGTTCGCCAGCTCGCGATCGCGCGATTCGATCTCGTACCGAGCCCGCGCCCGGTCGATCGTGACCCCGGGGGACTTGACCTGCATTCCGTCGAGGAGGGCGTCCAGGGTTTCTGCAACAACAAAGTCGGCGCCCTTGGCCTTGAATGCCTCGACGGGACCGGTTGCGCCACGACCTAGGCGCTGACGCAGCAGTTCGACGATGCTCTTGCCGGTGAGATCGGGGTTCTGCTCACTGCCAGAGAGCGCGAACTCCTTCTCGATGATCTTCTGGGTGAGCACGAACCACGAATGGTCATAGCCGGTGGCCGCGATGTGCTCGAGCGTGCCGAGGGTGTCGAACCCAGGGAACAGCGGCACCGGGAGCCGTTGCCCGGTTGCGTCGAGCCAGATGC
>Ga0209511_1004472_pt1 | contig 10116 bp, 11 predicted proteins | sample SSSSmetaG_FD_184141 | JGI IMG/M metagenome (GOLD analysis project Ga0209511, IMG submission 184141) | Glacier valley bacterial and archeal communities from Borup Fiord, Nunavut, Canada, to study Microbial Dark Matter (Phase II) - ​SSSS... | ecosystem: Environmental > Aquatic > Freshwater > Ice >... | reverse complement strand
TCGGCGCGGCTGGCGGCAATCATCTGGCTTCACCAGTGCAGATGAAGGCGATCGTTGAGGCGTTTCCAGACTTGCCGATCGTCATCGTTCCAGACGCGGGGGATGTCCTCAATCCTCATGTGATGGCGCGTCATAAGCGGACGGCTTATCAGTTCCCAGGGGCTAAGTTCCTTTGGTATGGGCAAGTCACCAAAGAAGAGAACGACGTTGATGAGGCAAGCACGACTGAACTTGAATCAGCGCGGCTGCTGAGTTTGGTAGAGCTTGAAGCGATCACCGAAACGCATTCACTAGCACCCCAAAATTGGCTACAGAGAATCAATCAAGTCTTGAAGCGTAGACCTAAGCCCGTTGATTCAACCCTTGCCCTGCGGCGTGAATTAGGGGAGGCAGAGAGCAACGTCTTTGAGTATGAGGAGGGCGATCGCCTCGCCACTTGGCAGCAGGCTTATGAGCAGGGCTATCGAGACATTCTCGACAACTCAAACCCAGGAGACGGGAAAAGCCATGATAGCGGGAACCTTCAGCCTGCTAGGTTTGGGGCTGAAAGAGGCTTCTATATCACCAACGATCGGCGTAACTCAACCGTGCCCACGTTGGCAGAGTGGCAAGAAGTAGAGGCGCGGCATAACGGGCTAACGGTTGACCCGGCTGGCAAGCTGCGACGGCGCAAAGATGGGCAAGCTGCAACCGTTGTCGCGAATTGTGGGCGCACCGAGGCAATCGGGATTCTCAGAAGCAAAAATATTCAAGGCGCAGACGGGGATACTGTCTGCCAGACCTGCCCAGTTCTCAAAGCTTGTAAATTCTCCAGTGGGGAAGGGTACGGCTTCAAATTCCAGAGAAGACAGGCTTTGAGCGCAGATCGGCTGCGGATTCACCCTGCCAGTCTGCCAGACCCCTCTGAAGACTTCAGCTATGCAAAAACGGTCAATATCTGGGACGAGGCAAGTGTCAGCATTCAGAATTCACGGTCGATCGCGGTATCGGTTGCAGACTTGGATCAGCTAATCTCTCACCTTACTTGTCAATCTCCACAGCAGTTCATTCAACTACAACCGCTTCTCAGTGGCTTGAAATCACTCCTCACAGGCAATCAGCCCCGCTACGGCTTCAGCTATCACGACGTTCTTAAAGCACTGCCTGAGCTTGATTTCAGTGCCCTTGATTGGGATGCACTACTGCAAGCCTTGCAGCCCGATCTATCGGGTCTAGAGCCACCGGACGAAATTGACATCGATAAAATGGCACCCAACGATCGGCGGGGTCTTGGCTTGGTCAAACGAGCGTTGATTCGTGAAACCGCACAATCTCAATCAGAGCAAGCGGAAATCTTGAAGCAAACCGTTCTCAAACAATGGTTTAACGAGTTTCTAGGGGTCTTAAATGGCGGTAGTGGCGATATTCGGATTAATCACGGCAGATTAACCTTGACACTGCCTGACAACCGCCATAGAGCAATTATTGGGGCTTCTAAGCTCAATATCTTTCTTGATGCAACCTCGAAAACTCAAGATGTGGCTCTAAAGAATGGTTGCGATCCAAAAGAAATCTTTGCCTGTAGACAGCGATCTCCCAAAGTAAAAAATCTCACCATCACTCAAGTTACTGATTTAGGCAAGCTCACTCAGCAGCGAGGCGACGACAAACAGCGACGTGCCACCGCGATCGCCGACCACTACCAGGCGCTTGACCCAACCACAAAAGTAATTGACTTCAAGAAGTTTGAGGCAGACGGGGCATGGTGGCGAGATAGCCGAGGGGTCAATGATTTCTTGGAAGTCAAGACCCTGCTGCTGGTCGGAACGCCGATCGCCAATATTGCTTACCTGCTTTCTGAATATTCGATTCTCACAGGGACACACCCCACCGAAGAAGATTCAGGCTTTCAGACCTTCGTCAATCGCACTGTCCGAGCAGAGTTTCACCAGGCGATCGGACGGCTCCGCGCCAACCGACGACCCGATGAACAGCTTCAAATTATTATCCTCAGTGATTTTGATTTAGGAATTCCGACCAATAAGGTGAAAGCTTCCCAAATCACTCTAGAAGCGGCTGGCAAGTGGGAGCGCTTCGAGATGGCGGTCAAATCAGCCGCAAGTCAGCTTAAAGCCAACGGTGAGAAAATCACTCAAGCAGCGATCGCGAAACTCACAGACTATAGCCAGCAATACTTATCGAGGTTTTGGAAATTACTACTAACCCTATTAGAGACTCCTTATAGGGAAAGTAGTAAAAATCCTCCCCCGCCTCCCCCGCTTATAAAATCGGTGGCAGAAGGGATTGACGCGGCGATAAATCAGTTCTGTGACACCCCTGATCAAGTCTTAGAAACCATCAATGAAGCCTTTTTCGAGTGGTTAGAGCCTGATCAGTGGTCGCAAGTCTGGCAGAACATTCAAGCTCAGACCCAGATTCGGATTCTTGAAAGTTTGGCTCTCACGTTACCTGCTGATGACTTGCGGGAACTGGAGGCGATCGCATGAAACGAACCCGTAGAAAGCGGTTTACGGGCGTTTACACCAGCCGTAACGGTCGGTGTCTGGGACGCGATCGCTTCAAAAAAACAATCTGGAGGACACACTACCGACATGGGTAAAAAGAGCCGTAGCCGATGGAAAGCTGAACAAGAAAAGCTCAACAGATCGCCCCAAGATTTACGGGGAAATCCTGTTGCCGGAGCCAGAACTCAGGCAGAAGCCGATCGGATTTACGGCATTGGGCACGAGATCGAAAGCTGTATGTGCGATGCCATCGTCAAAGGATGGCTCGAACCTACAGGATGGGTTGAAATCTGCTTCACAGGCGGGGACTTTGATGGATTACTCGCCTTGGGGTTACAGTCCTACGCCAGTCGAAACCCTAGAGACAGAGCCGTTTATACCGGATGGGACGGAGACGGTTATTGCGTCCGAATCAAGCCCGATCGCCAATGGCTCAACACCATCAAGAGCCTCATGCCAGGGGCGCAATCTTTGGAAATGGATTGAGCTGCATCCAGACATCCCGATCGAGGTTTTAGAGAGAGCGGCGCTGTGCTGTGGATGCTCAGAGAAATCTTGCACCTAGCGCCCGTTGCACCCGTCAAGAAACGCAGGAAAACCGGATGAGACGAACACTTCGTGGCGCGTAGCGTTCGCGCTATTTCTTTGCAGCAAGCAACCTTAGCTCGACATCCTCAAATCGGCATGTGTCGATCGTGCCGATTTGATCCGATCTGTGTCGATCGTGTGCCTACTTGCGCCGCTTTTTTGAGGTTGTAACGATGCCTGATTTCGTCCCAAGTGCGAACTGAGAGCGCTGGCAGAAACGCTTGTAAGCTTCTGTCTGTTAGCGTTTCGTGTCTCTGGAGCCAGCCTTTTTTCTGAGCGCTGAAACGCGGATTTTGGGCTTTAGTGCGCCCGATCGCCACATTCTCGTTTTGGCGTGTGTCGATCGTGCCGATTTGAGCCGATTTGTGTCGATCGTGTGCCTACTTGCGCCGTTTTTTTTGTAAGTTGTGTCGATCGTGCCGATTTGATCCGATCTGTCGCAATCCCCTCATCACTCTGCCACTGGAAAATAGAGCTTGGTCATTCCTGATTGCTTGCCCTGCCCCCAGTCAACGCCCGTCATCTGCTGCAAGTAGCCTTCAAGAGTATCAAAGCCAGCGACCGCAGCATTCCGCTTCACATTGCGCCAGCTCAACCCGTAGAAATTGCATAAGGCAGTCTGGCTTAGTCCCTCGTCTGCGGCTGGAGGCAACACCCCATAGTTTTGAGGTGCAACTTTCCCGATCGCTGGTTGCTTCTGTGCAATGTCCGAACGTACCGGAGCTTTTGCAGGGACTGCTTCATGGTCATTCTCAGAGGGCAAATTTTGAGCCGTTGGGGAAATTGGGGCGCTCACTACGGGCTTCCCCATTTTGAGTTGAGCGATCGTGGCTTCAAGTTCACCGATCCGATTAACGGCACTCTCTAAGCAGCTAGAGAGGCTGTAAACTTTCCCAGTTCATCTCTAACCTCATTGAGCCGTCCTGTCATCACGCGGTCTAGAACAGCTTCTATCTTTTCGTCTAGACCAGCAAGAGTGTCTATACTGCCGTCTTGTTTTAGGTCTATCCGACCGCTTAAATAGGCGCTGATAAAGTCTTTCAGCATTGCTGAGGCATTCGACCCTGAATCATTCGCCTTCGATTTGAACGCCTCCCACTGGTCAGGCTCAATTTTGAATGTCGCTAAAGTTTTATCGCTCATGGTAAGTCTAGAAAGCATCTATACCCAAGTCTAGCCTTAGTCCCATAGGTTGCGAAACTTACCAGGCGCTAACTCTGTGTAGCGTGTGGTGTGCTGAATGTTGCAGTGTCCTAGATAGTCTTGAATCGTGCGAGTGTCGATTCCCTTGTTTGCCAAGTAATAGCCCGTGCTGTGGCGCAACATATGGGCGTGAATTGGGAATCCAAATAAATCATCTCCTAAGCGTTGAATCATCTTTGAGATAGCCACAGGCGCGATCGCTCCAAAGACATAAGGGCTAGATTTGCTCTCTCTCTGAAGTTTTCGCAGCGCTCGAATTTCATCACCATTGATCGGCTGAGTCGAAGGTTTACTTCCCTTCGATCGACGGACAAACATATTGCCAGCGTCCAGATCGACATCTGACCATTTTAGGGATGCTGCTTCACCGACCCGCAAACCGTGACGGTACATCGTCAGCACTAAACAATGATTGCGGTGTGCTTTCCCTGGTTGCCCCGATCGCTTGGCTTTCTCTAGCAGCCGATCCATTTCAGCCGGGGTGAGATGTTCGCGGGTGCGTCCGGTTGCCTCGTGTCCTTTGTTGCGACTGTAGTTAACCCCCTCATTCGGAAGCAGAGATATCCCGTTCAGCCTGGGGGTATGCAAGCGAATCAGTCTACGTTCCTCAGAATTACGCTCCTTTCGGTCTGCGATCGACTTGTAGCTAACCAAAGCGCCGGGATGGTTAGAAAGGAGATGGCTCAGCTTCTCGTGGGCGCTCCATCGTTTTCGCAGGTTGACCGACTGCCCTACATATAATGCGTGTCCACTCTCGCAGACGAGATAGACCCCTGCGGATTCTGGCAGATCCCCTAAGTTTCGCAGGTTGACCGATCGCCCGATCGCCTGGACACCTCTGTCTATTCCCTCAACTGGGAATCTTAGAACTTGCCCCATATCGTCTAAATCCGTTTGTTCAACTTTGGATGGTTGGTCGCCTGTCTGTAGCATGGTTGAAAGTCCTATGAATCGGTGAGCTATTTTGAAGTTTGGTTGCCTTTTAGTCAGAAGTTGAACAAACCTTATAGACCTGAGTATAGATACTTGAAAGTGAACTGTCTAGACTTTTGTATAGACCATAGATAGAACTTCACAAAAAACACCCCTAACCGATCGCTGGCTCAGGGTGTTTCCAATGCTTGTGATAATGGCATCGCTTTGGCTGTTATTTTCACGCTTGCGCCGTTCTCAAGCTGCCCACGGGGTAAGGGTTTCTAATCGTGCTTGTGATAGTGGCTCTTTCCGTAAGCTTGGTTCAGCAGGGCGGCGATCGCAGACTTCCTGAACGATGGCAGTTACCCAACTAAGCGCGGTGGCATCTGGCAGCACACGACCGTTAGGGGAATCATCAAACGGCTTCAGATTGCGTAATACGTGATGTCTTACGCTTGCCGATCCGTCTTCTCTTTTGCGGTGTAGCAGTGGCGATCTCCGCTCTCAAACTGAATGATTCATTCATGTAACATTGAGTGCTATCATCAACGTTAGATGGCAATGTTACATGAATAAAAAAGTAATGAGACGACCTCAAGCCGAACTTGAAGCCGAACAAAATGAAATCATCGCAAGGATCGCAGACCTCCAAAATGAAGGCGATGTGTTGACCGGAGTGCGACTCGATAAGGCGGCGGCTGGGGGCACTGCCTCGAACAAATCGCAGACCCGCTACAAATATGCAAGGCTGCGATCGGGGCGGGGCAAAACGCTATCGAATGGGCAGAAATCTCAATACATTCCTCTCAAGGAAGTTGCAGCCACAGAAGCGGCTATCCTTCAAGGGAAAGAACTCGTCAGGCTCCAAAAAAGGCTAGAGAAACTGAGCGAGATGCTGGGCTGATCAATGGGCGATCGCCCGTTGGATGGATTTGTTGGATGTTGGATGTTGGATCGTTGGGTGCCCTGTTGGATCGTCATCCAACGTACGATCGAGCGGGTCTATCCTCATCCAACACCCAACACCCAACAAACGAGTTGCTACGCGTAATTTCCTTCATCGTCCACGGTCAGTTTTGACTCAGCTACCAGGATATCGAGGAAGGTTTGATAGTCTCGTGTGCTAGTGATGCCCGCTTTTTTGAGGCAGGTGGACTGCACAATCTCACGAACTTTGATCGGCGCTTTCTTTCTCACATAGTCGATGAGAATTTGCTCCTCATCTTCTCCGTCTGGCTTCACTAATTCATCGCTCTCAACAGGTGCCGATACATTTATGGTCTGAATCTTGCGATTCAACTCGTTAGCCAAGATATCGCCTTCAGTGGGGTTCGACCCTAATGGCATCTGCTTAATCGTTTTGCCAGAGTCCCGATCGAACGCTGAATGATTCTCAGCTTTGGGTGTCGGAATAAATTCCCCGGCGATCGCCATGACCCGACCGACCGACGACTGAGCAATCATCGCCTTAAATTCTGACTCTGCCAGTTCACCGTTAGACCGACCAAACTGAATCAGCTTCTTAGCGCGGGTGTACTCGTCTTGCCTGAATAAACCGACCTGAGTAAAGTTCTTCAGCAGTTCATCAGAGCCAAACGAGTCACCCGCGTTAAAGCTTTGAGTGATTGCAATCAAGTGGATGCCCTCACTGTCACCCGTTGAAATGGCTGAAACCCCAAACCGTCTAAACTCAGCAAATAGGGCATTACTCACAGATTCTTTAATGGTGAGCAGCTCGTCCAGGACGATAAACAATCTCATGCCCCTGGTCACATCTGCCTGAGAAACAAGGTTACGGGCTTCAGCTAGAAACTCAATCACCTTCTCTGCATAATCTTCTGAGCTTAAAGCGATGCCCTTGAATGCGAAGTGCCGAATCCGATCGTGTCTCCAGTAGCCTGATTCTTTAACGTCGCCTTTCGGGTCAAGCACCAGGGCGATCGCGTTTGGGTATTGATCGAGCTTCCATCTCAGCAGATTTGAGGCAAAAATCCCTTTACCACTGCCTTTTGAGCCAGCGACATAGAACGAGTTATTCCGATCGCAGACTTCCCTTAATTTGCTCAAAACGATGGGCGTGACAGTGCTTTGAATCTCTGGAGTTTGCCAGGTTGCACTTGATGTTTGAGCAGCCGGGGAAGCTGGCACCTCGATCGCCCCTAGTCTGGTTTGAGTGCCTGGTCGATAAGTAGTGACGGCATCCTCAAACCTGTTCTCGAAGTCATTCGGCGCGGCAGGTTGATCCGAGGTATCAAGTCCTAAATCACGCTCGATTCTGCTGGCTAAGTCGTGGTTTCCGCCATACATCGACCCCACAGTTGAAAGCACTTTGTACCCTGCATAAGCGAACATCGTGACACCAACTAAGGGCGCATGAGTGAACACCGCGACACCAAACATCAGCGAACCGCCGAACTTTGCCATCGTGCCGATTCCGACATCCTCAGCGCCGTCATCAATCACTAAAACTCTGCCATCGTAATAGTCAATCTGTGCGTCTGGTGACACTCCCCACGATCGCAGTGTTTCGGGGGGGACTGTTTGGATCATCTGGTTCATTAGGTTCACCTCTCATCAAGATAGGAATGAAAAGACCCGCGATCGAGGGGACGATCGCGGGTCAACTTTGGTTTAGATGCGGCGTTCAGTGCGGGGTGCAATTGCTTTAAACAAGCGGTGAACATTCAGCAGGAACAACACCAAGACTTCGACGATGGCGATAGAACCCAGCATGAGAAAGAAGTCACTCCACTTGATCAGCGATGCGTCCCACACCATAAAATCTCGAACGAAATCATCCCATCCGTTCCCGTAGGGCAGATAGAACCAGACATTCACAATCAGTTCAGCCACATAAGCCAGAGCAGCATACGCGCCGATGTGCTGGAAGATTTCAATCAAGTAGTGGCTGATCTTCCGTTGAAACTTTTCAACGTCTGGATGGTCCGAGGGCTTCCCCGCTTCATGGGTTCGTAGCTGTTGAATTACGGCACTGTAGATCTCCGTGTCATTCAGCAAAATCGGCGTGATTTCGATTAACTGAGCTAGTCCCCACAGCAAGACAGACATGAGGTTAGGCAGAATCCAGACCACTAAACTGATGACAAGTCCCAACAGTGGAACGGTCTGAAGCTGCTTAACCAGGGGCAAGGTTACGATCGCTGTTCCGATGGCTTGCCCTGCACTCTGCCAGGGGATGACCGAGTAAGCGATGAGAATGCCACACACAAAGTAGATGAAATACTTCACCCATCGCAGACTCGACGGCTTCAGGTTGATTGCTGGCTCTGGTCTTGTCCAGTTGGGCTGCTGGTTTGAATTATTCGTGTTCTGAGTCGTCTTCATGGTTTGCTGTCCTTCAGTTTGTTGAAGTGGGTTAGGAATTGGGGCAGTTGCGAGGGTTGAACTCGTTTGATGTCGGTGATGGCTCCGTCAAAGCCGACGATCGCCGTGTCGCCGAACTGGTTACAGATGGTGAGTCCTTCAGGCAAGGGGCGAACGCCGTTGATCGGGTTGCCGTCTCGGTCAAACTTTGGGGTCTTGGGATTCGTGGGGAAGGTTTGAGCATCAAAGACTCGCAGGTCTTTTTGAAAGCGGCTAGGGCGGTTATTAGTGGTTAGCTGAATCGGGGTGCATCCTGCCTTCACTTGGTCTAAGGCGATCGCAGACTCAGAACTCAATGCCTTCACTCGCTCTCGTGACTCTTGCTCACTGGCTTTTGATTGGTTTGCTTTCTGCTGGGAGGCGGCTAAGTCGGCTTGCCAGCGCTGTAAGGATGCTTGATGAACCGTCGCACCGATTAACAGCAAGAACACCCAAGACATCCGCACGGCAAATCGCTTGTTGATGATGAGCGGTCTCACTTCGCACCTCCACATCGGCGATCGCTGCATTCCCATCGCCAGATTCCATCTCCCAAATGCCGCCACAAAACAGCGCTAGTGCAGAAAGGGCAGTGAGGAGTTTTTTCAGTCAATCTGTAAGGCACTTGATGAGGATTCATCGCTTCCCCTCCTGAATCGTCGGTATCTGAACCTTGAAAGTGATGCCGTGATCTCTAGCTGTGTAGCCAGCACAAAAGCAGATCACGCAGATTGCAATAGTCACGATGCCGCCAAAGGTTGAGCCGTCGTCTTTGTGGTAGTTCATCGTCTGCCTCCGTGCGATTCAAGAGCGTGAGTCTTGATAATGTCGATCGCACTCCCTTTCTCATAGCTTCCGTTCCATGCGATCGCAGTCAGCCCGATCATTCCTCCGACTGCGATAACGCCCCAACACTGGATAAGAGATTTCAGGCTCATGAGTAGCACCCATCTCTTAACTGCTGAGGAATGGCAACCATTAGCGTCATTGCGTCACCCTCTGAACAGTTAGCCAACAACTCTAGGGCTTCATCTAAGTCGCGGCTGGTGGCGATTTGTAGCTCGTGATTCAGTCCCAGATACTCAGCTAGTGAAATCGCTGGCAAGTTTGCAGCTTGATGCTCGGTGTCTGCTGACTGCCAAAATGCGAGGATGCCAAGCAGGTCCAGCTTATCGACGGCGGTTAGTTTTCCGAGCCTGTCTCCAAAGCGATCGATCACGCGATCGAGGCACTCGGATGAGGTGTGAGCTTGATAGCTGATTTGACTTTCTTTTTGTGGCATGGTTGAGAAATCTCCAATAAGTGATGAATTGTTGGGATAGAGGGAGTCGTTACTTTTGCGGGTGCTGACTCCCTTTTGATTAATCAAGTCCCGTGATCCGCGTTCTAGGCGGCAGGGCTGGCTTTGACCCGTTCGTTGCAGTTGGTGGGACAACACTGGTTTGAACAGGCTCTAACTGAATCGGTTTTGAATCGATAACAGTGCTGTGTGGGACAGATACGGTCAGGCTGTCCCGAATTGGGTTAGAAGGTGCAAGTAGGT
>Ga0209511_1004468_pt1 | contig 10126 bp, 10 predicted proteins | sample SSSSmetaG_FD_184141 | JGI IMG/M metagenome (GOLD analysis project Ga0209511, IMG submission 184141) | Glacier valley bacterial and archeal communities from Borup Fiord, Nunavut, Canada, to study Microbial Dark Matter (Phase II) - ​SSSS... | ecosystem: Environmental > Aquatic > Freshwater > Ice >... | reverse complement strand
CCAGCCGGCGGGGCTGCCCTGTGCTGGTTATTGCTCATGACCCTCTGGCTACCGCTGCTTGATTTCGCCCGCAGCTACGTGCCGTTGGTGCGTCGCACGATGATCGTCATGCAGCAACCACCGCGATGCGTTGAAGTCTATGGCCTGAGTCGAGGCCAGATTGCAGCCTTTCAATTCCATGGTGATTTGGTCATGCGACCCATGGGCTCCAAGAATAGCTGCCCCTGGCTGATCGTGGATAAGGATGCGATAAAAATACTGCCAGTAAAAATCAATGAAACGCAATGGTCTTTTCACAGTTCCATGCGCCACCCTTCTGACCGCAACGAGGACCTGCTCGTCTATCAACGTAAGGCCAAGCCGGGGTCCTAACAGACCTCGCGGCAGCCATCGTCATTGGCCGGCGATGCGGCAACTGGCCGCGCTGTAGGGGATAGAACTGATCGAGTGCGGCAAGCTCATAATGTCCAGATGACCAAGCTACTTGTCCGTCCTACGGCGCCGTCCGACATCGATGCCCTGCTTAAACTGCAGGCGCAGGTTTACCCAACCATCGAACCCTGGAAGCGAGACCAGCTGGTACATCAGCTGGAGATTTTTCCCGAAGGACAACTCGTCGCGGTCTTGGGCGGGCGCCTTGTGGGCAATGCAAGTTCACTGGTTATTTTGTGGGATGAGTGGGCAGAAGAACACTCCTGGAAAGAGATCACCGCGGCGGGCACTTTCAACACCCATAACCCGGCAGGCTTTACCCTCTATGGCGCCGAAGTTTTTGTCGACCCTCGGCTGCGCGGCAAGCGTTTGGGTCATGCGCTTTATGAAGGCCGCCGCAAAATTTGCAAACAACTGAATCTGCGACGCATCATTGCTTGTGGACGGCTGCCTGGTTATCGCGCCTTGTCCAAAGAGATGTCGGTGGAACTCTATGCAAAAAAGATACTTTGGGGAGATCTGGCTGATCCGGTGCTGAGCTTCCAGTTGCGGGAAGGATTTCGCTACTGCGGAATCATGCACGACTATTTGCCCGAAGACCATGAATCTTGCGGGAACGCTTCGCTGATTGCATGGATCAATCCGGACTATGACCCAACACAACCGACGGCCTTGCAGCGCGCAGCCCATGTGTCAACAGAGACTACACCATGAACACCACCGTGCGCATCGCGGCCGTACAGTACCTGTTGCGGTCCATCAATGACTGGGACGGCTTCGAAAATCAGGTGCGTTTTGTGATGAAAGCGGCTGGGGACTACAAACCCCAGTTTGTGATGTTTCCGGAGATATTCACCACACAGTTGCTGTCGTTCATGGACACCAGCGACTTGGGGCGCGCCGTGCGCAACATGAATGATTACACGGGTCGCTACGTCGAGCTGTTTAAAGAGTTGGCGTCACATTGGAACGTTCACATCATTGGAGGCAGTCATCCCACCATTACCGATGGAAAATTACTGAACACGGCCTATCTTTTTACCCCGGAAGGCAAAGTATTTACCCAGAACAAGATTCACCTGACCCGCTGGGAAAGAGAAAAGTGGAAAGGTGACCCAGGCCACCACCTGAATGTGTTCGACACGCCCTTTGGCCGGATCAGCATCTTGATCTGCTACGACATTGAGTTTCCAGAGTTGTCGCGCATGGTGTGCGAACAGGGTGCTGACATTATTTTCGTCCCCTCCTGCACCGATGACCGGCAAGGTTTCTGGCGCGTCCGCTACTGCTGCCATGCACGTGCCATCGAGAATCAAGTCTACGTGGCCGTGACAGGGACTGTCGGCAACCTGGCGGTTGAAGGGCTCGGCCTGCATTTTGGACAAGCAGCGATTATCACCCCGTCTGATTTTCCGTTCGCCCGCGATGGGATCGCGGCCGAGGGGGTTCTCAACATGGAGCAAATTGTCATTGCGGACGTTGATCTGGGCAAACTTGTGAACAACCGGGTGAACGGCACAACCATTCCCCTGTACGACAAGCGACTCGACGTCTATGACAATTCGGTTGAAATCATTTCGACCCGTTAACGGGACATATGCCAGTTCAGGAAGCCGGTGCACGCTCAAGGCGAAGACGGCTGGCCGGAAAGACAATTGTGAAAATGGAGCCTTTGCCAGGGGTGCTCTCAATCTTGAACTCGGCACCATGGCGTTGCGACACATGTTTGACAATTGCCAAGCCGAGTCCGGTACCGCCCGTATCACGCGAACGACTCCGGTCAACGCGGTAAAACCGCTCTGTCAGGCGCGGTATATGTTCGGGCGCGATGCCAGGGCCTGTATCCGACACCGAAAACTCGGCCCGACCATCGGGCAATACAAACGTGCGCACATGAACGTCACCCCCTGTGGGCGTGTAGCGGATGGCATTACTCACCAGATTACTCATCGCACTAAGCAGCTCATTGGGCGCGCCTGCAATCTGGCCTTCCAGCAAGGAAGCGAACTCCAGCTGGTGCAATCGATCTGAAGACGGGTTTAACACGGCCGACAATGCACGGCCTTCCTGCTCAAGTTGCCGCATGAGCGCCGGCATGGACATCCACTCGGACACGCTGGGTGGCGGACTGCCCTCAAGACGCGAGAGGGTAAGCAGATCACTGACAAGCGTCTGCATGCGCTCCGCCTGCTGGGCCATCAAGGCCAAATAACGTTCACGCTCCGCCTCGCTCAGCGGCAGGGTCTGCAACGTTTCAACAAACCCGCCCAATACCGTCAGTGGGGTGCGGATTTCATGAGAAACATTGGCTACAAAATCACGGCGCATGGCTTCAGCCTGCTCCAGCGCCGTGACATCGTGTGATAGCAGCAACAATCTTCCATCGCCATAAGGATGGAGATGCACTGACAATTTGACCGGTCGCGTAGGTGTACTTTCGCGGCCCGGCATGACAAGTTCACGCAAATAATCATGACTTGCAAAATAGCTGGCAAAGCCAGGGTCCCGGACCAAATTACTGAAATGCTGCAGCATGTCGCGCTGGGCATCAAAACCAAAATGTGTTGCGGCCATCTGGTTGAACCACTCAATTTTTCCCTGTGAATCCATCAAAACGACGCCATTGGGCGAGGCTTGGAGCGCCGCCAAAAAATCCTGCAGCCGCTTCTGGCTGTCGCGCGTCATTTGCTCCCTGGACCGAATCAAACGCCTGGCACGCTCAGAAATTTCGCCCCACATACCGGAGCTCATTGCAACATCGGATGCATCCCCCACACGCAGCCAGCGCAATAAGCGCACGCTGCGATATAAATCCCAAAGGAACCAGGTTAGCCCACCGAGGACGATACCAACCAAGACACCAACCAGTTTGCTGGTGGCAACGTGCGTGGACGAGGCCGCATACCAGCCGGCAAGTCCACCCACAAGCTGAAGCGCAATAAATGAAATAAATCGCCAGAACATGGTCAGGTCAATACTGCCAACAAATGGCAGCCGGTATTTTTATGAATTAGACGCTGGCCTGCGAAGACGAGGCCAATGCCGATTGAGCCGTCAGCCGATAACCCGCTCCACGCACTGTTTCAATCATTTGCCCAGCACTACTGCCCAAAGCTTCCCGCAAACGTTTGACATGAACATCAACCGTACGCTCTTCAATAAACACATGATCACCCCAAACCTTGTCCAGCAACTGCGAACGGCTATGAACGCGCTCCGCATGATTCATCAGGTAATGAAGCAACTTGAACTCGGTGGGGCCTAGTTTCAGCATCTGCGTATTGAACGACACGCGATAAGTGGAAGCATCAAGCAATAGAGCGCCGATTGAAACGACGCCCCCAACCTGCTCAGGGGCTCTTCGCCGGAGAACGGCACGAACTCTGGCCAGCAGTTCTTTGGTGGAAAATGGTTTGGCGATGTAATCGTCCGCCCCTGCGTCCAGACCGGCAACCCGATCCATCTCATCGCCACGGGCCGTCAACATGATGATGGGGACCTCCTTGGTACGGGGGTTCGCGCGCCAGCGTTTGGCCAGCACCAAGCCACTCTCACCAGGCAGCATCCAATCCAGAAGAATGACGTCTGGCAACACCGCATCAAGCTCAAGTTGCGCTGACGCGCTGTCCATTGCCCAGGTCGGACGAAAACCGTTGTGGCGTAGATTGACGGCAATGAGTTCGGCAATTGCCGGCTCATCTTCGACAATCAGGACGCCTGGCTGATGCCTCATTTCACCACCGATTCAATCTGCTCCATCGGGGTGTGGCGAACGTCGGCGCCCTTCACCACATAAATGATGAACTCGGCAATGTTTTTCGCATGATCGCCAATCCGCTCTATGGCTTTCGCCAGAAACAGCAGATCCAGACTCGGCGAAATCATGCGCGGATCTTCCATCATGTAGGTAATCAATTTACGAACAAAGCCATCGAACTCCTGGTCGATCAGATCGTCTTCTTTCAGGATGGACAGCGCTGCCGCGGTATCCAATCGTGCAAACGCATCAAGCGCTTTTCGCAATAAACCAGAAGCCATATCAGCTGCCACTCTCAGCTCCAGGGAAGGCAGCGAACGAGGCGAACCACTCTGAATAATTGAACGTACCATACGTGCAATTTTCTCAGCCTCGTCACCGACCCGCTCCAGATTGGCCGTTGTTTTTGAGATCGCAATCAATAAGCGAAGATCCCGTGCCGTGGGCTGGCGACGCGCAATGATGCTGGAGAGCTCACGATCGATGTCAACCTCCATCGCATTGACGCGGGCCTCAGTTTCTGTGACCTGGTTCGCCACCTCGACACTGAATTGCGACAAAGCATGGATGGCCAGATGAATCTGTGACTCAACCAGACCGCCAAGCTCCATGACCCGATTTGAAACGGCACTGAGTTCGCTGTCGAACTGGGTAGATAGATGTTTTTCAGGCATGGTGTCTCCTTAACCGAATCGGCCGGTAATGTAATCTTCTGTTTCCTTGCGCGTTGGCTTGAAAAACATCTGTTCAGTCGAACCAAACTCCATCAAGTCACCAAGGTACATGTAAGCGGTGTAATCGCTGCAACGTGCAGCCTGCTGCATGTTGTGGGTCACAATGACCACTGTGTAATCACTCTTCAGTTCAGTGATTAGCTCCTCAATTTTGGCCGTGGAGATGGGGTCGAGCGCCGAACAGGGTTCATCCAGCAGCAAGACCTCTGGCTTGATGGCAATGCCGCGGGCAATACACAGACGCTGCTGCTGACCACCCGAGAGGCTGGAGCCATTCTGGTTAAGTTTTTCTTTTACTTCTGTCCACAACGCCGCCTTACGCAAAGCCCACTCAACCCGCTCTTCCATGTCTGTTGTATTGAGCGACTCGAACAGCTTGACGCCAAAAGCAATGTTGTCAAAGATCGACATCGGAAACGGCGTTGGTTTCTGGAAGACCATGCCAACTTTGGCACGCAACAGGGCGACGTCTTTTTTGCTGGTCAACAAATTTTCGCCATCCAGCAAAATTTCGCCCTCAGCCCGCTGCTCTGGGTACAACTCGAACATGCGATTAAACACACGCAATAAGGTTGATTTGCCACATCCAGATGGGCCAATGAAGGCTGTCACTTTGTTTTCAGGAATTTCCAGATTGATGTTTTTCAGCGCATGGAACTTTCCATAATAGAAATCAAGATTTCTAACGGAAATCTTTGACCTTTCACGCGTTTCGATTGCAGTATTCACATTTAACATTTTTTCGTGTCTTTAGTAGAAATTAACTCAGGTCTTGCTTCGAGTCAAAAGCCTGGCCAAAATATTGAGAGCCAGTACAGCGATCGTGATGATGAACACCCCCGCCCAAGCCAATTTTTGCCAGTTTTCGTACGGACTCATGGCGAACTTGAAAATTGTGACCGGCAAGCTTGCCATTGGCTCACCCAGACTGGAGGTCCAGAACTGATTGCTCAGTGCGGTAAAAAGCAAGGGTGCCGTTTCACCGGCAATGCGAGCGACCGCCAGCAACACACCCGTGACCACGCCCGAACTGGCAGCCCGCAGAGTGATGCTCAAAATGACTTTCCACTTTGGCGCACCCAGTGCATATGCAGCCTCGCGCAAACCGGACGGAACCAGTTGCAGCATGTTTTCCGTGGTGCGGATCACCACCGGAATGACTATCAAGGCTAGCGCCAAGATGCCGGCATAGCCAGAAAACGATTTAAAGCGCGTGACGATCACGGCATAAACAAACAGACCAATCACAATCGACGGAGCAGACAACAAGATATCGTTGACAAAACGAGTCACAGAAGCAAGCCAACCCGTTGTATCAAATTCGGCCAGGTAAATGCCGGCCATGACGCCAATAGGCGTGCCCACAAACGTTGCCAGCGCCACCATCAAAAAGGATCCGTAAATGGCGTTAGCCAAGCCACCCGCATCGTTGGGCGGCGGCGTCATCTGGGTTAGCGTGTCGAGCGTCAGTCCGCCCACCCCCAAACGAATGGTCTCAAACAAAATCCAGCATAACCAGAACAAGCCAAACGCCATGGCCATCAGCGACAGTGTCAGCGCAATGCGATTGACAAACTTGCGTTGCGCATACCGGGCTTGACGGACTTGCTCCAGCGCTGCCGACTGCAACAATAGCTCACTGGTTGTCATGTCTTGGCTCCTTCATTCTTTTTGAGCTGTGCCAGTAATATTTTGGAAAGAGTTAACACTACGAAAGTGATAAAAAAGAGGACCAGACCAAGGTACATCAATGAGGCTTGGTGCAAGCCTTCACCAGCTTCTGCAAACTCATTGGCCAGAGCCGAAGTGATGCTGTTAGCGGCCTGAAACAGGCTTAATGAATCCAGTTGGTTGAAATTACCGATAACGAAAGTGACTGCCATGGTTTCACCAATGGCACGTCCAAGTCCCAGCATGATGCCGCCAATCACACCCGCCTTGGTATAAGGCAGCACCACCGTAGAAACAACCTCCCATGTGGTGGCACCGAGACCATAGGCTGATTCTTTAAGGAGGGTCGGCGTTACCTCAAACACGTCGCGCATGACTGCCGCAATAAACGGAATGATCATGATGGCCAGGATAATGCCGGCAGACAAAATACCAATCCCGACTGGAGGACCAGAAACAAAGGCACCCAAATAGGGAACATCGGAAAATAAGGCCTGCAATGGCTGCTGCACATAGGTGGCCAAGATGGGGCCAAACACCAACAAACCCCACATGCCATACACGATGGAAGGAATTGCTGCCAATAATTCAATGGCAGTTCCCAGCGGACGCTTGAGCCAAGCAGGAGCGAGCTCCGTCAAGAATAAGGCGATGCCGAAACTCACAGGGACGGCAATCAACAAAGCAATAAAAGACGTCATCAACGTCCCGTAGATCATGACCAAGCCACCGAACTCTTCCTTGACCGGATCCCAAGTTGTATTGACGAGAAAACCAAGGCCATATTTACTGATGGCAGGCCAAGCACTGATGGTCAGAGACGCCAAAATGGCAATCAGCATGCCCAGCGTGAAGAGAGCCGCACCCTTGGCCAGCCAGCCAAAAATGCGATCCGCCATGGGACCCGAGCGGGCCGATTTCAGAGAAGGAGGATTGGTCATTGCACGTCCGGAAGACTTGGCAGATTGGTTAATTTGTATCAGGTTCGCCGGAAGTGTGGTTGACACGCGCCTACTCCTTGAAAAGTTTTGGTTATTTACAAACCACTTACTTCAATGCCACCGGTTTGCCTGCGGCGTCTGTCACGTGGCTCCAAGCCTTTTCAATTGAACCGATCACATTATTGGGCATGGCAACGTAATCCAGATCACTTGCGAACTTGTCGCCGTTCTTGTAGGCCCAAGTGAAGAACTTAAAGGTTTCGGTGGCATTGGCCGGCTTGTCCTGCTTGATATGCATCAAGATAAAGGTTGCCGTTGAAATTGGCCATGCTTTCTTGCCAGGCTGATCGGTAATGAGCTGATAAAAGGACTTGTTCCAATCAGCGCCAGCAGCAGCAGCTTTGAACGCATCTTCATCAGGTGCCACAAATGCACCATCCTTGTTCTTCAACAGCGTGTAAGTCATCTTGTTTTGCTTGACATACGAATACTCGACATAACCAATCGAGTTGGGCAAGCGGTTTACAAATGCAGCCACGCCTTCATTGCCCTTGCCACCAGCACCTACCGGCCAGTTCACCGCTGTACCCTCACCGACTTTGGCCTTCCACTCAGAATGAACACGGCTTAGATAGTTGGTAAAGTTGAATGTAGTTCCCGAACCATCTGCACGGCGAACCGGTGCAATAGTGGCATCCGGTAACGCCAGACCAGGGTTCAACGCTTTAATGGCTGCGTCATTCCACTTGGTAATCTTGCCGAGGTAAATATCACCCAGCACTTGGCCGTCAAGTTTCATCTGACCCGGGGCAATACCCTTGATGTTGATAACTGGCACAGTTCCACCAATCACGGTGGGAAACTGTATCTGTCCTTTGGCCTTGAGCACCTCGTCTGTGAGAGGCATATCTGAAGCGCCGAAGTCGACCGTTTTGGAGTCAATTTGCTTGATGCCAGCACCAGATCCAACCGATTGGTAGTTGATCTTGACGCCGGTTGCCTTGTGGTATTCCGATGCCCATTTTGAATACAAAGGAGCAGGAAAGCTGGCTCCAGCGCCGGTGATTTCCTGGGCACTGGCCAAATTAATGTATGACAGAGAGGCAATGCCAGCCATGCTGATCAGGGCTAATTTAAAACCTGTTCTCATCGATATACCTTTGGAGTTAAGTTACTTGAAAGATCTTGTCTAAATGACTTTCCAAATATAAGAAGATTTTGTGACAGTAACGTGACATTTTTCCACATCTTCAAGCCTCCGGAACAACACCGACGTCGAGATTCCCCTTCTTTTGTCACAAAAAAGACACGGATACGTCTTATCTTTACAGGTTCATTCAAATAATTGTTTAGGACTCCAGCTTTGACCTCCAATGACAACGAATTGGTCCAGCGCATCAGGCGTGATCCGACTGACTCATGGGATGAAGAGTTCAAACTAGAACAAGAAGAAAGCAATCCAGACGAACTGTTGAGCAGGTTAATTGAGACTTCATCGGTTCAGCACAAAGAAAGCCGTCACCAGCATTTCCGCGAGTTGTTCCGCCTAGGCCGAACTCGTCAAACTGCAGGATTGGGTGGTCATTTTGTTTGAATGCCGCGACGCTGCCGGTAAAGACGGCGTTTCAAACGAATTATTGAGCGGCTCAATCCGCGTGTGTGCCGCCACGTGAGCACCTTGAAAATTATGCGAGTCAGCCCTTCTCGCCATAAATTTTGATGCCTGATATTTATTTAAGTCTACAGATTACCCATGACGTTTTACCCAAAAAAATGATGACTTGCCCTTCACTTTTAACTCGCCGCAACATCTTGCGCGGCACGATGGGTCTGGCCGCATGCGCGGCGGCGCCCGTTTGGCCGCAGACGAGCAAATCTTCTGGAATTGGGCGCACCCTCGTGGTAGCCCAGATCGTGGACAACACCGCCAGCCAGCTGGATGTATCCAGAGACTTCTTGATCGGGTCCCGCGCGGCGTGGCAAAGCATCAATGCCAAAGGCGGCATTAACGGGCGCACCATCCAGCATTTAACGCTGGAGGTCGACGGCAGTTCCGCTAGCATGCGTGTGGCTCTTGAAGTGATCAAAAAAACGCAAAATTGTGTAGTCTTGTCCGGTACCGCTGGGGACCGTGCCGCCAGCCAACTCGTCACATTGTTGCGCCAAGATCAGCACAACATTGCCCACGTTGCCCCATGGCTTCAAAACTCAGACCTGGATGGGGACAATCGCACATTCCCGATTTTTGCATCCCGTCAAGACCAAATAGCACAAGCACTGAAATCGTTGGCTATCATGAGTGTGCCCGAGCTCGGCGCCATCTACGCATCTGCGCAGGAGTACACCCTGTACCGTGACGATGTAGAGCGAGCGAGTTCCGTCTTGAAAATCAAACTGAAGTCTTACAAACCCACTGGTGATCTGGCGCTGCTGGGGAAAAGCCTGACGCCTGACACGCCCCGGATACTGCTGTTCATAGGTGGCACACCAGAACTTGTTCAGTTTACGCAGGGCATCGACAAGCAGGCCAAGCAGCGCTATGTGGTCGCCCTGGCCGATGTAAACCTACAGACAATGCTGCAAATGGGGGC
>Ga0209511_1004461_pt1 | contig 10146 bp, 10 predicted proteins | sample SSSSmetaG_FD_184141 | JGI IMG/M metagenome (GOLD analysis project Ga0209511, IMG submission 184141) | Glacier valley bacterial and archeal communities from Borup Fiord, Nunavut, Canada, to study Microbial Dark Matter (Phase II) - ​SSSS... | ecosystem: Environmental > Aquatic > Freshwater > Ice >... | reverse complement strand
CCACCGGGACAAATCCTCTTTTAGGTGGCAATTGTCCTTTCAACTTGTTCTGCCAATAATAGAACATGGACTCTTTCATTTGCTGGTTGGCGCAATAATCCCGAACGGATAGACCAGATTCCAGATAACCTTCATAAATCGATAGAAATTGTCTCTCTTTTAACATCGCTTGTCTTTAAAATGAAGTCCAAACTTAAAAACCAAAAAGACAATTTAAAATACGGGGTTCACCGAATGCTTACAATGTTATTTAAAGGAAATACAGAAGAAAAATATGCGATGTATGTTTTTGAAAATGGCAAATTGACGAGTAGTTTAATCGTTTTAGCCTCCTCTTATTCAAGCGTTCTTGGAAGCTATATTGCTGAAAGATATGTTATTGCTTCGCTCAGTCCAATCCTCGGATATAGCATTGATAAAAAGTTTGCGGTTGGTGTAGAACTACAATCAAGTCTCGATTGGTGGGTTATATATTTCCCTTATACCCTAACATCAGCCAAAACTTCGTTAATCACTTCAAAGTCTTTACAATTTCAAAGTCTTTTGAAGCAAATTTAAATACAACAGATTCTTAAAAATTCCGGAATTCCGGAATTTTTAAGAATTTATCGTTGCAAACGAGTGAAAGTTTTCCAAATAAAAAAAATGTTTTATCAAATTTTATTTGGTTAAGTACATTTCATGATTTGTTTCGTAATTATTTAATATATACTGGTTCAGTAAATTGTCAATTCGAATATGTTCCTTAAGTATAATAACTTCATCTTCTCTTTCGCTCCAATTAAGAAACTCAGCAGCTGCTTCCAAAACAATACTATTAGTTGGAGTTATAAATCGAATTTCCATATTATCGTAATATTCCAATTTTGCAATAAACTTATCCTCTGAGTATTGCGTTAGGCTAAATTGCCTTACTTCACCCCAACCACTATGGATAAACTCTGATAATGTTCCATATACGTATGAATAGCTGTTCTGATCTTCAACTTCACGATGTAATTCGTTAAAATTTTTCCCATCAAGTTTCCATTTCTTCCCAGTGGGTTGACTGTCTTCTCTTTCAAAATCAATTTCTGAAAATCCATCAACTTTAATCGCAACGTTGAACTTTGTAAGCATGACTTTGTCTATTCCTGAATTTCTTTTTTTGCATTCAGCAAATCTTTTATATCGATTCCGATAAGAAATAAGACGATAATTCCGTTGCGAATCTTTGCCCTTAACAATAAGATATTTCATTAGTACAAAAGCTTCATAAAGAGGTCTAGTTAGCCACATCACGACATCACCTTTCTTGTTTAAATAGGCAGTGATAATTTCATTATGGCATTTTACGATTTTTACAAATAATCCCGCAATTGTTCCATCATTAATGCAATAAGAAATACAATCTTCTTTTGATGGATCGATTATGTAACTCGTCAATTCGGATAATTCCTTTAAGTAATTATTAAAAAAAATTCCGGTTTTTAGTGCATCTGAAATATCATCGATGTTCTTGATCTTACAATATTTTGACTCTATATATTCCATAAAACTATTAATAATTAATCAACTTAGTTAAACTTCAAATAATCTTTCTATTTTAATTCGTCATTATTGAATAGATATTAAACCCAAAAAAGATTTTATTACAGCCACTTTGGTGAAATCAATAACCAAATCATTTATGTCAATTTCTATATGATGTTCTTTTACAGTATTTTGCCATTGGAAATAAGTAGCAGCAATTTTTAATTCTACCGTTAACGAATTCCTTGCCCAAATTGAAAAGCGGGCATTAATAAATGTGTGAATTGCTTGCTTAATATGCTCCTTGCGATATTCGTAGGAAACATAATCTAAATTTGCATGAAATATGTAAAAATCCATTTCAGCCAATACACTCAAGGTATATTCGTCATTACGTTCTACCTTATTGATTTCAAAATTGTTCATGAATATTTATTTTCGATTATTTTGTATGTGCCGTCGGATAAGCTGTAACGTCAATCTATTTAAAATTCAGATGCGAAGAACAGTTGTGAGAAACAAGTCTTACGTAATTTTGATTCTAATTTAACCCAATTCTTTAATTATTTCCTCATTCAAATCAATAATAATAGGCTCAATATTCTGCTTTATTGTAGTCGCCATTATTACAAGATCGGCATGAATTTGTTTTGCTGCGTTCAACTCTATAACATAAATGGGTTCATACAATCCTTTCACAATATGTTCAGATAAAGGCAATATTTTGCTAAACAACAAAGAACAATTAGTCGAATACGAGTATAATACGCTGTTATTAATAATTAAAACTGAATTAATAATTTCGATGTATGTTTTTTCACTGTCATCAATTGTATATTTGCGAATCTTATTCGGAATATGCATTTTATTTAATTCAATAATTGACGGTAATTGCGTACCATTTGTATATATTCTCAAAAGTGTTTCTCTAATATCCTTATCAGCATTCAATGCTGAATTTTCAAATTCTTTACCCGCTGAAACTTTATCGGTTACATTTTTATAATTTTCAGCAAAAGCCAAAATGCTACCAGCAACTGTATTGAATCTAATAATATCATTAAATATAAAGACGTATTTATCACTAAAATCGGTAATGAATTTATAACGAATATCAAACAATTTATTTTTTTTTAGCACAGACATTTCAACTACAGATTGAGCCTCTATTTGACTTCTTGCTATTTTGTATGCGACTAAGCCTCCGACAATAGCCCCAATTGTAGTTCCAGAATAATTCCCCCAAAAATTAATCCATGAATTAATGTCACCTTCAGCCTTAAATGATGACAATGACCAAAATGGTTTCATTAAAATATTAACGAGTACTGGAACTAAAAAGAAAGCCAAAACGATTAGCCACCATTGTTTTAAAAAAAATCGAATTAATTTTTCAAGATTTGACATATTTTATATATTTTCGATGACATCTATTTCTTCTTTAAGCCATTAAGAACAAATCTAAATTTATTAATTTTTTCTATCTTCTTGTATACAAACGTTTTTTCATTTCTGTTCATGAGAATTTACATAATCGTATGCAGCTTTTTTAAGAGTAAATGTTTCAAGACCTTTGTCGTGTCCACTTTCTATAAATTTCATTTTCACTAATTTCTCAAAGAAATCGGACCATTCAGTAATTTCCTTTCCGTTTTGTGCCTCATATTCTTTCCCAATTTGATAAATGGCTTTGTTGTCATTCAACAAAATTATATGTGCATCTTTTTGATTAGAATTTGTCCATGCAGTTAAACGTTTTATATCGAATTCGGTTAATGCGGAAATATTTGATGCATTGAAATCAGCCCATAATAGCGAATCACTATTATTTTGGTTGCTTTTAGACAAAAAGTGGTAATTTTACAGCATGATGTAGATGAGTGTTAAATTGTTTTCTGAAATCAGCTATTGATGTGTATTCTGCAAATAAAGCTCTATTTCGATTGCTCTTTTTAAAGGCTTCCAATTTATTAAATTGATCTGTATCTACCTCGTTGTTCTTTGCAATTCCTGAATAATAAATCATTACGGGTCTTTTGGTTTTAAGATGTTCTTCAATTTCTTGGATAGAACCACTATCAAATTTACCGGTTGGAGTTCCTAAGCGACAACCAAAAATGCAGATCAACATATCACTTTTATTTGTTACTTGCTGATCAATTAATGCTTGTGGTTCGTCTCCAGTAGAAGGAAAACTATTAGTTTGCCAATGAGTAGGCAAAAGAACTGTATTATTTGATTCGGAATTAGTACAATTCCATTCATAAACGCATTCCTTAACGATATTGATCTCCTCTGTAATATCACTCGGCGAACCAGTCATGATTCTATATACTTTCGCTTTATACATTATGTCAGTTGTTAATGTGTTTCCACTATTTTAATTTTTTTTCTTTCGAACCTTAAAAAACGGATAGAACAACTTGAGGATTTCACCGTCCTAATTGCTGCCAAAATATTATTACGGCAATAAGGTCTCATAAGCATTCGCATCATTAGAATATCCTTCTTTTATTTGTTTACAATTGGTTTATTTTTTCCCATGCTGCATCAATATCTAAATATCCCTGAATATATTCCAGATCAAGCAGTTTGTCAGATAATAGATAATCATATTTCTGATTCTCCTTTTGCTTCCTGTTTTGAATTAAGGATGCCAAATCGATTCCATTTGGTTTGGCTTGTTTCTTTATTTTATCTATAAGTTCATATGTAATATCTTCAACAGCTATTGGATTATATGGTCTGCTTATTCCATCTATCAATGATGCCATCATAGAGATGGTTCGATTTATCCTTTCCCCTGACCAGGTCATAAGAAACTGTTTGCCACCATAAGTAAAGTTGAATACATTTTGCAATTCATTACTTAAGAAGAAAGTACGGCCGTTTTCAAAAGCTTTTCGCCCAAAAGCATCCAAATATGAAATATCAATATTTGACTGATAGATGTCCTTCATTTTACTCACAATCATACCATCAATTTCAGGCGATTCAGTATAAAAAAATGGCACAATGCCTTTTCTTACTTGCGTTATGAATATTTTTTTCGACTTCTCATCAGTTGAAATCACCTTCCATTTTCTACCTCCAAAAATTATAAACTCGTTCACATTCGGCAAATACTGCAAGGTACCCAGCGGTTTCTGTTTTTCTTTGATGATCAGTGTATAATCTAATGTGGTTCGAAAAGCAACATAGAAAGATTGTGATTTAATTATTTTCTCGCCTTCGATACCAACAACAATCTCGCCCGTATGTGTTTGGGAAACAATTTGTTTTTCTCCCAAAGATTTAAGCAGTTCCAAAAATAATAGAGGTGAAACATTGCTAAAAGCGGCGGTTTTACAAAGGTGGTTCCACCCATCTTTGACTTGAAAACCTCCAAATTGAGATAAGATAGAAAGTATCTGTTGAATCAACGTAGAAAAGTGGTATTTCGATGTATTTGGCCGCTCATACCTATTTTCTCTGAGAAGTTCAACGACTGCAATATTTTGAAATAAGTTTGCTTTAAGATTGAATTCTATTGTATCCCTATCGTCATCAATAGAATAGATTCGCAAAATGGAAGCTTCCCCCCTTCTGCCAGAGCGACCCAATCTTTGCCGCAAACCCGATACTGAATTTGCAGGCCCTATTTGTACGATGGACTTTACTTTACCAATATCGACTCCCAATTCTAATGTTGATGTACATACCGCGCTAATTGGGAACTTGCCATTTTGAAGCTCTTGTTCAACTGACTCTCTTTCATTTTTTGACAAATTGCCGTGATGAACTCTAAACTCATTTGGAACAAAATTATTTTCACTTAATTCTGTTAATATAGAGGCAAACGTTTCAACATCTAACCTGCTATTAGCAAAAATCAGATTATTATCTCCGCGTAATTTATTATAAATATCCTCTGATATTTCAGCTTGATTTTCATTTTTATCCTTCGAATAGTATTCCTTGATTATTACCTTTAACTCATGATCAGACACTCCTGCTGATGGAACATAACAGGGTAAGGCCTGATCGACCCTAAGATATATTTTAACAATTTCGTAATCAGAAAAAGTGGCACTTAGCGCAATTCTGGGAATAGGTCTTTGTGCAATATGTTCTATTCTTGCAAGGAGCGACTGTAATTGTTTCCCTCTTTCGGTTCCAATAAATGCATGTAATTCATCGACCACAATGTAAGAAAGATTTGAAAATGCCGATGTCAGGTATTGCTGTCTGTTTATAAAAAATGATTCTAAAGACTCCGGGGTAATTATGAGTATTCCATTAGGACACTTTAACGACTTTTTTTTTCGTAAGGCATCAATATCGCCATGCCATGCTATTACATCAATTGGTAAACCATTAACCATATCACTGATGCGCCTAAATTGGTCATTTATGAGCGCTTTCAAAGGACTTATGTAGAGAACAGAATAACCGGAATTGACCCTCTCTAAAAGGGATGTGATTATTGGCAAAAATGCTGCCTCTGTTTTACCTCCGGCTGTTGTTGCACTTATTATTATATCACAATCTTTGCGCAGCACATAAGGAATAGAATTCTCTTGAATGTCTTTCAAGCCTGACCATCCTTGTTGCCAAATCCATTTTTGAACACGACTATCCAACAAATTGAAAGAAATGGAGGTACTGGTAGTCATTTGCTTTAAATCTTAAACGTTGAAAAAGCCTCATCAGCCTCAGCAGTTATCGATTCTGCGATTTTAATTGTGTTTTCTGCTAATGCACTATCCTCAATATCTTTCCGAATATCAATTTTTTCAATAATATCCGACCAAACTAATTCCGGTTGTTGCTCCAATATTGATAAAAGATTTAGGAACTCCTTAATTGTATTTCGAGGAGTCCTAAAATAGGAATCACCAATTTTATTTGCACAATGGTTTAAAAATGAAACTAGTGCGTTATCGGGTACCAAATATTCCTGCTCATCCCCATATGCAAAAACATACCTTAAATTTTTAAGTAACAGATATAGTTCCTCCTTAGACAAATTGGACAAACGTAATACCGTAGAATTGTAATCGGTAATACCTAATTGCTTAGCGAAAGTATTCTCAGCTAACCTGGACTTCAAAGCTTCATAACTATACAATCCTCGGTGTGTGTCTGTAAGAAATTCGGGGGTTCCCCCTAATATAAATCCAATATTACTCGTTGCACCTTGTAACGAATCATTCAACATTCGAAGAATTTCTTCATAGTTGGATTTGCGTGATGTTGAATTAGTTAATTTATACAAATTGACCATTTCATCTATGCAAACTAACAACCCTTCGTATCCAGCCAACTTTACAAGAACACTGAACAGTTTTAGATAATCATAAAAACCAGCGTCGTTGATATATGTTCTTACTCCCAAGTCTCTAAGTGCCTCCCCTTTTGTTGTGTATTCTGCTTTTAACCAACGCACTGCACAATTCTTAAGATTGTCGTCACATGTCTCATAACCTATCCAGTATTTTTCTACAACAGTCGCAAAATCATAACCTCCAACATGATCTTTAATCCTTAATAAACTTTGATTTATTGTATAACTAACTGATTTTTCAGTGCTTTTAGCCTGTTCTATCATTGAAGTTATAAAACGCTCCAAAATATTATCAAGTGCATTACCATCTTTCTTGGTTCTTGTTGATGCACTATTAATTAATTCCGAAAAGAGCGTTCTTGCCTGACCATCCGAGGCGTGCAGACGTTTATTCGGAGCCAAATCAGCGTTGATTGTCACTAAACCTTTCTCTAATGCAATGCTTTTTACTAATTGTAAAAAGAATGTCTTTCCCGAACCATATTCTCCAATAACAAAACGAAATGCGTTTCCGCCATCCTTGATATTTTCAATGTTTTTAACAAGCGAACTCAACTCCTGGCTTCGTCCCACTTGAATATGTCGCAATCCAAGTCTTGGAACAACTCCACTTTTAAGTGATTGAATAATTGCATCTCGCTCCTTATTTTTTATATTTTTGGACATAAAAGTTTTTCTTTATATTCGGTTGATATGTATATTTTTTCGTCTTCTTCGTCAATGACTATTTTATTAATTAAATGGTATGAATAATCATTAATAGCCTCAAGCGTAGATCCAATCATTACATTATTTTCTTTGCATATTCGTTCTACATCTGGTCTGCTCCAATTTGTTTGTGTCAGCAATAAAGCCATTATTTTAAAATTAATATCCGGATTACTTTTTGGAACCGATATTTCATCTTTATTTTTATCCTCAACACCAAAAACTTCAGATAGTATTTCTTTTGATCTAATTGTATCTTGCTCAATTTTTGATAGTTCGTCTATGTCGATTGTAAAAACCGAGTTTGGATCAGTTCGTTTTACTAATGGAAGTATGTTTTCATCTAATTCTTTAGATATTGTGAAAGGATTGCCGGCTTCTTCAACATGATCTTGTATTTTTGTTTTTATTGCTGATTTAATCCAATTCAATTGGTGAAAGGGAACATCTTTTTCCTGTTCTTCCTTTTTGACAGGCTTTTGCGACCTATATTCAATTGGTTTTAAAAATTCTTTTGAGTATAATTCTTCTTCGACTTCTTGAGATATCACCTTTTCGGTAGCAGAAATTTGAAGTCGTTTTATTCCCGGATCTTTATCTACAAGCAATTGTAATTCATCATTTATCCTTGTTGAATTCATATGTGTCTTATGTTCTATTATATAGTCAAGGTTTCCTGCCAAATCACTGTTTATATCAAATGTTTTTCTATACGTATTACTTTTAATGAACTGCCACTTCGGACCCTCTTTTTTTTGATCCCCGCGAATAGTTGTTACTATCGAATTGATACCAGCTATTTCCCCAATTCTGGGAAGCAACCTATTCATTTGATAGATGTTAATATCACTTTTGTATCGCTCCAATAATGCTGGAAGTGATGGATGTAATGGCACATAAGTCAATTTCCCTGTTTTATCAGAGATATACTTAACTGCACCTGATGAGATATCGGATTTTTTTATCTCTTTAAAGTCGCTATAAGGCGCTCCAGTATAAGCACCAATCAAAAAATTCACTCTAACCGCATCCAACTTTGCACTCAATTCAACCAATTCCATTAGTTTCAGATCGTCCAATGTAAGGTAAATTGAGATTGAGATCGCTTGAGTAGTTGTCGGTTTTAGGACGTTTGCGTATAATTGAGAATCAATCTTGAATCCTTTCAGTTTTGCAGAATCCAGGGCCTTTTTAAGTCCAAATAAGTATGTTCTGATTGTATTAGTAGCTATATTTTCGCTCACTAAGAATGAATGATAGTCGGCAATGAGTTCATCGGTGATGCCTCCCCAAGTAAGATCTTGATCAATAAATCCGATCCATTTCTTCAGGCGATAATCATACATGGATTCAAAATATTTAATGGGTATTTGAACCTTGTCTTGAGTTTGGAACATAAGATTTAACGGACTTCTGCCGGATTCATAGAAATCAATCATTAAATCATTAAATCTCTTTTTGAGTGATAGTAACATCCCTTCCAATGCCGGAGGTGGATTGCGTAGTTCATCTTTCGTTACAAGGATTGGGAATGTTTTAGATTTCTGATACTTATCATCGTAAAATAATGAAACCTTCAATTTTCCGGTATCATTTGATGAAAATTCCATTGTATATTCGTTTTTCATAATTAAATATTCCAATCAGAAAAGTAAATAAAGGATTTCGACCTCGCTTTGACACTTATTCGCAACAAGGTATTCAATCGAGATAATTTTGTGACTTTTCTTAAACTTAAAATATTGTAGCCCAAACCAGAGTGCGACCTCACTTCTTTGCCCCTGAATAATCATATCAAGTTCTTTACTTTTTATAAATTTTGGCATAATAGCTGCTTCTTATATTCGGTTGTAATGTACAATTTTTCTCCATCATCATCAATGACTGATTCATTTAATAGATTATATGCATAATCATTTATAGACTCAAGAGCAGATCCCATTAAGACATTATTCTCTTTGCATATTCGTTCAACATCAGTTCTATTCCAACATTCTTTTGTAAGCAATATAGTCAATATCTTAAGATAAATATCGTTATTGATTTTGGAAACCGAATTCTCATCATCATTTTTCTCCTCTGAACTAAAAATTGTAGTCAACATCTCTTTTGACTTTACAGTATCTTGCTCAAATATAAATAGTTTGTCTGCATCAATTTTAAAAATTGGTTTTTGATAAATAGGCTTCTTTATAGAGAAAATATTTTCACCTTTCTCCTTAACAACGATGACTGGGTTTTCAGTTTCCTTAAAATTATTCTGTATTTCTGACTTTCGAATTGATTTAAGTTTATTCCATCTTTGGAATAGTGCATTTTTTTCATTCTCTTCTTTTTTGATAAGTTCAAGAGAATCAACTTCATTTAGAATTAAATGCTCTTTTGAAAGCAATTCTATTCCGGATTTCTGAGATATTGCCTTGTCGAGAGCAGGCATTGTATATACTTTTGTTTTCGGATATTTTTCTCCAATCACTTGTAATTCAACCTTTATCTTTCCTAAATCCTTATGTATTTTGTAATCATTTATCAAATCAAATAAAAGGATAAAAGCATAGTTGAGATTTCCTTCCAAATCAAGATAAATACCGTTCAGAAAG
>Ga0209511_1004460_pt1 | contig 10148 bp, 8 predicted proteins | sample SSSSmetaG_FD_184141 | JGI IMG/M metagenome (GOLD analysis project Ga0209511, IMG submission 184141) | Glacier valley bacterial and archeal communities from Borup Fiord, Nunavut, Canada, to study Microbial Dark Matter (Phase II) - ​SSSS... | ecosystem: Environmental > Aquatic > Freshwater > Ice >... | reverse complement strand
CTCAGATGGGCTTGCCTGGGCTTCCTGTTGTTGTGCTTGCTCGCGACCAAGATCGTTCACCTGACCTGGAACCACGAAAAGGCCGGGCGCACGATTTCTCGCTGGGTGTCCGAGTCGCTGGCGGGTCAAGGTGGGCCCACGCAGCAGGCGTTTACCTTTGGTCGTGTCGACTACCCCTGGTGGGGTGCGGTGCGCTCTCTCGTCGGTGGCAAGCCGGTGCGTTTCGACGCCTACGACATTCACATCTGGGATCCCGAGGGAAAAGAAGTCCTCTACGCTTCGCATGTCACGGCTGGGCTGCGGCTCCATCGGCTGGTCGGGGCGCGGCTATGGGGCATGTTGCCGGGCACCGACCCCGATCTCGAGCTGCATTTTGTAGATGGGGTCGTCGATGGCGTTCGTTGTCGCATCCAGCCTGGCAGCGATGGTCGGGTCAACATCGTCGCCGCATTTTCGGCGCGTAAACCCAAGCCCGGCTCCAAAAAAGACGACAAGCCCAGCAGTGGAGGCATGGTCATCTCGGTGGCGGGATCCATCGTCAAAGACGGCCAGTTCCGCATGCAGTTTCCCGCTTGGGAGATGGACATCGAACACTTCCACATGCGTCATGATTCGCTGCGCTATTCGTCTTTCCCGTCGGAGCAGAGGCCCGATTCGCCGGCGTTCACCTACGCCGTGTCGTATCTCGAGGCGCCCACCGGCAACCTCACCATCCATGGCTACGCCTTTCCGCTCGACCATCTCGTCGCCACCGACTTTCACGCGCTGGAGCCACGGCGCCAGGACATGGTCTTCCGCGGCACGTCGCACTCGTGGGGCTCGACGGTGGCGGCGGCCGGCCGAATTCGTGACATCTATCACCAGGATCGCAATGTCGACCTACACCTCGACGCGCGTCATGGCGCTGGACCTTTGGCCCATCTGCCGTCGAAGAAATACCTGAGCGGAGATCCGTCGGCAACGGCGCACATCCATGGCCCGTTCACCGACGTGGTCATCGAAGGCGACACGCACGGCGCCGACCTGCATGTCGCCGGCATCGACGTCGACAATCTGGGCGCCCACTACCGGCTGGCGCAGCATGAGATCGCGCTCACCGACGTCACCTCCGACGTCGCTGGTGGCCATGCGCGCGGCAAGGCCGGCCTCGACTGGAAAGCGTATACCTGGACCACCGACATCGAGCTGGAGGGCATCAAGACGCTCCAGCTCGGCAAGCTCGCCCCCGTCGAGATCTTGGCTTATCTGGCCGGTATCCCGTTTGCCGTCTTTCATGCGGGCGAGAACACCGAACATCTAAAACTCGTGGGGATCGATATCGTGCTGCATCGTCATGCACGCGATCCGATGCCGCATGCGCTGTCCCTGCGGGGGCATTGGTAGGTATTTTGCAGGCTCGTGACGCATGTCCACGCGTCGCACCTTCTTGCAATCACTCGCCGCGGGTCTGGCGGCCCTCGGATTCCGTCACGCCCAAGCCGGTGCCCCACGCGGACCGCGTCCGGGCGCGCCCAAAGAGGGCGAGACAAAGATCCCCGCCGGTACCATGCCGACCCGCAAGCTCGGTCGCACTGGCGTCGAGGTGTCCCTCATGGGCCTCGGCGGATTCCACATCGGCATTCCCAAAGAGGACAAAGAAGGCGTGCGCATCATCCACGCCGCCATCGACCATGGCGTGACTTTTCTCGACAACTGCTGGGACTACAACGAAGGCAAGAGCGAGAAACGCATGGGTACGGCGCTGCGCGACGGCCGGCGCAAAAACGTCTTTCTCATGACCAAGCTCGACGGTCGCACGGCCAAATCGGCCACCGAGCAACTCGAGCAATCGTTGAAACGCCTCGAAACCGACATGATCGACCTCGTGCAGATTCACGAGGTCATTCGCATGGAAGACCCGGACAGAGTCTTCGCTGAAGGCGGCACCATCGAGGCGCTCTTGGCCGCCAAGAAAGCCGGCAAGCTCCGCTTCATCGGCTTCACCGGCCACAAAGATCCGGCGATTCACCTTTACATGCTGCGCACGGCCGAGAAACACGGCTTTCGTTTCGACACGGTGCAGATGCCGCTCAATGTCCTCGACGCCCACTATCGCAGCTTCGAACAAGCCGTGCTGCCGAAGCTCGTCGAGAATCAGATCGGCGTGCTCGGCATGAAGCCGCTCGGCTCGGGCATCATTCTCGAGTCGGGCGTGGTGACTGCGCCCGAATGTCTGCGCTACGCGATGAGCCTGCCCACGTCGGTGGTCATCACCGGCTGCGACTCGATGGGCGTCCTCGAGCAGGCGCTGGCGGCCGCCATCGGTCACAAGCCCATGAGCGAGGCCGAGAAAAATAGCCTCCTTTTGCGCACGAAGAAGATCGCCGCCGACGGCAAGTTCGAGCGTTTCAAGACCACGGCCATGTTCGACGGCACGGCCACCAACCCCAAATGGCTGGATACGGCAAACCTGTGAAGCGCGGATTCCTGCTCGACCTCGACGGCACGTTGATCGACTCCAACCTGGCCCATCTGACCGCGTGGCACATCGCGCTGGCGGAGCTCGGACATGATATTCCGCCGCGACGCATCGCCTTCGAGATCGGCAAAGGCGGCGACAAGCTCGTGCCTGATTTACTCGGCCGCAACGTCGAGAAACGCGAGGGCAACCGACTCCGTACGCGGCAGAAAAAAGCCTTTGGCATCCTCGCTGGCCGCCATGGTCTCGCGCCCGCGCCAGGCGCAAAGGCGTTGTTGGCCGAGCTGCGCAAACGTGGCATCAAGACCGCGCTGGCCACCAGCTCGGGAGACGACACCCTCGGCATCGCCGAGCACGCATCCGGTGTCAAATGGCGCTCTCTCGTCGACGAAGTGGTCGGTGGCAGCGATGTGGAGTCGAGTAAGCCCGCGCCGGACATCATCGAAGCCGCCGTCGAGAAACTCGGCCTCGATGCCGACGACTGCGCCATGCTGGGCGACACGCCCTGGGACTCGCTGGCGGCCAAGCGTGGCGGCGTGGTGTCCGTCGGTTTGACGTTTGGCGGCAACACCGTCGCTGCGTTACGAAGAGCCGGCGCCCGCCAAGTGTACCGAGACCCCGCCGATGTGCTCTTGCACCTCGACGAGGTCCTGGCCGACTAAGCTGCCGCTTTTTTCGCCGGCCGTTTTTTCTTGGCCGGCTTTTTCGGGATCTTGGCCCCGGCCTGCCGAGCCTCGCTGAGCCCGATGGCGATGGCCTGCTTGCGGCTGGTTACTTTTTTGCCACCGCGGCCAGATCGCAAGGTCCCGCGTTTGCGCTCGTGCATGGCGCGTTCGACTTTCTTGCTGGCCAGGGTCTTCGATGCTGATTTGCGCTTTTTGGTCGGCATGGTCTCGTCGTCCTCAGGCGATCTGTTTTTTGCGGGTGCGTAGGCCGCGCATCAGGGCGCCCGAGCGGCCGCGAACGAGGTAGCGGGCGTCGGTGCCTTCGAGCGCGTCCATCATCGACTGCATGTCATGACCGATGGAGCGGAGCTGATCGTCGTCGACGACTTCGGTGACCTTGGGAAACAGGCCACTTTTCTCGGAGCGCGCCTGATGCTGCGCCTGCTCCTTCAAGATCTGCAGCTTCTCCTCAAAGCCGGGGCTGGTGGCGCGCAGCTCGAGGAGATCCGCGATCAGTCGCTTGATGCCGAACTGCTCCTGCAACGACTCCCGCAGTGCTTCTTCCGTCCATTCGCCGAGGACGTGAGGATAGAAAATCCTTTCCTCGATCGTGGCGCGAATGGCGAGCGCGTCGGCAATGGAGACGAACAAACGCTCCTTGAGATCGAGCCGGATTGCGCGGTCGGCCTGGGCGAACAGACCGTCCACGGTGAGCTGCTGCGCATTCAGTAGGTCGATGGCATTCATGCCGGCTCCTTGCCCTGCCCAGACGCAGGAACCAGGCCAATGCGAAGTGCAGCCGTCCTCGGCGCATGTGGCCGGGCGCTGTCGCGTTCCGCCTCGCTGTGACGGATTGCCCCAGCGACGGTGGTTGGCGCGTGGTGTGCAGCCCGGATCCCTACCGCGTCAGACCTGGAGGCCCGTATGAATCGACTTCGCGCACGAACACTCTCCCTGCTGCTGCCGTTGCTGGCCCTGGCCGCTTGCGACAACGGCATCATCGACAACGAACAACAAGTGAACACCGCCTGGGGCAATCTGCAGAGCCAATATCAGCGTCGCGCCGACCTCATTCCCAACCTGGTCGAGACGGTCAAGGCCGCCGCCGCGCACGAGAAAGACACGCTGACCGCGGTCATCCAGGCGCGCAATTCGGCGACGACGATCAAGCTCGACGCCGCCGACCTCAGCGACGAGAAAAAGGTCGCCGCCTTTCAACAGGCGCAGGGCCAGCTGGCGCAGACCCTGCGTCAGGTGTTCGCGCTATCGGAGAGCTATCCGGAGATCCGCGCCAACCAAAACTTTCGCGATTTGCAGGTCCAGCTCGAAGGCACCGAGAACCGCATTCAACGCGCACGCGAGGTTTACAACAGTGCGGTGCAGACCTTCAACTCCAGCATCCTGCGCTGGCCCGGTCGCTGGATCGCCGGCAGTCGCAAGGCCAAGATGCCGTTCGAGGCGCAGCCGTCTGCCGCCCAGGCACCGACGGTGAGGTTCTAACATGCGCCGTCTCTTGGCGCTCGGCATCCTGTGTGCGCCGCTCGTCGCTGCCGCGTTTGCCATCCCGCCGGCACCGACCGCCCACGTCAACGACTATGCAAATGTCCTGACGCCGGAGAGCGCGCAACAGATCGAAGCGTTGTTGCAAAAAGAAGAGACCGACACGTCCACGCAAATCGTGGTCGTCACCCTGCCCTCACTCGACGGGCAGGACATCGCCGACGTGACCGCCAGCATCGGCAAAAGCTGGAAAATCGGACAGAAATCAAAGGACAACGGCGTCATCTTCGCGATTGCGCCGACCGATCGCCGGATGCGCATCGAGGTCGGCCGGGGTCTCGAAGGCGCGCTGACCGACCTCGAAACGCATGTCATCCAGGATGAGGTGGTCAAGCCTGCGTTCCTGGCGGGCCATATCGACCAAGGCATTCTCGACGGTAGTCGGGCGATCGTGACCGCGGTGCACGGCGAGTTTGTCGGCACTCACGGCAAAGTGGCGGCGACGCACGTCGGCTGGAAGACGGTGGTGCCCATCCTGGTGGTGGTGCTGCTGTTTCTGTTTTCTCCGCGCGCCGGCATGCTGTTTCTGCTGATGGGTGCGCTGGGCCGTCGCGGTGGTGGGATCGGTGGCGGTGGCGGAGTCGGTGGTGGCGGTGGCCGCGACGGGGACGGTGGTGGCTTTTCCGGCGGCGGCGGCAGTTTTGGTGGCGGCGGCTCGTCGTCTAGCTGGTGATCGCAAGACGCCGCCGCGCAACTCCGCAATCACCCAGGCACCTTGTCGCTGTGTCGCATTCTGTCTCGACTGCAAACCTGTCCGCCCGTCGACAAAACGCCATATTTATCGCGGCATAGTGGTTGCAATAGCGACGGATATGGCAACGTTCAAAACCGCCCGCGTCGAGATTCCGACCATCAGCGTTGGCACCCGCGTCGGCAGCTACCTCATCGAGGGCCGCATCGCCGACGGCGGCATGGGCGCTGTCTACCGCGCCGTACACGGCTTCATCGGCCGTCGCGCGGCGCTCAAGATCATGCACCTCGAGATGGCGGACAACGAGCTGGCCAAGAGCCGCATGATGGACGAAGCGCGCATCCTGGCTGCCATTGCCGACCCGACCGTCTCCCAGGTCTACGATGCGGGCCTCCTCGCCGACGGCAGACCGTGGATGGCGATGGAGCTCCACGAGGGCGTCACGCTGTCGGAGCTGGTGGACCGCGAAGGGCCGCTCTCCGTCGATGAGATCGCGCGGATCTTGATCGGCGTGATCGACGTTCTGATCATGGTCCATGCGCGCTCGGTCGTGCACCGCGACGTCAAGCCCGAGAACATCATGATCGTCGGCGACAAAGTCCGGCTCATCGACTGGGGCATCGCCAAGGCGCCCAGTCTGACCCGGCTCACCGAAGACGACACCACCGCCGGCACGCCGAGCTTCATGGCGCCGGAACAGCTACTTGGTTTGCCCGACGATGGGCGCATCGACATCTACGCGCTCGGCGTGGTGGCCTTCGAGCTCTTGACCGGGCGCCTGCCGTTCAGCGGCAGCACCGCCGTCGAGGTGGCCATGCAGCACCTGCACACACCGCCGCCACACCTGCCGGCCGAGCTGCCGGAGGAGCTCGACGATCTGGTGCGTGGCATGCTGGCCAAAGATCCTGCGCAGCGCCCGACGCTGACGGCGTTGCGCCAGGAGCTGGTCGAGCTGCGCGCCGAGAGCGAGATGTGCATCGAGATGACCCTCGAGGCCGACTGCGAAGAAGATGACGATGATGATGAGCTCGACCTCGAGATTGCTCTCGACGATGAGGTGTGCACCCGCGGCTGTCTGCGTCGCGGCGGTCATGTGGTCGAGGTCAACAGCACCGTCGCCGGCATCATCGGGTAGGCATAAACGCACCTGACCTTTGGGTCGTAGGCCGCAAAAAGGTGCAGGTCGCGGTTTCTCCAACATTTCACAAGTTATTGTTATCACAAGAGTATTTTCGTCCGCCCTGACGGCGCGTTTCTTGTACCCCAGCATCGGATGCGCAATGCCCTTGGCTTGGTGGTGCTGGTCCTAGGCGTGTCCGGGTGCGGTCGACAGACCGGAGTACTCATCACCACGACGAGCGACGCCGCGGTGCAGCCGGCTTTGGAGCCGATCGATGAGCTGCAGTTCGTGATCGGAGCTGACAACGGAGTTGCCGGTCGGTATGTGAAAGACGACGTGAACCCCGAAGTACGCGTCCTGGTGACAGGCCGCGACCTCCAAACGCAGCCGTACAAGCTGCTCTTGCAACCTGAGACGTTCAAAAATCCCCCGCCAGGCGTGTTCGTGGCCGTGATTGGATGGGCGAACAATCAGAAGGTGGCGTTCGGCGCCCTGGCCGCACCGCAGGCTTTCGTCGCTGGCGAGGTGCTCGAGCGCCGTATCGTCCTCACCGGCGCCGTCGACGGCACCGACTTCGTCTACACCCCGCTTGGCTGTCTCTACCGCGGCCCGATGGCCATCGTCCGCTACGACGACCGCGACTGCGACGGTGATCCGACCAGCACCGACTGTAATGACGACGACGCGTCGATCAACCACGCCGCTGCCGAGATCTGCGGCAACAGCGTCGACGACAACTGCGACGGGCAGGTCGACGAAGGCTGCCAGACCGGCTGCAGCGACGGCGACGTCAAACCCTGCTACACCGGCCCCGCCGGCACGGTCGGCAAGGGCGCCTGCCGCACCGGCCGCCAGACTTGCGCGGGCGGCGTGTATGGCGTGTGCATCGGCCAGGTGACGCCGAGCGCCGAAGCCTGCAACGGCGAAGATGACAACTGCAACGGCACCGTCGACGAGAATCTGGGCATGGTGGTCTGTGGTCTGGGCGCATGCCAGCGCAGCGTGGCGGCCTGCAGCGGCGGTCTCATCCAGGCCTGCACGCCGGGCACGCCAGCGGCCAACGACGCTGCCTGCGACGGCGTCGACAACGATTGTGACGGCGCCATCGACGAAGACTGCACCTGCGTCCACGTCGCGCCCACCGGCAACGACACCGCCGCGACCACCGACAGCAATGTGACCCCGTTTGCCACCGTGCAAGCGGCCATCGACTGGGCCGCCGGCGATCCGACGCGGCCCAAGCGCGTCTGTGTCGCCGCCGGCGCGACGTGCGGAAGCACGGTCGGCTATGCCGGCGATGTCACCCTCAGCGACGGCATCTCGGTGTACGGCGGCTATGAATCGACCACCTTCACGAGCTGCACGAGCTCGGTCGTCACGCTCAAGCCCGTCGCCGCCGCTGGCATTCTGGTACCCGCCTCGGTCGTGTCTACGACGGTGCTCGACGGCTTTCAGATCGAGCGCAGCGCGACGCCCATCCAGGCCGCTGTCACCGTCGACGGCGCCAGCAACGTGATCTTGTCCAACCTGGCCATCGGCCCGGGCGGCACCGTCACCACCAGCTACGGCATCAACCTCATCAACGGTGGCGCCGCCACCATCACCCGCTCGCGCATCTTCGGCGGCAACGGCACGGCGTTGTCCGTGGGCGTGCACAGCGACGGCGGCAAGCCCACCATCCGCGACAACTGCCCCATGCTCGACGCCACGGGCCACTGCGCCACCTCGTGCGCGACCCTGTCGGGCGGCAACGGCATCCGCGGTCGACTCACTGGCGCCACCGGGGAAAGCTACGCCGTGTTCCTCAAGAATTCGCCCAACGCCAGCGTCGAGCAGACGGCGACTTGCGGCAACGCCGCCACCACCGGCGCCGGTGTGCGCGTCACCGGTGACAGCGGTGGCATCGTCATTCGCCAGAGCTTCATCGACGCCTACGGTGGCACCGCCGACTCGCACGGCCTGTGGCTGGAAGACTGCGACGACGGCTCGCCCTGGATCGTCGACAACCAGCACATCGGCGGCTCGGGCACCACCATCGGTGCGCGCGTCGACGGCATCCGCGCCATCGGTGCCTGTCATCCCATCGTCGACAGCAACGTGGTCATCGTCGGCGGCTCCGAAGGGGGCGCAGTCAGTGCCGTCGGGGTGTATTGCGGCGCGTCGGCATCCTCCAGTCGCTGCTTGGTGTTCGGCAACAAGCTCATCCAGGGCTCGGCGGGCGGCTTTCCACCAACGGCAACCGCGGTCCGCTGCGACGACGGCGCCTGTCTACGGGTGGCCAAGAACGTGCTGGCTGGTCACAGCGGTGTCGACGTCTATGGGCTATGGCTGGGCAAGACCGGCACCTTCGTCGACAACAATCTGATCAGCGGCGGTTGCGGCACGGCCAGCGCGTCGGGCGTCTACGCCGTCGATGCGTTCGCCCGCCTCGAGAACAACCGCGTCGGCGCCGGGAGCTGCGCCAATGGCTCGGCCTCGACTCCGTTGTTCTTTGGTCTGCGCAGCCAGAGCGCGTCGGGCGGCAACGAGCTCGACGTGACCAACAACGATCTCGACGGTGGCGGCAATGCCATCGCCTGCAAGAGCACCGGCGTCGAGCTGAAGGTCGTCGCTGCGCGCGCACCGTCGAAGCCGGTGGGCATGTTCCGCAACAACATCGTCCGCGGTGGGCTTTGCCTGACGGCGCGCACGGTGTTTGCCGAGGCGGACTCCAACGCCGATCCTCGGGTTCTCGAGAACAATGATTTTGACCCATTCCAGACGCCGACGACGCTGTATCTCGACGAGGCGACGACCAATCTGACCACGACCACCGCCATCAACGCGCTCGGCGGCGCGGCGGCCAATCTCTCCGTCGACGCTGGCTTTGTCGCGTATCCCAACAACCTGCATCTAGCCGCGACCTCCATGTGCATCGGCAAGGGCACCGCGACGGGCGCGGCGATCCAGGATATGGACGGAATGACGCGGAAAAAACCGTCGGATATTGGCGCCGACGAATTCTAGGCTTAGATACCGGCGATGAGATGGCTGGTACTGCTGGCGATGGCCGGCTGTGGGCTCAAGCAACAGGAACCGTCGACGCTGCCGAAACCGCCGATCAGTCGGGCCGCAGCGACGGCCTCCTGGGTGGCGGCCAAGCAGGTCTTCGAGGACCGCTGTGTGGTGTGTCATGGCTGCTATGACGCGCCTTGCCAGCTCAAGCTCGATTCGTATGCCGGCATCAGCCGCGGTGCGACGGAACAAAAGGTCTACGAAGGCACACGTCTCAAAGAAGCGCCGCTGACCCGGCTCGACATCGACGCCCACGACGTCGCTGGCTGGCGCCAGAAGCGTTTTCACGCGGTGCTTCCCGAGGGCACCCATCGCGATCCCCAGGCGAGCGTGTTGTTGCGCATGCTGGCGTTGAAGGGCGCGCATCCTTTGCCGGCCGAACCGGATCTGACGAAGGAATTTACCTTCACGCTCGATCGCAAACAGACCTGCACCGACGACAAACACTTCGATTCGTATGCCAAAGAGCATCCGCTGTGGGGTATGCCGTACGGGCTGCCGCCGCTGAGCGACGGAGAACGGCATGCGCTCGAATCCTGGGTCGCCGATGGGGCGCCGTACAGCGAGCCGCCGGCGTTGCCGTCGCCGTCGGAGGACGCG
>Ga0209511_1004459_pt1 | contig 10151 bp, 9 predicted proteins | sample SSSSmetaG_FD_184141 | JGI IMG/M metagenome (GOLD analysis project Ga0209511, IMG submission 184141) | Glacier valley bacterial and archeal communities from Borup Fiord, Nunavut, Canada, to study Microbial Dark Matter (Phase II) - ​SSSS... | ecosystem: Environmental > Aquatic > Freshwater > Ice >... | reverse complement strand
AGACACCTGGTCCAGCAGAATAGAAAATTTTACGACAGATAAACCAGGCGAAGATGATTACCAAATCGAAAAGGCAAAAATAGCAATCGCGTCCGGTGGAATTTACGGTCTTGGCCCTGGGAAAAGTGTGCAAAAACACTTCTTGCCACAATCTTCTTCCGATTTTATTTATGCCATTATTGTTGAAGAATGGGGATTAATAGGAGGTTTGGGCGTTTTGTTTATGTATCTTTTATTGTTTTTCAGATTTATAGTTGCTGCCCATAAAGCTAATTCCTTATTTGGAAAATTATTAGTTGTCGGATTGGGGTTTCCAATTATTTTTCAAGCTATGATTAATATGGCCGTTGCGGTCGAATTATTGCCGGTAACTGGACAAACATTGCCGCTGATAAGTAGCGGAGGAAGTTCTATTTGGATGACTTGTATTGCTTTGGGAATCATCATCAACGTGACTAAAAAAGACGAGGAAATTGCGCAAGAAATAAGCGATAAGGCAAGAAGAGAAGCGGCGCTTCAAAAACTTATTGACAAGCAATTGGAAGAGGAAAATGAAGAAATAAATTTTTCTGAAGAAAACTATTCCATCGAAGACAATTCGAAGAATCCGATGAATGCAGTTTTGAATAAATAATTCGCTGAAAAGAAACAAAATGAAAAAATTAAAATTCATATTAAGTGGAGGCGGAACGGGAGGACATATTTATCCTGCTATTGCTATCGCTAATGAATTGAAATCGCGTTTTCCTGATGCCGAATTTCTTTTTGTAGGAGCAAGCGATAAAATGGAAATGCAAAAAGTACCGCAGTCCGGGTACCAAATTGAAGGTCTTTGGATAGCTGGTTTGCAACGAAAATTAACCTTGCAAAACGCAATGTTTCCGTTTAAGTTAATGAGCAGTTTGTGGAAATCAAGAAGCATAATTTTGGAATTTAAACCTGATGTAGTTATCGGAACTGGCGGTTTTGCTTCCGGTTCATTGCTGCAAATGGCCAATCTGTTGAATATTCCAACTTTGATTCAGGAACAAAATTCCTATCCTGGAATTACCAATAAAATATTGAGCAAAAGAGCTCGTAAAATTTGTGTGGCCTACGAAAATCTGGGACGTTTTTTTCCAAAAAGCAAAATGATTTTGACCGGAAATCCAGTGCGTCAGGATTTGATAGACATCGAGAGTAAAAGGGCAGAAGCAATCCAATATTTCAATTTGGATCCCAATAAAAAAACATTGTTGGTTCTTGGTGGAAGTCTTGGTGCAAGAAGAGTGAACCAATTAATCGAAAAAGAATTAAAAAATTTCCAAGCCCAAGATGTTCAGGTAATCTGGCAATGCGGAAAATTTTATTATGAAGATTATAACAAATACAACGGGAATAATGTTCAAGTTTTGGCGTTCATAGACAGAATGGATTTGGTTTATGCAGCCGCAGACATCGTGATTTCAAGAGCTGGAGCATCATCGGTGTCAGAATTGTGTATCGTGGGAAAACCTGTAATTTTTATTCCATCGCCAAATGTAGCTGAAGATCACCAAACTAAAAATGCTAAATCAATAGTCGATAGAAAAGGTGCGTTAATGATCAAAGAATCCGAGTTGAATTCTCTTTTCGGCCTTGTTTTTGAAGCCTTGCTGAAAGATCAGGGAAAACAAATTCAGTTGAGCAAAAATATAAAACAGCTGGCTTTGCCAAACGCAACAAAACAAATCGTCGACGAAATTGTTAAATTAATAAGATGAACCTAAAACAAATACATAACGTTTATTTCATAGGAATCGGAGGAATTGGAATGAGTGCTTTGGCGCGCTATTTCAAAGCCATCGGAAAGAATGTATCGGGTTATGATAAAACGGAAACCGAACTTACAAAAGAGTTGGTTGAGCTTGGAGTAGCCATTCATTTTGAAGATAATATTGATTTAATTCCATCCGATTATTCAGCAGAAAATACCTTGGTAATTATCACTCCAGCAGTTCCAAAGCATCATTCACAATGGAATTATTTTTTGGAACACGGATATGAAGTAAAGAAAAGAGCCGAGGTTTTGGGAATAATCACAAAGGATACTTTTTGTTTTGCAGTGGCAGGAACACACGGAAAAACGACGACTTCAAGTATTTTGGGACATATTTTATTCCAAAGCGGTGTCGATGTAACGGCTTTTGTTGGTGGAATTGTCGAAAATTACAATTCGAATTTGATAGGAAACGGGAAAACAATCACCGTTGTCGAAGCCGACGAATTCGATCGTTCTTTCTTGCATTTGCATCCCAATATTGCCTGCGTGACCTCAATGGATGCAGATCATTTGGATATTTATGGAGACAGCGCGGCAATAGAAGCTTCGTTTGTGGAATTTGCAGATAAGGTTACAGATAAAAGCAAACTTTTTATTACTAATGAGTTGCCAATTCAAGGTGTTACTTGCGCAGTAAATGAAAAGGCTGATTTCACAGCTTTCAATATCAGGATAGTCAACAGTCAATACGTTTTTGATGTAAAAACACCTTCAGAAACGATAGAAAATATAGGATTCGGTTTGCCCGGAAAACACAATTTGATGAACGCACTCATGGCATTGGCAATGGCTAAAACTTTCGGCCTCCCAAACGAAGACATTGCTAGTGCCTTGCTTTCATTCAAAGGAATAAAGCGACGATTCTCGTACCAAATTAAAACGGATAAATTGGTTTATATTGATGATTATGCGCATCATCCAACTGAAATTAATGCGGTGCATCAAGCAGTTCGGGAATTGTATCCAAATCAAAAAGTTTTGGCAATTTTCCAACCTCATTTATTCAGCAGAACCAAAGATTTTGCAGATGATTTTGCACGAAGTCTTTCCGCTTTTGATGAAGTAATTTTATTAGATATTTATCCAGCCCGAGAATTGCCAATGGAGGGAATTACATCACAATGGTTGATGGATAAAATGGATAATTCAAACAAAAAATTAGTTTTAAAACAGGAATTAATTTCGACAATTTTAGCAAGCGATGCAACAATTATTGTTACTATCGGTGCGGGAGATATTGGAGAAATGGTTCAATCCATAAAAAAAGCGCTGAATGAAACTATTTAAATGGGCAAATGTTCGATTAGTGCTAATGTTTGCATTGGTAATTTTCCTGTTTTCGTTTACATCAAAACGAAATAGCAACAGGAAACTTACGAAATCGACGGTTGTTTTTGTAGGAGATAACGCTCCTTTTGTTGACCAAGAAACGGTTAATAAATTGTTAATAGAAAATAGAAAAGACGCGCAAAGTATCGGAAAAGATAAATTAGATTTGAATAAATTAGAAAAATCCTTGAATGCACAAGAAATGATTGAGAAGTCAGATGTGTTTGTGAGTATTGATGGGGTTCTAAAAGCAGTCGTGAAACAAAAAACTCCTGTAGCCAGAGTTTTTGACGGAGAGGATTCTTTCTATATTGATTACAAAGGGAATAGAATGCCGTTATCAACAAATTTTACAGCTAGAGTTCCGCTTGTTTCAGGGGAAATAAATAAAAAAAATAGCGAAGATTTAGCCGAATTATTTCGGATAATATATGACGATGAGTTTTTGAAAAAAAACATCATTGGTGTTCAAATTATGCCAAACGGGAGCTTGAAAATGCTCAACAGAAATTTTAGTTATCAAATTGACTTTGGTGGAGCAGTAAGAATGAAAGCTAAATTCAATAATTACAAAGCGTTTTTTCAGAAGGCGGTTTTAGATAGTTCGCTATATAAATATAAAAAAATTGATCTCAGATTTGCGCAACAAGTAGTGTGTACTAAATAATAGATAATGGAAAAAGAGAATATTGCAGTAGGTCTAGATATTGGGACAACAAAAATAGTTGCCATGATAGGCAAGAAAAATGAGTATGGAAAACTAGAGATTTTGGGTGTTGGAAAATCCAAAAGTCTTGGTGTTGCGAGAGGTGTCGTGAATAACATTACGCAAACCATACAATCAATTCAGCAAGCCGTTCAGGAAGCCGAAAATAAATCGGGTTATAAAATAAAAGATGTTGTGGTGGGGATTGCCGGACAGCACATTCGCAGCATTCAACACAGTGATTACATCATCAGAAAAAATGCAGAAGAAGTAATTGGAGGGTACGATATCCAGCTTTTGATTGACCAGGTAAATAAATTGGCAATGTTGCCGGGAGAAGAAATTATTCACGTTTTGCCTCAAGAATTTAAAATCGACGGACAATCCGAAATCAAGGAACCTATCGGAATGTACGGAGGAAGATTAGAATCTAGTTTTCATGTCGTGGTTGGACAAGCTTCTTCCATTCGAAATGTTGGCAGATGCATCCAAAGTTCAGGGATTGAATTGTCGGGATTGACCTTGGAACCATTGGCTTCAGCCGATGCAGTTTTGAGTCAAGAAGAAAAAGAAGCAGGTGTTGCCTTGATAGATATTGGCGGAGGAACAACAGATTTGGCCATTTTTAAAGATGGAATTATTCGTCACACTGCCGTTATTCCTTTCGGAGGAAACGTGATTACAGATGATATAAAAGAAGGTTGTTCTATTATCGAAAAACAAGCAGAATTATTGAAAGTTAAATTTGGATCAGCTTGGCCAGGAGAAAACAAAGACAATGAAATTGTTTCAATTCCTGGATTAAGAGGAAGAGAGCCAAAAGAAATTTCGTTAAAGAATTTGTCCAAAATAATTCACGCACGAGTTGTTGAAATTATCGAACAGGTTTTTACCGAAATTAAGGATTACGGTCATGAAGATCCACGTAAAAAATTAATTGCAGGAATTGTTCTTACAGGTGGCGGCGCACAATTGAAACACATCAAGCAATTGGTGGAATACATAACTGGAATGGACACCAGAATTGGCTATCCAAACGAGCATTTGGCCGGAAATTCTGACGAGGAAATTTCAAGTCCTTTATATGCCACGGCAGTAGGATTAGTGATGAACAGCATCGAAAATCAAACACAGAGCGCTATAAGAATTGATGCCGTTCCTGTACAAAATGCAGTTCCCAAACCGCCGGTTTTTCAAGCTCCAGAATTGGAAGAAGTTAATAATGAAGTTGTAGACGATAGCAAGAAAGTCGTTTCCACAGGAGAAAAAATATCAAGATCTTTCTTTGACAGATATGTCGATAAGATTAAAGATTTCTTGGATAACGCGGAATAGGAAAGAAAAAAGAATTAAAAAATAATAATATATAAAACCCAATAAGATGATGAGCAACTCAGAATTTGGAAGCATTTCATTTGATTTACCGAAGAACCAATCAAATGTTATAAAAGTTATTGGAGTAGGTGGAGGCGGAAGTAACGCCATTAACCACATGTTCAAACAAGGTATCAAAGGCGTGGATTTCATCGTTTGTAATACCGATTCCCAAGCTTTGGACAACAGTTCTGTGCCGAACAAAATTCAGTTAGGCGTGAATTTGACCGAAGGACTTGGAGCTGGAGCAAATCCAGATATTGGACAGCAATCAGCTATTGAAAGCATCGCCGATATCGAAAAAATGCTTGACAGTAATACCAAAATGGTTTTCATCACCGCAGGAATGGGTGGAGGAACTGGAACTGGTGCTGCACCAGTAATTGCACAATTGGCCAAAGAAAGAGATATTCTAACTGTTGGGATTGTTACCTTGCCTTTTTTGTTCGAAGGAAAAGTGCGTCAAGAACAAGCACTTATCGGTATTAATAAATTACGCAAACAAGTCGATTCATTAATTGTTATCAACAACAATAAATTAAGAGAAGTTTACGGGAATCTTGGTTTCAAAGCTGGATTTTCAAAAGCGGATGAAGTTTTGGCGACAGCCTCAAGAGGTATCGCCGAAGTAATTACGCATCACTATACTCAAAATATCGATTTAAAAGATGCAAAAACAGTATTGTTCAATAGTGGAACAGCCATTATGGGATCATCTGTTTCTTCGGGTGAAAATAGAGCCAAGGAAGGTATTATGGCAGCTTTGGATTCTCCATTGTTGAACGATAATAAAATCACTGGTGCCAAAAACGTATTGTTGCTCATCGTTTCTGGCTCTAACGAAATCACAATTGACGAAATCGGAGAAATCAATGATTTTATTCAAGCAGAAGCTGGTCACAATGCCAATATTATTATGGGTGTTGGTGATGACGAATCGCTTGGAGATTCTATTTCTATTACCATAATTGCTACAGGATTTGACGTTGAACAACAACATGAAATTGTAAATGTAGAACCAAAAAAGATTATTCACACGCTTGAAGACGAGCAAAAAAGTGTGCATGATTTGACAAAAAAAAGCATTCCTTCTTTTAATTGGGATAACAACGAAACCCCGGTAGCAAAAGCAGATGATAGAATTGTTTTCGAATTATTGGAAGATACAGTTGCTGAACCAGCACCAGCCGTTGTTGCAATAAACAAAGAAGAACTGATGGGAATGACTGAATTCATCAAAAATTTAGACGTGACTTTCGAAATTGTTTCTCCAATAAATGATCTTGATTTTATGGTTTCAAAGCCAAAAGTTGCGGATGTTAAGGACATATTTGTTGTAGAACCAAAAATTGTTGAAACTCAGAAACAAGCCACTTTTTCTTTCGACTTGCCGCTTTTTAACACGCCAGAACCAGTTGCCAAAGTTGAAGAAAATAAAGTTTTGTTTGAATTGACAAATGAAACGCGCGAAATAAAAGTCAACGAGCCGGTTCAATTCGTTCCCGTAACTGAATTGACTGACAAAGGAATTATCAGATATTCGCTTGAAGAATTCACGGAGGTTGAGAGCAAATTGATGGAATCAAAAGCAACCGTGACCGTTGTCGAAGAAGTAATTCCTGAAGAGATGAATATCACGATGAAAAAAGTGGATATCGTTTCAAACACGAATACCACTTTCGAAAATATTTCTCCAATGGAAATGACAATCGACGAAACATTGAAATTCAGGTCTGACGAAAGAAGAAAAAAATTGAAAGAATTCAATTATAAGTTCCACAATAATGTTTCCAGAATTGACGAACTCGAAAAAGAACCTGCCTACAAAAGATTAGGCATCGACCTTTCAAACAAACAAACTAACAGCACGAATTCAAGAATTTCGGTAGGAACAGACAGCAATGACGACCTACAGTTGCGTTCAAACAATTCGTACTTGCACGATAACGTTGACTAACTAATTCAAACCAAAGTTGCCAAACCCGGAAATTAATTTAATTTTCGGGTTTTTTTGTCCTTGTGAGTCGGAACGACGATGCAATCAGTTGTAAATCCCATTAAAATTCTTTAAATTTGTCGGGCCTTAATCCAGCTGTTCGTTGCAAGTCCCGATAAAAATCGGGAGCTTTTCACTTCCATCTGGGGCATTAAAAAAGTAATCAGTTTATAGACGATACTGCAAACTAAAATCATAAATATAATATGAGTTTATCAACACAAATCATGGACGAAATCAAAACCGCCATGAGAGCCAAAGATACAATAGCATTAGAAGCCTTGAGAGCTATTAAATCCGAAATTCTTTTAGCTCAAACAGCAACAGGATCAAAAGAAGAAATCTCATCAGCAGACGAAATCAAATTGCTTCAAAAATTGGTAAAAACCCGTAAGGATAGCGCCAAAATTTTCACGGAGCAAAACCGTTTGGATTTAGCTGAGCCAGAATTGGCACAAATTGCCGTAATCGAAAAATTCCTGCCAGCACAATTAAGCGAAGCCGAAGTAGAAGCCGTGATTGCCAAAATCATTGCAGAAACTGGAGCAACCGGAATTGCTGCAATGGGAAAAGTTATGGGTTTAGCCGCCGCACAATTAGGTGGAACAGCCGAAGGAAAAACGATTTCCTCAATAGTTAAAAAACTTTTGACATAAAAATGTACGATAAGGATTTATGTTTTTACAATCGTAAATCTAATATTTGAAATCGTATATCAAATTGGCTGCGTAGTTCAACTGGATATCTGCCTGCCGGCAGGCAGGGAATATCAGATTTCGACAATAAATGGAATATTTTGTATATATTTTAGAGAGTCAAATTGATGGCAGACTTTATAAAGGTCAGACAAGCGACATAGATAAGCGAATAAATGAACATAATTCAGGTAAGACAAAATCTACCAAAGGTAATAAACCTTGGAAATTGGTTTATTTTGAAACATTTGAAACGAGAGATGACGCGGTTCTTCGTGAGAAATATTTCAAAACAGGAAGTGGAAGAGAATTTTTAAAAGAAAAATTAATAAAATAATGGCTGCGTAGTTCAACTGGATAGAATATCAGATTTCGACTCTGAGGGTTACAGGTTCGAACCCTGTCGCGGTCACAAACATTAAAATGCTTCAAAAAAAATCAAAGTTGACTTGATTTTTTTGAAGCATTTTTAGTTTTAAAAGAGTACTTTTAAACCAAGTTAAATTCAAGTTAATAGGTTTATAAATATGCTATTTCCATTTTTTGTTTTATTGCTTTTCGGGTTTCTGTTTCTTGTAATTATTATTTTTACAATAGTGGAGCCGGCATACATGATGATTTTTAATAAACCATTGTATTTGTATTTTTATCTGTTTCCTAAAAAACTAACCATTAATCAAAGACAAATTTTAGGGAATGAATTTCCATTTTTCAAAAAGTTGTCGGATAGTAAAAAAATCTATTTTGAGCATCGTGTAAAAGAGTTCCTGAACCATTATCAATTTGTAGGCAAAGAAGAGCTAACCATAACGGATGAAATGAAAATTAGTATTGCCGGAACCTACACAATGCTAACGTTTGGAATGAGGGATTATCTTGTTGACTTATTTAAAACAATAATTATTTATCCTTCGACTTATTTTTCAAATGCGAACCAGCAATATCACAAAGGAGAGTTTAATCCCATTATGAAAGTCGTTGCTTTTTCATGGGAAGATTTTGTTTTAGGACATAAAACAACAAATGACAACATTAATCTTGGACTTCATGAGTTTTCGCATGTATTGCATTTCAATTGTTTGAAGAGTAATAATCCCAGCGCAATTATCTTTTATGATGAATTTAATGAAATTGCAAAATATTTTACGGACCAAACATTAAATAATGAATTACTTAATAAAGGCTATTTTAGGCTGTACGCTTATGGAAATCATTTTGAATTTTTATCTGTAATCCTCGAGCATTTTTTTGAAACACCTCATATTTTTAAAAACGCACATCCAGAATTATATGCAAATGTATATTCGATGATTAATTTCAAAGAAGAATATCTAAGTTAAAAATCTTTTAGAAAATATACAATAATGTCAAAGTGTGCAGTTCATAATTTAATCTAGCTGTTTATATTTTTGCAGTTTTAAGTTCAAATAAAATAGCAAAAAAATTGGAAATAAACCCTGACATACATCATGTTTTTCTGATTTTTTATCGAATAACTTTGGATACAATCTAAAGTTAGAAGTTATGAAAAATAAAGTCCCAGTATCAACCATAATGACCAAAAACGTAATAAAATTAAGTCTTAAGGACGACCTGACAAAGGCTGAAAAATTATTCAAACATAATAAAATCAGACATATTCCGGTTATGGATGGCAACAAAATAATTGGAATGTTAAGTTATACTGATCTGTTGAGGATTTCTTTTGTAGATGCAGTAGATGACGAATCAGACACCGTTGATGCGATGGTTTATAATATGTTTACGGTCGAACAAGTAATGGCCAAAAAATTGATTACTATTTCTCCGGAAACGACAATTAGGGAAACTGCCGAAATCTTGTCAAAAAAAGAATTTCATGCCCTACCGGTTTGTGAAGGGGAATTGTTGGTCGGAATCGTGACAACAACTGATTTGATAAAATATTTAATAGACCAGTATAAATAGAAAATTAAAAAGCTCCAATTTGGAGCTTTTTTGATTTTTATAACGTTGTCATTTTCTTTAAATCTGCAATCGTTTCAGTTGGGTTTTCGGCTTTAAAAACAAAATTTCCGGCCACGAGAACATCTGCTCCAGCTTCTACTAATTGAACTGCATTTTTATTGGTTACGCCACCGTCAATTTCAATAATTGTATTTGCACCTTTTCGGGTGATTAGAGCTTTTAGCTTTTCAATTTTCACATAGGTATTTTCAATAAAAGATTGTCCTCCAAAACCGGGATTCACGCTCATGACACAAACCATGT
>Ga0209511_1004457_pt1 | contig 10154 bp, 6 predicted proteins | sample SSSSmetaG_FD_184141 | JGI IMG/M metagenome (GOLD analysis project Ga0209511, IMG submission 184141) | Glacier valley bacterial and archeal communities from Borup Fiord, Nunavut, Canada, to study Microbial Dark Matter (Phase II) - ​SSSS... | ecosystem: Environmental > Aquatic > Freshwater > Ice >... | reverse complement strand
GCAGTTGCTCGACCGGGTCTGGGGCGACCACGTCTTCATCGAGGAGCGCACGGTCGACGTGCACATCAAGCGCTTGCGCGAGTCGCTCTCGCCGGTGCACTGCCAGCACATGATCGAGACGGTGCGGGGCGCCGGCTACCGGCTGGCGCAACCCGCGTCCGTCGCTTCGGCTTGATCGCTCGCAGCTCCTGAGCATCGATGGGCTGGCTGCTGCCCCGTTTCGGCGCCGGCCTCGTCGCGCTGGCATTCGGTGCGCTGATCGGCCTCATCGCAGGCGGTGACCGCGGCGCGTGGATCGGCTGCCTGCTTGGCGGGCTGCTCGGGTTCGCCGCGATCGTGACCGTCGATGCCATGAGGGGCTGGCGCTTGTTGCGCTGGCTGCGCGAAGGACGCCAGGGCACGGCACCGCGCGATGCCGGTTTCTGGGGCGAGCTCGCCTATCGCTTCGAGCGTTCGATGCGGGCGCTCGAGCGCGACGCTTCGCTCGAACGCGAGCGGCTGGCCGAGTTCGTTTCGGCAATGGAAGCTTCGCCGAACGGGGTGATGCTGCTCGATGCAGGCGACCAGATCGAGTGGTGCAACGCGCGCGCTGCCGATCACTTCGGTCTCGACCCGCAGCGCGATCGGCGCCAGCGGGTGACGAACCTGATCCGGTCTCCGGCGTTCGTTGCCTACCTGCAGCGGGGCCAGTTCGATGAATCGGTGTCGTTCTCGCTGCCGCGCGGTCGTGGCTCGATCGGCGTACTGATACGACCTTACGGGAGCGATTCCAAGCTCGTACTGTCGCAAGACCTCACCGAGCGCGAGCGCGCCGACGCGATGCGGCGAGACTTCGTCGCCAACGTTTCGCACGAGATACGCACACCGCTCACGGTACTCTCCGGTTTTCTCGAGACCATGCGCAACCTGCCGCTCACGGAAGCCGAGCGCAAGCGCGTGATCGTGCTGATGACGCAGCAGGCGGAGCGCATGGGCAGCCTCGTCGACGACCTCCTGACGCTGGCGCGGCTCGAAGGCAGCCCGCGTCCCGGTGCCGATCGATGGGTGCGGCTCGCGTCCATCCTGGCGCGCGTGGAGACCGAAGCCAGGGCGCTTTCGGCGGGTCGCCACACCATCACGTTCGGATCGGCGGGCCATGCCGAGATCGCGGGTACGGAAAGCGAGTTGCAGAGCGCCATTGCCAACCTCGTCAGCAACGCCGTGCGCTATACGCCCGACGGCGGGCGCATCGACGTGAGATGGGCGCAGCTCGAGAACGGTGCCGGCAAGGTGGAAGTTCAAGACACGGGAAGGGGCATCGCACGCGAACATCTCTCTCGCCTGACCGAGCGTTTCTACCGCGTCGATGGCAGCCGCTCGCGCGAGTCGGGCGGCACCGGCCTCGGCCTGGCGATCGTCAAGCACGTGATCCAGCGCCACGGTGGCGAACTCGACATCGCCAGCGAGCCGGGAGAAGGGTCGACGTTCCGACTCGTGTTCCCGGCGGCGCGTGTGCGGATGAACAGCGCGGGTTCCGCCGCCAGCATCTCGACGGAAGCGCATGAAGCGGCGGTCTCGTCCGCACCTTGATCTCTCACGCGGGCTGGATCAGCCCGGGGCGGTACGGCGATAGATGTCGGTGACGTCGTCTTCGGCACGCAGGCGTTTTTCGCGAGCCACGAATTCCCAGCGGTCATCGGGTCGCGTTGTCTCGTGCTTCGCATCGGGTCGAGTCACCATCAGGTAGTCGCAGCGCGACTCCGAAGCCGGCGTGACGGCGTCGACGCTGTAGCCACCGAAATACTCGAGTGCCACCACCTGCGCGCGCGCCATCGACGGCGCACCGATGCAACCTGTGGCCGGCACCAGGCGCGCGATGCGCTGCACCATGGGCCGAAAGCTGCGTGCGTTGTCGAGCGGCGGCAAAAGCAGCGTCATCACCAGCATCCAGCACACGCTTACGCCGCCGGCCGGCAGCACCAGGCTTTTCCACAGCGGATGGCGATTGCGCCCCGTGCGCCAGCGCACGAGCCACAGCCATGCGACCGTGCCGGCGATCGCGAACGCGAGGCCGACCGAGGAAAAGTCCTGCAGATAGCCGGGTGAGAGCTTTGCCAGGTTCGCGCCCGGTTTGGCGGGAATGCCGGTTCGCATCGACAGGTAGAACACCCAGCCCGTGGTGACCGCGATGGTGAAGAAGAAGACCGAGAACCAGTCGATCGCCGCCGCCGCACTGCGGCTCAGCGTCGGCAGCGCGAAGGCAGCCAGCATGGCCAGGGCAGGCAGCGCCAGCATCAGCGCGCGGTCGGAGCCGGCCATCGCGATCCACACGCCGAGCAGCACGACCAGCACCGCCAGCGGCACAGCGATGTGCGGGCTGAGCAGGCGCCGCCGCCAGCGCCACAGCGTCCACACGGCGAGCAACCAGGCAGGCCAGGCGAACCACGCGATCGATCGGGCCAGCCCGAGGACCTGCTGCGGCGAGTCGTAGCTGCCGATGTGCAGGCCCCACGCGCCTAGAGCGGTCGCTGCAAAGGCGCCGGTGACAGCGCCAGCGAGAACGAATGCCGCGAGCTGGCCTGCGCCGGGTCGCCGGGACAGGACGACGACCGCAGTACCGCCGGCTGCCAGCAGCATCGCGATGCTCGGTGCGCCACTCGCCGCCAGAGCCACCAAGGCCAACCCCGCGCAGATGCCGCCGATCCACCGCCGTGTCGAGCCAGCGGCCAGTCCGTAGAGATAGAGCGATACCGCGGCGAGCTGTGCCAGTTCCGGCGTCGTCTCGTGCCCGAGCTGCAACAGGCCCAGCGACGCGATCAGAGCTAACAGAGCGCCGTCGGCCACGGCACGCGCGTAGTCGACCGGCGCTGCTTCGCCGCCGAAGGCGAACGGCAGCGGCTGCGCCGACTCGGCGCGCGCGAGGTGGTACGCCGCGTACCACGTGAAAACGAGCGTCAGTGCCAGCAAAGCGGCAAACGGCAAGCGCGCTGCGAACGCCGGATCGAGCCACCCGCCGAATGCGCGAACGAAGACAGCCCCGATCCAATACGGCAGCAACGCACCGTCGGCCGGCAGGCCGCCCACGGTCGGTGCCAGCCAAGGCGTCTTGCCCTGCGCGATGCCGACGATGTAGCCGAAAGCGCTGATGTCGGCGCTCTTCCACGGGTCGCGCCCGAACAGGCCGGGCAGCACGTAGGCAGCGCACAGGATGAGCAGCGGCAACCTCGGCAACGGCGCTGCTTCGCGCTGGCTGACGATGGCGGGGTTGGGCGAATTCAAGCGCGGCTCGTCGGCGGACGGCGAATGATGCAGCACCGGCAGCCCACAAAAAAGGCAGCCGAAGCTGCCTTTTCCACGTCGCCGGACCGGATCACTTCTTCGTGTTCAGGTGGGCGAACTTGTTGCGGAACTTCTCCACGCGGCCGCCCAGAGAATCGACGCTTTTCTGCGTGCCGGTATAGAACGGATGCGACTCGCTCGTGGATTCGAGCTTGTAGAGCGGCAGCTCGCGGCCGTCGTCCATTTTGACCATTTCCTTGGTCTGAGCGCAGGAACGCGTGACGAACTTGAAACCGTTGGAGAGATCGACGAAGCAGACTTCGCGATAAGACGGGTGGATACCTTCTTTCATTGCCGCTCTTTCAAGTGATTAGGTAGCCACGCCGCACCCAGATCCTTCGGTGGCGCACTTTCCGGGAAACCCTAGATTCTAACCGTCAGCCGTCAGCCGTCAGCCGTCAGCCGTCAGCCGCCGCGCCGCATCATGTCGAAGAAGTCGTTGTTGTTCTTCGTGGCCTTCATCTTTTCCAGGATGAACTCCATCGCCTCGATCTCGTCCATCGAATAGAGCAGCTTGCGCAGGATCCAGCTTTTCTGCAGGATCTCCGGCTTCAGGAGCAGTTCTTCGCGCCGCGTGCCGCTCTTGTTCAGCAGGATCGACGGATAGACGCGCTTTTCGCTCATGCGGCGGTCGAGGTGAATCTCGCAGTTGCCGGTGCCCTTGAACTCCTCGTAGATCACTTCGTCCATCCGGCTGCCAGTCTCGACCAATGCCGTGCCGATGATGGTGAGCGAGCCGCCTTCTTCGATATTGCGCGCCGCGCCGAAAAAGCGCTTCGGCCGCTGCAGGGCGTTGGCGTCCACACCGCCGGTCAGGACCTTGCCCGAAGACGGAAGCACGTTGTTGTATGCGCGGGCCAGGCGCGTGATCGAGTCGAGCAGGATCACCACGTCCTTCTTCATCTCGACGAGCCGCTTCGCACGCTCGATCACCATCTCGGCAACCTGCACGTGGCGCGCGGCGGGCTCGTCGAAGGTGGAGCTGATGACTTCGCCGCGCACCGTGCGCTGCATTTCGGTCACCTCTTCCGGCCGCTCGTCGACGAGCAGCACGATCAGGTAGACCTCGGGGTAGTTCGCGATCAGCGCGTGGGCCAAGTTTTGCATCATCACCGTCTTGCCGCTCTTCGGCGCCGAGACGAGCAAGGCGCGCTGGCCTTTGCCGATCGGCGCGATCAGGTCGACGATCCGGCTGGTGATGTTCTCTTCGTTCTTGATGTCGCGCTCGAGCTTGAACTGCTCTTTCGGGAAGAGCGGCGTCAGGTTCTCGAACATGATCTTGTGCTTGCTCTCCTCGGGCAGCAGGTCGTTGATCTTGTCGACCTTGACCAGCGCGAAGTAGCGCTCGCCGTCTTTCGGCACGCGGACTTCGCCTTCGACCATGTCGCCGGTGTGCAGGTTGAAGCGGCGCACCTGGCTCGGGGACAGGTAGATGTCGTCGGTCGACGCCATGTAGCTCGCCTCGGGTGAGCGCAGAAAGCCGAAGCCGTCGGGCAGGACCTCGAGCACGCCATCGCCGAACACCTGCTCGCCAGCCTTGGCGCGCTTTTTCATGATCGCGAACATCAGCTCCTGCTTGCGCATGCGAGCGACGTTCTCGATCTCCAGTGCCTCGCCCATCTTGATGAGCTCGGAGACGTGGATGGCTTTCAGTTCTGAGAGGTGCATGGCCGGGGCGCTGGGTTCGCGCGAGGTGGAGTGCAGTGGGGTCTCCGGCGTTGCTGAACCGGAGTGCGCGGGCCGTACGTGAGCACAGCCCAGAGTCGCTGAGAAAAATCGGGGGGACGTTGCGGGGCAGCGTCCCAGTGCCTGTAAGCGTGCTGGACGCCGGCCAGGTCGGCCAGCGCCGCAAGCGCTTTCGGCTGTCTCGTCGAAACCGCCAGCTGTATTAGCAGCTAGCCGACTTCGAACACCCTTGATTATAGGTGGGAGTCGATAAAGGCCGTCAACTGCGCTTTCGAGAGCGCGCCAACCTTGGTAGCGGCTAGCTGGCCGTCTTTGAACAACATGAGCGTCGGGATGCCGCGGATGCCGTATTTCGCGGGGACGTCGCGGTTCTCGTCGACGTTCATCTTCGCGACGCGCATCTTTCCGTCGTAGGCTTTCGACACGTCGTCGAGGATCGGCGCGATCATCTTGCAGGGGCCGCACCACTCCGCCCAATAGTCGACCAGTACCGGCGTGGCGGACTTGAGCACGTCTGCATCGAAAGAAGCGTCGGAGGTGTGTGTGATCAAGTCGCTGCTCATGGTGGAATCCTTGCGTTCGCGCCTCAAGTGAGGCAGATGCCCGAGGCTCCAGGCCCCGCATTGCGCTCGTTACCATTTTGACACAGGGGTTGCGCCACGCGGGATCGTCGTGCACCGCCACACCTATGCTTTCCATAGTCCTTCTCGACTCAGACAACGCCACCGCAGCCGCGGCCTGGGAAGACATGGCCGGTCGCACCATCGCATGGCTGGGCGACGTGAGCGTCGCGCTGCAAGACGCAATCGTGCTGGTGCCATTCGTGCAACTGCTGCCGCATGCACGCCGTGCGTTCGCCGCGCGTGGCGGCCTGTTGCCGCGCATCGAGACCAGCCGCACGCTGGCTGCGTCGCTCGGGCCCCCCGCGCTGGGCGAGCCGCGAGCGCCGACGCTCGACGCTGCATTCGACGCGATGGCGGCGCGGCAGATGCTGGCCTCGCACGACGGTGGCAGCTGGCGCAACAAAGACCGCCGCGGTTTCGACCGCGCAGCTGTTCGGCTCGTCGCCGCCGCGCACGAGATCATCCGGGCCGCACGCGACGTTGCTCCTGCTGCGCGCGACGATTGGTGGGCGGGTGTGCGGGCTTCGCTCGGCATCGCGATCGGGCCTGGAGGGCGCGAGCGAGCCCTGGCAACCGTCGCGGTCGAATGGGCGGCGCTGGCTGCTGCACCCGACACCGACCGCCTCTTCGCCGCACGCCCGGCGGCGTGGATCGCCGTGCAAGCCGGCGGCGCCGACCCGATGCTGCGTGCACTCTTGGCTGCCGCGCGCGTGCCCTGCCTCGTGCTCGATACCGACACCCCGCTCGACGACCCGGCAGCGAATGCAGCCGTGGTCTCGCTTGCTCCACCGGCATTCGCCCTGTGCGATGGCTTCGAGCAGGAAGCGGAGGCTGCTGCCGCCCAGGTGGTCGAGCACTTGCGTCTGGAGCAGCGGCCGGTCGCACTGGTGGCCGCCGACCGCGTACTGATCCGCCGCATCCGCGCGCTGCTCGAGCGTGCCGGCACCGTGCTCGTCGACGAAACCGGCTGGCGCCTTTCGACGACGCGTGCAGCAGCGCAAGTGATGTCGTTGCTTGCAGCGAGCGAGCTTCAGGCAAGCACCGACCAGCTGTTCGAGTGGCTCAAGAGCGGCGATGTGCCGATCGTGCATCGTGGCCTTGCGGCGCTCGAGAGCGCATGCCGCAAACAGGCCATCTGGCGTATCGCAGCATTGGCGCAGGCGTCGCTGTCGCCTGGCGAAGCGGAAGCGGCCCGCCGTTTCGCGCTCGACGTGCTGGCGCCGTTGCAGAAGACCGGCAGGCAGACCATCTGCGAGTGGCTGGTCGATCTCGGGCAAGCGCTCGGTGCGATCGGGGCGCTCGATGCGATGCAACGAGACGTCGCAGGCCGGCAGGTCATTGCCGCGCTCGGCCTGCGCGGTGAGGAGCCGGCGGCCTCGCGCTTGGCTCTTCACCGCGAAACGGTGTCGCTGGCCGACTTCACGCAGTGGGTCGACGAAGTCCTCGAGCACGCGACCTTCATACCGCCGGCCGATGCGCGTGCGGCCGACTCAGCCGGCATCGACGTCGTCGTCACGCCGCTGGCGCGGGCCATGCTGCGGCCGTTCGCGGCCGTGGTGCTGCCTGGCGCCGACGATCGCCATCTCGGCGCCTACGTCGCCACCGAATCGCTGCTGCCGACGGCCACGCGCAAGGCTCTGGCCGGGGCAACGCCGGCCGATCGGCAACGCGGGGAGTGGCTGGCCTTCTGCCAGTTGCTGCGTGTGCCGCGGGTGACGCTGCTGCGGCGGCGCAGCGATGGCGTCGAGCCGGTCTCGACCAGTACCTTCGTCGATCGACTGTCACTCGTGCTCGCAGCCGGAGGCCAGCGCCTGCGGTCATGGCAGCCGCCAGGCAGCGCTTCGACTCTGACGCCGCGGCCGCTGGCGAGGCGCGGCCCATCGGCTCCGGGCCGTGTTCCCGAACGCCTCTCGGCGACCGGGTTTGAGGCGCTTCGCGCGTGCCCCTATCGCTTCTTCGCCACCCGCATGCTCGGTGCCGCAGAAGACGCAGAGCTCGACGGCGATCTCGAAAAGCGTGACTACGGCAGCTGGCTGCACGACGTTTTGCATCGCTTTCACGCCGAACGTGCGATGTCGCCCGAAGATGCGGCGGTCGACGAAAGCGCGTTGCGATCGGCGGGCGCGAACGTGCTCGCGCACAGTGCCTTCGACGCCGCCGAATTCCTGCCGTGGGGCGCTGCCTTCGAGGCCTTCGTGCCGCGCTACGTGCGCTGGTTTCGCGAGCGCGAAGCGGGCGGCGCCCGCTGGGTGGCGGGTGAAGCCGAGCGCCGAATTCGGCCACCGGAACTTGAAGGTGTGGAGCTGTACGGGATCATCGACCGCATCGACGCGGTGACCATCGACGGCACGCCGACCATCGAGCTCATCGACTACAAGACCGGCGGCGCGCAGTCGCTCAAAGGCCGGGTGCGCGAGCCGTTCGAAGACACCCAGCTCGCGTTCTACGCAGCGTTGATGGCCGGCGACGCGAGCAAGCGCGGCGCCCCCTTGAAGGCAACCTACCTGGCACTCGAGGCACGTCCCGATCTCGAGATGGTTGAACACCGCGGCGTGGCGGCGAGCGCTGCGGCCTTGGTCGAAGGGGTAGCCGTCGACCTGCGGCGCTTGCGGGCGGGCGCGGCCCTCGTACCGCTCGGCGAGGGCGACGTTTGCCGCTACTGCGAAGTGCGTGGCCTGTGCCGGCGCGACCACTGGACTGTCGACGCTGTCGAGCCGCGTTCGGCCTCCGGGGAGCGCAGCGCATGAGCGGCCCGGCGCTGCGCATCGATGGCCGGTTGGTGACGTCGCAAGCCTTCTATGCAGCCGCCTGCGATCCGGCGCGAAGCGTCGTGGTCGAGGCCTGCGCCGGCTCGGGCAAGACCTGGATGCTCGTCGCCCGCATGCTGCGCGCGTTGCTCGAAGGTGCCGAGCCGCACGAGCTGCTGGCGATCACCTTCACGCGAGCCGCGGCAGGCGAGATGCGCGACCGGCTCGCGGAGTGGGTCGCGCAGTGGGCGGCGCCGCGCTCGACGCACGAAGAGCGCGTCGCTGCGCTGGTCGCCCGCGGGCTCGACGCGTCGCGTGCCGAAGCACTCGCCCCGCGCCTGGGCGAGTTGCAGGGGCGCCTGCTGGCGCACGGCCGGCCGGTCGCGATCCGCACCTTTCACGCCTGGTTCTCGCAGCTGCTGCGCACGGCCCCGATCGATCTGCTCGAAGGCCTCGGCATGCAGCCCGACATGACCCTGGTCGAAGGCATCGACGAGCATCGGCCGGCGGTCATGCGCGCGTTCCACGGCGCGGTGCTGCGCGATCCGCAGCTCGCCGCCGACTTTCAGGTGCTCACTGCAACGCGCGGCCGCACGCAGTTGGGAAAGTGGCTGCTCGCGGGCTGGCACAAGCGCATCGAGTTCGAGCTCGCCGACGCGGCCGGCGTGCTCGAGGCGAGCGTGCCGCCCGCGGCCGCGTTGTGGCCAGAACTCGCCGCTTGCGACGATCCCTGCGAACAGCTGTTGCAGCCTCCGTGGTCGTCGCGCCTGCGCGATCTCGCCGCAAGCCTGGCGCGCGGCAAGGTCGCGTCGCAGCGGGCTTCCGCCGGCCTGACCGAGTCGCTCGAAGTGCCGCATGGCCGCGCGCGTTTCGACATCGCCTGGTCGGCCCTGCACACCGCCGTCGACGAGCCGCGCAAGCATCTCACAGCTTCCTCCGTGCTCGACGAAACACTGCACGCGCTGGCTCATCTTCGCGCCCAGTTGACGCAGCACGACGCCCACGTCGAGCACTTGCGCATGACCCGCCTCGTGCGCGCGCTGTTGGCCGAGTTCGCAGCCTACAAGCGAGCGCGCGGCCTAGCCGACATGGCCGACCTCGAGCGTTGCGCACTCGCGCTGCTGCGCGACGGTGAGCTCGCGGGCTGGGTCCAGGAGCGGCTCGACGCGCGCGTGCGCCATCTCTTCATCGACGAGTTCCAGGACACGAGCCCGCTGCAATGGCACGCACTGCACGCCTGGCTCTCCGGCTATGCAGGCGCCGGCGGAGGCGCGAGCGGGCAGCGGCCGCCTTCGGTGTTCATCGTCGGCGATCCGAAGCAAAGCCTGTATCGCTTCCGCGGCGCCGAACCGCGCGTCTTCACCGAGGCCACGCGCTTCGTCGTCGAAGGGCTCGGCGGTCAGGTACTCGCCTGCGACCACACGCGGCGCAACGCGCCTGCTTTGATCGAGGCGCTGAACAGCGTTTTCGCTGCTGCGCAGGAAGAAGGGCTCTACGCCGGTTTCCGTGCGCACACCACCGAGGTCGCGACCGCGCACGGCGACGCTGTGCGAGCGCTTGAGCGCGTCGAGCGCGGCCCGCGCTCGCAGGGTGGCAGCGCGGCCGCGCCGGTGTGGCGAGACACGCTGCTCGAAGCGCGCGAGCTGCCGGAAACGTTGCTGCGAGAACAGGAGGCGGGCTTTGTCGCTCGCGGGGTCGCCGCGTTGCTGAGCGAGCCGATGCCCGGCCGCATTCATGTGCTTGCGCGCAAGCGCGAGTCGCTGCGCTTCGCCGCCGATGC
>Ga0209511_1004447_pt1 | contig 10175 bp, 9 predicted proteins | sample SSSSmetaG_FD_184141 | JGI IMG/M metagenome (GOLD analysis project Ga0209511, IMG submission 184141) | Glacier valley bacterial and archeal communities from Borup Fiord, Nunavut, Canada, to study Microbial Dark Matter (Phase II) - ​SSSS... | ecosystem: Environmental > Aquatic > Freshwater > Ice >... | reverse complement strand
CGTGATCGTGCGTTTGTCGAATATCGATTAGAAGAAAAGTGATTTTTATTCGCGCTGCGCGTGAATAAAAATCATCCTGCGCAGCCGGAGCTGGCCTGAATGAGTGACGTCGCATTCACTTCCACAAGCATCCCGAGAACACCGGTTATCGCCATCACCTCGGGGGAGCCTGCCGGTATTGGGCCTGATCTTTGCGCCTTGCTTGCAAATGAAATCGCGATTGCTAAGCTGGTTTTTATCGGTGATAAAAATCTGCTGGCGGAACGTTCGCGTATGCATACCCCGCAGCACCTCATCGACCCAAGCAATATTGAGCATATTCCTGTCGCGGCACCGGTTCACGCAGGCCAGTTAAACCCCGCCAACAGCCGCTATGTGTTGAGCCTGCTTGACCGTGCCATTCAAGGCTGCATGCGCGGCGAATATGATGCGGTCGTCACCGCCCCCATTCACAAGGGCGTGATCAACGACGCGGCCATTGAGGGCCTGGGTAAATTTTTAGGGCACACCGAATATTTCGCCGAAAAAACCCACACCCCGAATGTGGTGATGATGCTTGTTGGCGGCAAGCCGATGCTGCGGGTCGCGCTCGCGACGACTCATCTGGCTTTAAAAGATGTCCCCGCCGCGATCACGCAAGAAAGTTTGACGGCGACCTTAAGAATTTTGCACGACGACTTGCGCACCAAATTTGGTTTCGCCTCGCCGCGCATCCTGGTTGCGGGGCTCAATCCGCATGCGGGCGAATCAGGTCATTTGGGCGATGAAGAAATCAACATCATTGCACCCGTAATAGCGGCACTCAAGCGCGAGGGCATGCAGCTCATCGGCCCCTTGCCTGCCGATACTTTATTTACCCCGCAACATTTGCAACACGCCGACGCCGTGCTCGCGATGTATCACGACCAAGGCCTCGCGGTGCTCAAGTACGCGAGCTTTGGCGAGGGCGTGAATGTGACGCTGGGCTTGCCGATTATTCGCACCTCGGTCGACCATGGCACCGCGCTTGATCTGGCGGGCAAGCCAGGCATTGATGCTGGCAGCATGAACGCCGCCATCAAGTTGGCCGTTGAGCTTGTGCGCACTCGTGTCACCGCGCCGCTGTAAAAACGTTATCGTCATCATGCTTCCCAAAGCCAAAAAAAAATTCGGCCAACATTTTTTGACGGATCGTCATTACATTGAACGTATCGTCAATGCCATAGCGCCGATGCCGGATGATGTGATGATCGAAATCGGCCCCGGCCCCGGCGCTTTGACCGGGCCGCTGCTGGAAAAATTGAATCATTTACACGCGGTTGAAATTGATCGTGATCTGGCCGCGGCATTACGTGCGCGATTTACTCCCGAGCAGTTCACGCTGCATGCATGCGATGTGCTGGCATTTGATTTCGCGCCGCTAGGCCCGCGCTTTCGCTGTATCGGCAATTTGCCGTACAACATTTCCACACCGTTTTTATTTCATCTGGCGAGCTATGAAAGTGCGCTAATCGATGGCACTTTTATGCTGCAAAAAGAAGTGGTGGATCGGATGGTCGCCGCACCCGATACCGAAGCCTACGGCAGACTGTCGGTGATGTTGCAATACCGGTTTGCGATGAAGCGATTATTCGACGTGCCACCCGGCGCATTCACGCCGCCACCGAAAGTTAATTCAGCGATTGTGCGGATGATGCCCTTGCCCGCCGACCGCCTGCGCGCGCGTGACGATCAACAGTTCGCCACCATCGTCACCGCCGGTTTTGGTCAGCGCCGCAAAACCCTCAGCAACACCCTGAAGCCATACCTGCCGGCCGCCGCTATTGAAGCACTCGGCATTGATCCCAAGCGCCGCGCAGAGACACTGTCACTTGAGGAATTTATTCGTCTGGCTGATGCGAGTGTGGCTGCTGTGTAACGGCGGCTTTTTTCAACACGCGGAAATGAAACCCTAGCACCAGTGCGGCTTTTCAGGCATTTTTGGCCAGGGAAGCCCGCGAATTATAGTGTTTTTGCCACGCATATGTGAAGCCAGCGAGCCGCCACACTAGATCAAATCGCAACAGAATTCACACACCGTTTGCCTTTTGTTAATTCCGCGCCTAGACTGAAACACGCTGCAAACAAGGGAGCCGGCCATGGCAAAAAAACAAAACAACATTCTCCATCGATGTTTCAAAGAAGTCTGGAATAACAGTCGTGCTGACCGCATCGACGAAATGATCGCGGCCAACGAAGTTGTCCACGGTCGCAAAGATAGAAATGACGCATAAGGCAATGAAGTCCGCGGGACGGAAAAATTCAAGAAATTCCGCAACAGCTTTCGCAGCGCGTTTCCGGATATTCAAATCAGTATTGAAGAAATGCTTTCAGAAGGTGACTTGGTCGTCGGCTATTGCAAAATCAAGGCAACGAATACGGGTGCGGGCTTTGGCATGGAATCCTCTGGCAAGCCGGTCGCGTTTGAGGGGATGCTGATGTTTCGGGTGCGGGATGGGAAGGTGGTGGCGGATTGGAATAGCTTTGATTTTTTGAAGGTGTTTCAGCAGGTGGGGGTTGTGAAGTTGGCGGGTGGGTGAAAAATATTGCGTGCCTACTCCCTTTAATCTTTGAAAAAAAATAACGCAGACCCATTTGATCTTTCGTTTTTTTGTTGCAAATAAATAACGTGAATTCTGCTGCTAAGCGGATCGATAAGGACACCGCAGCTCAGATCTAAAAGGTGAATTGAGTATGCGAACTCGAATATACGATCACTCTTACAACGCATCAACGTTGGCAGCCACGCTTAGGCGGCACGACTTCAAGTCCGCCCCAAAACCAGATTGGGATACTTTTCGGCAAGCTATTTCTGCCGAAGCCGCTATCTCTGCAAATACGATTTTCCATGGGAAGAATCCATTGGTGAAATTTCACCTAAAAAAGAAACCCGCATTTCGTGTTGGAAGTTTGTCTGACGACTTGGTCGTCCGCAAACTTGCGCAGAACATAAAACGGATTACGACCCTTCATTCGCCTGCCAGGGGAAGACTAGTCAAAAACGTTCGCCACTTCCTCGACGAGGGCGTGCCATATCGTATCTATCGCCTTGATGTTCGACAGTTCTATGAATCATTCTCACTGATAGAACTAAGGAGCAGCATCAGCTCATTAGCGAAACTGAGTCCGTTAAGCAAGCAGCATGCTGATTCGCTTTTGGACTACCACAGCTCACTTGGAGGGACAGGACTACCGCGCGGAATGGCGTTGAGCGCCGTTCTCGCTGACTTGATGATGCAGGATTTCGATTCAAAGGTCTGTTCAGGAGCGTCTGTCTATTTTTATGGTCGCTACGTAGATGACATCGTGATTGTTACAAACACATCAGAGACGAAAGAAGATTATCTTTTATTGCTTGCTGGTCTGCTACCGAGTGGCCTCAAGCTAAATCACAAGAAAACGACCGTCTGCACGGTTGCAGAAAAGTGCAAGGTCGAAAAATCTGCGTTAAAGGCCGCAGTGCCGAGATTCCTGGTGGACTACTTGGGATACCAATTTTCTGTTTACGACCCAACGACACCGGGCACCTCTGAGAAAAGTCCGCATCGCGTCGTGCGGACGGAAATAGCGCCCACAAAAATAAAGAAACTTAAGAGGCGAATTGTGCGAATTTTCGTGGACTTCGAAAAAACGGCTGACGCTCAGCTTTTAATTGATCGCATCAAATTTCTTACGTCCAATTTCAGCGTGATAGACAAAAACACAGCCAAGAAGAAGTTGGCGGGGGTCTACTTTGGATACCCGGCATTGTCTCCGGACTCGAAAAGCCTCTCTGAATTGGATCATTTCTTGAGAAATGCTGTGCTCTCGAACAAGGGAAGGCTATTTAAGAAGTGGCCTGCGATTGCGACGGCCGCACTTACGAGGAAGGTACTTGCGCAGAGTTTCAAGAAGGGCTTTAGCGACAAGCGTTTCGTGTACTTTTCACCTGTCCGGATAGGCGAAATACAAGAGTGCTGGAGATATGAGTAAATCCAATCGCCGAAAAAGAATCAGGAGAAGTGATTACCTCAGGGTACTCATCACCGAAACTCTCCCATTCGAAACGCCAATTATTTTTTCGAATGATGGCCTATACGAGAGAATTAGTGGCCTCGGATCCGCTACTAAAATCCATCAACAGTTAGTCAATGCGCTGATTCTTGGCGAAGGCGATTCGTCGATACATTCGACGATCCCGTATGTTTACAAAATCCGCAAGACTCAAGCTGAGTTTCGTCGCCTCGCGCTCTTACATCCGAATTCACAGTGGAAAATGAAATGTTTCTATGAGCGCTATGAAGATCTCTTGTTGTACTACTGCTCTCTTAGCCCGGCCTCTATCCGCGCACCACAAAAAATTGCCGGTAGCTTTTTCTTCAAGAACTCGTTTGACAATCTGAATCAGTACAAGACAAGTAACGTTTCGCTTCTATCGCTTGATGAGCTGACGAAACATAGCCCGTCTTTTTTTACGTACCGGGGCTTCGATAGACTCTACAAATTCTTCCTTTCACCCGACTATTTTCGACTTGAAAAAAGTTTTTGCGTCATGCGCACTCTCGACGTTACGAAGTGCTTTAACAGCATATACACGCACACCATGTCTTGGGCTGTAAAAGACAAGGAATTCACCAAAAAAAATGTCCGCAATAGTGCTACTTTCGCCCAGCAGTTTGACAAGTTAATGCAGCATGCAAACCACGGTGAGACCAGCGGCATTGTTATTGGTCCAGAGGTAAGTAGGATATTTGCAGAAATCATTCTGCAGGAAGTAGATTCCCGCGTAATCGCCGCGCTTGCAAAAGCAAGCAAAACGAAAGCAGGGAAAACCTTTGGTAAAGAGTATTCCTTCAGACGCTATGTTGATGATGTTTTTATTTTCGCAACTGACTCGCAAGTGGCAAAGGATGTATATGACCGATACGCCGATTGTTTGCTGGATTTCAATTTGCATACGAACGTCAGCAAATCAACTGAGCTAGCTAGGCCATTCGTTACCGTCAAATCGAGAATAGTTCATCAGGCCAGCTTGGCAGTAAATGATTTCGTTGAAAAGTTTCTAGAGGCGGTAGAGGGCACACAAGTACTTAGACCCAAGAAGATTTTGTCCACTTGGCGGCTTACTCAAAGTTTTATTGAGAATATCAAGTCCCTATGTTCGTACAACGCGGTCACCTATGATGAGATCGCAGCGTTTCTGATATCCGTATTTACTGAGCGAATCAAGAAGATTGTCGCGGTAGAGAAAGTAGCGGTTTCGAAGCAGGTGGCTAGTGAGTATTGCGATGCAATTCTTGTTTTGTTGGACGTCCTATTCTTTCTTTACAAAGTTTCTCCGTCGGTTGGAGCCTCGTACAAGCTGTGTACGTCAGTTATTTTGTTGAGCAAGTTTGTGAAGAAACATGTGCAAGCGATCGAGAGTACGGTCGCTCAGAGAATTTTTGAGTTGACCGAATCACTTTTAGAAGAATTAAAAAATTCGGCTACAAAAAATGTGGACGGTTTCTTGCACTTGGAATGCTTAAACGTAGTCTTGGCCGCGCGTGAACTAGGCGCGCATTTCTATTTCCCTCAAGAAACTCTCAAGGCGCTTTTCAATCAAGGTGAGCCACAATCCTATTTCAGCATCGTTTCTTGTCTTTATTATGTACAGGACGAACCGCGCTATGCCGAGCTTCGCAAATACATGTTAGGCGAGGCGGCAGCGATGCTGATGGACCTGTCAGACATTCGCATGAATAGTGAAAAAGCATATTTGTTCCTTGACCTAGTCGGTTGCCCGTATGTTCCAGAGAAGCGCCGCGGGACTTGGCTTCGTAGAGCCATGAAGGCATTAGGTTTAGGCGATCCATCTTCAATTGATGTTTTGGCGTTCTTGAATGCAGCGACTAAGACGCATATGCACGTTGATTGGACAGATATTGACCTATTGAGCTCATTGGAGAAGAAGGAATTGAAGCAAGCGTATTAATCAGCTATGCTTCTCGTGGATGGTTGCGATGTCTCCTCCTCGGGTCGCCATAAGGCGACTTGCTTTAAGCCTAGACACTTAGGCCTTTCTGTTACTGATGAGTGGCGAAATTTTTTAATTAAGGTTTCAATACTCTGAATTGCATGAGCATTGAGTGAAAACTTGGTGCACACTCTCAGGAGCTTCAATTCCATCCACCCTGCCTTGAGTTCGAAGATGGAACATGAGGGTCAGGCCTTGACTCTTGCCTATTGAGCAAGAGTCAAGGCCTGACCCTTAGCTTCTGTAGCTTCTGAAATCAGCTTTGTCTGGATTCTTTCCAGATTACGAGCCTGAAAATGTGATTTCGTGTATTGAGCTAATAGCAAAAAGTGGGTTAAAGCAGGACGCCGAAGACATTTGCGTCAGATATGCTGAGGCCGGATCGCAATTGCTAAAAGGTACATATGAAAAATTGCGCGAGAGAGATGCCTCTAAATCGTGAAATCAACAATCAAAGCGATCAGCATGAATTTTTTACAACGATAAAGGGCTACGTGAATTGTTTTAAAAAAATAACGCTGACACTTTGTGCAACTGCGGCCGCAGACGAAAGATGGCGATGCGAGTCGGATAGTTTGGTGTTCTTCATTAAGGCTCCTTTAACGTTATATTGAAGCCTAGCAAAACATCAATCTACACAAAAATCAGGACGCCCTCGGTTGCTGTCTATATCTAAGCCAATAGAAGTTACACAGACTGAAACCTAGCCAAATTCACTGGCCTCATAACAACAAATTAAGGGAAGTAACGTGGGCATATTTGCCACAATCGTGGTTTTTATTATTTTGCCGGTGATCTTGGTCATCCTGTTGGCCACGGCGATTCGCATGAACATTATCATGCTCATTGAAGCGGTTGCCATTGCAATCATAATTTGGACATCGATTCTGTTTTTGATGTTTATCACTCATAGATTTTATTATCAGGCCGATCAATTTTCAGCAATCTTGCTGTTTTTAATCTTGCCTATTTCAGGCACGATACTTACTGCACGACTGACACCAAAACTATTGCTTTGGGCAATTTTCTCGACACTACCCGCGCTTTTTTGTTTGATCATCGCTTTGGCAATAAGCCCAAGTCAGCCATTTAAATTCGTCTCAATTTTGTATGCGCCACCCATAATTTTGGTGATTTGCTTTATCGCAGGGGTCCTTCATTTAATGTTTTTCCCTCGACTCGACGAGGGGCGCTGCGCCTCAGTCAACAATGATGATGGCCACCAACCATTTCGTATTCGGACACTTATCGTAGTTATGGCGGGCACCTGCGGGCTCGGGTATTGGTTTACCCCGCCCCAAATTAATTTTCCTGTAACAGGCACAGTTATCGAAGCGGGAAGCCGCAAACCGATCGCGGGTGCGTACGTGCTAGCCATTTATGAACGGGACAACGGTAAGGGCCAAGAAGTGTGCATTGCTTCCAAAGGTGTTTATACGGGGGTGAATGGAAAGTACGAGTTTCCGATCACCGCTTTTAACTACTTCAGCCCTCGGTATATTGCCGCTATTAAGCCAAGATATTTTATGTCTCGTGCTAGCGACGGACCTGCTAAACCTATTAGCGTTTATTCCGATCCAAGAGCATATTTTACTAATCGCAACATCGTATTAACACGACAAGAAGTAGGCCTCCCTGTGAGTGTCGTTGCTGACGGATCAACACGTATTGGTCCCTGTGAAGATGCCCCAAATGCAGAAGATGCTCAAGCAAGCACTTTTTTTTTGCGGATGGAGATTGAGGAGTCGATTCGACTTGGTGTTCGAACCAACGCTGAAATTGCCCTATGTAGGCAGGATTTTTCGATCAATCGACAGCCTAAAGAAAATTGTGATCGCAAGAAAAAATGATGTATCCACACGGCCCTCAATCAAAGGGGGCAGCGCGAATTGTTTTGAAAACAAATAACGCTGATCCCCTTTAATTCGGGAGCGGTACTACTCAGAAAGCTTTAGGGTCAGGACTCTCCTTTTGCCTAAACGAATTAGAGTGCGCAATCAAAGGGGCCGAATCGAACATGAGGGTCAGGCCTTGACTCTTGCCTATTGAGCAAGAGTCAAGGCCTGACCCTTAGCTTCCGCATAAATCTGTCTAACCGAACAGTATTGAGTCAGGTCTTGCAATCTAGCGCTGCCGCGTTGCAAGACTTCATTGCATCCACTTGCGAAATTTAGCTTTTCTTGACCTTGTTTTTTCGAGCATCAAGCAGAAGTGTTAGATAGTTATCCCAAATATTCTCCCTCTTCATTTCAGCGACAACTGACCCCGATAAATCGAACTTGATTCCATGGGCGTCCAATGCTCTGCACATCGCAACTTGTGGTCTGTCCATTCGAAAGTTAGCTCCATAATCGCGTGCTGACTTTCTTAACAACAGCCGCATTACACCCGTCGATCCTAAGACTTCGACTAATTTCGAGTTAGCGTCTTTAGTCAACTGGCGGAGGATATGGGAGCAGAGAATTACAGCTATTGGCGAAAGAATAATTTGTTGGTTTACTGAAAATGGAGGCAGCGTCTGCCTCTTTTCAATGTGCTTAAGTTTTGTCTTTTCGCTGCGTGTACTCTCTTGGAAAATGTCTAGCTCTTCTTCAACTGATGCAATTGACAAGTTAGCCAATGCCGGCGACGCTAGGCCCTTCCGATGTGCAATACAATTTCTTATCAACCTAAAATAGTTGATTGGAGTTTCTAAGCTAGAAATATCCGACTTGCTCCACCCGTATGCTTCGTAAAGTTTGAAGACGCGCTCCTTCTCAGCGCTTTCTTCAATTCTCTTGGCTGTTATGCCTGCAGCGGAAAAGCTCCCTTCGATTTGACCTAGGAAGTCGTCGAACGCAGAAAAAATCGCAACAAGTGCAAAGGATGAAATGCCGGCTTCGTGGTCTCTTTGAAGATTAAGAGTAAGACCACGTACTGGCGGGGTTTTCCATGATGGATGGGAGACAGCTATCAACTTTCCCAATTCATCCGTCGAAGATATGTCTCCCGTCCGTTGCACAAGCAGCGTCGCCGATGCGCTCGCTACTTTTATGTAGATGTTTAAACGTTCGTGAAAGTCATGAAATGCTTGATATGGCGGCAGCTTTGCATTGGTCAAGTCGATCATTTTGGCGCTTGGGAAGGTTGTCTGAAATTTGCTTGAAGAGCAGCTGGGGCGCAAACGTTTAGAGGATTATAGAGGCCAGGCTGAAGTATCCGCAATTATTCGGGGACAGACCACGTTTTCTCGCGGCTACGACGTGAAAACATAGTCAGGATGCTTGAGGGACAAATGAGCTCAGACACCAATGGCACTACCGTAAGCGCTATAAAAGCGTGCATTGTGCTGCTGTTGGTTTTTCTTGAGACAGGCCCGCAGGACAGCTCTTGGTTGGGTAAGTATGGGTTGATTCTTGGGTCGTCGCTTGACAGCGCGCGGCTCGACTCGTGCTGGTCGATGTGTCAATTTCATTCGACCGACTGCCAATAGAATGCTTTGGTGGGCGCACTCAATTCGAGTGTGTCGGCCATGGCGCAACTGCTGTTCAAACGCACGCAACAATTGCAGGGCGGCCTTGAAGCTGAGTTGGCGCGGCAGCACGCTAGCGATGCGCGCGGCCTGCGCCATCACCGCGCGCACCAGGTTATAGGCAAGCAGATGAGCGGCGACCTCCTTGAGAATCATCGCTGGTGTCTTGCAGCGCAGCACGTCCATCTGCATCACCGCTTTGATGGCGCGGAAATCCAGCTCGATCTGCCAGCGCCAGCCGTAGAGTTGCAACAAGTCTTGCTTGCTCACCGTGCTGGCGTCGGAAAGACTGCTTACCAGAATCCAGCCACCGACCCGGCTCTCACGCAGCCTGAGCATCGCGGGCATGGCGCAGTAAGCTGTCTAGTCCATCCACGCTGGACGCTGCGGCCTGGTCCATGTGACCACATGATCATGCTTGCCTAGTCTCTGCCCGCGCCGGAAATCGGTGTGCGGCAGTTGATGTTGCCGGGTGACCACGTCCACCCCTAAGCTGAGCAGTCTGGCAAGGGTACAGTAGCCGGCATAGTAGCGATCAGCTAAGACAATATCACCCGCATTCAGCGACGCCCCCATCGTCCAGAGCATGGAGTTCTCCCCGCTCTTCTTGCCTTCACAAGGCCCCATCGCCCACTCCAGGATGACACCACA
>Ga0209511_1004443_pt1 | contig 10182 bp, 8 predicted proteins | sample SSSSmetaG_FD_184141 | JGI IMG/M metagenome (GOLD analysis project Ga0209511, IMG submission 184141) | Glacier valley bacterial and archeal communities from Borup Fiord, Nunavut, Canada, to study Microbial Dark Matter (Phase II) - ​SSSS... | ecosystem: Environmental > Aquatic > Freshwater > Ice >... | reverse complement strand
CACTTTCACACCGGCGGGCGTGGTGGGGCACTTGTCGTCGAGGTCCGTCACGCCGTCGCCGTCCGTGTCGGGGCAGCCTTGCAGGGCGACGAGGCCCTTCACGTCGGGGCACTTGTCCTGGTAGTCAGCCACGCCGTCGCCATCCGTGTCGAGCGGGCAGCCGGTCACGTCCACTTTCACGCCAGCGGGCGTGTCGGGGCACTTATCCTTGCGGTCGGGCACGCCGTCGCCGTCCGTGTCCTTGGCCTTGCCGAAGTTGGCCGTGATGCCAGCCGAGAACTGCAGGTACCGGTCGTAGCCTTCGGTGAAGCTGTCGTCGCGGCCTTTCACGCCGTCGAGCGCGTCATCATCGGTAAAAAGCCAGTGTTGGCCCGCCTGCACGAACAGGCTCGCGCCGCCACCGAGGCGGAAATCCAGGCCCAGCGCGCCCTGCCCGTCGAACGTGCCGAACGTGTTGCGGTTGTTGAGCGCCGTGGGCGTGGCGTAGCGGTCCGAATAAATATAAGCGTAGCCCGGCTGCACCAGGATGTAGGGGTGCACGAAAAACTCGTCCTTCAGCGGCAGCTTGAATTTCAGCCCCAGCCCGAAGGTCGAGACGTTGGCGTAGAAGCGACGCCCGTCAAGGCTTGACCCGCTGCCGCCGGTGAACGTGCCCGCCTCGGCCGGGTAGCGCAACGTGGACTGATTGGCCGACAGGTTAATATCGAAGCCCTTGCTGATGTAGCGGCTCAGCGTGAGGCCGCCGCCGTAGGTCGCGTTGCGGGTGTCCCAGTAGTTGCTGCCCAGGTCGCCCCGGTATTGGAGCAGGGTAGCGTAGCCACTGAGGCCCCATTTTTTGTCGGCGTTCTGGGCGTGGCCGCTGGTAGCGGCTCCCAGCAGCGCCCCCGCCCCGAGCAGGGCAGTCTGGAGTAGGTGTTTCATGGAGAGTGGTTGAAAAAAGCCGGGCAGCAAGGCCGTCCGGCGGGTAAGAAGTAACGAAACGTTGGCGCCGACGGTGGTCGCGGCCCGGCAGTGGCCCCCCTTACGTAAGTCAGCCGCGAATGGGTGTAAACCCGATACGACCGACGTTAGCGACCCCGCCGCCCCGGCCGGCGACGGCCCACCAAAAGGGCCAGCCATCACAAAGGTAGTCCCGCTACGGCGCGGCTTATCGCCTGGTCGGGGCCGAATTGCCAGGCCGCGCGACTTTGAAGTCAGGGCCGCGCCCGGACAACCCGCCCGGACAACCCGCCCGGACAACCCACTCGAAGCCACCCGCCCGGCTCGGTTTGCGCGGTCCGCACACTGGCGCGTCCCGCGCCGGGGGCGCGGATTTTAGGCTGAGCCAACCATGGAGAAAGCAGCGCGGGCGGCGGGGCGCGCAAACCGAGCCGGGCGGGCGGCAGCACCGCCCGCCGGGCAGGTTACGCCGTCTGGCGCGGGCTGCTGCCGGGCGGCGGGGCGGGCGGCAGCTGGCTCATGCCGCCCTGGCCCGCGCGACCGGCCGGGCCGGCTCCGGCGGCCGGGCCGCCGGGCTTGTTGAGCTGCTGAATGGCCATCATTTGCTCCAGCGACTTGCTCATGCCCTCGTTCGAGCCGTCGAGGAAGATGACGTTGCCGCGGCCCTGCTCGGCGAAGTGCTTGATGGCCTCGGTCCACATCGAGAAATAGACTAGGCTCGGGTCGAGGTTGTTGTTAGCCAGCTCCTGCACGGCCACGGCCATGCCCTTCGTGACTTCCTCCCGAAACAGGGCCACGCCCTGGCCCCGGAGCTGGGCGGCGATTTTCTCGGCCTCGGCCGAAATCTTGATGGCGTTGCCCTCGGCTTCGGCCGCTTTGGTTTTGGTGATGAGCAGGGCCTGGCCTTCGTTTTCGGCCGCCGCCTTGAGGTTATTGCTGGCCACCACGCGCGACATGGACCGCATGATTTCCTCGTCGAAGGCAATGTCGTTGAGCTGCAAGTCAATGAGGTGGTAGCCCCAGCTTTCGAGGATTTCATCGAGCTGGTCCTTGACGTGGAGCACGATTTCGCTGCGCAGACTCAGCACCGCCGCCTGCTTCTGCGTGGCCACGAAAGCGCGGATGCTGCCCTCCACGGTGCGGATGAGCGACTGCATAAGCGAGCGCTCGTCCACGAACTTGAAGGCCACGTTCTTGATGGTTTCGTCGGCCTGATTGAGCACCGAGTACACGAGCAGGGTTTTGAAATTGACGTTGGCCTGGTCGATGGTAATGGCCTGGAATTCCAGCTCCAGCGAGCGGTTCTGGATGGAAATCCGCTTGAATACCGTCTCGATAAACGGAATTTTGAAGTTCAGGCCCGGCATCATCACCCGGCGGTACTTGCCAAAAACGGTGATGACGGCCACCGTGCCCTGCGGCACGACGACGTAGCTCAGAAAAGCGGTCAGCACGAGGAGGCCAAGCAGAATCAGCGAGTAGCTCATGGGCAGCGGGAGAAAAGTGAATCGGGCGGCAAGGTAGGGTCTTGTTTCTTGTTTCTTGTTTCTTGTTTCTTGTTTTCAAGGCGCAGGTTCCCGTAGAGTTCCGCAGAGGCCTACGCAGAAGTTCGCAGAGCCGGAATGGCGCTACCTTATTCGGCCTTAGCTTAGAAACAAGAAACAAGATGCTCACCCAACAAACCCTGCGCCGCCTCGCCACCGACAAGGTGTTCGCGCGCGGGCAGGACTTGTTCGACCAGGCAGCGGTGACGAAGCTGAGCCGCTCGGCTCCGACGCGCTTCGCGGCCCGCGTCAAGGGCACCTACTGCTACGGCGTGCAGCTGTGGCTGGCCAGCGGCGAGGCTGTCTTTAGCTGCGACTACCCCTGCGATATGGAAGGCATCTGCAAGCACGCCGTGGCCCTGGGCCTGGCCGTGCTCGCTACGTACGGCAGCTCGCTGGGCCAGCTGCCGCTGGCTGAAGCCGGGCTGGGGTCAGTCGCCGGGCTGGGTTCGGCTGCTAACCCGGCCGCCACCGGCCCTACGGCCGCCCTGCCCGAAGCCGTGGCCGCCGCCTGGGCCGCGCGCCCCGAGGCCGAGCGCCTGCGCTTTCTGGAGCTGGCCCTGGCCAAAAACGACGACCTGGCCCGGCAATTTCTGGCTTTCGGACTGCCCCAGATACCAGCGGTCAAACCCGGCAAAAAAGCCAAAGGCGACAGCTCCGCTTTCCCGCCCAACCCGACCAAGCACCTGACCGAGCGCCTGCGCGACACGCTCGGCGCGCTGGAATTTGGCGAAGACTTTTTCGAGAGCAACCCCGACCACTACGATAGCGAAGAACTGAGCGAGAGCGGCTACGAAATCGTGCGCGAGGAATTGCAGCCCTTCGCCGACGAGCTGCTGGCCCTGGCCCGCGGCGGCCAACTGACCCAGGCGCTGCGCTACTGGACGAAGGCGGACGTGGCCATTTACGGGGTCGAGGAGCCGGCCAGCGACGACTACGGCACGTTTGGCGACTACGGCACCGAGGCGCTGGAGCAGTGGCAGGCCCTGCTGGCGGAAGCCGGCTGGCCCCGGCTGCTGACGGCTGCCGTGCTGCCCGCCCACGAGGTAGTGGCCGCCCTGGCCTGGCTCGGCCACCACCTGCGCGACCCACAGGCCGCGCGCTGGGCCAACGACGAGGCCGACTGGCAGGCCCTGCTGGAGGCGCTGGCCGACGAGCCGGTGGCCGCGCCCCTGCTGCCGCCGCTGCTGACCGGGACCTTATTACCGCCCGCCACCCTGGCCCGGCTGCGCCTGCGCCTGGCCCGCGCCGCCGCCGCCGACACGGCCTGGGTGGCGCAAGCCGAAACCCTGCTTACGGAAGATGCCGACGTGGCCCGGCAGCTACTCGGGCACTACACCCAGCGGCTCGACTGGGCCGGCTTCGGGCGAGCAGCGGCCACGGCCTTCGCCACCTGGCCCGAGCAGTTCGCCGATTTCGCGGTGCAGCAATTCGCCCCCGACGCGGCCCCGGCCGCGTTCGCCGGCTCGGCCGACTTGTACTTCGCCGCCCTGCGCTTTCGCGCGCTGGCCAACCGCTCGACGGCCGACTTCGAGCGCCTGCGCCCGCTGCTCGACGCGGCGGGCCGGGCCGCGTTCGAGGGCGCGGCGCTGAAGCTGGCCCGCGGCGGGCGCGGCGGACTGAGCTTCGCCAGCCACGTGCTGGCCGCCACCGACCCGGCCCACCCCGCCGCCCTACGCGCGCTGCTGTTCAGCCTGGAATGGCCCTTCGTGAGTCCGCCCACCGAGCTGGAAACCGCCCTGGCCCGCCTGGCCGCGCTCGACCCCACGGCCCTGATGCTGGAAATGGAAACCCGCCTGCCCGCCTACCTCGCCGGCCGGGCCGGGGCCAAGCGCGGCGCGGCCCTCTACGAGCGCGTCGCCATGTGGCTGACCAGCGCCCAGATGGCCACCCCGCGCCTCACCGACCCCGTGCGCCGCCTGGCCCAGGCCCTGCGCGAGGAGTTTCCGACCCTGCACGGGCTGCGCGAGGTGTTGCAGCGGCAGCGCCTGCTGGTGGCGAAGGAGCTGGGGGAGGTGCAAGTAAGGGCAGTCGCGAAACCTCACGGGCAGAAGAAGCGATAGTCATAGGCTCCAGCTGAGAGGGGCGGGCACTGCACGGGGGCTGACCCACGAACTGCCGTGTGTCGAGTGAGGGGGAAGCGGCGTAATTTGCCGACAGCTCACCGCCACCCTTCAAACAAACCCAACCCATGTCGCGCAGCCACCTCAAAACCCCGGTTTTCGGCTTCACTACGGCCACGTCGGAGAAGCAGGACAAGCGTCAGGCCAACCGCCGCCTGCGCCGCCAGGTGCGCGCCGGCCAACTGCACCTGACCCTGCGCGAAGTTTCCAACGTGTGGTCTTTTGCCAAAGATGGCAAGCGTTACCGGCCCGGCTGCCCGGCTGAGTTGCGGCGCAAATAATTAGGCACCCACCCGCGCCCGCGCCATTTCGATGGCCCGGTGCAGCTTTTGCTCGAACCAGGCTTTGGTGCAGCTCGGTCAGGTACTGGGCCACGCGGATGTCGCCGGGGGGCTGGTCGAGCAGCAGCAGCTCGATGTGCTCGGTGTTGCCTTCGCTGCACAGCAGCAGGCCGATGGGCGGCTCCTCGCCCGGCTGGCGCTCGTAGCGGTCCCTTGTAGGCGGGTTTGAATTTGCCAATTTTCAGGTCGATGGCCACCAGCCGCCGGAGTCGGCGGTGGTAGAAGAGCAGGTCGAGGTAGTAGTCGGTGTCATCCACCGAAATGCGCTTTTGGCGGGCGATGAATGAGAAGCCCTCCCCCATTTCCAGGATGAACTCCTGCAACTGCCCCACGATGGCTTGCTCCAGAGTGGCTTCGCCGTGGGGGCGGGGCAGGCCCAGGAAGTCGAGCACGTAGGTGTCGCGGAAAACCAGGTCGGGGCTGAGCTGCCCGGTGTCGCGCAAGGCGGCCAGGTCCTGGCCGATTTCAGCCGCTGACTTGCGGCTCACGGCGGTGCGCTCGTAGAGCATGGTGTCGAGGTGCTGGCGCAGGGTGCGGACGCTCCAATAGTCGAGGCGGCACATCTCAACGTAAAATGCCCGTTTGAGCGAGTCCTCGATGGGTATCAGCAGTACGAATTGCGACCAGCTCAATTGTCGCGACAGTGTCGCGACAATTGAGCTGGTCCGAAAAAACCTCCGCGAACTGCATCATGCGCCGCAAACTTTTTTCAGCCCAGCCCCCGCCGTACTCCTGGGTGAGCTGCTGAGCCAGCAGGCGCACCGTTTGCCGGCCGTAGTCGGCGCGTGCATTTTGCAGCAAGTTGGCGTTGATGTACGACCCAATTTGCCAGTAGAGCATGGTCAGTTCCGCATTAACGGCGACGGCTACCCGCTGGCGGGCACCGTCAATCAGGGCCTTGACATCAGCCAGCAGGCTCGGCAGCAGCTCGTTCATGCGGCAAGCATAAGCGGAAATAGTGTTGGCGAAGGTGGCCGGTCTGACCCCTGGCGGCGGGCCGGAAACCCGCACTACGCCGACCTTCGCGCCGTGCGCCCAAAGCTTCTCTTTTTTCTGCGCTGGCTACTGCTGACGGTCGCCGTGGCGGCGCTGGCCGGCACGGCTTCGGCGGGGTTTTTAGTTAGCCTCGACTGGGTGACTGGCTGGCGCGAAGCGCATCCCTGGGCGCTGGCCGGGCTGCCGCTGGGCGGGCTGCTCGTGGGCTGGGCATATTACCGCTTCGGCGGGCGGGCGGGGCGGGGCACGAATCTGATTCTGGAAGAAATTCACGACCCGCGCGAAACGGTGCCGCTGCGACTCGTGCCGCTGGTGTTGGGCGGCACCTTGCTCACGCACCTGCTCGGCGGCTCGGCGGGCCGCGAGGGCACGGCCGTGCAAATGGGCGGCGCGCTGGCCGACCAGCTCAGCCGCTGGCTGCCGGGCCAGCCGGCCGGGTTGACCGATGCGACTACCCCGACTGACGGGACTGGCCCAGCCGACCCAGACAACCCGAAGAGCTTAACCGCCGACACGACGGCGACCAATGCGACCGCCGTAGCGCGGGGCCGACGGCTACTGCTCATCGCGGGCCTGAGCGCGGGGTTCGCGTCCGTGTTCGGCACGCCGCTGGCGGGGGCCGTGTTCGGGTTGGAAGTGCTGCGGCCAACGCGCGAAGGGTTCGCCACGCGCTGGCCAGCCGGGGTGCTGAGCCTGGCGGCGGCCGTGTTCGCCGACCAGGTTACCCGCGCCTGGGGCATCCACCACACGCCTTACCCGGCGCTGGCGGCGGGGCCGTTTTCGGTCGCCGGGCTGGGGGCGGCGCTGCTGGCCGGGGCGGCGTTTGGGCTGGCGGCGCGGGCCTTCGTGCGGCTCAGCCACTACGTGCAGCACGCGTTCGAGCGGGTGCCGTGTGCGCCGCTACGGCCGGTGCTGGGCGGGGCGCTGGTGGCGGCGGCCATGTGGGGCCTGGGCACGATGCGCTACGCCGGGCTGGGGATTCCCGTCATTCTGGAAGCGTTTCGGCAACCGCTCGGCGGGCAGGATTTCGCCCTCAAGCTGGGGCTGACGGCCCTCACACTGGGCAGCGGCTTTCGGGGCGGTGAGGTCACGCCGCTCTTTTTTATCGGGGCTACGCTCGGCTCGGCGCTGGCCGGAGTGCTGCCGCTGCCGGTGAGCCTGCTGGCGGGCATGGGGCTGGTATGCGTGTTCGCGGGGGCAGCCCGCACGCCGCTGGCTTGCGTCGTACTGGGGATGGAGTTGTTTGGGCCGGCAGCGGGCGTTCACCTGGCCCTGGCCTGCGGGGTGGCTTACCTGAGCGCGGGCCGCGTGGGCATCTACTCGGCTCGGGCGAAGGAGCTGGCCCGGCAGTCGGCCGCCACTGGCCCCGCCCCGGACTAAGCGCGACGCGGACCACGAACCCGCTCGCGGGTGCCCGGCGGAGTGGTTTTCATTGATACCCCCAAGCACTTCTGACCTGGCCCGACGCTCTGGCCGCTTGGTGCCCGCCGACGAGGCCGCGTTTAGACCTGGTTAAAAAACCAGCACCTACCTGGTCTTAAACTACGCCTTTGTTTCGGCGCGTGGCCGCAGCAAGGCAGACGCGGGGCGCGCGCACGGGCGGCAAAGGCCGCGTGCCCCGCAAGGTCAGGTATTGAACTGCCGGAACTTGGCATCCAGCTCGGCGCGCGAGGCCAGGCGGCCGACTTCGGACGTGCCGTAGCCGACTTCTTCTTCGCCGGCGGCCAGGCGGAGCAGCACGGCATCGGCAAACTCGGCCACCGGCACGGCCCAGTCGTGCAGACCCGGCCCACCGAGGTCAGTATTGACGCCGGGCGGCACGATTTCGAGCACCCGGATGCCGGTTTCGCGCAGCTGATGCCGTAGCGAGAGCGTGAACGAGTGCAGCCCCGCCTTGGTGGCGCTGTAGAGCGGCGCGGCGGCCATCGGCGAAAAAGCCAGCCCCGACGACACGTTGATGATGACCGGCTCGCGCTGCTGGCGCAGGTGCGGAATGAGCAGCGCGGCCAGGTGCATGGGCGCTTCGAGGTTGATGGCGATTTCCTCCCGCTGCCGCTCCCAGGCGGCGAGGTCGGCCGGCAGCTCGGCCAGGGCGAAGCGGTTTTGAATGCCGGCATTGTTGAGCAGCACGTTCAGACCCGGAAAATCGGCTACGACCTGCCGCGCCAGCTCGGCGCGAGCGGCGGCCGAGGCCAGGTCGCAGACGTAGGTGTGCAGGCCCGGCACCCGCTGCCGCGCTTCGCGCAAACGCTCGGCGCGCCGCCCGCAGATGAGCACCGTGCTGCCGGCCGCTACGAAGCGCTCGGCCAGCGCCAAGCCGATACCGGTCGCCCCGCCCGTAAGCAGGATAGTATTGGAGGATAGATTCATAAGCAAGTGGCGCGAGCTTCAGCTCGCAGTCGTAGGGTAAGCTTCGGCTTTCCCAGGCAAGAGCGGTTTGAGCGTCGTTGAACAAGTATTCGTAGGCCGCGGGCTGTCCGCTCGGGCGTTATTCAGCTTGGCGATGGTAACTCAACAACGCCCGAGTGGACAGCCGGCGAAAAGCCGGCAGCAACTCAGGCTTACCCTAGACCGAACTGCGAGCTGAAGCTCGCGCCACTTGCCGCAGCAGCGCCAGCAGCTCCTGCTGGGTGGTCTGGGTGTGGTCGTGGGCGTACCAGCCGTGGACCTCGCGGGCGTAGTCGTCGTGCGATACGCCTTCGGCTATCAGCTTCAGCAGCAGCGCCTGGGCGGGGGCGGGGCGCGGACCCCACTGCGCGACTTCCACCAGCGTATCGGCCCGCAGCATAAGCAGGCGCGGAATGGCGCGGCTCGTGCCGGTGAGGTAGCGGTCCATCAGGTCGGGATGCTCGTCGCGCAGCAGGTAGGCCGTGCGCAGGCGGCCCTGGCTGGCCTGGGCCACGGCCTCGAACACGGGCACGAGCTGGGCCGCGTCGCCGCACCAACCCTCAGTGAGCGTCAGCCAGATATATGCCTCGGGCAAACCGGCGGCGGCAGCGGCCAGCTCGGGCAACACGCGGGTGGTTTTGTCGAGCCGCTGCATGCGCTGCACGTTCAGGTGGGTGTACTCGGTCAGCTCCGGGGTTTGCACCGGGCCGGTGGTACGGCCCTGTATCAGCAGCTCGTCGATGAGCTGGCGGTAGGCGGCGTAGGAGTACGCCGTGGCCAGCCGGTCGGGGCTGAGCACGGGCGAAGGGGCGGAAGAAACGGGAACAGTCATCAGGAAAACAGCCGTACGGAAACGCGGCTACAACCGCCGCCCAGCGGCCGGGGTTGCGAGGTAACCGGCAGGGGCGGGTATTTTTGCGAGCGGTATTTTTTATGGAACTATGATTTCGACAGGACTTATGCCAGACATCGCGCGGGTTGTTTCGCGAAATGTCGTCCCAGCATCGTTAAACAAGTCCTGTTCAACAAAAACCAACCCGGCCCCGCGGCACTGGCGGCAGCTGCTGCCGCTGGCCGCGACGCTCGTGGGCAGCGCGGTAGCCCGACCAGGAGCGGCCCAACCAGCCCCCGCCGCTTCGCCCCCACCGACGTTTTACGCCACCTACCGCTACCAGCGCTACACCGTGGTGAACCCCGACAGCGGCGAGCCACCCACCCAAATTCCCGGCGCGGGCGGCACGCTGACCCTGCGCCCCGACGGGAGCTACGATAAGCGCCTGCGCCTGCCCATCGGCGACGGCCCGCCCCGCGCCTTCGACCAGCAAGGGCAATTCACGACGCTCGGCGACAGCATTTTCTTCCGCTTCGCGGACAAGAACGGGGCCGACACCCAGCGCGGGCAGTTTCAGTTTCAGCCCGCAACCCGGCGCTTGCAGGTCACCATCGCCGGCTACCCGCCCGGCAACGCGGGCATCTACGAGCTGAGCGCCGCGCCCGACAGCCTCGCCCAGCTCGTTGTCGCGCCCGTTACCAAGCCCACTACCAGGCCCACGGCCAAGCCGGCCGCCAACCAGGCTAAGCGCACCGCCCGCCCCCACGCCGTCCGGCAGCCCGCCGCCCGCCCGCGCTAACTTGCGCCCCGTTTGGGCCGCCCGCGCGCCGCTCAATTCTTCATTTTTAATTCTTCATTTTTAATTGACTTAAATGGGACGCGCGTTTGAATTTCGGAAAGGCCGCAAAATGAAGCGCTGGGACCGGATGTCGAAGGATTTTACCCGCATCGGCAAGGAAATCGTGATGGCCGTCAAGGAAGGCGGCCCCAACCCCGACACCAACGCCCGCCTGCGCACG
>Ga0209511_1004442_pt1 | contig 10183 bp, 5 predicted proteins | sample SSSSmetaG_FD_184141 | JGI IMG/M metagenome (GOLD analysis project Ga0209511, IMG submission 184141) | Glacier valley bacterial and archeal communities from Borup Fiord, Nunavut, Canada, to study Microbial Dark Matter (Phase II) - ​SSSS... | ecosystem: Environmental > Aquatic > Freshwater > Ice >... | reverse complement strand
GCACGTCGTGCGCAAGGCGCTATACGGATCCCAGCTGATGCGATGCGTATTTGGGTTGTACGAGTCGTTGCCATCGCCGATGATGACCAGTTGGTGCGACGTGGTACTGTTCTCGAGCTTGTCGATTAGCGTACGCTCGATCGAGTCGCGCTGCAAATACTTGACGGCGAGATCGAAGACGCCGGTGGCGGATTTTGGAACGTTGAGCGAGCCGTAGTGAACGAACGAATCGTCCGTTTGTGGACGCGTGGAAAAGAGCGGGGCCTCGGATGTGCGCATGGTCGTCTCCAGAGCAGAGGGAACGGTCATGCGAACGATCACGCTTCGCACGCAATCGGCAAGGCTGCAACCCGAGCGACGCGCTCGGCTTTGTAGACAACGGATGAAAACGATCGAGGCCAGCGCGCCAAACGTCGCCGTTGGCCCCGTCGCGACCTCACCGCGCGTTCGCGGCGATGCGGTTCGCTTGGGCATCGCGCTGTTCGCCGTCTGGGTCTTTTGGGGATCGACGTTCGCCGGAATGCGGCTCGCCCTCGGCGCGATCCCCGTCTTTGCGATGGTCTCATCGCGGTTTCTCGTCGCCGGTCTCATTCTGTGGGCGTTTGCCGCGATAACGGGCAAAGGCGGACCGATCACGCGCGACGATCTGATCCGCGCCTTAATAACCGGCACGACGCTGCTACTCTTCGGCAACAGTCTCTCGACATGGTGCGTCCAATTTATTCCGACCGGCGTCGCGTCGCTGCTCGTGAGTCTTTCGCCCGTCTACATGACGTTCTTCGACTATGTGCTCTACCGGAATCGTCCATCGCTGCTCGCGATCGTCGGGATGACGCTCGGCTTTGCCGGCATCATTCTCTTTGCCGTGCCGAAGGCGTCGGGCCACTTACCGCTGCTGCCGACGGTCGTCATCTTGCTCGGCAGCATGTCGTGGGCGTTCGGATCGATCTACCAGCGCCGCGCCGGAGCCGCGCGCAATCTGTTAGTTGCGACGGCGCTGCAAATGATCGTCGGCGGGATGCTCACCGGGATCGTCTCGCTCGCGCTAGGCGAACTTCACGGCTTCGATATTCACGCCGTCACCGCCAGTGCGGCACTCGGGTGGGCCTACCTCGTCGTCTTCGGCAGTCTCGGCGGCTACGTCGCCTATCTCTATACGATGCAGCACGCGCCGACGTCCCTCGGCTCCTCATACGCCTACATCAACCCGCTCATCGCCGTGGCGCTCGGGATCGGTCTCTTCCACGAGGCGTTCGCCCCGATCGAAGCGATCGCGGGCGTCGTGATCATCGTCGGTGTGAGTTTGATGATGTTCCCGCAGAAGCGGAACGCATCGTCTTCGTAGTGACCCCGGAGCGACCATCGAGTGCCCATGGCAACGTAGCAGGCGATTTTGTTGCGTTCGTCTTCGAGCATCATCTTCTCAACGTCGGCAGCCGAGTACGCGACCAGTTTTCTACGGATTGCGCATGTTCCAGTGACCGTCGCGTGTCTGGCTCCGAAGCGGGCTTCGCCTCCACGGCACTGATGAAGGCTGCACCGCTACGATCGTTTTGTCCCCGTTGATCGGCATGGTACACCCGTGAGACGGAAACAGTCGGAAGTGGCCGCCCCGGGGTGGGCGTCACTCGATTGGTGGCGGAGACGAGCAGGAAGCCCCTGAACGCTTAGGAGTGCGATCCGTGCGGCGACTGTGACCGATCGCACACGTGCCGCATTCGAGATATGCTTCGCTTGAGAAATCCGTCATTGCATCCGATTTTCGATCAGGGGCCGGCTGTCGCACGCATCTCTGCGGCGCCATCGTCAGCATCCCACAATCGCCACAAAGAGCAGCCTGATAAGCAAAGTTTGTTCTTGCACTTCCCAGAGGGTGTTTGAAGTACATGATCGCCAACATTTCGGTTCGTTGGAAAATCGCACTCGTCGGTCTTGTGTTGCTCGCAATCTTGCTTGCAACGGTAGGACTTTCGGCAACGACCTTCTCAGCACTGACGGCGCGCGCCCAAGAGATGTCGCGCGCTCATAAAATCTCTGCTGCCGTCGCGAATGCATACGAGCAGTGGACGCTCGATGACGATCAATCGAACATGTACGTTGCGGTAATCGCGCTTCGCGATGCGAAGCAGAAAAAGCTCGCTGAGGATACGTACAAGCAGGTTCAGGAGTATCACGCTAAGGCGGATACGTTCATCAGCGAGGCCGATCGTCTGGCGGTCGATCCGGAGACGAAAGGTCTGCTTGCCTCCGTGCGCGCCGACATCGCCGAGTACGATACGTTTACGCAACTGATGCGCAAAAACGCCGTCGCGGGTGACGTATTGCGAGCGATTAACATCATGACGATCGAAAATCTTAAGCCTTCCAACGCGATCCCGATAACGTTTGAGAAACTCGGTAAACTCTCCGATGCGACCGTCTCCCACGCTGAAGCGGAAATCGACAATCAAGCCGGGAGCGGACACACGATCCTCATCTTACTTGCGGCCCTCGGATCGCTCGCCATTGTCGTCGTGCTGTACTTCCTTGCAAATGCCCTTACCCGACGCTTGATGCCACTCACGCGCGCCTCGCAGTTGCTCGCGAGTGGTGACCTCGATGTGGTCGAGATGCTGCCAAAGGCGAGCAAAGACGAACTCGGCGTTCTTTCCGAATCGTTCCGCGCGATGGTCGTCCAGCAGCGCCGGATGGCCGATGTCGCCGAGGAGATCGCCGGAGGGGACCTCTCCGGCAGCCCCATGCCGCAGAGCGAGCTCGATCGACTGGGGCACGCCTTCAAAAATATGGTGGAAATCATGCGGGGCCTCGTCGTGCGCGTCTCGGCGACTTCCGCGCAACTCTCGACCACAAGCGAAATCGTCGCTACCGCATCGACCGAATCGAGCGTTGCCGTCGAGTATATTTCGCGCTCGATTGAAGATTTAGTTTCCAATGCCAAAGATCAAAGCGTGCAGTTAGCTGAAGCCGGCTTCGGCACGAACGAAGCCGCCTCGGCGACGGGCCAAATCGCGCGCGGTGCAAGCGAACAAGCGGATTCCGTCCAGGCAGCGGCCGTGTCGGTCCGCGAACTCAACGCTGAGATCGTCGCGCTTGCGGCGGTCGGCGAGAAGCTCGGCGGTGCGGCGCGAAGCGCCGCCTCGCAAACCGAAGACGGTATCGACGCCACCCGTCGCACGGCAACGGCGATGGAACAGCTCAGCAAAACGTCGGCCGCCGCGGTCAGCTCGATGACGGCGCTCGACGAGCAATCGCAACGGGTTGGTGAGATCGTTGGAACGATCGAAGGCATCGCCGATCAAACCAACTTGCTCGCGCTCAACGCCGCCATCGAAGCGGCGCGTGCTGGCGAACAGGGTCGTGGCTTTGCGGTCGTTGCCGATGAAATTCGCATGCTCGCCGAGCGCTCCGCCAAAGCGACGAGCGAGATCTCGTCGATCCTAACGCTGATCCGCCGCCAGGCCGTCGACGCCAACGAAGCGATGCGCTCGTCGGCATCGGCGGTCGAGGCGGGGCTCAGCCTCTCCGAACGCGTCGGCGAAGCCTTCGCGCGAGTAAGCGAAGCCGTCGGTCAGACGAGCGAGATCGCAAACGAAGTCGCCCGTCGCAGCGAGTCGATGCGTGAGGCAAGCGACGCGCTTGCGGCAAACGTCGGCTCTGTTTCGGCGGTCGTCGAACAAAACGCGACGGCCTCGCGCGAACTCGATGCCACCACCCAAGCCATTTCGCGCAGCGTCGCGTCGCTTGCAACGATGGCCTCGCGTCAGTCCGATGCGACCGATCAGGTCTCGACCTCGGCAGTCGAATTCGCGGCGCAAATCAAACAACTCGAAGAGAGTGCGGCGATCCTACGCGGGCAGTCGCACGAACTGACCGCTTTCGTCTCGACCTTCATCGTCGATCGTCGCGGCGGTGAGCCGGTGAAGTCGGCCATTGCGTCGACCCATTTGCCCGCCCAAGCGCCGAAAGCGATTCGCAGCATGGCTCGTCTACAAACGGCGGCGATTGCGGGAGCTGCAATCGCCGTCATCGGCGCGACCCTCGGATCGTTTGCTCCCGCTCCGGCTGCAGAGCCCTCCCCCGCCCCCGTCGTTTCCGCCGCGCCCGCAGCGGTGCCTGAACCCGCAGCCTCCCCCGCAGCGGAGCTACCCGCTTTGCGCAATAAGTTGCGGGTCAAAATTCAGAGCGACGCGTCGTATGTCAACCAGCAGTTTCGCGGACCCGGCACCCTGCCGGCGGAAGGCCTCGCGTTCGCAGCCGGTCAGCCGATCGCCCCAGGCACCCCATACGATCTGTGGTCGTCCTCGCCCAACGTGACGGGTTACGGCGTCAATCACACGTTGCTCGTCGCGCCGACCTACGCCATCTCGTCCAAGTACGATATCGGTGCAAATATTGGTTACGGTTCGATCACCGGCACGGCAAACGTCGCCGCTTATTGGGGCGACCAGACGTTCGCACCGATCAATCCGCATCTGGGTAATCCGTCCGCAGTCGTCTCGTTCCCGGGGCAGAACGGCTCCGATCGCATCGCCGCAACCGCGAGCGGCGTGACCTCGCTGTGGCTGGGTCGTCGCGACGGCGGCCTGACGCTTCGTTCCGGCTACTTCGATTTGAGCCAAGGCGAATCGTTCGTCTTCAACCAGCCGCTCCAAACCAACACGGCCATTACGTACACCGAGAACTTGCCCGAAGGGATCAGCGACGGTCCGCAAATGCTGAGTTCGCTGCAAGCCGGTAACGGTCGGCTGCCGCTGCGCGGCCTCGACCTCACCGCAAAACTGCGCGGCAATATCGCGCTCGATTTCTTCGATGCCGCACTCCCCTCGCCCGCGGGTACCAGGGCGCGCCTGCATAGTGCATCGATCAACGTGACGCACGAAGGCGGCATCTCATTTGGCGTACACCTCGCGCACCTCGATACCGGTGGCATGCCGGTCGGCACCACCGTCCTCTTCGGTGCGAATCCGGCCGTGATGCCGAGCGACCAAGGTCCGTTGCCCACCTCGAACCTCTCCTCACAGCGTATGACGATCGGCGGCGTACGTGCGGAAATTCCCTTGGGTTCTCGCGTGATCGCTCGCCTTCTCTACGGCGCATCGTGTTACTCGGCACTCGGCGTTGCCAAACCACAGGACGGTTGCGTCATTGGGCGTTACACCGGTGCCCGCGTGCAACGTTCCACCGATAGCTTTCTGATTTCTCTCGAGGCTCTGCAGATGGACGCAACGTACGCGCCCGCAATTCTTCCGTACGGAACGCTCGAAAACGTTTGGAGCGCGGCTTACTCATGGCCCGGAACCTGGCTCAAAGGAAACTATCAACTCGTCGATGATTCGTCGATGGGACCCAATCGCACGGGCGTGCGCATGAACTCCCGCTTAACCGGGCGTGGCGGCGAAGTGCGCCTGGCTTACGGAATGTACTCACAGATCCGTCGATACGATACCGGTACGGCCTATCAAACCGGATTTGTTGAAGGCTACTACCTGCCACAACTCAACAGCGTCGGAACGCTCGGGGCGGAACGCCACTTTGCGGGCTCGGCGATCGCCCACACGCGCTTTGCCGACGTGCAGCTCGACGTCACGGACGTCGCGTTGCAGCGCGCCGCCTCGGCTGGCAATCCCGACGAGCGCGTCGCCGTTGAACAACTCGCAACGACGCTTACCCTCTCGCGTCGCATGGGTTCGCGCAGCATCGCCTCGATCGGCACCGGTCGTAATGCAATGTTCGGCGCGTTCGACTCGGCCTCCAAGCCCAATGTCGACATCGCGCAGCGCGTGATCTTCGGGTCGGTGCAGTACGAACAAAATAAGCACTGGAGCTACGGTTTCCAGTATCGCTTGTACTCGGTCGATGGGATGCCGACGCGCCTGGGGACGAGCGTGCCGGTCGCACCGGCGTATCACGGCCCGCAATTCATCTTCGAGCAACGCTTCCGCAACTAAGCGCGTGTTACGGCAGAACCGCGATCCCGCTTCCGCGCTCGACCGAGCCGATGATTGCAGCGAGATCCCCGCCCGATTGCAACATCTCCACGAGCGCTTCGACGTTGCTTGCATCCAAGGCGATGAGTAAGCCGCCCGAGGTCGTTGCATCGGAGAGTGCGAGGCGTATTGCGGCCGATACCGGATCGGTAAAGCTTGTAAATGTCGCGTGTTCCGCAGCGTTGGTCTTCGTTCCACCCGGGACGCAGCCATCCGCGATGAGGTCCAACACACCGGCGTGGAACGGGACGTGTGCGGCGTTGATGACGATGCGTACGCCCGAACCGCGTGCCATTTCACCAGCATGCCCGAGGAGACCGAAGCCGGTGATATCCGTTGCCGCGTGAACGCCGCACGCGACCATTGCGGCCGATGCCTTGGCGTTGAGCCGTGCCATCCACGTGACGGCAGCGGCGATCTGTGCATCGTCGATCAACCCGCGCTTGAGCGCGGTCGAAAGAATACCCGTCCCCAGGGGTTTGGTCAATACGAGGATGTCGCCCGGCCGGGCGCCGGCGTTTGTGACGATCGCCTTCGGGTGAATGGTTCCGGTTACGGCCATCCCGTACTTGGGCTCGGGGTCTTTGACCGTGTGGCCGCCGAGAATGACGATGCCCGCCTCTTTGGCGACGGCCGCGCCGCCCTCGAGAATGCGCGCCAGAATCTCGAGATCCAGATCGCCCACGGGGAAGGTCGCGATGTTCAAGGCCGTGAGCGGCTTGCCGCCCATCGCGTAGATATCCGAGAGACTATTTGCCGCCGCGATGCGTCCGAAGTCGTATGGGTCATCCACGATGGGCGTGAAAAAGTCGACGGTCTGGACCAGTGCCAAATCGTCTGAGAGGCGGTAAACTCCGGCGTCGTCGTTCGTGGCGATTCCGACCAGAACGTTCGGATCCGTTGCGGGAGGCAAGCGGCGCAGAACCTGCGCCAGGTCGGCAGAGCCGACTTTACTCGCTCAACCCGCGCCGGAGGCGAGTTCGGTCAGACGCACGCGCCCGGGGGACTGCATGGACATCGTACTAAATCACCACCCAACTGCCCGCGTGTGAGTTGCAATGAAGAACGATTTACTGTTCATTCCCGGCCCCGTAACGTGTGCGGAACCCGTCCTTGCCGCAATGGCAAAACCGATGATCGATCACCGCGGTGCGGCGTTCGCCGAGCTGCTCGGGCGCATCGCGCACGGCATGCAGCCGATCTTCGGAACCAAGAACGAGGTCGTGGTGCTCGGGAGTTCGGGAACCGGCGGTTTGGAAGCGGCCGTCGGTAGCATGTTCGGCCCCGGTGATACGCTGCTTGCGTGTCCGGTCGGCGTATTCGGCGATCGAATCGTTGCAATCGCTCGCCAATTCGGTTGCGATGTTGAGGTGTTGGAAACGGCGTGGGGTAGTGGCGTCGATGCCGCGCAACTCGCGGCGCGTTTGCGCGCGGATACGCAAAAGAAGATCGCCGGCGTTCTGCTCACGCACAACGAAACCTCGACCGGCGTGCAAAACGATATGGCCGCGCTTTCCGAGGCGGTTCGCGGACATGGCGCCTACGTCGTAGTCGATTCGGTCAGTGGGCTTGCGGCGAGCGAATTTGCCATGGATGACTGGGGCTTCGACATCGTCGTCACCGCCTCGCAGAAGGCGCTAGCGGTTCCACCGGGTCTTGCCATGGTGGCCGTCAGCGCGCGCGCATGGGAGAGGATCGGCGCGAACAAAACGCAGCGCTACTACTTTGATTTACACAAGGCACGCGACTTCGCGCAGCTCGGACAAACGCCGTGGACGCCGCCGATCTCGATCATGTACGCGCTCGATGTCGCGATCGGACTCTATAACGACGAGGGTCCAGCGAACGTGTGGGCGCGTCACGCGCGTTACGCGCGCGCGATTCGCGCAGCCGCAAAAGCCATGGGGCTCGAATCGTTTTCGCGTGAGGATGCGCATTCGGTTACGGTCGTTGCGCTACACGCGCCGGCGGGCGTCGATGTGCCGTCGCTTCGCAAGGGCATTCACAACGCCAAGGGCATCGTGATCGGCGGTGGACAGGCGCGTCTCAAAGGCAAGATCATCCGTATCGGCACGATGGGCGATCTCTCCCAGACCGATGTTCTCGGCGCGCTTGGTGCCCTCGAAATCGGTTTACTCGAACAAAACGTCAAACTCCACGTCGGTACCGGCGTGCAAGCGGCGCTCAAGGTGTTTCTCGAAGAAAGCGCCGCACTCGTCCACTAACCCGTCGATCGTCGCAGAAGACAAAAGCCCGCCGGGTCATCGACTCAGCGGGCTTTTGTCTTCGGTTGTCGATCTAGCTTGGGCTAGAGCGGCGTGCTTCGCCAGCGCGATAGCGGTACACGATCCGGCCTTTGGTCAGATCGTATGGCGACATTTCGAGATCCACGCGGTCGCCCGGCAGAATCTTGATGCGGTGGCGGCGGAGCCGACCGGCGATGTGCGCGAGGATTTCGTGCCCGTTCTCGAGCTCGACGGAGAACGTGGTGCTCGGGAAGACCTGTTTGATCGTCCCGAAAATTTCAATCGAGCCCTCTTTATCGGGCTCTTGCGGCGCCTTCTTGGCCGTTTCGACCCGGCGGGCTCGCTTATACGAACCGCGGGAAGCTATGACTTCACCTGTTTCAACTGCATGACCCTAGTATATCGCACCCGGCAAGGGTCGGCCAAGCCCTTTTGGCCCCTACAACCGATGGCGGTTAAAAAACGGCTGGGCGAACGGTTTTACGAACCAAGGCATGGTGCCGCGGATCGTCCCATCGAGTTGCTCGTTTGGGCTCGTGAGCACCGCGACGAGCGGCGAACGGTGGAAATCTGCTCGTAAATCGGTCGTCAGCGGGAAGAAAAGCGCGATATAGAGCACGGCCCAGAGGCCAACGGCTGCCTTCACCACGCCGACGCCTGCGCCCCCGACGCTGTTTCCGATCCCGAGAATGGGGAGCTTGGCGATCGTGCCGAGGAGGGCGGCGGCCGCGAGGAACACGACATAGACGAGCAAAGCGAAGGCGATCAAGCCGATCACGTGCGAACTGCCCGGCCCCAAATGCATGATCGACTCGATCAGCTGATCGAGCACGCCGTTGTAGATGAAGCCGGCGATGACGGCGGCGGCTAGGGCCAGTGCTCCGCCAAGTTCCGCGACGAAGCCGCGCTTGAAGCCTTTGAGGGCGGCGATCAGGGCGATACCTACGATCACCACGTCCGGCCAGCCGATGCTCACCCGCGGATCGTGGCTCCGAGGCGTTCCCGCAGGGCTTCCAGGATCGCGGCGATCGCGCCGTCGGCCTCGGTGTCCGTCATGGTGGCATCGTCGCGCTGGAGGGTCACGCGCACCGCGAGACTTTTCTTGTCGCTGCCGATCTGCGGACCGCGATACTCATCGAACACCCGAACGTCGCGCACGAGCGTCGAGTTCCCGCGCACGGTTCGTGTAACATCTTCCGCGCTAACCGCGGGTGCGAGCACGAGTGCGAGATCGCGTTCGATTGCGGGGAAGCGCGACGCGGTCCGATACGATGGGGTGACGAGGGTCGGCAGTGCATCGATGAAGAGTACCGCGGCGCAAACGGAACCGGTGACTTCGTAGGCAAACGCAAGCCGCGGATCGAGCACGCCGACGTACCCGACGACGATATCGTCAACGCGCAATTCAGCGGTCTTGCCCGGATGGAGCGCCGGAAACGTCCCGCGCGCGGCCGTCGGTTCGCTGCCGCAGGCGGCACGAACGAGCGCGTTCATCGCGCCTTTGAGTTCGGAGAACGTGGGATCGGTGTAGGCCGGATGATCGCTCGACGTCCGCGCGAGAACGAAGGTTGCCACGTTGCGTTCGTGCGGGTCGGGTCGTGCATCCTCGAATACGTGGCCGAGTTCGAAGAGCGCGCGCGGTGCGCCGTCGCGCTCGAGGAATTCCAGCTGCGCGGGCAAGAGCGAGAAGCGCATGTAGCGCTGATCTTCCGAGAGCGGATTGCGAATTTCAACCGGCGTCGGCGTCGCGATGCCGGCGTCGCGCCAGCGCATTTCGACGGCCTTCGCTTGCAGTGCGAGCGTGAAGACTTCGCTGAATCCAAGTGCCGCACCGGCCGATGCGATCAGTCGTTCACGATGGAACGGTTCGCTCGTGACGGTTTGCTCGGGAACCGCCGGAATGATCGTCGGCACGCGCTCGTAACCGACGATACGCGCAACTTCTTCGAC
>Ga0209511_1004439_pt1 | contig 10186 bp, 12 predicted proteins | sample SSSSmetaG_FD_184141 | JGI IMG/M metagenome (GOLD analysis project Ga0209511, IMG submission 184141) | Glacier valley bacterial and archeal communities from Borup Fiord, Nunavut, Canada, to study Microbial Dark Matter (Phase II) - ​SSSS... | ecosystem: Environmental > Aquatic > Freshwater > Ice >... | reverse complement strand
ACATAAACAGGTATAAATTGTCCAAAAGTATTTTTTGTTTTGTTACAGTTATTGAGGCATCGTGAGTCCAATATGCTTCACATTCTTTTATAGAAGTCAAAGTGTAAATTGTCAGTAAACAAACTACGGTAAAATAAAAAAGTAACAAATGTCTATTGTTTATTTTCATTTGTCTGTGTCAATTTTAGACTGGTCAATTTTGCATTGCAGGCAACGAACAGGTATTGCCGATGGTGGGGGCATTAGAATTCCGTCAGCCGGAAACTGAAGTTGATGATTGCAATATTGCTGATGTTTTATTCATAAGCCAAATTTATAACGTCCTGCCCGAACAAAAGCAAAGTAGAATTACATATGCTGATGATTAGCGGGTCAAGCCCCACTATTGGCAATACTGATGTTAGCGGTAGTTTTTTATTTCAATTCGTCACGTTTAATTTTTTCAATTTGTCGCTTGTGTCGAAGAATGTGTACAATAGCGTGTTCAGTCATTTGCTCTATATCGTACAACTGTCCCCAATTTGTTTTTATTTTTAATGAGTCCTCAAATTGTTCTAATTCGGTGTCTTGAATTTCTTTAAAAACATTTTCGGTGAAGGTAAAAGCGTAGGTCAAGTCTTGTAAATATTCCTTGATTGTTAAATGAAATATTTTATCTTGACGTTTGATGGTATGTCCTTTCAGATTATGAATGTTGGTCGCATAACCAAAACTAGAACTTACAACGTGAGATAAAATTGTCTGGATAGATTTACAATTTTCGTCAGTTGTTTTTGGATCTATGGTAATAGTCAAACCATTGTCAGGAATATCTTCGATGACTTTTTTGAAATCTGAAATTGCTTGTTCATATATGTCAAGCAATGCTCCCACTGCTCCTTGTCTATACCTTTTCGTCATTGTTTTTGTTTGGTCATTGCGTTGTTCTGTCTGTCAATGTTTGGTGGTCTCTCTAAAATTACCGCTAACGAACAGGGCTTGCTTGCAGTTGGGGAATTGACCAACTGTCTGCCCGGAACTGATGCTAAATTAATAACTAAAAGCCGAAGTTAACCAACAAAAGCCCGGCAGAATTCCGTCCGCCGAAACCAAAGCCTGGATATGCACAGCCGATGATTGCTTCAACGTCCCGCCCCAATTGCAGCAAACCCCATGTTAGCGGTAGTACTATTGTCAACGAACAATAAATCTAAATTTTCCATCAACATATGACTTCTCAAAGTTTTTTGTGTATGCATATCCGTAGAACCTGCCAACCATTAGCTTTGTCGAGTTATAGAAAGTGTCCACAACAACCTTTATTGTACGTGAAGGTGTATATCCATCAGTTCTTAGAACATAAGGGTTCATGTAATTTATTACGTCTTGCAATATGAAACTTTGGTTAGTTGTGGAAACATTAAAACGGTCAGTTGTAAATTTTAAAGGAAAAAATGCAACAATTCTAAAAACTGTATCTCTTGAACATATCAGGTGTCCTGAAAAATCAAAAGAATATTTTTCAGTGTCAAACCACGAATATTTAACCGTGCCGCATACATATGAGCCATTTGTCTTAATGCTCCAAGAATTTAATGCTAATGGCTTTGTACTGTCACAATTATTGCAAGTCGTTAATTTTAAAGTAGTGTCGATTTTTGTTGTATCTATAAAAATTGTAGTGTCGCTTGGTAAAGAATCAACAGTAGGTATGGCGTCTCTTACAAGACAGCCCTCACAACTGTATTCTTTTGAACAACTTGAAACAGTCGTAAAATAAATTGTCAAAATTGCAACTGTTAAGTAAGGTATTAGTCTTGCTGTTTTCATAATGATGTTGTCGACGTATTACCGCTAACGACAGGGCTTTGTGCAGGTGTGGCATTAGAATTCCTTCCGCCCGTAACCACTGCCCGGCTTTTGATAAAGATAAATATTAAGAACTAATGTTCAGCGATGTTTGACCCGCCCGAACAAATGCCGCTATGTTGTTGATGAAGATTGCTACAACCTCAAGCCGCACTTGCACAAAACCCATTGTTGCCTGCTGTGGTTCTCGTCATTCATTGTCGATTATTGCGATTTCACCTGAACCTAATCCAATATATCTTTTATTATTAATGGAAAAGTCATAAGTCTCGTAACCTGATGAAGCAATGTATATTTCAAGTTTTAGTTCTTCAGTAAAAGTCAATGACAAGTCATATGTATCTTTTATTACATCAATTTTTTTCAAACGTTTTCCTATCAATATTTTATTAAGTTCCTCCGCTAAATCAATCGGCTTAGGAAGTCCAAATTGCTGCTCATTGTCAAGCGAAACAAAAATGATTTTGTTCATTTCTAACAATCGCCAAAACCCTGAAGAACTTGCATAAATTTTGTCAGCAAAGGAAAATAGCCAACAGTCAGCTTCCTTGTCAAATGTTACTTTGTCAAAAAGTGAGTTAGTGGTAAATGTCAATTCGTTTGTCATTATAAAGTGGCGGCATCAGGCAGTCTAGAGTTTCTAACGCAATTTTATGGTGTATAATTATCAATATTTTATTCAATTTCAGCCTATTCTTATTTTTTACCAACACACTCGCACATTAGTTCTCAAAGTGTATTGACTAAAAATAGTAATTGACCTAATGATGCTCATGGCTTTTAAAAAGATTGCGTTAGAAGCTGGAACCTGCGGCACCATAGCAGGCAACGTTAGGGCTTTGTGCAGGTGTGGCATTAGCATTCCTTCCGCCCGTAACCACTGCCCGGCTTTTGATAAAGATAAATATTATGACCCAATGTTTGGCGTTGCTTTTCAAGCCCCAACAAATGCTGCTATGTTGCTACAGCCGATTGCTACAACCTCAAGCCGCACTTGCACAAAACCCACTGTTGGCTGTAGTTTTATTATCTCGTCCATTTTTTTACCTTACTTAAATCTTCATTCATTTTTGTCTTTATAAAAACTGTACTTGAAACCGAGTTCTTGTCTTGTTTGATGAACATAGAATCACCTACGAAAGTTACAAATTTTTTATTAATCCCATACTTACCATATCCTGTCACAGGTTGAAAAAGTTCGATACAAATCTTTCCATTTCTTTTCTTGTAGAATACGCCTCTGAAACCTGTTGAGTCAGGATTAAAATTTTCTAAACTAATTTTTATGTCAACAAGGTTTATAAAACAATTGACATATCCATTGGGATAAAACCTATAAAATTGTCTTCGGTTATTGTCTGGCAAATAAGTAGTCCGATATTTCTTTAATTTATTCAACCCAAACATAGAACTGTCTAAGTCTTGGATAAAATAAATTTCTTTATAAATGACTGAAGTGTCTATTTCTGCTAAAATTTCTTTTTTGAATTTAGAAATACTTTTATAGCTGCTCGATTTGTCTGTTACTTTTGTCGAAAAGTCAGATAATATTCTAAGTTTTTGTGAACAGCTAAAACTTAGAAAAACAAAAAATATAATTACGAAAAACTTATTCAAAATTAAAAGTTGTTAGTTTGGTGTCCATGAAAATTACAGCCAACGTTTGTATTGTCGCAAGTTAATGGAATGATTTATGATCAACAATTTTTTTCAATGTATTCATTTTTAAAAGGTTGAATATAAAACCGCCAGTTTACAAACTGGCACTATCTAAATTGCGCCGGTTTATTTTTCATTGTTTTTTCTAATTATTTTGTCTAGTGGGCTTTCAATATTTTCTATACTTTTTTTACTTACGTGGGTGTACCGCAGCGTAGTTGATATGTCATTGTGCCCAAGCATTTCCTGTATATATTTTATGTCTGTGCCATTTTCCAATAAATGCGTTGCAAAACTATGGCGTAAACTGTGAAAGCTAATTGTCTTTGGCAAACCCATTTTTTTATATATCTCATTAAAAATAGCCTGTGCACTTCTGCTGCTGTAGGCTTCTTTAGCAGATTGTCCTTCAAATAACCATTCCTTTGGTTTGTATGCTTTCACATATTCCCTCAAAATTTGTAAAGTGGCTTTAGCAAGTGGTACCATCCTGTCTTTTTTGCCTTTTGCACATGTTATAAATATTTGCATTCTGTCGCTATTTACGTCAGTTATTTTTAAATGTATAACCTCGCTTACCCTCAAGCCAGCACTGTAAGCTGTCATCAAAATAGCTTTATGTTTTATATTTTTTACAGAAAGTAATCCAAATAAAATTTTTTCTTCACTTATTACTTTTGGTAACTGTATTGGTTTCTTTGGCCTAGGTATTTCCACAAAAAACTTTTCGTTCCCCAATACTTGCTCGTACATAAATTTTAATGCGTTAAGCCTGCTGTGTATGGTGTTTTCGCTTAATGCTAGTTTGCTGATGCAGTAGTGTATGTACCTGCGCACATCTTCATTGGTAAGTGTATCGGCTTTTTCATTGTGCAGGCTTTGCATAAAAATACCTATTTCATTTTTATACGTGCGTATGGTAGATTGGCTGTAGGCTTTTAGTTGCAAATGTTCCACCGTATGTAGTAACAATTGCAGATTGTAATGACTTATTTCCATTGCCTGGTCTATGCTTACTGTTTTTTTATGCCCGGTTCTTTCTTGTACAGCGTTTGCCGTTTTTCGCTTTTGCAAATAAAAGTTCAGTTGTTTGTTGTCTATCATTACTTTTCCCTGTAATGCATTGCAAGCAGCTTTGTAATTAGTTTTGTTGCAGGGTATATTCCAGCATTTGTGGGTTTCGCTCCATTTTACTTCTGGCAATCTTTTTATGGCATCATATATTATTTTATTACCAGCCACAAAAAGTCCTATCCGATCTTCTTTTTCAATGTCTTGAATAGGTTTAAAAATAAGAGTAGGCAATTTTTTTATAGCGGCTTCAGCAGTCTCTTTTGGAGCATGCGTTTCCGTTTTTTTAGGCTTTATAATCAGGCGGGCAATATTTTTTTCCTTCTCGTTATTTTCTTCAGCTTCGAAAAGTAATTTGCATTTTATTCTATGCTCCTTAGTATCTGCAATATGCCATGCGGTATGGGTTTTGCTCCATCGTGCATCCGTTTTTGCTCGTAGGTTATTTACTATCGTTGCATCTTTTGCAAAGATTACTAATATCCTTTTTTCGCCTCGATGTACAATGGGTTTGTAGGTGATAGTAGTCATATAGTGGAAGCTGCTATTATTTTTTTTGCAAGGCTTCGCCGTCCCTCAGTCACAGTGAAAGTAGTGCTGACGGTTACACAATACTGCCAGCGCAGTTTGCTAATAGCTTACAAATTAAAGTTATACATTTTAATAAACAAATATATTAGCACAGTTTTTTAAAAGGAGCGTTAGTTGTTTTGAATGAGGAATTATAAGAAATCCATGAGGCATGATAAAGCGTTATCTTGAATCTATTAAAATTGTCAATAAAAGCTATTTTTCTACTTTTGCCTTATGACAAACGATAGTAAACCGATCCCTACATTTCAACTACCCCTTCTCTTGGCTCAGCAATTTATTAGAGATTATGAGGAAGTTATAAAGCATTATGAGGCGGATAAAAAACTAATAGTAACTGAACATTTTTTACAAATACTATCCTTACAACTAGCCTTTCAAAAAAGTAAAGATGAAGCCCTTTACCAACAATATCGTAAGTTAGAAGAAGCTTTGTTTGGACAATTCAGGAGTGCATTAAAACCCTATAAGGATAAAAATTTTCATTTGTATTTTGATGCAGACTTAGCATTAGTAGAAAAAGATATTTATTCTACTGATGTTTTTAATAGTTTAACGACAGAAGAACAAACTTTATCAGTCAACGCTATGGAACAGTTTATTCAAATCTGTATAAATACACTTAACAGAGAGCGTGATTACCTGTTATTAAGTGACGTTAGCGTTAACGATAGTACGATAAACGCTAACGAAAGCCTACCGTTCAACGATAAACCAGCTGCCGATAACGATAAAGAAGTTACTAAAGCAAGGCAACTCTTGGCAATTTATTATATGCTGCAAACAATAGGTGTTGAACATAGAGAAAGCAGCTCTGTAAGTGCTATTGCTAAATTGGTACACTTACTTACGGGGACAAAATTAACAAGCTTACAAAATTCAGCTATTTATAAAAAATACTTGTTAATGCCGAACTACAAGCAAGGCGAATCTTTGATAAAAGATTTAAAATACATCCGCACTTATTTTGAAGATGCAGGTTTACAGGATGCCCTAGTGGCAATAGATCTTGAAATTAATCGCTGCATTGCACAGCTACCACTCGTGCATAGAAAGAAATGGCAGTAGGAGCTACTTGGCTTTTCATTTTATACTTTATATATTAATGGCTATCTCAAAAATATGGGATAGCTTTTTTTATTTATATGGCACATCAATACTTGCCGTAGCAATTCAACTTCCATTTACACTTTTTACAAAATATAGGTATACCAATTGGGTAACCCTACCTTCTAATCCTGTTATAATATTTGCGTGTTAAATAACGATAAACGATAAAATAATAAACGCTAAACGCTAAAATCATGCGAGAAGAATCAAAAACAGACACAGACAATCCTGTGAAAAATGAAAAAACAGATGGGATAAAAACACTTTCAAAAAAAATAACTGATACCATTGAAAAAGATGATGGCTTATTGAGTAAGATACTTGCAACACTTACCAATCCACTGGTAATGATCGTGGCTATTATTGGAATACTCTATTGGTACAAACAGCAACAAAAAGAAAATCACTCCAATAATAAACAAGCAGCAAAACTGCTCAAGCAAAAAAAGAAAAAGAAAAAACTTAAACATAAAAACTACGAAAACAATAATATCCTTACCACAAAAAGGGTAGTAGCCATGATGGATTAACGATAAATGATAGAATAGTTAATCATTTAACGCTAACGCTTTCTTTAAAATAATTATCTAAACCAACAACACATGCAACCGATACCAAAAAACAACATAACAAAATCATATACCATTCCATTAGACCTGTTAATAGATATTCTAAAAATAGTCCTCAATAATAATTTAGATTATAACATAGAGGCTATCAATGACAAGGAAAGTAGCTTACTGCTGCAGGTAAGTTTTGATCAGACTCAATTTAATCATCCAAAAGCAAAAGAAAATATAGAATACTTTTTAAACGACTATAGTCATTTTTTTTATGGCTCGCCAAATGAGCAATAAATAATTAAGCAACTGCAATACAAAAAAATCTTAACATCAAACGTTCATACAACTTATGGAAACCAATAACGATCATCTAAAAAATAAAAGCTGCTTAAACTGTGGCAATAATTTTAGCGCAGAGCGAATCACCAAAAAATATTGCAGTGAAAATTGTAAACAAACAGCATTTTATAAACGCAACAACCCGCAAACTTTTTTGCTAAACGATACAAATGAATTGCTGTTAACCGATATGGCAAATCATAATCAATTAGCAATAAGCGCTAATGATGATAAAGATGAACATAAAAACGTTTTATTGTTTAATGATACCGCAAGGGAAAACATACCGGCAAACGATAAGAGAACGGAAGTGACTACAGATAACAATACCTATCAACCTGTTCAGTCTTCCTTTCTAGAAGCTATTGCGGCTGTATTAGAAGAAAAGGAGCAGGCATTATTCATGCTTACCTATCCACAAAAATATTGGCAAGCTGATACACTAGCAACGGTAAAATGGATCAGCATTAGACTTCGGAATTTAATAGAAAATCTTTTGCGGTTTAGTAATTATAACTCAATAGACAAGGGTTCATTTAAATGTATGACTAATGCTTTTACACAGTTAATTGCATCTCCATATTTTAATCGTTTACCGTTAAACTATCCTTTTACAAATTTGCTAATACAATTAGAACAGGAATCAAATAGAATAGCAGGTTCGCTAAAGAAGAAAAGTATTTTTCGTTTTCAACTTTCCTTAAATAGGAAAGTTCAACTTATTGCTGCAAGATATATGCTTGCTGGTTTTATTCCTTTCGTGAAATTTTCGGAGTTGAATTTTGAGAAATGAATTTGAAAGATTATAAGACCTTATTCAACAAAAGGTTTAGTAAGAATTTATGGTGTAATGGTATATCTGCACTCAGGAAATACATGGAATGAAAAATACTTTTTTAATTGATAATCAATAGAATACGTACTTTAGCAATGCAAACAAGCAAAATAAAAACAGGAAATAAATTAAAAGCAATAAGAGGAGCAGTAAAACATAGCCTTTCGGAAAATATAGAATGTAGCGAAAGGTTGCCATTAGCCAAATGCAAAGAAATTTTAAACAAGGGTGAGCAGAAATATACCGACCAAGAGGTGCTATTCATCAGAGATTATTTGTATCAATTGGCTTCCATAGCCTCAGAACAAATGGACATGGAGGAACAACAAAAAGATCAATTTGCATTAGAACAACAAAACGGACAACAAACAAAAGTCATATCGTTAAACGAATATAAAAACAGTTCAAATGAGAAAAGCGATTATTTACGTACGGGTTAGTACGGATGAACAGGCAGAAAAAGGGTATAGCCTCCAACACCAAGAAGAAAGATTAAGGCAGTATTGTAAATTTCAAAATATAGAAGTGGTAGGATTTTATAAAGAAGATCATTCCGCAAAAACATTTGAAAGACCGGCGTTTAAAGAACTGCTTGCTTTTTTAAAAAAGAACAGAGGTTTAGCAGACCTCTTTTTGTTTTTAAAATGGGACAGATTCAGCCGCAATGCAGGTGATGCATACGGCATGATAAACCAATTGAATAAATTAGGCGCAGAACCACAGGCAATAGAACAACCATTAGATTTAGATATTCCCGAAAATAAAATAATGCTCGCATTTTATTTAGCAGCACCCGAAGTAGAAAATGACAGACGTTCATTAAACACCATTTCAGGAATGCGAAGGGCCATGAAAGAAGGGCGATATATCACAGTAGCCCCAAAAGGATATTGTAACACAAGAGATGAAAACAACAAACCATTAATAGCACCGGGCAAAGATGCAGCATTGGTTAAGTGGGCATTTGAGGAACTGGCTAAAGGCATTCATCCGGTGGTAGATATTTGGCGCATGGTAAAACAAAAAGGGTTGAATATAGGAAGAAGTAATATTTGGTATATGTTTCGCAATCCAATTTACTGTGGTAAATTATTCATACCAGCTTACAAAACAGAAGAAGCAGTAACAGTAGAAGGACTACACAAGCCAATTATAAGTGTAACACTATTTAACGAAGCACAAGATGCATTGGAAGGAAGAAAACGAAAGATACAATCACACCTTACCATAAAACCCGAATTGCCTTTACGTGGTTTTTTACAATGCAGAAAATGTGGCGGTAATTTAACAGGAAGTGCGTCAAAAGGAAATGGAGGATATTATTTTTACTACCATTGTAACTATAAATGTGGAGAACGATTTAACGCATTAGACGCAAATAAACTCTTTGAAAAAGAACTAGAAAAAATAACAGCCAACAAAGAAAGCATCTCCTTATTTAGTGAGGTGATGAAAGATTATTTTAAGCAAACAGGCAAACAAAAAACGAATCGTACAAAAGAAATATCAGAACAAATAGAGAAGAACAGACAGCGCATACAAAATGCCCAACAATTAATGTTAGACGGCGAATTAGCAGCCTCTGATTACAAAGAAATCAGAAACAGATATGAACCGGAGATAGAAAAATTAGTAAACAAACAACTCCAGTTAAAGCAACAAGACTCGAATATAACCGAGCACGTAACCAATGCAGTAAAATTATTAGAGAATCTTCCACAATACTATACAAGAGCGGCTTTACCAATAAAACAAAAAATTATCGGTTCGATGTATCCCGAAAAACTCATTTTTGAAAATAAGTCGTATCGAACCAAAAAACTTCACGAAGGGGTAATGCTGATGTGTAATATGAATAAGACTTCTAAAGGAAATAAAATAGGACAGGCTTCCAAATTTGGAAGCCTGTCCGAAGAGGTGAACTGGCTGGGACTCGAACCCAGGACCCATACATTAAAAGTGTATTGCTCTACCAACTGAGCTACCAATTCTTCTGTACCTTTCTTTCGTTGGGAGTGCAAAAATAGGGCAAAAATGTTTTTAGACAAATTTATTTTCAAAACTTTTTTACCGGAATAAAATATTTGCTCATTAAATCAATACATACGGGCATTACAGACTAATTATTTTTTTAACAATTTATATTTTTTTAATGTTTTGGGGCTCTAAA
>Ga0209511_1004437_pt1 | contig 10189 bp, 5 predicted proteins | sample SSSSmetaG_FD_184141 | JGI IMG/M metagenome (GOLD analysis project Ga0209511, IMG submission 184141) | Glacier valley bacterial and archeal communities from Borup Fiord, Nunavut, Canada, to study Microbial Dark Matter (Phase II) - ​SSSS... | ecosystem: Environmental > Aquatic > Freshwater > Ice >... | reverse complement strand
GGATACTGGATGTCCCGTCAAAATGATCCGGGCAGAAGGGCATGGGCTGGTTATACCTTTGAGGGTATTTGCATGAAACAATTACAAAAGATCAAAAATGCACTTGGGATTGGTATGGTTGAAACATTTCATGGTCCCTGGCATTATATACCACCTAAAAATGCGGAAGGTACAGGCGCTCAGATTGATCTGTTGATTGATCGAAAGGATGCCGCAATAAATCTTTGTGAAATGAAGTTCTCGGAATCTGAATTTACAGTTGATGCTGACTATGCAAAACTACTCAGGCAAAAGAAAGAAGTTTTTAAAAATGTGACCAAAACAAGAAAAAATATTTTTATTACAATGATTACAACTTTTGGAATTACGGATAATTCCTGGTCTAATGATATTGTATCCAATTCACTGACAATCGAATGTTTGTTTTGAGTATAAATCTTCGGGCTGTTGCGACTCTTCGAGTGGTTGTAGACCCTCGAAGGGTAAATTAAAATATAAAATTAAAACTGAATGAAATCATTGATATTTATTGCGTTGACGTTGTTTTGTGTTTGTCAGTTGGCAGCGCAGGATCAAAAACTGACCTGGTCAAAACTGGCTTCCGGTGTTTGGGCAGCCAAAGCCGGGCAGCCTGAAAAGGTCAATTTTACAAATACTTCGGGAGTAGCGCCAAAATTGGAAGCGCTCAATGCCATGCCAAATATCGAGTTCCCGCTCGCGGAGAATGAAATCAAGGCGGTTGTATTTGATGGAAAAACTTACCTGCAGTTTCCGCTTGAGGTTGCCGAAAAAATATTCGGTCTGGGCCTGAATTTTAAAACGGTAGAGCAACGTGGCCGGATTCTTAGGTTGCACATGGATCATTATGGTGGTAAGGACGATGGACGGACCCATGCACCGGTTCCTTTCTACGTTTCATCCAAAGGTTATGGCGTCTTCATCAATTCTGCCCGCTACATCGATGTATGGGCTGGTACGGCAGTATTGAAGGATAGCAAAATCCCCGTAAATGCCCGGGATCGCAATACTGACAAAAATTGGACTTCGCAACCCTATTCCGATAATGTCTCCTTTTTGGTTCCTGCTGAAGGTGTTGAAATCATCGTGTTTGGTGGTCCAACAGCGTTGGATGCCGTGAGCCGGTTCAATCTTTACAATGGCGGCGGATGTTTGCCTCCCAAATGGGGACTTGGATTCTGGCATCGCACACCAACGCTTTACAACGACGAGAAGGTCTTGAACGAGGTTGCGGAGTTTAAAAAGCATCAGTTCCCGCTATCCGTTATCGGACTTGAACCTGGCTGGCAAAGCAAATCATATCCATGCACTTATGAGTGGGATCCGGGACGCTTTCCTGATCCGGCAAAGTTGATGACTCAGTTGAAAGAACAAGGTATTCAGACGAATCTATGGATTAACCCCTATATTTCACCCGAATCGGAACTGATTAAAAAACTGAAACCCTTCACCGCGTCACATACTGTTTGGGACGGTTATGTTCCCGATTATAGTTTGCCGGAAGTCAATACGATTATTGGTGATCATATGAAGAAATACCTGTTGGATCCGGGTGTCAGTGGATTTAAGATGGACGAAAACGATGGTTACGACAATTGGCTTTGGCCCGATGTGACACTTTTCCCGTCAAAAATTCCGGCCGAACAGATGCGTCAGCTTTATGGAGTGATGATGCAGAAAATGACGACGCAACTTTACCATGAACAAAACCACCGCACGTACGGATTGGTGCGGGCATCGAATGCGGGTGGTGTCTCTTTCCCATATGTTATTTACAACGATTATTACAGCCACCGCGATTTTATTACGGCACTGATTAACAGTTCTTTTATTGGCGTGCTTTGGACACCTGAGGTTAGGGGCTCAAAGACTGCCGAAGAATGGCTTCGCCGGATGCAAACAGTTTGCTTTTCACCTTTGGCAATGCTGAATGCCTGGTCTGATGGAACAAAGCCGTGGTCGTTTCCCGAAGTTGAAAAACAGGTTGCCGATGTTGCCAATCTGCGCATGCAGCTGATTCCCTATATCTATACGTGTTTTGCAGAATACGCCTTTTACGGCAGGCCACCCATGCGGGCGATGAATCTCGTGGATGGTTTCACTTCATCAGATGAAACGGTGAAGGGCAAACTGAATTCCACTGAAAATCCATATGCCGAAGCCACTAAAAAGGAGATGAAAGATCAGTTTATGGTAGGCGACAATCTGTTGGTTGCGCCACTATTTACCGGAGAAACCGAACGGAAGGTGATTCTTCCGAAAGGAAAATGGTACGATTTTTACACAGGTAAACTGGCTGGCGAAGCCGAAGTAATTAATGTAAAACCCGGATTGGATAAAATTCCGGTTTATGTCAGGGATGGCGGCATTATTCCGATGTTCGAAACTGCACAAGCCTCATTGAAATCCGGTGAGAAAAACAACCTGGTCGTCCGTTTTTACGGTAAGAAAGAAGCCACTTACAAATTGTATGACGATGATGGGGAGACTTTCGATTATGAGAAAGGGGCTTTTTCGTGGCGCGAGATAAAGGTTATAGATGCCAAAGGCGGCAAGTTAAAGGGATCAATTTCCAAAGCCGAAAAGTCGAAACCTGACAATATCGGGACAGTAGAATTTCAATGGATGACGGAGTAAACTTTGAATAGCTTTATCAAAATACAATGAAGCCAGTACCAAGATTTTTGCCTCTTTTTGCGGTCATTCCTTTTAGTGTGTTGTCGCTGAGTAGTTTTTCGCAACAGCCTGCTGAAAAACCCAATATTCTGTTTCTGTTTGCTGACGATCAGCGGGCTGATGCTTTGGGATGTTCAGGAAATTCGTACATCAAAACGCCAAACATCGATCAGCTAGCCCGGACCGGAGTCCGGTTTACAAATAGTTATGTGATGGGTGGGCATCACGGAGCGATTTGTGCTCCCAGCCGCGCTATGCTGCTAAGTGGTAAAAGCCTGTTTCATGTTTACGATGTGTTGAATGGCGTGCAATCCATGCCAATGTATTTTGCAAAATATGGATACGAAACATTCGGAACCGGCAAATGGCACAATGAAAAGGAAGCATTCGAAGCATCATTTAAAAAGGCAAAGAATGTATTTTTAGGTGGCATGAGCGATCATTTTAAGGTTCCATGCAGGGGTATGGGAACTGACGGGAAACTGGGAAATGTCGTAACCAAAGGGTATTCCACCGATCTGTTTGCGGGAGCTGCAATTGATTTCATTAACGAATATGCGCAAGGGAAAAAGGATAATCCTTTCTTTTGTTATGTGGCTTTTACGGCTCCGCATGATCCGAGGTCCCCTCATCCCGATTACGCCGGAATGTATCCTGACGAATCAATCCCGGTTCCCGGCAACTTCAAAGGTCTGCATCCATTTGCTTTTGATGATTTAACTGTTCGTGATGAGAACCTGGCTCCATGGCCACGTACTCCCGAAATTATTCAGAAATCGCTGGCTGATTACTATGCCCTTATAACACATTTGGATACCAGAATTGGCAATATCATTGCAGCACTTAAAAAGAATGGTATGTATGAAAATACCATCATCGTTTATGCTGCCGATAACGGACTGGCTATTGGAAGCCATGGTTTGCTTGGAAAACAAAACCTGTATGAACATAGTATGAAGGTTCCTTTAATGATTTCCGGTCCCAATATTCCAAAGGCAAAAGTGACGGATGCATTGGTTTATTTGTTCGATCTGTTCCCAACTTTGTGCGATTTATGTCAACTCCCGGCGCCTCAGGGAATCGACGGTAAAGATCTGGCGCCTATTGTGAAAGAAAAAACTAAAGGAGTGAGAAACTCATTGTACACCACCTACCGGAATACGGTGAGAGCTGTTCGTACAGACGAATGGAAGTTGATCCGTTATCCGCAACGGGATTTTAGCCAGCTGTTCAATTTAAAAAACGACCCGCTTGAAATAAATAATCTTGCAACTGTTCCAGCGTATAAACAAAAGGCAGATGAAATGATGGGTCTGTTAAAAGAATGGTATATAGCAACTAATGATACCGCTTCCTTAAATCCGAAAACGATACTTCCGATGGAATATGATCACACGCTGTTGAAGCAGAAACCTGATACCTGGCAACCTGAATATACGCTGAAAAGATACTTCAATGAAGCCGACTGGGAAAATCTCGAAAAGACCGAACATTGATCGGCAATTTTGAATAATGGCAATTTCAGCATAAGCAGAATTGAACATGACCAAACAAAATAGAATAGCAAATATGCACGGAATGAAAAAATATTTACCGCTTGTTGCGATCTTTCCTTTTGTGAACCTGGCTCACAGTAGCTTTGCACAAAAGCAGCCTGAAAAACCCAACGTCGTTTTTATTTATGCTGATGATATTGGTTATGGCGATTTGAGTTGTAACGGGTCGAAAACGATTAAAACACCGAATGTGGAACAACTTGCTAGGCAGGGTGTGCGCTTTACCAATATGCACAGTGCAGCAGCGACTTGCACTCCATCGCGGTATGCCCTGCTTACGGGCGAGTATGCCTGGCGGCGCGAAGGAACGGGCATTGCAGCCGGTGATGCAGGTTCAATCATTCGTCCCGAAAGATTTACCCTGGCAGATGTTTTTAAAAGTGCCGGTTACCAGACAGGTGTAGTCGGGAAATGGCATTTAGGACTGGGTGAAAAAACCGGAACGCAGGACTGGAATGGACACATCACCCCCGGACCATCTGATATCGGTTTTGATTATTCATTTATTCTCGCAGCAACAGGTGATCGTGTCCCTTGTGTTTATGTCGAAAACGAGCGGGTAATTCATCTCGATCCGAAAGATCCGATTTCTGTCAGCTATGAAAAGAATTTTGAAGGCGAGCCAACTGGCAAATTGAATCCGGAGTTGCTGAAGATGCATCCGAGTCATGGTCACGACATGTCGATCGTAAATGGAATTTCACGGATTGGATTTATGAAAGGAGGCAAATCTGCTTTATGGAAAGATGAGGAGATTGCTGATGTAATTACCAGTAAGGCATTGGCATTTATCGAAAAAAGCAAGGACAAACCGTTCTTTCTTTATTTTGCAACGCAGGATGCCCATGTTCCACGGGTACCCAATCCCCGTTTTGTGGGAACGAGCGGCATGGGACCTCGCGGCGATGCGATTATCGAATTTGACTGGTCGGTGGGCGAGGTGATGAAAACCCTGAAACGACTTGGATTGGAGAAAAATACAATCATTATCCTATCGAGCGACAACGGTCCTGTGGTTGATGACGGATACAAGGATCAGGCAGTTGAATTGTTGGGCAATCATATGCCTGCAGGTGAATTCAGGGGTGGTAAATACAGCAGTTTCGAAGGTGGAACCCGGGTTCCGGGAATCGTAACCTGGCCGGGAACAGTAATGCCGGGTACTTCAGATCTGCTTCTTTGCCAGGTTGATTTGCTTGCAAATTTTGCTGAACTGCTGAAAGTCAAACTACCTTCCGGTGCAGCGCCCGATAGTGAAAATCATCTGAACGCATGGCTGAACAAGGGTGGCAGAGGTCGTGAAGTGCTTGTCCTGCAAAATGTAAACAACAACCTATCGATTGAGGATGGAACCTGGAAGTACATTGCGCCCGGAAAAGGTGCCGCTTACAATCCGCAAACCAGTACGGAACTGGGAAATCTTGCGGTTGATCAGTTATATAATTTATCTTTGGACAAGGGAGAAAAAGTAAATGTTGCCACCCAGAATCCAAAAATCGTCGAAAAACTGAGGTCCAAATTAAATCAGGTTAAAGCAGCAAAATAGTTTAATATATGGTAGTAAAAATCCTGTTAGTCGTATTTGTTATTTTGATTGTTAATTCTTGCCAAAGCGATCAATTGGCAGAGAAAAATCTGCATTCAAATTTGATCATTAAAACAGGGACCGTATGCGGATGGTGCACGGTTAACGATACGCTGACCATTCGTGGAAACGCTGTCAGGTATGTAAACTATACGAAGTGTGACAATAGCAAGCCAGTCGTTGAGAAAAATGGTCAGCTGCCTAATTCCGAGCTGGAGGCTTTAATCAATAAACTGGACATTAGTGAATTAAAAAAGATCGACTTAAACAGTTGTAATGTGTGCACTGATGGTTGTGATGATTGGATATTTTTCGATAACGGATCGCAATCGCATTATATCAGGTTCGGAAAAGGTGATCCAAAGCTTCAGCCTGTTCAATTATTTATCGATCAGCTGAATGCAATAAAAATTCAATATTCAAAGGCTAATTGATTTACGCAAGTCACTACGAAAACTTAAGGACGCTTTTTAACTGACTGATCGTAAAATCTTTCCTTCGCCGCGAAATACTGACCTTGTCGCCATTCGACATGATCAGTGTGCCGGCATCGTTCCGGTTGAATGAAGCTACATGGTTAAGGTTGATCAGGTGGGTTTTATGTACCCTGATGAAGTTGTATTCACCGAGCAATTCTTCGAACTCGATCAACGATTTGGCAACCAGCAACGGCTTTTTGTCGGTAAAATAAAGGTTTGTGTAATTGCATTCACCCTGACATCGTATGATGGATTTGACCTCCACAAACTCGACCCGGTCACCGGTTGCAAGTCCGATTTTCGGATCGGTCGGATGCAAGGTGTTCAGGTAAAGCTGGCGGATCCGCTCGTTTTCGTTCTGATGCCGGATCCGTTGGCTCACTTTCTCAACAGCAATGATCAAATCATTCAGATTGATAGGTTTCAGGATATAGTCGCTTGCTGAAAACCGGATGGCTTTGATGGCATAGTTGTCGTATGCTGTTACGAAAATAACCTCGAAAGGAAAATCTTTAAAATGATCGAGTAACTGGAAACCGTTTCCCCCGGGCATCTCAATGTCCAGAAAAATCAGTTGAGGTTGGTGATCCTGAATTTCAACGATGGCCTGTGCCACTGAATTGGCATCAGCGACAATTTTCACCTGAGGACAATAGTTTTTAATCATCCCCGAGAGGTTTTCCCGGCCGTTTTTCTCATCATCCACCACAAGTGCCGAAATTGTCATCGTCGTTTTTCAGTTTTGATAAAGATAATTTTTTCCGATTGGTTATTGTTCTTCAGGAATGATTATTTCTACGCGGGTTCCTTCCTTATCTTGTTCCGAAAGGTCGGTCAGTTTGAATGAATAATTACCGCCGTACTTCTCCTTCATCATTTGAATGCGTTCTTCGTTCATCCGCAGGCCAAAGCCATTTGAATTGGTTGTTAGTTTTTGCGAAGCCTGAATGCCGATTCCGTTGTCTTCGATAATGATTTGGATGGAATTCTCAATTTTCAAGATCCAGATGGCTATTTTCTTTTCTCCGGTTTTATGTTGAAGCCCGTGCGTCAGCGCATTTTCAGCGATTGGTTGTAAGATCATGGACGGCAACATAAACAGGTTTTGGTCGATCTGATCGTCCACATAAATGGAGTATTCAAAATCGAAGCGTAATTTTTCAAGCTTCAGGTACTGTTCCAACATTTCAAGCTCATCGGCCAGCGAAACCTCCTCTTTATCTGAATTGCGGAGAACTTTCCGGATCAATCCGGCAAAATCGGACAAATACAAATTGGCCTCTTTTGTTCTGTTTTGCTGGATAAGGTTTTGCACCGAATTCAAACTGTTGAACAGGAAATGAGGATTCATTTGGGAGCGGATGGCTGCCATTTGTAATTCCCGCAACCGCTTTTCCTGACCCTGTTTCTTCAATTGGAGCCTCATCCGGTATTTATAAATAAGGAAAACTACGAGCGACAGCACTAATAAAAGGGAAAGTAGCTGGACGATTCCAGTAAGAGTCGACTTACTGATCTCTTTTTCTTTGGGCTCCAGGCTCTTTTGGGCGACTAATACTGCATCTTTTAAGTTGAATTTAACTCCGATGCGCTCTCCGGAACGATTGTAAATTATATATCGATTGAGTTTGTCAAGGAAAATATCCTTTAACCGAATGGAATCACTTAAGAGGAAAAGCTGCTGCGATTTGGATTCAGCGCGATCGTTCCATTCCTTCCATGCATTAAAATTATTTCCGTCGTTGATCAATACAAAGCTGATTTCTGGATTTTGAGGTACGGCATCATCCATCTCGTAACGACCAGCCGACCAATTATCAGTCGAATAAATGATTGAAGGTTTTTTTGCATTAAATGACCGAAGTGTGGCAGGTTGTTTCAGTAGGTTTAAAAATCCGGGTTCGGGAATAAAACGCAGATCAGTCCAATTCAACTGATTATTTCGCAAATCCCTTAAGGCATTGATAAATGTTTCGTCGTTGCATCTTTTAATCATTAATTCAAAAGTTTCGTCAATCGTTCGTTGCCACATCGTATTATTGGTTTTGAGATTGTCATAGCCAACTGTGGCACCAAATGAATCCTCGTAAAGTCGTTTGGCCATTTCATGGTAAAGCGGTGATCCGCTTAAAACCAGCTTGTAAAATTGCAGGTACAGTTCAAAATCGTTTATCCAGCTAAGTTGGATATTCCTTATCATCATCTTGCTCATTGGTACTAACTGGTTGTATTTGTACATCACATAAGGAGAAGTAAGGCCCCGCGAAAATAGGCCATAATCGTTATAAATGCGGGTGATGTTGAACGTGTCGAGTTTTGACTTTACGAGGTCTTTCAGATCGTTTGTAATAACAATTGAATTAGAAATCCAATGTCCATTTCCCAATTCATACGGCCGTGCCTCGAAAAGCCTTGAATAGAAAAATGCCTGCAATTCGTGTTCGAGGTAAGCCATTGATTCGCCCATTGAATTTTTGAGGTTCGGGATCATCTGTTTTTCCAACAAATTCAATCCATTAAGGTAGATCTTAGCATCAAACATACCCCGGTCAAAATATAAATTGTTGTTTATAATCCTGATTTTTGCATCAAATATATACCTGTCAACAGATAAATTGTTGTTTGTAATCCTGAATGAAGGAAATCCCAATTGGCTTTGAAATTTATTCAGCAGTTCAGCTTCCATTTTCCGGTCTCCCGAGAATGAAATTGCCTCCGGAATTATATAGTCTTTTTTGACCGTCGATATTGAATCCCGGGGAATTAAAATTCTTTCCTGGAATTGTTTCAGTGCTAAACGTGCATTCAGGTGAATTGAATCACCTGGCTCTGCATAAAGCAGAATCACGGGTCCCGGAATGTTTTGTTTCTTGTCTGGATTAGTGACCAGAACCAAGCCTTTGTTCTCCAGTTTCGCTTCAATCCTGAAATTTCCGGCTTTATCCAGGTAAACCATCTTGCTGTCAAGATCAGTGCCAATGAATTTATTCAACGTATAAACCACCACCTGGTCGCTTGCCGGATTCTCAATATGCCCGCTTATTATGACCTTCGGTTGTTTCGGAAATGACTTTTGTAACAACGTAAGCTGTTGATATTTTTGTATCTTGTCGTATGGGATAAACCATAAATTTCTTTCTTCAGTTTTTATCGAATTTTTACTAAAAGAAGTCACTAAACCAAATTGAAGGTTGAGCGTGCATCTGTAATTTTGGTGCAGGCTATCAGTAACGCTGCTCAATTCCATCTGTTCTTCGTTTCGCTTAGTCGTTGTAAAGTTTAAACTAAGGTCTTGCTGGTGAATAGTTTCTTGATCGATATTTGAATTCACAAACATAAAAGGCTCCAGGAATGGCTGTTTTTGAAATATCATTTTTATGGCTTTGATTGTGCCCAACTTGGTTTCATCGGAATACCCTTTATCAGCCAGGTTCGATTCACACTGTGCGATTAATTCCGCGAGGTTGGTCAATCGTATTGTTCTGTTATTTAAATCCAGTTCATAACGAAACTTTTTTTGGTACAGGGTTTCGTTTGACAGACCAGAATTTGGAATTGCCCAAAAATTATTTACTAATTGCGGGAACCCGGTATCCTCTGAAGATGAAGCTCCATTTTCTTGAATTTCTGTTCTATTTTTAAGTGTTTGGATTGTAAAAAACACTTTGTTGTTTTCAATTTTATCGATCAGAACCGAGTACCTGATCGTTTTCAACTTATTGGAAATCAAAGAATTATGCTCTGTGGAAACTTTCCGTTCTGTCCATTCATAAATAAGCTGTTCGCCAACTTTCAAACGAACCGGAACTTGTTTTCCGATGGAAGAAACCGGGAAGAGTAAGAAAACTGCAACGACGGTAAGGCAAATGATGGTT
>Ga0209511_1004436_pt1 | contig 10190 bp, 7 predicted proteins | sample SSSSmetaG_FD_184141 | JGI IMG/M metagenome (GOLD analysis project Ga0209511, IMG submission 184141) | Glacier valley bacterial and archeal communities from Borup Fiord, Nunavut, Canada, to study Microbial Dark Matter (Phase II) - ​SSSS... | ecosystem: Environmental > Aquatic > Freshwater > Ice >... | reverse complement strand
CGGGTGGTTGATCAGGGCGCGAGCGATTGCCACCCGCTGCTGTTCGCCACCTGATAGCTGGCTGGGTAGGTGATTGCTGCGGCCAGTTAGCCCTACCTGGGCCAGCAACTCCTTCGCCCGCTTGTCTAGACTAAAGCCTTTAGGCGGGTACGGCACCAGCGGCAGCTTGACATTCTCAACCGCCGATAGTACTGGCACCAGGTTGAACAACTGGAAGACCAGCCCGATCTGCTGCCGCCGAAAGTCGGCCAAAGCGTCGGCCTTAAGCTTGATCAACTCACTGCCCGCCACCAGCAGGCTGCCACTGCTTGGCTGGTCAATCGCCCCGATCAGGTTCAGCAGCGTACTCTTGCCAGAGCCTGATGGCCCCACCACCCCTGCTGGTCAAGGGGATCAAGCACGGTTTCAAGCGTGTAGCCATCATTGTCTCCCAGGTAGCTATCTTGGACAATTGCCTGATCCAAGCTGCTAAGCTTGCGTTCAGCCTGCGGGTCTACGCCAGTAACCAGCGTCCAGAGAACAGGTAGGGGCTGGATGCTAGCCAGAAACGGCAAGTCACCAGCCCCACCCGCCCCACCGTTTACCGTGCTTAGCAAAACATAGCTGCTGGCAGCGGATGTAGGGGGATTAAGCAAGTAGTACTGGTTCTGGTTGGACACTTCATTAAGTTTGTAGCCATTGGTTGAACTGATTGTTACGCTGGCTCTGTAGAGTGCGGTCTGCTGCTGTGGGGGAACATTGATCACAATGCTGCCAGTGGCATTACGCAGGTATCCAATAGTAGCTGCTGGGGCCGCTACCTCAACGTTAGCGAGTTGTTCAATCTGCTTCCACTGCGCCACACTGATGCCAGATTTACCGACACTGAGGTAGTTAGCCTCAACCAAACCATGATCACGTTCCGTGGCTTGGATTGAACTTGGATGACGTACCAGGATATCATAGACTCCGCGCCAGTTTTCGTTCAAAGTGGCCGCAACCTTTACACCCGCACTCTGGTTAGCGGACACATAGGTGGATAGACCACTGCTGAGCGCAAGCAGGCCGAGGATGAGCAACAGGTTGCGCCATGACCGCTTGAGCAAGCTTTGGCTGGTATAACGGAGCATGATTTAGTGCTTATTTAACTAACACATCCACCAGTGACAGCAACCTGCTCCCACTGGTGAAACTTGTGCATCTATGTTCGGCTAGTAGCAGACTACTGCGGACAGCCAGCAGTCACCACGGTAGTAGTGGCACTTGCTCGTGATCCACCACCGCTAGCACTGACGGTTAGTAGCTGGCTGTACCTGCCTGCATTCTCGAAGTTGTTGTAGAAAGGATGCCTGGCAAGTGAGCCGGAGTAGCTATCGGTGTTACCGTCTCCAGCATTGAAGGTAGCAGTACGCTCGGCTCGCGTTTGCTCAGCTCTGCCATAGACACCACTTCTTAAGATATACACGCTACTTACATACACGCTATGCCGTCAAAAGGTTCACCTAATTGCCACGCTTCACCCGCTTCAGGCGCGATTGTAGAAGCGACTGCTGCTGTTGATCTACCTTCTCTGGGTCGCGGAAGCTCTGCTCGAAGAACTGCTGCATCGTAGGGCCGCCCAGCATCGCTTCACGTTCCCCCGCATTGATGCTGGCTAGCATCTGCTGGGCCACATCTGCGGCTTCGGCCCCTCCCGCCGAGTGGAACAGCGCACCATACTCCTGCCCAGCCAGTGCGTGGTCAGCAAGCGGAGTCTTGGTCAGCGGTGGGTAGACCAGGGTCACACCAATGCCGAGGCTGGCAAGTTCTACTCGCAGCGCGTCGGTTAGGGCAGAGATAGCAAACTTGCTGGCCGCATAGCCGCCGATCAGTGGCAGGGCGCGCTTGCCACCAGCCCCGCTGATGTTGACGATCCGCCCACTACCTTGCTGCTGCATCAGTGGCACTACCGCCTGGATGCAATGCAGTGCGCCGAAGTAGTTAACCTCCATCACCCGCCGCAGATCGTCCACAACACTCTCGACCGCCAGGCCGTAGGTGGCAACCCCAGCATTGTTGATCAGCACGTCCACCCGGCCAAAGCGGTCTACCGCCGCCCGCACCAACGCCTCAACCTGCGCCCGCTCCGTCACGTCAGTGGGGACGGCCAGTGTCGCCCCGCCAGCCGCCGCCGCCTCGGCTGCCGCCGCCTGCAAGGTGGTAGGATTGCGGGCGGCCAGCACCACGCTGTCTCCCGACGCTGCTGCCGCGACTGCCAACGCCTTACCGATGCCGCTACTCGCGCCAGTGATTATGTAAACTCGCCCTGTCATATTGCTGCTCCTATTTGAAAAAAAGGTTGTTGAACGTGGTCGGGTTAGGGTAGGTCATCAGCGACGATGTGCTGATCATCTTCTCCTGGTGAGGGGCGATGCTGCTGTCGTCCACGTCGCCGATGTTGAAGGCGAAGCCGATCACTGCACCGCGCTCTGGTTTGTAGCTACGCAGGGTTGACCAGGGAATGCTGCCCTCCAACACGTAGCCTCCAGCCCCTAGCCCCCCTGCCACCTTGAGCGTATCGCGCAGGCTGGTGCGGGCAGCTGGCAGCCACAACCACGCTTCAGGTCGGGGCTTGGCTGGGTCGCCAATGGAGAAGCCGAGTTGGTAGTCGTCATCCGAGGCGGTAGCACTGGCGAAGTCGCCTGCCAGGTCGAGGTCGAACCACAACTCCACATGATCGCCCTGGTACATGGTTGCGCCGCGGTCGTTCTGTACTACCACGTTATCGCGCACCGCTATAGCAAAGTAGAAGTTGCTGTCATCCCAGGCGGCGTAGCCAACGCCACTGCTGTCGTTAGGCCCAGCCCAGAGGTAGGTACTACGGTTCTTGAAGGGGGTATCCTTCGCCACCGCGAAGCTGCTCTGCCCCGCCCAGTCACCGAGATCACCGTCAATGCGTGGTGGTTTGGCAACAAAACTCGCGCTGAGGTTACCGTTGCTGCGGAAGGGGCCGCTGTAGCTCACTGCGGTGGTGACAGTAGCAGCGGGTGGCTGGCTCGCCCCGCTGCCGAAGTTGGGTAGGGGAACACCGAAAACGAGGACTAGCAGCAGCCCCACAAGCGCAAGGGCAAGGAAGCCGATCACCAGCACCAGCGGCCAGCGGTTGGGGCCAATATCGCGCTTGAGCGCAGCCTCGTTCGCGGCCTTGTTGCGCTGGGCGGGGGTCTGCGGGGGGGTAGCGTTGCGTTGCGGCGGACGGGCAGCCGCCTGCTGCACGGGCCGGTTGGTGGGTAGCCGTTGGGCAACTGGTGGCTGCTGACGGGCGGGTTGCCCTGGCTGCTGGCGGGCGGGTTGCCCTGGCTGCCCAGGGCGCGACGACTGTACCAGGCTGGTCGGCTGCTCGGCATTACTAACCGTCTGACCCTGACCCTGACGCATCGCCACGTAAGCCAGCCCCTCGATCATGCCAACGGCGGTCTGGAAGCGGTCGGCGGGGTTCTTGGCGAGGGCGCGGTCTACTACCAACTGCGCCCCCGGCGGTACGCTCTTAACGAAGCGGGAGAGCGGCGGCACTGGCTCGTTCAGTTGCGCCCGCAGCACGTCGGCAACCCCCTTGTTGTGGTAAGGGGTGTAGGCAGTCAGCATCTCGTACAACACCACGCCGAGGGCGTAGATGTCACTGCTGGCAGTCGCTTCTGTGCCGCGCACCTGCTCTGGCGAAAGGTAATCCGCCGTCCCCATCACCATGCCGACGGCGGTCAGGTGGCTCTGGTTATTGGCGCGGGCGATGCCAAAGTCGGTCAACATCACGTCGCCGTTCTTGGGGTTGACAATGATGTTGCCCGGCTTAATGTCGCGGTGAACCACCCCACGCGTGTGGGCGTAGTCAAGGGCAGCAGCGACTGAGCGCAGCAACTGCACCACCCGGCCCACCCCCATCGGGGCTTCCTCGGTGATGATATCGCGCAGGGTCTTGCCTGGAGCATAGCGCATGGCAATATAATAGTAGTCACCCATCTGCGCCACGTCATAGATGCTAACGATGTTGGGGTGTTGCAGACCCGCCGCCGTCTGCGCCTCGCGCTTGAAGCGTTCGACCGCCACCTCATCCTCGGCCAGCATTGGGTCAAGCACCTTGAGGGCAACCACGCGGTTGAGGGTGGTGTCGGTTGCCAGATAGACGCTCGCCATCCCCCCCTGGCCGATCTCTCGCTCGATGCGGTACTTGCCTAGCTGCGCGCCTGGTTGCATCATGCTCTTTTCAGTCTGCCGTCACCATAGATAGCCGCGCTACCCAGTTCTTCTTCGATGCGGAGCAGGCGGTTGTACTTGGCGGTGCGCTCACCACGAGCGGGCGCGCCCGTCTTGATCTGTCCAGTATTGAGGGCTACTGCCAGGTCTGCGATAGTAGTATCCTCGGTCTCGCCGCTACGGTGCGACATGACCGCCGTCCAACCAGCGTGCTGGGCCATGCTCACCGCGTCCATCGCCTCGCTGAGGCTGCCGATCTGGTTGACCTTGGTCAGTAGGCTGTTGCAGGCGTTCTCCTCGATAGCGCGGGCGATGCGCTCCACGTTGGTCACCAGGAAGTCGTCACCAACCAGTTGCACGCGGTCGCCAACACGCTGGCTGAGCAGCTTCCAGCCCTCCCAGTCGTCCTCGGCCATACCATCTTCGAGGCTGATGATCGGGTACTTGGCGATCCAGCTCTCCCAGTAAGCAACCATCTCGGCGGTGCTGAGGCTAAGACCGTCCTTCGCCAGCCGATACTTGCCGTCCTCGTATATCTCGCTCACCGCAGGGTCTAGGGCAATGTAGACTTGCTTGCCCGCCGTATAGCCCGCACGCTCAATCGCCTCCAGGATCACCTCCACTGCCGCCACGTTGGACTTGAGCGAAGGAGCAAAACCCCCCTCATCCCCAACATTGGTGCCGTAGCCACCGTCGTGCAGCACCTGCTTCAGGCTCTGGTAAATCTCCACCCCCCAGCGCAAACCCTCACGGAAGGTGGTTGCGCCCACTGGCATCACCATAAACTCTTGGAAGTCAGTGGAGTCTTCGGCGTGCTTGCCACCATTGAGGATGTTGAGCATCGGGATCGGCAGGATGCGGCTGCCATTTGGCTGAGCATTGTAGGTCAGCGGCCTGGGGTTGGCGGCATCGTGGAGGCTACCAACGTAGCGGTAGAGTGGCAGGCCGAGGGCAGTGGCGGCGGCGCGGCTGGCAGCCAGCGACACGCCAAGGATCGCGTTCGCACCCAGCTTACCCTTGTTGGCGGTGCCGTCGAGGGTCAGCAACCGCTGGTCGAGGGCGCGCTGGTCGAGGGCAGACAGCCCCGCAACCGCGTGATCGATCACGTCGTTGACATTGGCGACCGCCTTCAGCACTCCCTTGCCCCCATAACGAGCCTTGTCACCGTCGCGCAACTCTACCGCCTCATGCGCTCCTGTACTCGCACCACTGGGAACAGCCGCCAGCCCAACCGCGCCGCCAGTGAGGGCTACCTCAACCTCCACTGTTGGGTTGCCCCGCGAGTCCAGTATCTCGCGGGCAATCACGCTTTCGATCTCGTAGTTCGACATCTTTGCTCCCTCCTGCTCTTGCTAGCCTCTTTGCTAATCGTGCGTTCCTATGATAAAGGACTAGGCGGTAGCTTGTCAACCACACAGGCTACGGCCAGTGTGCAGGGTTGGGGCCTATGCGCTGGCAGGTGCCTACACAGCTATGCGGTGAAGCCTTTTTGCGCCAGTTGACTACAATAGTCACGACTTAGGCGAACGTGCGCTTTGTCACCACTGACCCATAGGTAAGAGGAGAAACAGATGCAGAGATCAACCCGTTATGTGGGGCCACTTGCCCTGGCTCTGCTGCTACTTGGCAGCCTACTAGCGATCAATCCTGGCGCGAGCCTGGCTCAACAAGGTAGCAAGGGGCAGGAGCAAACCGCCCCCCCACAAACGAAGGACAGGCAGAGTAGTGCTAACCCCTCAGCAGCAGTCGTGATCACGGGCAATCCGATCAACATCACGGTCAACGACAACACCAGCGTAGACCTGAAGTACAACACCTCCAGCCAGTATTTCGGTGGCAACGCCGAGGGTGCCTACCTCTGGTACACCAACACAGCGGGCGTAGTCGTCTATGGCCCTGGTACAGTGCCTGCGGGCAACACTGTTAGCGACTGGGTGCCGATCAGCAACAATGTGAGTGGTAGTGGCACCGCTGCTAGCCCCTTCCGCGCCACTACAGTCGTGCAAGCAGGCGGCGGTGAGGTGCAGATGACCCAGGTGATCACCTACATCAACGGCCAGAACTTCGCCAACTTCACCTTCCAGGTCACAGCCCCCACTACCGCAACCTGGAACCTCTTTCACGCTGCCGACCTCTACACCCAAGGCAACGATACTGGCTACGCCTACCTGGCACTCAACGGTAGTTCGGTGGATGTGGGCGGGCGCAGCGGCAACCCTGGCTCCTCGTTCTACCAGTTTTTCCGCGCCCTCACCCCCGCCAGCCACTACATGGAGGCCAGTTACAGGACGATCTGGGATGCCATTGGCAGCTTCAGTGGCCCTGGCCCTGGCTTCAACGACACCACGTTGAGCCAAACCATCGACCCAGTAGACAACGGTGCTGGCTTGCAGTGGGATCGCACGGGCAGCGCAACGATCAGCGACCTGGTAGCCTTCAACGCCCCTTCCGCGTGTGCTATCAGCTTTACCGATGTGCTGGCCGACAATCCCTTCTACAGCGACATCCTCTTTCTCGCCTGCGCCACCCCACCCATCGTCAACGGCTTCCCCAACGGTGACGGCAACTTCCGTTTTGAGCCAGCCAGCCAGACCTCTCGCGGCCAGTTCGCCAAGATCGCAGTACTGGCCTTCGGTGTGCCAGCTTACAGCCCCCCTGCGCCGAGCTTCAACGACGTGGCGACCAGCAACACCTTCTACGCCTACATCGAAGCCGCCGTCCATGCCAGTGTAATCAGCGGCTTCGCTCAAGTGAGCCAGTGCGCTGGCACGACCGCCCCTTGCTATCGCCCTCGCGACTCGATCCGCCGGGGTGAAGTCGCCAAGATCATCGTGCGCTCCAAGAACTACACCCTTGCCAACCCCAGCACGCCCAGCTTTGCTGACGTGTCCAGCGGCAGTACCTTCTATAGCTATATAGAAACACTGAAGCTGTACAATGTGGTCAGCGGCAGCACCTGCGCAGGCGGCAGCGGCACCTGCTACCGGCCCAGCGACCCGGTTAGCCGGGGCGAACTGAGCAAGATCACCCGCCGCGCCCGCGAGATCAGCGCACCGCCAGCCCCTACGCCCACGCCGTAAGGTTACTTCCTCGTACCGCTCGCTGTGGGCAAGACTCCCAGGAGGTGTGTCATCTGCACACCTCCTTTCTGCTGCCTACTATACAGGCCAGTGGTAGCCCATTGGAGAGCTAGGGGTGGAACTCCAACTCTGGCCTAACCGTCCTTGCGCGTGTACTCCTCAAGGAGGATGCACGTTGCCTTTGAGCCAGGTATAATGTTGGTGGCGGCAGACAGAGCCGTTAGCCATAGAACAAGCTAAGGGGTAATTACGATGGACAGTGAACAGAGCGCAGTCAAGACCAGCGAGGATTATGGTTTTAGCGTGTTGAAGCGCGGCAACAACGAAATCTACCCCATGCCCACCTTCGTCAGCCTGCTAGTCAGCGACTTGACCGCGTCGGGCGCGTGGTACAAGAAGCTGGGCTTCGTCACCCTGCTAGCTGTGCCGGGCATGATGAGCCACGTGCGCTGGATCAAGTTCGCCGACCTGCTGCTCTACCCCGTAGGTGATAAGCTACCCGCGCAGCCAGGGGCGGGGGTCAGGCTCAACTTCACCGTCTGGCCGGAGGACATCAGCCTGGGTGAGCTTGCCGCCGAGTGGCGGGCGCGGGGAGTGGAGTGCGTGGGGCCAACCGCCACCCCCTGGAACAGCACTGAACTGACCCTGCGCGACCCCGACGGCTACCAGCTAACCTTCACTCAAGTAGACTACAGCCGCTTGCAGCAGAACCACGAGTTCGGGGGCAAGATCGAGCAGGGCTACAAAGAACTCAACCCGGAGCTACAGCGCGGCTAAGTGCTGGCTGCACCGCGACCAGGGTAGGAACGAGGGTGGCTACGATGGTGGTTGGCATAGAATATGCGCCTGCAACCAGTCAGTAGCCACCCACGTCCATTTTGCCGCCCCCAAGAGGAGACAACCATGCTGAACACCGACCAACTGATGGAGGTCGCCAACGACCTAGCAGGCTTTAGCGAAACGCCCGCCGACAGCCGCATCTTCGTGCCTGGCGAGAACATCCGTCGGGTGCTGATTGGCATTGACATCAACGCGGGCCACCTGCTAGCCGCCCAGCAGCTTGGCTACGACGCGGTGATCGCTCACCACCCGTATGATCGTGGGCTAGTCAGTTGGTCGGTCTATCTTCGCCATCTCACCTTCTTGCAGAAGCATGGGGTACCGCAGGCCGAGGCTGAGCAAGCGGTAATGCCCCGCGTCGAGAGCCTCAAGTTGGCGGCGCACCCGGTCAACTACGACGAGCTACCCTCGCTAGCTCGCCTGCTCCGCCTCCCCTTCCTCAACGTCCACTGCCCCTGCGACGAGTTGGGTAGGCAGGCAATGCAACTGGCGGTGGACGTGACGCTTAAGGAGCAGCCGCAGGCGACGGTGCAGCAGGTGGCCGACGCACTATTTGCCAGCTACGCAGAGTTTGGCTTGGCTGAGGCGAAGATGCAGGTGATGTTGGGCGACGCAGAGGCAGCGGCGGGCAATGTAGTGGTCGCGCACGGCTGCTACACCAATGGCGGGGCAGCGGTAGCCGAGGCTTACTTTCGTCACGGTGTAGACACGCTGATCTACATCCACATCATGCCAGAGGAGTTGGCGAAGCTGCGCCAGGCCAACCTGCACGGTAGGCAGCTACTGGTGGTCGGCCACCTCGCAGCGGACAGCATCGGCATCAACGCCTACAGCCGTGAACTGCGCCAGCGCGGGCTGGAGGTGACCCCCACCAGTGGCGTATTGGAGCAGCTTTGAGGCGAAGATAGCAGTGGGATATGGCTCAAAGAAAGGGCGCACCCCGCAGGATACGCCCACCTCAGCAGTCTTTAGCGACCATACCGCCAAGCCAGGTAGTCCTTGCCAACGTTACCCATCTGCACCTGCCAACCACGGGCTGCGTCTGGCTGGTAGGTGAGGGTGCGCCGCTCGAACAACTGCACGAGAACCTTGTGGGGCTGGCCGTTGATCGTTGCCGTGGTCCAGAAAGCGTCGGTCAGCGGGTAGCCCATCACGTACACCCAGTCGATCAACTGCCCGTTGCCATAGACCCCATCGCGGTAGACCACTCCACTCTGGTTGAGGTAGTTCCAGAAGACATCGGGGATGTTGTGGCTGGTGGCCTGCTCGTAGTATGCGTTGGTCGCACTGCCGCCCAACAGATAGTCGCTGCTAACCGTGCCATCGGCGTTGAACACGTCGCTAACCGCCTTGCCAGTACGGTCGGCCCCCCCAGGGGTCAGGCGGGCGAACTGGGCGTAGGTGGGGCTGCCAGGGCCAGCGACCGTCACCGCAGCAGGCTGCTTGGGCTTGCGTTCCTCATAACCAATCGGCACGTAGCCGCTGATCATCTCGTTGACTAGCAGGCCGCTACTGACATAATACTTGCCGTAAGTAGCGTTGGGGTCGTTGATCTCCATCCGCCCCTTGTCGAAGTAAACTACCTCGCGCTTACCACCCGGCCCCTGCGTATACGACTCCCTGGTGGCCCATAGGACATTCGGCCCCCACAACCAGGAGCGTTGCACAACCCCCTCGTAGATCGGCTGGTCGCTGACCGCCCACTTCAGGTAATAGGCGGGGTTGAGGCCGAAGGGGGGATTGCCGAGGCTAGCAGGCGGGCGGTTGTTGCCCAGGCCAATGCCGAAGTTTGGCTGGTTGACGGGCGGGGCGGGGGTAGGCGGCGGCGGGCCGGGCCGCTCCCGCGTCGGCTTGATCGAAGGCGGGGGCTGGGCCGGGTCAACCACCAGGCCAAGCGGCTGCCAAGCGGCGACACTGCCCTTGCCAACCACGCTACTCTGGCGGCTCGCCAGATCGAGAGCGATCACCTGCTGCTGGGGGCCGCCGCCAATCAACACTGCGGTGCCATGTGGCTCCACGTCCAGCAGATCGTAGCCACCGGGGAGCAGGGCGTGGGCGTAG
>Ga0209511_1004434_pt1 | contig 10197 bp, 8 predicted proteins | sample SSSSmetaG_FD_184141 | JGI IMG/M metagenome (GOLD analysis project Ga0209511, IMG submission 184141) | Glacier valley bacterial and archeal communities from Borup Fiord, Nunavut, Canada, to study Microbial Dark Matter (Phase II) - ​SSSS... | ecosystem: Environmental > Aquatic > Freshwater > Ice >... | reverse complement strand
GGTTCAAGCTGCTGCAATGTTCACCCGCGAAAAAAAAATTGCCAATAGGTTTTATTTCAGCGCCGCGGATAGTAGTATACTGCCCCGCTTTATAACAGGAGTAACTGCCTTTGGTAAATGGATAAGTAGGCCAATGCATTCTTTTTACGTGTCCGTTAAAAGCGGTTGCAGCCCCCGGCCACATTTGCTCAAGCTGGTCAATAAATTCAGGAGCCTTCTGATCAGCTGTACCGGTACCCAGTTCTAATCCTTTATTGCCACCCTGATACACGGTATAACCACCACTTGTTCCCGGTTGTCCGGCACTGTTATCCCAACCGGTTTGCAGCGCTTTATCTGTAAATGCATAGCCATTGTAATTATAGTTATGCCATACCCTTTTATTAAAGCCAAGTATCAACTTTGCATTAGTGCCATAACCAAGATTCTTTATGGCGTTGACTTTCCACTCAGGCAGCGCCACGTCAATCTCAACATTTCTCAACGTTGAAAAAGGTATGGCAGAAACGACTATGTCTGCATAAGCAGCTGTTGTAAAACCATTTGAATTTGTAAAATACAACAAGTAGCCGACAGCATTCTGTTTTATCTTAACCAGTTGCTGACCAGGGTATACTTTGTTTTCTAATTTTTTGAATAGTGCATTTGTTATTGATTGATTGCCGCCTTCTACTTTATAACGTTCATCGCTGGCGCCGAATATGTCAAATCCTTTAGACGTGTCAGGCGAAAACAGATACAGGAAATTAATAGAAGACTGTAAATCGGTTTCCAAACCATATTCAGTAAGATAAGCCGTTTCAATTCCTTTGCGGATGAAGCCGGTCATACCTATCGAATCAAGGTAAGCGTGAATGGTCATCCGGTCGAATTTCAAAGTGATGTTGTCATGATCATCATAAGTCATAACTGCCGGCAAAGAATTTATATCATTGTTTATGCGGGAAGCGTAAGGCTTGAAAGCTTTTATAACTTCTCTTTCAGTATAAAACCGGCCATCGATGTAAAAACTATCTCTAAGATAATTTAATTCCGGCGGTGCAAAGGTGTCTATTAAGTTAAGTCCGAACTCCTGGCTTAGCTGGAGCATATCATCATGCCCTGAATCAATAAATTCGCCACCTAATTCGGTGGTAAGTCCGGCAGCGGTAATATCTTTCCCGGTAAAGATCCGGCCTCCTGTGCGTGTGGCTCCCTCATAAATTGCTGCGCTGTAACCTGATTTTTTTAACTGGTAAGCGCAGTTCAGGCCGGCAATTCCCGCACCGATGATTATTATTTTTGGCTGAATACTTTTATCCCCGGGCATAGGCAATGGCACTTTCCGACAAGCATCCAGAAAACCCAGGGCGCCAATAGCAACACCGGTTTTTAAAATGTTACCCATAAACTTTCGCCTGTGGATATACTTTTCCGCATTCAATTCTATAAATTCATCTATAGGGGGCGTGCCCGGTTTTTCAGATTGTAGTGAAACAGCAAATGCTTTGCGTAAGGCACTAAGCAAGGGAGTTCGACTTTGGGTACGAAAGTTTTTCATAGGTCAGCACAATTAAGGAGTGTATAATTTTTAAGAATTGCATGAAAAAACTTTGAAACTCCATAATTATTGTATCAAATAATTATAAAGTCTTAGCTGGTGGTCTATCAGCCTGAATATTCGGCTGCTGAAAATGCGTTGCACTTCCAAAGTGCCAAACAAATAAAATTTAAATCTCCCACGCTATTAAGTTACAGGTAAAGTTTATTACCCTTACCCTTATTTATCTCATTAAAATTATCTTCTGGCTTACCATTTTTGATTTAGTAGTGAGGTGAATAATATACACTCCAGGCGAGAGTCCATTAGCACTTAAATGTAATGTTTTGATAACCCCTGATTGTACTTTCCCACTGAATATCCGTTGCACGGGAACACCTTGCACGGTAAAGATTTCTACCGTGGCATCTCCGGATTCAACAGGTTTTATCCGGATGGTTGATGTTGTGCTGAATGGATTGGGCGTTGCGCTCAAATGTAAGCCGGCTTTATCAGCAGCTTCACCAACCTGGTTGTTAAGGAGCAATACATCATGTAAGCCGTTAGCAAAAGCGCCAGGAATATAAGGCGACAAATGAATACTGGCGATCGGCAGCTCCGTTGTACCATTTGGTAACAACCATGCAACGGTTACATGATCGGCACCGGCGTTTTGTTTATGAAGTACTTCAATGTAATAGCGACGGCCCGACACAAGGCTGACTGCGACGGCCGTTTGAGAAGCATATTTATTAAACTGATGGTAATCTGTCCAATCAGACATTGAAGCGATCATTGTTTTATTGGCAGGATTGTCATCCGGACTTAGCCAAAGCGCAACATTATCATCACCTGACAGCAGGAAGGTATAATTGCCAGTCACTGGCGGACAGACATAACCACGAATCCGCTCACCATAATTATCACCAAGGTCCCGGGTCTCAAGCGAAGTAATTTGATTTGTAATGCCTGGCGTTGTATTGATGGGAATATCAGCGATATTGTATCCCGGAACATTCTGCCAGATCTCATCAAGCATACTACCTGAAGCCGAACATATATCGGTTGAGCCTGTACCTTTTGAGAACGCGCCATCGGGCACAAGCTGTCGGGGTATGCCTGGGCCTGTCCAATACAATTGCATTGACTCACCACCGGTTTTTTCAAAATAGCTGATCGCCACAGGATAGGCGCCGGCAGCGGCAATATTTACTGTGCCTGTTGCGGCTATCGCCGGATGCAGCCCGTCGTTGTTAACGAGCGCAGTTCCATTAGGCAGGTAAGGGGAATTAAAATAAAATTTACTTCCATCATCCGATACTGTTTCAAAAATATAATTGCCGGCAATGGGTATGTTGATATAACCATCCCAGACAATCCCAAAGTAATCGTTTATATTTTTTATGCTGATGTCTATATTTGGCGTAGTGCCTGTTTTAACCGGGGTAAGTGTGTTGAAATTGGGAAGCACATCCCAGTTACCTTCATAATATTTATAATTGAGCCCAGTGGTTGTGGAAGGCTGAGGTGGAGTAGAACCGGAATAGGGCACCAGGCGATTGCCAGGGATCGGTACCTGAATTCCTGTGTACGGAACATTCCAGGCGACCGTGAAGTGATTGCCGCCATCTCCGTTTTTATGAAGTACTTCTATATAATAAAGCTGGCCTGCCTGTAGTGCAATCTGCTCTGATTGCTGGGAAGGATATTTTCCAAATTCCCGCAGAGAGGTCCAAAGAATAGTACTGGCAATCTTTCTTTTATTGGCCGGGTTATTATCTGTACTTAACCAAAGTTCAACCTGGTCGTCACCAGCTACCATAAAAGTATAATTACCTGTCTGCGGCGGACAAACATAACCGCGAACGCGGGCACCATAACTGGTTATACCGAGGTCTAAACTTTCAAAGGAAGTCATCTGGCTGGTACTGGCTGGCGAAGTATTCAAAGGGATGGAGCTTATGTTATTACCAGGAATACCGTTCCATTGTTCGCGTGTTACGCTTCCGGCTCCCTGGCAATCGCCGGAAGGAGGAACAACTACTGAAGTTGGTGATAATAGTACCACGGAACTATAGGGCTCAAGTGTTATGCTGCCACTGAAACTTTGATTCCTGATATCAAGATAAGTTCCGTCCAGGGCAACAGTTTTGGCAGAAGGGGTTGAATTATATTCGAAGCGAATATGATCTGCGCCACTTACTGTTGCCGGGGATTTTTTAGAATTAGCATCTTTTCCGTAAAGTGCTTTCCATTCATCTACTGATAAACTCTTTTCAACATAAGATCCATTCACAAAATAAGAAGGATAGATTACCTGGTTGTCATCAACCGGGCGTGCATAATAGTTATTATCAAAATTACCAAACTGGGCCAGGTCATCTGCATAAGTTTTATATTCAGCCACCCGCTGATAGTATTCCCGGGCAACCATAATATTACTAGAGATGGTCACATTTCTTACCGGGCTTTGCCTGGCGTGTACATCAGAGGTTAGTACCACCTGGCTTGCATTATTGTAAAATAAATTATTCTGAAGATTTATATTGTAGGAGTTGTGAATGTAAACACCATACAATCCGCAATTGGCAGCAGTGTTGCCGGTTATCTCAACGTTTGATATATTATCATCCATATAAATTCCACTTGCCGGCCTGTATCCCGGCCAGATGGTACCTTCCGGCGCCCCGAGTCCGTTAATCACAAGGTTATTAATAATTTTTAATCCATAAGTGACACCAGCGCCTGCTGTATTGTTCCAGGAATATATTCCGGCCCCGTCATCTTTTACCGAAGCAAAATTGTTGATGAAATTATTACTGACGGTATTTGAGCTGCCCCTGAAAGTAACAGCTATGTAGCCGGTGTTCTCTATGGAATTGTGATCGATCAAAACATTATCACCTGAAATTACAATGCCTTCATAAGAGCCACTATCACCTTTACCCATTCCCGGTGTTATTCCACTATTATTAATCTTGTTACCTTTTATTGTGGTGTTAGTGCAGTTATCCATGTTAAGGGCAACATTGTTGGTACGATTAATTTCACAATTTTCGATCGTTATGTCATTGCAATCTTTTCCATTGACTGCATTTACGCCGGAAAAAAGTATATCGCAACCACTGATGCGGATGTGTTGCGCGCTTATCATATCAAACACTGCGACATTGGGTCCCTGGAAGCTAAGGTTTTCAAAAGCGATATTGCTTTGATTGATTATTGAAACCAGCGTTTGCACACTGCTAACCTGTATCTTAAACGAATTCGGATTACCGGAAGGAAAGTACATGCCGAGTTTACTTTCATTCTTTTTGTAATACCATTCGCCTTCAATGTCCAGCGTTTTAGGATGGTTTTGAATGAAGTAACCGAAATTGGCTTCAGAGCCATAAGGTGATTCTGAGATGTAATTAATGGTGTTACCGGCATGGCTGGTAATCTGGTTTCTGTCAACCACCCAACGGGTCTTTCTTATTACAACTTCGCCGCCCGTCCAGTCAGGAGAGGAAGGTAACTCGTTGTCTGTTATAGAGGTATTTCCGGAGAAGCTTTCAAAGTTTAAGTAGCCTTTGTTCGGGGTATTTATATTTGGATAACGACCTATCTCTTTAAATACTCCATTCATCAGAACAGTGTTTACCATGGCACCGGAACTAAAAATGCTTTCCCATATTCCACCGGCAGTGCTATTCCAATTAGAAAGAGTGGTTAAACCACTAATAACGGGTTTTGCCCCGTTACCATAAGCGCCAAAAGTGATCGGAAGATTTAAGTTACCTGAACGTGTTATAACCAAAGAGCCGTCGAACACTTCGTCTCTTCTAAACAAAACAATGTCACCGGGATTCAACGCACTAAATATATTGTTTAATTTATCGAGCGATCTCCACGGCGTTGAAGCGTTCTGTGCCTCTGCTGCAGACCGGCTGTCAATGCCGGAGGAAGTTGAAAAATAATAAGTTGTTGCATGAAGCTGTACAAAACAGGCCAGCAGAAGGATTGAAATGAGTACTCGCATAAAACAATTAATTAAGAAACTTAGTAGGTTATTTCCTCAGCCAAAAATATAATGTGTTATAATCTAAGGCACTATTGTACTCAGGATCATCAGACATCTAATTTTGCACCGGCAAAAATTATTTTGAATATTTTAAATTAATAATAAAAACAGGTAAGTGCAAATAATATAGAAGGAAGTTGGAATCCGCTAGCTTTACTGATTGGTAAGGTAACGTTTCACCGCTAAGAAAAACTTGCAGATATGAAAATATAGGAACAAGTTGAATAACTAATTTTTTTTTCAAGAGAAGGTTGAACTTCTCTTGAAAGCCATGTCTGTTTAATTATCGGAAATCATCAAAAAAATGTGTCAATACTATACCGGGCAACTGGCTGCAAAAATTTATACAGATGGAAGCTGCAATACCCAATTATTGACAGGCGCATGGGTTGCTATAATATTTGTTGGAGAGGAGAAGAAACAGTTATGTGGCCTGGAAGAGAATACCACGCACAACAGGATGGAACTTACAGCAGTAATTAAAGCCATTGAATTTTTGCAGGATCATCATAAAAATATTTCCCGGGTAACTATTTATACAGACAGCCAATATGTAATGAACCTGCCGGCACGCAAAGAAAAACTTGTTGCATTGGATTTCAGCAGTAAGAAAGGAAAAGAGTTGCATAATGTTGACATCATTAAAAGATTACTGCAACTTTATGAATTATATACGATTGAAACCATAAAAATTAAAGCCCATCAAAAAACAAATGCTGTCAATGAATATAATATAGCCGCCGATATCTTGTCCCGCAAAATGGTAAGACAAGCAATAAAGAAATAACGATGTAAAAAGTTGCTATTAGAAATCAGTACATTAATACCGGCAAGGTTTTCTTCTCATAACTGATAGTTGATAGCTGACAGCTGACAGCAGTAAAGCAATCTACAGTTAACCTAACACTACCTGGCAACATCTATCTTTACTTTTTTATTTTTTATCTTTTCGTTTTTGATCAGCTGCAACGTTTCGCTGACTTTTGATTTTCGTATTGCTACAAAGGAAAAGAAATCTTTCACTTCAATCAAACCAATATCTTCTTTTTTTAAATGTCCTTTCTGTGACAGAAAACCTACGATGTCAATTTTATTTACTTTGTCTTTTTTTCCTGCGGCAATAAATAATGTTGACCATTTTGGTTTTTCAGGCAGCTCGCTGGTTTCGGGTAATTCAATTTCAAAAACATCTGTGGGAATGTAAGCTGGTATTTTTTCATCATCGGAAATAATAAGTATAGCGGTGCCACTGGCATCTACGCGCGCGGTCCTGCCATTTCTATGCGTAAAAATTTCTTCCGAAGAAGGAAGGTGATAATGTAGGATATAACGAATGTTTGGTATGTCCAACCCCCTGGAAGCAAGGTCTGTAGTAACAAGTACGTTAGAGGTGCCGTTTCTGAATTTACCCAGTGCGCTGTCTCTTTCCGGTTGTTCCAATGCGCCATGATAAAAAACATTTATAATTCCTTTTTCTTTTAACAGGTTGCTGGTGCGTTCAACCGCATCACGGTGATTACAAAATACAATCGCCGACCTGTTACCAAGAAAACAGATTAACCTGAATAACGTATTAACCTTATCCCTGTCATCGCTTCTTAATAACTGTATCGCCAGCGCTTCAGGAATTTCATCTGAAAGAAAATTTAATTTAATGGAATCTTTCAGTCCGATGAAAGAAGGAGTTTCTACCGCATCTGTAGCCGAGGTAAGTATTCTTTTTTGGATAGACCTTAATGAATCAATGATTAGAGACATTTCATCCTGGAATCCAAGCTCGATCGATTTATCAAATTCGTCCAGCACCAAAGTTTCTATACTGTTAACCTGGATATTACCACGACGGATATGATCAGCTAATCTTCCCGGGGTACCTATAATAATCGCGGGAGCCTGTAATAAATTATTTTCTTCCGTTTCACGTAAGTGGCCGCCATAACAGCAGGTAACTTTATAACCGGTACCCATGCTTTTAATAACCTGTTCAATTTGAAGCGCCAGTTCCCTTGATGGTACTATTATTAGTGCCTGTGTTGTAGCTTTTGTAGCATCCATCAATTCTAAAACGGGTAACATAAAGCCCAGAGTCTTACCGGAACCTGTTGAAGAAAGCAGGATAACGTCCTGGTGTTTCCTGTTTGCTTCAATGGATGCTAACTGCATTTCATTGAGTTTTTCGATCTTTAAAGCAGATAAGATTTTTTTAAGTGAGTAAGGCGCTTGCATTGTGCAAAAGTAAACAGTTTAAGGTTGCCTGATAGAAGTCAGTCATATACGCATGAACGACTATGTGTTTCCTTATGATAGCGGAGGGCTGATAGCCGATTGCAATTTCTCCATCTACAGTCAACTCCACAATCGTTTAAAATATTTTTCCACCTCGTCCGTCTACCATAATATATATTTATTCATTTTAAAAAAGTAACACATGCACTACAATCAGTCATGCGCCGCAAAAGGCAATTATGGAGGCAGGAATCGTCACCTGCTTATCCGCTCTATGGAAAGAGCCACAGTAAATGTTTACAAAACAGACAACAGTTATGAAATGCTGTTGTTTGCACCGGGACGAATCAGGGAACATTTTCACCTGGATGTTAAAGGTAACCAGCTAACGGTTTCTTATAATCCACCTGAAGGTTTTCCCAGGGTTGAATGGATCATGCGCGAGTACAGCAGAGGTGGTTTTGAAAGAACATTCACCCTAAATGATTCCATTGATCCGGCAAACATCAGCGCCAAATATGTTGATGGCGTGTTGCAGGTAAGTCTGCCAGTTATCCCTGGTAAAGAAGGGGTTAAGCAGGAGATTCCTATTAGCTAATAAAAAAAGGCTGCCAGAGAAGGCAGCCTTTTTTATCTGATACAAAGCAGTCAGCTATCAGCTATCAGAAGGAATTTCTAACTCATTGAATTATCGACAGCTAATAGGCGCCCGCCCGCCCCCATGGCAGATTTTTAAAACATTTAATGATAATTGGTATAACACCAGTTAAGAATAAAAAACGCGGTAGAGAATCAATAAAAATTTAAAGAGTATTTATTAAGGCATCAATCTCAGCCGGAGTCTCGGTAATCTCAATTCCCCAACCTTTTGAAAGAAACATAACAGTAACAACCAGGCCGTCTTCTGATTGCTTAGCATAATAATAAACAATGCTGTTTGTATTAACATGAACGGTTGTACCGGCAAGATTCAATTTGATAATAGCTGTTTTCATAAAGTATGTTGAAAATAAATTAGGTGGTGAATATATAATAATCTTGGTAATACCCGATAAATAGCAAACACATTTATAATTATCATCAGGTAACTTTTACAATCAGTGCTATTGACTTCATTATTGAAATAGTTATATTATATTACCATCGCCGATTAATATGTACAGAGTATTGTAGTTTTTGACTTGAAAAGTTATAATTAAAATCCAGTGAATAATTTACTACAATAATTCTTTAATTGATTTGTCGATCTGAGATATCCTGTCATAATTCAATCTGTAATAAACAAATTTTTTATCTCTTTCTGTTTTAACGATTCCGGCCCGTCGCATTATAGCAAGATGCTGGGATGCAACAGATTGTTCCAGACGGAGTCTTCCATATATTTCACTTACAGTCATCTTTCCATTTTCTTCCAGCAAATTAAAAATTTTTTGTCTTAACAAATGATTTAAAGCACGCAATATAATAGCAGTTTTTTTTAAGAGGAAAAAATCAATTTTTATGTCTTTATCCATAAACACTTGTTAAGTTTATATAAATGAACAGTAGATAAATTTGAAAATGCAAAAAAAAATATTGTCAAACAACTTTCCAGGTGGCAAATTAGCAATGCGTAGTTACTCAGGCATAATAAAAATATAAATAATTTTAGCAATTATGGATATTATAAAGATAATATATTTCAGTAATGCATTAGCAGATACATTTCTTATTTTTATATATAAATTGTTGAAGTTGTAATTTGTTATGATTAAATATGTGATATGTCAACGAAGCCATTTGTGCAGCACGAAGAAAATGATCCGGCAATAGATTTCAAAAAGATCCAGGATGTAATTTACTGGTCAAAAAAATGGGAGATATCACCTTATCAGTTAGTTGAAGCATCGCAAACTTTAAAGACAAGTAATGTTAAAGAAATTGAAGCATACTTAAGAGAAAAAGGATTTGCAATTTAACAGGAGGAAATTAATGAGTATAAGCAAACTCAGAAAACAAATAACTGACATGGAATTTTTTATGGTATAGTTATCATTGCATCTTTGTTTAACGGACAAGGCAATAATCATTGTCAGGTTAAACGCAGTTGTTGGCTTTCAGCTATCAGGAGAGAAGTATATAACTTATTTATTCACTGACTGCTTATTGTTGAAGGCTTTAAACAGTAGGATAGAATCTTTAATGTCGGACGAAGCAGATCTTTAAGACATCTGATGATGGTTACGACCGGTGTAATATAAGAATGCTGGTAACCACGTTTCGAAATTATTCTTCAATTGTAAGACCAGCATTAAAAGTATAAACAACCTGCTGAAGCGATTCTTCCTCAGGATAGATTATCTTCAATTTTTTATAAAATAATATTATATGTTTATTCTAATAATTGGGT
>Ga0209511_1004429_pt1 | contig 10201 bp, 7 predicted proteins | sample SSSSmetaG_FD_184141 | JGI IMG/M metagenome (GOLD analysis project Ga0209511, IMG submission 184141) | Glacier valley bacterial and archeal communities from Borup Fiord, Nunavut, Canada, to study Microbial Dark Matter (Phase II) - ​SSSS... | ecosystem: Environmental > Aquatic > Freshwater > Ice >... | reverse complement strand
CTCGGGGTTGGTGCCGGTGGCGCCGTTGCCACCCAGGCCTTTGGGCGTGGTGAGCTTGACGTCGAGCACGCCGTCATCCGATTTGGAGCTGCCTTCGCGGCCGCCGGTGGAGGTGGCGTGGGCGGTATAGAGAATTTTTTCGATGGTCATGGTGCTGCTTCTTTCGTGGTGGAAAAGTTGGAAGGGCGCGCGGTCATGCCGCGCGGAGGGAGGAACGCTGGATCTCGCCGCGCAGGCGATGCAGCCGCGCGGTGAGTCGTGAAATTTCGTCGAGACCGCAGCCGACCGCCCGGCCGATTGCCGGCGGCACGGCTGCGGCGCGCACGCGCAGTGCGCGACCCGCCGGAGTCAGACGCAGCAGCACGCGGCGCTCGTCGGCGGCGTCGCGCAGGCGATGCAGGTGGCCGGCGCTTTCGAGGCGCTTGAGCAAAGGCGTGAGCGTGCCGGAATCGAGCTGGAGGCGCTCGCCGAGCTGGGAGACCGTGATGCCGTCGCCTTCCCAAAGCACCAGCAGGACGATGTACTGCGGATACGTGAGCCCGAGCGGTGCGAGCAGAGGCTTGTAGCGCTTGGTCATGGCCATGGAAGCGGCATAAAGCGCGAAGCAGAGCTGACTGTCGAGTGCCAGGCCGTGCGCGCGGGCAACTTTGGCGGAAGCAGTTGGATATGTCACTGACAATAATATATCGCACAATTAAATTGCACGCAATGCAACGGCCCCTCATGCAGCTCGATCAGCGGCGGCTCAGCCCACCGTTTCGAGCTCGGTCTGCAACGTGAGCCAACGCTCTTCGAGCGTGGCGATCTCCGCGTTGACATGCACGAACTGCCGACCGAGATCGGCGAAGGACGCCGGCGTTGCTCCGGGTGCCGCAAGCCGAGCCTCGACCTCGCATTTCTCGGCGTTCAAGCGCGCCATGCGCTCGTCGATTCGCTTGAGCTCGGCGCGCAGCGGCCGGCCGGCGTCCGTTTGCTTGGCACGGTCTTGCTTGGTGGCCTTACGGTCTTCGCGGCGAGCGGCAGGGGCCGGCGCGGCAGTCTTTTCCGGGCGCGTTTCGCCTTTCGGCGCCGGTGCGGGCTTCGACACGGCCTTGCCGGAACGGGCCGATGCCGAAGCCGCGCGAGTGGCAGCGCGCGACTGTTCGAGCAGCCACAGCTGGTAGTCGTCGAGGTCGCCGTCGAAGGGTTTGAGCGCACCGCCGGCGACGAGCCAGAACTCGTCGCAGGTCTCGCGAAGCAGGGCGCGGTCGTGGCTCACCAGCATGACGGTGCCCTCGAACTCGTTGAGAGCCATGCTCAGGGCTTCGCGCGTAGTCAGGTCGAGGTGGTTGGTCGGCTCGTCGAGCAGCAGCAGGTTGGGGCGCTGCCACACCAGCATCGCCAGCACGAGGCGCGCCTTCTCGCCGCCGGAGAGCGTGCCCACGGCCTGCATCGCCATCTCGCCGGTGAAGCGAAACGAGCCGAGGAAATCGCGCAACTCCTGCTCGCGTGCGGCCGGGCCCACGTCGCGCGCTAGCCGCACCATGTGCATGAGCGGGCCGTCGGCGGGCGAGAGCACGTCGAGCTCCTGTTGGGCGAAGTAGCCGATCGTGAGGCCCTTGCCCGCGACGATCTCGCCGTGCAGCGGCGCCAGGTCGCCAGCGACTGTCTTCACGAACGTCGACTTGCCCTGGCCGTTGGCGCCGAGGATGCCGATGCGCTGGCCGGCCAGCACCGACCGGTCGATGTGGTCGACGATGCGCACGTCGTGCGCGCCTTCGCTCGGATAGCCGCACGCCACATCGGAGAACGCGAGCATCGGATTCGGCAGGCTTTGCGGCTCCTTGAACTCGAACTGGAAGTCGGCACTGGTGAGCACGGGCGCGAGCTTTTCCATGCGCGCGAGTGCCTTGACGCGGCTCTGTGCCTGCTTGGCCTTGCTCGCCTTGGCCTTGAAGCGGTCGATGAACTTTTGCAGGTGGGCCATCTTCTCCTTCTGCTTGGAAAAGCTCGCCTGCGCCTGCGAGATGCGGATGGCGCGCATCTCTTCGAAGGCGGTGTAGTTGCCGGTGTAGCGCAGCAGCTTGGTTTCGTCGAGGTGCACGGTGACCTGCGTGACGGCGTCGAGAAACTCGCGGTCGTGGCTGATCACGATCATGGTGCCCGTGTAGCGCTGCAGCCAGGCCTCGAGCCACACCAGCGCGTCGAGGTCGAGGTGGTTGGTGGGTTCGTCGAGCAGCATCAGCTCGGCCGGGCACATCAGCGCGCGGGCGAGCTGCAGGCGCATGCGCCAGCCGCCGGAGAAGCTGTCGACCGGCGCGTCGAGCTCGGCGCTCTTGAAGCCCAGGCCCATGAGCATGGCCTGGGCGCGTGGCCGCGCATCGAAGCCCCCGGCCTCGGCGATGGCCTGGTGCGCTTCGCCCATCGCGTGGCCGTCGTCGGCGGCTTCGGCGGCGGTCAGTGCGGCTTCTGCCTCGGCCAGCTGGGTATCGCCTTCGAGCACGAAATCGGTGGCGCCGTCGGAGGTCTCGGGCATGTCTTGCGCGACCTCGGCGATGCGCCAGCGCGGCGGCATGGAGAACTCGCCTGCGTCGGCCTGCAGGCGGCCGGCGACGAGGCCGAACAACGACGACTTGCCGGCGCCGTTGCGGCCGACGAGGCCGATCTTCTCGCCGGGCTGGAGCGTGACGGTGGCGCGGTCGAGCACGAGCTTCGTACCACGGCGCAGGGAGAGCTGGGAGAGAGCGAGCATGGTGCGATTGTCGCGTCGCGCCGGGATCCTTCGCTCCGCTCACGATGACGAAGCCGCAGGTGCCCTCCTGATCGCAGCGAAGGATCTCAGCGTTCGAGAGCGCGCTTCTCGATCAGCACCACATGGTCGTCGCCGCCGCTGGTCTCGAGCCAGGCGCACTCGAGGCGCGGAAAGGCAGCCTCGAAGTGGCGTTGCTCGTGGCCGACCTCGAGTACCAGCACGCCGACCTCGCTCAGGTGTGTGGACGCCTCGGCGACGATGCGGCGAACCAGGTTCATGCCGTCGGCACCGCCGGCCAGCGCGAGCGCCGGTTCGGCACGGTACTCGGGCGGCAACGCCGCCATGCTCGCGTCGTTCACGTACGGCGGGTTGCAGACGATCAGGTCGTAGTGGCCATGCAAAGCCGCGAACAGATCCGACTCGATGACGGCGATGCGCTTGTCCAGCTTGTGCCGAGCGATGTTGATACGGGCCAGCTCGAGAGCAGGCGCCGAAACGTCGGCAGCATCGACCGTGATCTCGGGGTAGACCAACGCAGCCAGCACCGCCAGGCTGCCGTTGCCGGTGCACAGGTCGAGCACCCGACGCGTGCCTTCGGTGAGCCAGCCGTCGAGCGTGCCGGTCTCTTCCGGATCGACCAGCAGCTCGGCGATGAACGAGCGCGGCACGATGCTGCGCTCGTCGATGGTGAACGGAATGTCCTGCAGCCAGGCTTCCTTCGTGAGGTAGGCCGCGGGGTGACGCGTCTCGATGCGTCTGGCGACGAGTGCCGTGGCCTTGACGGCGTCGGCCGGGGCGACCTCCGTCTTCGCCTTCGCTTCGAGCGCGTCGAGCGGCAGGCCCAACGCCCAGGTCACGAGCCAGGCGGCTTCGTCGAACGCGTTGGTGGTGCCGTGGCCGTACGACACGCCGGCGCGCTTGAGGCGGTCGGCCTGGGCCTGCACGAGCTCGACGAGCGTCATCGGGTCAGGCGATCAAACGTTCGAGCGTGCCGCGGTAGACGTCCTTCAGCACGTCGATCGATGCGACTTCCACGCATTCGTCGATCTTGTGGATGCTCGCGTTGACCGGGCCGAACTCGACCACTTCCTTGCAGATGCGCGAGATGAAGCGCGCGTCGGAGGTCCCGCCGGTGGTCGAGAGCTCGGTGGCGACGCCGGCGTGCTCGCGGATCGAACCGGCGAGGGCATCGCTCAACTGGCCGGGCTCGGTGAGGAAGGGCTGGCCACCGAGCGTCCACGCGAGTTCGTGGCGCAGGCCGTGCCGCGCGAGCACGGCTTCGAAGCGCGACCTCAGCGCATCGGGCGTCGATTCGGTGCTGAAGCGGAAGTTGAAGTCGATCGTGAGCTCGCCGGGGATCACGTTGCCGGCGCCGGTGCCGGCGTGGATGTTCGACATCTGCCACGAGGTCGGCAGGAACTGCGAGTTGCCACGGTCCCATTCCATCGCCACCAATTCGGCCAGTACGGGCACGGCCAGGTGGATCGGGTTCTTTGCCAGCTGCGGATAGGCGATGTGGCCCTGCACGCCGATGATCCGGAGCTTTCCCGAGAGCGTGCCGCGGCGGCCGTTCTTGATCGTGTCGCCGAGCTTCGAGACCGACGTGGGCTCACCGACGACGCAGTAGTCGATTTGCGTGCCGCGCTGTTTCAGCCACTCGCACACCCGCACTGTGCCGTCGACCGAGGGGCCTTCCTCGTCGCTCGTGATCAGGAAGGCGATGCCGCCAACTGCGTCGGCGTGGGCAGCGACGAACTCTTCGCTCGCCACCACCATCGCCGCGATCGAGGTCTTCATGTCGGCGGCGCCACGGCCGTAGAGCATCCCATTGCGGATCGTCGGCGTGAACGGGTCGCTCGACCAGGCGGGCAGCGGGCCGGTGGGCACCACGTCGGTGTGGCCGGCGAAGACAAGAAGCTTTCCATTCGCGCTGCGGCCGGGCCGCTGCGCCCAGAGGTTCGTCACCGTCGCTGCCGCTGGGCCGAACGGCAGCGACGTGCACTCGAAGCCGATGCGCTCGAGCCGCGCCGCGATCAGCGCCTGGCAGCCCGCGTCGTCGGGCGTGACCGAGCGGCACGCGATGAGCTGCTCGGCCAGCTGCAGCGTGGCCGACGCGCCGTCTTCTGCGGAACTCACAGGCTCAGAAGCGCCGGAAGTTCGGCGACATGCCCGCGACCTCTTCCGGCCGCACGTCGATCGTGATCTCGGTGAAGCTCGGCTGGTCGCTGTCGTCTTCCTTCTTGGGCACGATGCGGGTGGCGGGCGACATGTCGTTCTGCATCCGCCACATCAGGTTGGTGGGCGAGTCGGCGTAGGCCAGGCCTTCGTCGCGCGTGATCAGGTTGGCGTTGATCATGCGAGCCAGGTCCTGCTCGAAAGTCTGGGAGCCTTCGGCCATCGACTTCTCCATCGCCTCCTTCACGCCGCTGAAGTCTCCACGCTCGATGAGCTCGGAAACCAGCTTGGTGTTGAGCAGCACTTCCACCGCCGGGATGCGGCCACCGGCTACGCTGCGCACGAGCCGCTGCGAGACGATGGAACGCAGGCCGGCCGCCAGGTCGGCGAGCAGGGCGGGGCGCGCTTCCGGCGCGTAGAACGAGAGGATGCGGCCAAGCGCGTGATAGCTGTTGTTGGCGTGCAGGGTGGAAAGCACGAGGTGGCCGGAGAGCGCGTACGAGATGGCGGCCGTCATCGTTTCGCGATCGCGAATCTCACCGATCATGATCAGGTCGGGCGCTTGGCGCAGGGCGGTCTTCAGGCCGATCTGCAAGCTCTGCGTGTCGCGGCCTACCTCGCGCTGGTTGACCACCGACTTCTTGTTGTTGAACAGGAACTCGATCGGATCCTCGATCGTGAGGATGTGCCCGGCCATCACCTGGTTGCGCTGCTCGAGCATGGCAGCGAGCGTGGTGCTCTTTCCCGCGCCGGTGGCGCCCACCATGAGGATCAGGCCGCGCTTCTCGAGCACCAGCGTGTTCAGGATCGAGGGCACGTTGAGGCTCTCGAGCGTGGGTATCTCGAACGGGATGCAGCGGAACACCGCCGCGATCGAGCCGCGCTGCTTGAAGCCCGAGAGGCGAAAGCTGCCGACGCCCGCGAGTCCGACGCCGATGTTCAGCTCGCCGGTGTCTTCGAGCTCTTCGAGCTGGCTCGGTGTGAGGAGTTCGGCCAGCAGCTGGCGCGGCTGGGCGTGCGTGAGCGGCTGGTCGGAGAGCTGCAGCAGCTGGCCGTTGATCTTGATCAGGATCGGCGAGCTCGAGGAAAGGTACACGTCTGACGCGCCCTTTTCCGACATCAGCCGGAGCACGCGCTCCATGTTGCCCGTTGCCATCGTGTTCCTTCGCTTGTCTAGCTCCGCAAGAGCTCGTTGATGCTCGTCTTGGCCCGCGTCTGCGCATCGACGCGCTTGACGATCACGGCGCAGTAGAGGCTGTGGCTGCCGTCCGCCGCCGGCAGGTTGCCGCTCACCACCACCGAGCCGGAAGGGATGCGGCCGTAGCTCACCTGCCCGGTGGCCCGGTCGTAGATCTTGGTGCTCTGACTGATGTAGACGCCCATCGAGACCACCGAGTTCTCCTCGACGATCACGCCTTCGACGATCTCGGAACGCGCGCCGATGAAGCAGTTGTCTTCGATGATGGTCGGGTGGGCCTGCATCGGCTCGAGCACTCCGCCGATGCCGACGCCGCCGGAGAGATGCACGTTCTTGCCGATCTGGGCGCACGAACCGACCGTGACCCACGTGTCGACCATCGTGCCTTCATCGACGTAGGCGCCGATGTTCACGTAGCTCGGCATCAGCACCACGTTCCTGGCCAGGAACGACCCCCGACGGGCCACGGCCGGCGGCACCACGCGCACGCCGGTGGCGCGCATCTCGGCTTCGCTCAGGCCCGCGAACTTCGGCGCGACCTTGTCGTAGAAGGAAAGATCGCCGGCATGCATCGGCCGGTTGTCGTTGAGGCGAAAGCTCAGCAGCACGGCTTTCTTCACCCACTGGTTCACCGTCCACTCGCCGACGCCCTGCCTTTCGGCAACGCGGATCGTTCCCGTGTCGAGCCCCGCGATCACTTCCTCGACGGCGGCGCGGACCTCGGGGCTGTTGGTCGGATCCAGCGACGCCCGGCTGTCCCAGGCGAGTTCGATGAGGCTTTGCAGCGGGTGGGGCATGTTGGGCACGGGGCTAGAAAGTCATTGTAGGGAGCGAGGCTGTGTCGACGGCCGGTGGAACATTCCCTTTCCAGCCCTTCTTGCGGTACTCCGCCACGATGTTGGTGTAGATGCCGCCGCGCACATTCCAGCGCGCGACGATGCGTGCGAAGCGCGGCTTCGTGGCGGAGACGATGTCGTCGAGGATGGTGTTGGTCACCTTCTCGTGGAAGGCGCCTTCTTCGCGATAGCTCCAGAAGTAGAGCTTGAGACTTTTCAACTCCACGCACAGCCGGTCGGGCACGACCTCGATGAGGAAGCGCGCGAAGTCGGGCTGGCCGGTGAGCGGGCAATGACAGGTGAACTCGGGGATCGCGAACTGGATGGCGTAGTCGCGCTCCGGAGCCGGGTTGTCGAACACATCGAGGCGCTTCTGCGGCCGCGTGGGTGGCGCGAGGGGTGCTTCACGGGTGGCGACGGCGGGCTCGTTTCGAGAGGCTTTGGACATGGTCGACGAGCGGCTGGCGCAGCGCTGCAAAGGAGGGTCGCGATGCTATCATCCGGCCGCTCGACGCCCGCTTTCTCTTCTCATTTTCCACAATTAAATCAAAGACTTAGCGCGAGCCGCCGACTCCTCCATGCGCCTCAATTCGATCAAGCTCTCGGGCTTCAAGTCGTTCGTCGAACCGACCCAGTTCCAGCTCCCCGGCCAGCTCATCGGCGTGGTCGGGCCGAACGGTTGCGGAAAGTCGAACATCATCGACGCGGTGCGCTGGGTGCTCGGCGAGAGCAAGGCCAGCGAGTTGCGCGGCGAGTCGATGCAGGACGTGATCTTCAACGGTTCGAGCCTGAGGAAGCCCGCGGGCCGCGCCAGCGTCGAGCTGGCTTTCGACAACGCCGACGGTCGCGCCGGTGGCCCGTGGAGCCGCTTCGCCGAGATCGCCGTCAAGCGCGTGCTCACGCGTGATGGCACCAGCGGCTACTACATCAACAACCAGGTGGTGCGCCGCCGCGACGTGCAAGACGTGTTCCTCGGCACCGGCCTCGGCCCGCGCGCCTACGCGATCATCGGCCAGGGCACCATTTCGCGGATCATCGAAAGCAAGCCCGAGGAGCTGCGCTTCTTCCTCGAAGAAGCGGCCGGCGTCTCCAAGTACAAGGAGCGCCGGCGCGAGACCGAGAGCCGCCTGAAGGACACGCGCGAGAACCTGACCCGTGTCGAAGACATCCTGCGCGAGCTGAACCAGAACCTCGAGCGGCTGGAACTGCAGGCGGAGGTCGCGGGCCGCTACCGCGCGCTGCAGCAAGACGCCGAAACCAGGCAGCACCAGCTCTGGTTTCTCAAACACCGCGATGCGGCGCGCGAAGAAGAGCGCGTCAAGCAGGCGGTCGTGGCCGCCGTGGTGGCGCTCGATTCGCGCACGGCCGATCTGCGCCATGCCGAAGCCGGGCTCGAGGCGATCCGCCAGCAACATTACGAGTCGAACGACGCGTTGCATGCGGCGCAAGGCGCGCTGGGTCAGGCCGCGCTCGAGGTGAGCCGTCTCGAGGAGCGCATCCGCTACGTGGCCGAAGGCCGCGCACGCATCGTGAAGCAGCGCGCCGACCTCGAGGCGCAGAGCGCCGCGTGGCGGCAGCGCGAAGCCGAGGCGGCGGCCGAGCACGAGCGGCTCGGTGGTGGCATCGTCGAGCAGGAGCGCGTCGCGGCCCAAATGACCGAGCAGCTCGCGGGGCATGCCGGCGCGCGCGGCGAGCACGAAGGGGTGCTGCGCGCGGCCGAGGCCGCCAGCGGCGAACAGCGCAGTGCGGTCACCGTGGTGCAGCAGCGCATCCAGGTGCTCGCTGCGGAGGCGCGCGGGGTGGGCGAGCGACTGACGCAGGCGCAGGCGCGGCGCGAGCGCCTGGTGGGCGAAGAGCGCGGACTGGCGCACTTCGACGCCGCCGAGCTCGAGCAGTCGCGTGGCCGCGGTGCGGCGGCCGAAGCGGCGCAGCACGAAGCCCGTGCGCGCGTCGCCGAGTGGCAGGAGAAGCTGCCCACGGTCGATGTTGCACGGCGCACCGCGCAGGCGGCGGTCAACGAAGAGAACCGCCGCCACGCCGAGCTTGGCGCGCGCCTCGGCGCACTGCAGGCGCTGCAGGAAAAGGTGCAGGTCGAGAACAAGCTCAAGCCCTGGCTGAAGAAGCACGGCCTCGACGGTTTCGCCGGCCTTTGGACGCGCCTGCGTATCGACGCCGGTTGGGAAGCCGCGCTCGAAGCTGCCTTGCGCGAGCGCCTCGGCGCGCTCGAGATCGGCCGCCTCGAGACGCTGCGCGCTTTCGCTGCCGATGCGCCGCCGGCTCGCTTGGCATTCTTCACGCCGTCGGCCACCGCCCACGGGTCGCAGAGCCATGCGCTGCCGCGCCTCGCCGATCGCCTGCATCTGGGCGACTCGAGCCTGGCCGCCTTGCTGGGCGACTGGCTCGAAGGCGTCTACACGGCCGAAGACTTCGACGCCGCGATCGCCGCGCGCCCCAGCCTCGGCCACGGCGAGGTGGTGATGACGCGCGAGGGCCACGCGGTGAGCCCGTTCGCGGTCAGCTTCTACGCACCCGATTCCGAGCAGGCCGGCCTGCTCGGACGCGCCCAGGAGATCGAGAACCTCGGCAAGCAGACGCGCGCCCAGGCGCTCATCGCCGATGAGACACGGATGCAACTCTCGCGCGCCGAAGCCGCGAATGCCGATGCGACTTCGCAGCTCGCCGCTGCGCAACGCGGCGCGGCCGAGGCGCAGTCGCTGGCGCACCGGCAACAGGTCGAGCTGATGCGCCTCTCGCAGCTCGCCGAACAGACCGAGAAGCGCCGTCTGCAACTCGGTGGAGAACGCGAGACGCTCGATGCCGAGCTCGCTTCGCTCGAGGAGCGCCAGCGCACCGGCGAGGCAGCGTTCGAGACGCTCGACGTCGAGCTCGGCGTGGCGCAGGAAAAGCACGCCGACCTCGACGAGCGCGTGATTGCATCGCGCCAGGCGCTCGAAGCGGCGCGCGCCGAGCAGCGCACGCTCGAGCGGCAGGCGCAGGAAGCGCAGTTCGAATTGCGTTCGCTCGCGGCGCGCAGGCAGGAACTCGAGCGGGCCGTCGCCACGGCGCGCCAGCAGCTCGGAGCCAATGCCGCGTCCGACGCCAGCCTCGCCGCCGAGCACGAACGCCTGGCCGATGCGTCGGCCGAAGGCGAGTTGCAGGCAGCGCTGGCGCTCAAGCTGGATCGCGAGCAAGGCCTCGGCGAAAGGCGCAGCCTCTACGACGACCTTTCCCAGCGCCTGCGCTCGGCCGACGAGGCACGCC
>Ga0209511_1004426_pt1 | contig 10211 bp, 6 predicted proteins | sample SSSSmetaG_FD_184141 | JGI IMG/M metagenome (GOLD analysis project Ga0209511, IMG submission 184141) | Glacier valley bacterial and archeal communities from Borup Fiord, Nunavut, Canada, to study Microbial Dark Matter (Phase II) - ​SSSS... | ecosystem: Environmental > Aquatic > Freshwater > Ice >... | reverse complement strand
CCGTGCGAGCAAATAAGAAGGTAGATGCGATCGTGATTCGAGGCATCTCAGATTTAATCGATGAGAAGGCTGAGACAGATCGGGCGAGATCGCAGGAAGTTGCTTCTCGCCATGCCAGTGCCTTTGCATTTCAGGTGCTGTCAAAGTTAGAGTTCCAGAATGACTCAGCAGCAGCTACACAACAACCGCAAAGTTCCAGTGGAATGACCCAACGAAACTTAGAAAAGACTCAAGGCTGGCAAACTGTTGTTCAAGGCGGAACAGCTTATATTGGCAACATTAATATTCACGGCGCATCTCCTGAAACTTCTCTACAGAACTCCAGATCCCCCTTCATGAAAACACATCCTCAACCAGGGCAAGTTGAATTATTCTTTTCCTACGCTCACGAAGATGAAGCTCTAAGGGATAAATTGGCGACTCATCTCAGTACTCTTCAGCGTCAGGGAGTGATTCGGCAATGGCACGATCGACAAATTGGAGCGGGGACTGAATGGGAAGGGCAGATTAATCACCATTTGGAAACAGCCCACATTATTTTGTTGTTAATCAGTGCAGACTTTATTGCCTCAGATTATTGCTTTGATAAAGAGGTCAAACAAGCAATGGAACGACATGAGGTTGGAGAAGCGCGAGTAATCCCAGTTGTGCTGCGCCCAGTTGAATTGGATGGAATAGTGTTCAACAAGCTCCAGACTTTGCCCACAGATCGAAAACCGATCACAACTTGGAAAAATCAGGATGAAGCATTTTTGAATGTTGTAAAGGGCATCCGCACTGCAATAAAGGAGATTGCTTCCCAAGGAGCGTGACACCATAACCGAACAGTAACGTGATTAAAGTTGACTGAATCTTTTGGGGCTTTGTATAGTATGGCAGATCCTTTGATTACAACAATTGTATCTTTACTCTTTCAGAAATTCGTAAAGTCAGCATCCCGTGAATTCACTAAAAAACTTACCGAATCGGGTATGTCAAAAGTAGATGAATTGTTTGATAGAGTACGGGCAAAACTGCAAGGTCAATCAAATGCCGAGTTAGCACTGACTGCAATTGAGAGGGGATCTGAATCTGAGTTGGGGCAATTGGCAACGTATCTTCAGGTTGAAATGGAGAATGATGCTCAGTTCGCAGGGGAGGTTACATCTTTAGCTCAAACCATCAATGCAGAAATGCTAGAGAAATATAGCCACATCGTGCAGAGCAACTCGGACAACGCCAGAGGATGGCAAACTAAGATTGAAGGGGGGACAGCGTACATAGGAGATATTTACAGAACGTTATCAGGTGAGCCTGGCACAATCTCTCAAAACATTCCTCGAAGCGGGGTTGGAGTGTTTGTTGGTCGCAAGCAAGAACTAGAGCAGTTGCACCAACAGTTGAAGCAGGATAATCTTGTAGCAATTTCAGCGCTCTCAGGTATGGGGGGCGTTGGTAAAACCGAGTTGGCGATTCAGTATGCCAAGTCATTTCAGAATACCTACCCTGGCGGAATCTGCTGGCTTCATTCTAGAGAATCTAATATTGGAACTCAGATTGTCAGTTATGCAATGGTGCAACTAGGGCTGAAGATTCCTGATAGTTTAGACCTAACGGATCAAGTAGCTTTTTGCTGGCGTAATTGGTCTTCAGGGGATGTGCTGGTAATTCTGGATGATGTCATAAGTTACTTAGATGTTCAACCCTATCTTCCTCCTGTAGAACGCAAATTTAAAGTTTTGATGACCTCACGACTTAAGTTTGGTTCACCTATCCAGTCACTTTCCTTGGACGTACTATCTCTGGAACAGGCATTAGAATTGTTGACAGTTCTAGTCGGTGAACAACGAGTTCATCAAGAGTTAGACACTGCGAAAACACTGTGTCAGTGGCTGGGTTATCTGCCCTTGGGAGTTGAGTTAGTTGGGTGCTATTTACTAAAACGCACTGACTTATCGCTATCTACTTTGCTATTCCGGTTGCAACATAGAGCTATGGAGCGACAAGCGATTAAACATCAAGCTCTCACTAGAGAAGAGGGAACTAGTACACTAACTACTAACAGGGGAGCAGAAGCCGCATTTGAGTTGAGTTGGGAAGAGTTAGATTCAACTAGTCAACACTTAGGGAAGTTGTTAAGTCTTTTCTCTTTGGCTCCCATTCCTTGGCAGCTTGTAAGAGTTGTACAACAAAAGCTTTGGGCAATAAATCCTCGAAGTGAGAAGTTTGACTACGAGGAATTGAAGGTAGCTAGAGATCGTCTAGTTCGTTACAATCTACTTCAACAGAAGACACGGGAATTCTATCAGCTACACCCCTTGGTACGGCAATTTTTTGTAGGAAAGATGGAGGAAGCTGGAGAATATCCAGAACAGCAGATTGGCGAGTTAATTGAATTTGCTGACTCTATTTCTAAAAACTCGCGATTCTGTGTAGATACAGATTCACAATCTTCTGTAGACGATGTCGATATTACTTCACTTTTCATTGCTTTAGATCGTTATGATGAAACCCAAAAGGATGATACTTATTTAATATCATTATCTGAACGCTGCTTATCTGAGACACGAGAGCGTTTGGGTGAAGCCCATCCCGATATTGCTAAAATTCTAAGTAATCTCGCATATGCTAACTGGCTAAAAGAACGCTACTCAGATGCAGAGATGCTCTACTTGAAAGCTTTAGAGTTAAACAAGCAACTTCTAGGAGAGGAACATCCTGTTGTCGCAAGTAACTTGAATGATTTAGCATATCTCTATGAATCTGAAGGGCGCTACTTGGAGGCAGAGCCACTATATGCAAAAGCGTTATCGTTAAATCAACGCTTGCTAGGAGAGGAACATCCGAGCACTGCTAGCACGTTGAGTAATTTGGCAGGTCTCTACGCAGTCCAAGGGCGATACGCAGAAGCAGAAATTCTATATACTCAAGCACTTGAACTGAATGAACAAGTGTTAGGAGAAGATCACCCAATCGTCGCTAGTATCCTCAATTACTTGGCAACTCTTTACTACAACCAAGGAGGATTTGACCAGGCAGAAGTGCTTTCAATACGCTCACTAGAGATCCGAAGAAGACGACTCGGTAATGACCATCCTGATGTTGCTACTAGCCTTAATAACCTCGCAGCACTATATAAATCTCAAGGTCGCTACAGTGAAGCAGAACCACTTTATCTGCAATCGCTTGCTATCCGAGAGCAGCGGTTGGGATCTGACCATCCTGATACTGCTACTAACCTTAGCAACTTGGCAGCGCTATATGAATCAATGGAGCGCTATGCTGAGGCAGAACTGCTGCTAGTGAGGTCGCTCCAAATCCGAGAGCAACAGTTGGGCTCATCTCATCCCGATATTGCTACCAGCCTGAACAACTTAGCGGCACTATGCGAGTCAATGGGACGCTATGCCGAAGCAGAACCCTTGTACTTGCGATCGCTTAAAATCTATGAACAAACGCTGGGAGGAGAACACCCGCAGGTTGCCCAGAGTTTCAACAATCTAGCAGGGCTTTACAAATCGCGGGGAGACTACGTTAGGGCAGAATCACTTTACCTACGCTCGCTGCAAATTCGAGAGCAAGTGCTAGGAAGCCATCCTAACGTGGCGACCAGCCTCAATAATCTAGCTGTACTCTACGCAGCGCAAGGAAAGTTTGATGAAGCGAAATCATTATTCCAGCGTGCTCTAGAAATTAGCCAAAACTTACTGGGAGAAGCTCACCCACTGTCTCAGTCGCTTCAGCGGAGTCTGGAGGCAGTTCAATGAGCAACGATCGTCACAGAGTTCTACGAGAGCGGTTGAAGACATTAGCGGAGATTAAAGATAGCATTGAGTTCGTTGATGATCGTCTATACGAAACTCTTCAGAAAGAATACGTTCGCGATTACATAGAAGGGGTGGTTCAAGTTCCAGAACTCCTCGCAGCCGTTGATTCAGTCTTGGCGATTGAGTCTCCAAAACTAGAGGTTTTCTTCTCTTATTCCTCCGCTGATAATGAGCTATGTCAACAGCTTCTCCGTCATCTGAGTGCACTTAAGCGACAAGGCACCATTTACCAGTGGCGTAACTGTCAGATTATTGCTGGACAAAATCGCATTGAAGAGATTGAGCGCCATCTTGATTCCGCCCACGTCATCTTGCTGCTAGTCAGCGCCGATTTTATCGAATCTGAGCATTGCTTTAGTATCGAGCTGAGGAAAGCAATGGAGCGGCATGAGATTGGCAAAGCCCGTGTTATTCCTATCGTCCTCCGCGAGGTTGACTATTGCGGAATGCCTTTTGAGAAGCTTGATCCCCTACCGCAGAATCGTCTTCCTGTAACCAGTTGGAAGAATCAGGATGAAGCCTTTACCGATATTGCAAAAGGAATCCGCCTTGCTGTTGAAGAGATGCTTTCAACGCTGCATGGTTGAACCCATATACTCTACCCAGATCCATCGTTATGTCTTAGCTCAAATTTTAGAGATCTCACACTCAGTATAGAAAAACGCTATAACAGACAAGAAATCTATAAGAGATTACGTATGCCAGAACCCGTAGCGATGACCTTAACCGCCAGCGCGATCGCCTCTCTCGCCTTTCAAGAATTCATCAAATCTGGTGCCGGGGAATTGGCAAAGAAGTTTACAGCAGAGGCGATCGCCAAGATGGACGATCTTCGCAAGTTACTTTGCTCAAGACTGCGGGGCAAACATGCAGTGGCTGAAGAAGCCTTGCAGAAAGCAGAGACTGGAGACAAGGCAGCGATCGAAACCGTTGGAACTCTGCTAGGTGTGGAAATGCTTGATCCGACCTTTGCCGCAGAGGTGCAGGCGATCGCGCAAGAAATCAATGCAGGCAAGCTGGTAGACCATAGCAGCATGACTCAAAACAACTATGACAGCGCTAAAGGCTGGCAAACCAAGGTTGAGGGTGGCACTGCCTATATTGGTGAAATTCATCAGTATGGCGCTGACCACAAACCTAATCAAAAATGACTCGCTATGACTGACCTGAGTAAACTGGTTGCTGAAAATCTACAGACTGATCCCACTGCCTCAGTCGAAGCCCTAGTAGAGCGTTTGAAGGGTGACGATCGGCTCATCCAAATTAACGCAGGCAATGCCCTCGCGTTCCAAACCTTGGTGGAGGATGGCGGCACTGCCAACGTTGGTGTTCATCTGCATGGCTTCGATGAAGACAAACTAGACAAAGTACTTAAAGCTTTCTGGAGGTCGCTTCAGCCCTCTGGGGTACCGAATAATGTTCCTCGTAGTGGGGTTGCGAAGTTCATTGGGCGCGAGCCAGAAATAGAAAGGCTCCACACCCAATTGCAACAGGGTGACCTGGTTTCTATCTCAGCAGTCGAGGGCATGGGCGGTGTCGGCAAGACTGAACTGGCCATCCAGTACACCCAACGATACGCCGATGTTTACCCAGGTGGGATCGCTTGGTTATTTGCCAGGGAATTCAATCTGGGTACCCAGGTGGTGGGGTTTGCCCAGTCCCAACTGAATCTGAAGATTCCTGAAGGGCTGGAACTGCCTGATCAAGTTGCTTTTTGCTGGCGTAATTGGCGCGAAGGGAAAGTGTTGTTGGTCTTGGATGATGTGGTCAACTACAGCCGGGATGTGGAACCCTACTTGCCCCCGTCTGCATCCAATCGCTTTAAGGTGGTGATGACCACCCGACTCACCTTTGGTCCCCCGATCCAATCCCTCTCTCTGGATGTGTTGTCTCCAGAACAATCCCTGGAACTGTTGACTGTGCTGATTGGAGAAGGGCGGGTACAACCGGAGTTGGAGATTGCTCAATCCCTCTGTGCCTGGTTGGAGCATTTGCCTTTGGGAGTTGAGTTGGTCGGTCGCTATTTGCTCAAACGCACCGATCTCTTGCTGACGACGTTGCTGTTTCGGTTGGAAGAGAAAGCCAAGCAACGCAAGGCAATCGAGCATGATGCCCTGCAACGGGATGAGGCAACGGCAACATCCACCGCACGGCGAGGAGCAGAGGCGGCGTTTGAGTTGAGTTGGGAGGAGTTGAATACACCCAGTCAGCATTTGGGTAAGTTGTTGAGCCTGTTTGCCCCGGCTCCGATTCCCTGGTATCTGGCAGAATCGGTGGAGCAAAAGTATTGTGAGAATTCAGAAGGGAGTCAGGGGTTTGATTTGGAGGTGTTTGAAAACGCCAGAGCCAGACTGCTGGATCTGCATTTGCTGCAACTATCCCAACAACAGGAGCAAATCTATCGTCTACACTCGCTAATCCGAGAGTTTTTTAGAAGTAAGCTGGAAGGAGAGCCTGATGAGACTTCAAACGCAACAGTAAGTTGATGCGGAATGACTGAGGCAATCATTGTGTTACGTAATAGAAAACAGCTATGCAGTTTTCGTCATTGCTTACTTGCCAATTCTTTGCCAGTTTACTGATGTTGAGATAAATTGATAGTAAAAGTGTCTTGTATTCAGCCTAGTTAAATTTCACTTTAAGCTTAATCATGAAAATAGCTCAATCCGTGAAACAGCAAAATAATATTAGTCCCAGGCAGGAGTTATCTGCACTGAAGACTGCATTTGCTTTGACGATGCTTAAAGTAATCCAGCAAGTCCCCCAGGCAAAAGCAGTAACGCAACAAATAGTTAAAGAATTTGAATCTACTATCCCGCATGTAATTGAAGTGACTTCCTCTCTTTCTGATTTTATTCCCAGTGACTACTTAAATGACGTATATATCGGTTTAAGCAGATTATACTACGGGCAAGGAGCATATCATCTAGTTACATACTGGCGAGAAGAAGGCGTAGAAGCTATTAAGTGTCGCCTCGGTTTAAATAGTCTTCAAACGGCTACTAGCCTTGATTATCTTGCATCTGCATACCGTATTGAGGGATTCTATGCAGATGCTGAGCTATTGTTTCTTCAGGCATTAGAAATATCTACAAAATTGTTAGGAGAACATGCTTCTCAAGTGGCAGATCACCAGCATAACTTGGCGGGGACATACCGTACTTTAGGACGTTTCAACGAATCTGAAAGCTATTTCATAAAGGCTTTAGAGACTCGCAAGAGACTTTTGGGAAATATTCATTCTGATATTGCTGATAGCCTCAATAGTATTGGTTTACTATATGTGGATCAAGAAAATTACGCATTAGCAGAAAACTGTTTGGCGCAAAGCTTAGAAATGTATAAATCTTTATATGGCAAAAAGCATCCGTATGTATCAGCCAACCTCAACAACTTGGCAATGCTTTACGATGGACAGAAAAAATATGAAAAGGCAGAAGAGCTATATAAGCAAGCTTTAAGTATTGATCAAGATCTGATGGGCAGCGACCATCCTGATTTGGCAACAACCTTTTATAACCTAGCGGATCTTTACCGAACCCAAAAGCGTTTTGACGAAGCAGAATCTTTTTGCCAGAAAGCTCTTGATATTGATGAAAAGTTGGGTAATGATCATCCATGTGTAGCAGATGATTTATATATACTTGCTCGAATTCACCACGACAGAGGGGCATACTCTCAAGCAAAATCTTTATACGACAGAGTGCTGTCCATTCGTAAAAATCGTCTTGGCGTAAATCACCCTCGCACAATCAAATGCATTGAAAGCCTCCGAGAGCTAGGAGTAGCATGTGCTAAGAGTGCGAAGGATAAGGATAAGTGAACTATGCTACTGATTAGTGATGAGTAATTTAAAATCTTCAATTGATACAAAACGAAGGTCTGAGGTAGAGCGACTAAAGCGATCATTCTGCACGACGCTTGTCACAATCGTTAGGCAGTTGCCCTCATCTCCAACCCATCAGCAGATTGCAGAACTGTCTTCCACTATTCCTCACATTATCGAAGTCGCTAATCACTTCCAACCCTGGCTAACTGATGACGATTTCATCTATCCCCTCACTAAACTGGGCAAATTTTACGAAGCCCAAGGCGAATACACTGAAGCGACCCGATGGCATGAACAATGCCTTTCCATCGTTCGTCAGAGATTAGGCGATACCCATCTAGAAACCGCCTCCAGCCTCAATAATTTGGCAACCACTTACCAATCTCAAAGTCGCTACCACGAAGCCGAAACCCACTATAGACAGGCTCTAGCACTCTACATCCAACTTTTAGGAGAGGAGCATTTCTACGTTGCCACCTGTCTCAACAATCTAGCTGTCCTACGGAAAGATCAGGGTGATTTCAACGAAGCCGAGCGACTGCTGCTGCAAGCCAAAGCCCTGTTCACCGTCATCTTTGGCGAAAACCACATCAAAGTTGGCACCACTCTCAATAACCTCGCTGACCTTTACCAAACCCAAGGACATTACCCAGAAGCCGAAACCGCTTACCTCAAAGCCCTGACCTTGTACATCATGGCATTTGGCGAAACCCATTCAACCGTTGCTGCCATTCTGGATAATCTGGCAGTGCTATATCGATCACAGGGCTACTACACCGAAGCCGAACCCCTATTTCTACAAGCCCTCGCCATTCGGCAGAACCTTTTAGGCACAGAACACCCAAGTATTGCTGCTAACCTCAACAATCTGGCAAATCTCTACAAATTGCAGGGACGATACACTGGAGCCGAACTCATGTATCAGCAAGCCCTAAACCAGCAGCAACGATTCTTGGGAAACGCCCATGCCAGTGTTGCGATCACCCAAAACAATTTGGCAGAACTCTACACCGCTCAAGGGCACTATTCAGACGCAGAGGCACTTTACCAAAAAGCGCTGGCAACTCAGCGCCAGCTTTTAGGGGAAGATCATCTCGATGTCGCCACCAGCCTCAATAACCTAGCAAACCTCTACGACGCTCAAGGACACTATCGAATGGCAGAACCGCTCCATCTCGAAGCCCTTGAGATTCGCAAACGCTGTTTAGGGGAAGATCATCTCGATGTCGCCGTCAGCTTCAACAACTTGGCAGAACTCTACCGCGTACAAGGACGATATCAAGATGCTGAACCGCTCTATCAAAATGTATTGCAACGTTTCACGAAAACGCTGGATGACAACCATCCCCTAATTGCTCTCAGCATCAGCAACTTCGCCGGACTTTACTACGCTCAAGGACGATACAGTGAAGCAGAGCCGCTGTACGTAAAGGCATTAGCTCTACGCCAACAAAAGTTAGGCGAGAACCATCCAGATGTAGCCACCAGTCTGAATAATCTAGCATCAGTCTATTGGATACAAAGACAAGCTGACTCCGCTGAACCGCTCTACCGACAAGCCCTCGAAATCTACAAACACCATCTGGGCGATGAGCATCCAACCGTTGCGATCGCCCTCAGCAACTTGGCAAACGTTCACTACTCTCAACACCACTATGCAGAAGCCGAACTGCTCTATGGACAGGCGTTGAGCATTTTTCAGCGAGCGCTTGGAGCCGAACATCCCCAAATCGCCTTGAGCCTCAACAACCTGGCTGGATTGTACTATAGCCAGAAACGCTACCCGGAAGCCGAAATCCTCTATCAGCAAGCCCTAGATTTGAGGCGAAAAGTGCTAGACGATAGCCATCCTGATGTCGTTATCAGCCTCAATAACTTGGGGCTACTTTACAAAGCTCAAGGACAAACGGATGTAGCCGAATCGCTATACTTGCAGGCGTTAGCGATCGCGGAGCAACACTTGGGCACGGAGCACCCCAATACTGTCATGGTTCGCAAGAATTTAGAGAGACTGCGATCACACCAAGATTCCCCTCAATCACTACCCCCTCATTCTTGATTCAGGCAAGATAACTCTATGCAGCAGTTGATAGCAACTCAACAAAAGACTGAAGCAGAACATCTCAAACTTGCTTTTGCAACAACGATCGCCATCATCGCCCGACTCATTCCCGACTCTCTCACCTCCGCCCAGCTTGCAGCCGTCACCATCGAGATCCCTCATATCGAAGCCGCTACTCATTGCCGGGATTGGCTGCAAGATGATGATTTAATCTGGCCATTTGTGGGTCTAGGTCGCTTCTACACCGGGCAAGGAACCTATGAGATCGCCCTCACCTGGCAAGAACAATGTCTATCCGCCGTGCGCGATAGTTTCAACGACAGCCATCCTTCCGTACCCACTAGTTTGAATAATCTGGCAGCCGCTTACATCCTCCAAGGGCGCTATGCTGAAGCCGAACCCCTCTTCATGGAAGACTTGAATTTAAGTCAGCGTATCTTTGGTGAAATCCATGTCAACGTCGCGACTAGCCTCAACAACCTGGCAGAACTATATCGCTTGCAGGGGCACTACG
>Ga0209511_1004425_pt1 | contig 10212 bp, 9 predicted proteins | sample SSSSmetaG_FD_184141 | JGI IMG/M metagenome (GOLD analysis project Ga0209511, IMG submission 184141) | Glacier valley bacterial and archeal communities from Borup Fiord, Nunavut, Canada, to study Microbial Dark Matter (Phase II) - ​SSSS... | ecosystem: Environmental > Aquatic > Freshwater > Ice >... | reverse complement strand
TTTCGGCTGGCAGTTTTTGACCAGCACCGAATGGGATCCGGTCAATCACAAGTTCGGCGCGTTCGTGCCAATCTACGGTACCCTGGTGACCGCGCTGATTGCGATGCTGATCGCGGTGCCGGTGAGTTTCGGCATCGCGATTTTCCTGACCGAAGTTGCGCCGAACTGGATGCGCGGCCCGGTCGCTGCGGCGATCGAATTGCTCGCCGGAATTCCCAGCATCATCTACGGCATGTGGGGTCTGTTCGTGTTTGTGCCGTTCATGGCCGAGCACGTCATTCCATGGCTCAACGCCAACCTCGGGCAATGGCCGGTGATCGGCGCACTGTTCCGCGGCCCGCCGCTCGGCATGGGCATGCTGACCGCCGGCATCGTGCTCGCGATCATGGTGATTCCGTTTGTTTCGTCGGTGATGCGCGACGTGTTCCTGACCGTGCCGGTGAGGCTCAAGGAATCGGCCTACGCACTCGGCGGCACGACTTGGGAAGTGGTCTGGGATATCGTGCTGCCATTCACGCGCTCGGCGGTGATCGGCGGCGTATTTCTCGGCCTCGGTCGCGCGCTCGGCGAAACGATGGCGGTGACTTTCGTGCTCGGCAACTCGCACCTGCTCAGTGCGTCGCTGCTGCAGCCGGGCAACTCGATTGCCGCGACCATCGCGAATGAGTTCACCGAGGCCGATTCGGATATTTATCTGTCCTCGCTGATCGCGCTCGGTTTCTTGTTGTTCGTGGTCACCTTCATTGTGCTGGCGATTGCCAAACTCATGCTCAAACGCCTCGCCATGCGGGAGGGCAACTGATGTCGGCTTTATCCGAAAAACTATATGCCCGGCGTCGTTTCAAGAACGCCGTGGCATTGTCGTTGTCGTTCGCCGCCACCGTATTCGGTCTGTTCTGGCTGGTGTGGATTTTGTGGACCGCTTTCAGCAACGGCGTCGCCGCACTCAAGCCGTCGTTGTTCACGCAGATGACACCGCCGCCCGGTTCGGATGGCGGTTTGCTCAACGCATTTTTCGGCAGCCTGATGATGTCGCTGCTCGCGGTGGTGATCGGCACGCCGATCGGCATCGCCGCCGGCACCTATCTCGCCGAATATGCACGCAAGAGTGCAATCGGCGAGACCATCCGTTTCGTCAATGACATTCTTCTATCCGCACCATCGATCGTGCTGGGCCTGTTCGTCTACACGCTGGTGGTGCGACAGATGGGCCATTTCTCCGGCCTCGCCGGCGGCATCGCGCTCGCGCTGATCATTCTGCCGGTGGTGGTGCGCACAACCGACGAAATGTTGCAGCTCGTGCCGAGCCAGATGCGTGAAGCGGCACTCTCGCTCGGCGTGCCGCAGTGGAAAGTCACAGTGCAGGTGCTGTATCGCTCGGCGATGTCCGGCATCCTCACCGGCGTGTTGCTCGGCCTCGCGCGCATCAGCGGCGAAACCGCACCGCTGCTGTTCACCGCGCTCAATAATCAATACTGGAGCAGCGACATGCTGCAGCCGATGGCCAGCGTGCCGGTGGTGATTTTCCAGTACGCCATGAGCCCGTACGACAGCTGGCATTCGCTGGCCTGGGCGGGTGCGTTCATGGTCACCGTTTTTGTCCTGCTGCTCAGCCTCGTATCGCGCGCCATCATCCTGCGCAAGAAGGTCCACAATGACTAATATCCAGACTCCGCTGCACAGCGTGCCGATGACCGTGGCACCGGTTTCCGTGCCCGAAACGGTCGTTGCCAGCGCACCGAAAATCATCGCGCGCAATCTCAATTTTTACTACAACGGTTACCAGGCGCTGAAGAACATCAACCTGGATATCGCCGAGCGCAAAGTCACCGCGATCATCGGTCCGTCGGGTTGCGGAAAATCGACCTTGCTGCGCGTATTCAACCGCATCTATTCGATCTACCCGAAGCTCGAAGCCAAGGGTGAAGTGATGCTCGATGGCGAGAACATTCTCGACCCGAGCTTCGCCCTGAACCGGCTGCGCAGCAAGGTAGGCATGGTGTTTCAGAAACCGGTGCCGTTCCCGATGTCGATCTATGACAACATCGCCTACGGCATCAAGCACTACGAAAAACTGCCGCGCGCGGAAATGGATAACCGCGTTGAACAAGCGCTGCGCCAGGCCGCGTTGTGGGACGAAGCCAAGGACAAACTCAAGCAGAATGCGCTCGGACTTTCCGGCGGCCAGCAGCAGCGTTTGTGCATCGCGCGTGCGATCGCGCTGAAGCCCGAAGTGATCCTGTTCGATGAGCCTACCTCGGCGCTCGATCCGATCGCAACCTCCAAGATCGAGCAGTTGGTCGAGGAACTGAAAAGCCAGTTCACGATCGTGATCGTCACGCACAATATGCAGCAGGCGTCGCGTGTTTCCGACCATACCGCGTTCATGTATCTCGGCGATCTGGTCGAGTTCGGCGATACCACGATGATCTTCGAAAATCCGAAACAGAAGATGACCGAGGATTACATCACCGGACGTTACGGTTAACCTTTTTTTCATCGCGACAATTGCGCGCGATATGCAACACACTTCGATCAGGAATACCGCCATGGCCTCCGAACACATCGTCAAGAGTTTCGACGACGAACTCATCCAGCTCAATGCGGCAATTGCGCAGATGGGCGAGCTGTCGCAAACGCAATTGTCTGGCGCGATTGCCGCGCTGACGCAGCGCGATGCGCACCTCGCCGCGCACGTAATCAAGGACGATCTCGACGTCGATGCGATCGAACGCAAACTCGATGCGCATGCGATCCGCGTGCTCGCGTTACGCCAGCCGATCGCACGCGATCTGCGCGAGGTTTTGTCGGCGATCAAGATCGGCACCGAGTTCGAGCGCATCTGCGACTTCGCCGCCAATATCGCCAAACGTTCGATCGCGATCGAAGACGCCGCACCCGATGACCTGCTCAAGCACATCGCCGAGTTCGGCGCGCTCGCCAACGAGCAGATCGCCGATGTGATCGAAGCGTTCCGCAATCGCAACGCCGAAGAAGCGCTGGCGGTATGGGCGCACGACGAACAACTCGACGACGTCTACACCATCGCTTATGGGCGTGTGCTCGACTTCATGAAGGCCGATGTGCAGCGCGTCACTGTCGGCGCGCATCTGTTGTTCATCAGCAAGAATATCGAGCGCATCGGCGATCACGCCACCAATATTGCCGAGTCGGTGTATTACCTCGTGACCGGCGAAACGCTGACCGCGGAGCGCCCGAAAGGCGACAGCTCCAGCCTGTTCGAATCGCAATCGAAAACCTGAACCCGGTCGTCGCATGGGTGCGCATCATGCGCACCCATGCAACCATGCAGGTTCTATCGGCCCCGCGATTCCGCGCCGAGTTTCAGCTGTGCATCAACCGCCATCGCCATCGAAATCATCGCGAAAAATGGTGTCGTTGTAGCACACCGATACGCTCGACGTTGCGCGGGCAATCATCGCAAAACCACCGCCTTCCTGGACCGGCGGCAATACCGCGATCGCGGCGTCCTTCGGCGTGAGGTAAGCCTTCAGACGCATTATCCCATCCGACTGCGCTGGCTGATCCAACGTTAGTGTCGCGGAGCCGGAAAGCTGAAAGCGTCGTGCTGAAGCCGACTCTGCGGCGATTGCAGACGCTGCGCCAAAAATGGCGTGAACGCCGAATAACATCGCAGCAGCCAAGCCCGGTGGACAACCCCGAATCATCATTCGGAAAATGTGCATGTCACTCTCCTTTTTTACTTTCAAGTTTGCTCAGGCGCGCCGCCAGCTGATCGAGCTGCTTGTGCAGGGCTGCATTTTCCACCGCGAGCTCCTGCACTGCGGCCACAGTGGTGATCAATGCCGGATTCGGATCGAGCGCCAGCATCGACGAATCGTTATGGGCCGAACCTGGCACGCGCTTTTCGGTGCTGGTCACGGCTTCCGGGAAGACTTCGGCATATTCCTGCGCAACGAATCCAGCATAGGTCTTATCCGCCAGACCACCTTCGAGCGCGCGATATTCAGGCGTGTAATGAAAATTGACCGGATGCAGTTTCATTACCGTATCGAGCGCATCGCTGATCGGCGCGATGTTGTTCTTGATGCGACGATCCGATGATACCGCCCAGCTACCGCCTCCGGGTTTATACGCATTGCCGACAACCGTCAGATCGCCATTAGCGGCAATGGTCAACGACGTTGTGACCGATGTATTTGGAATATAGCGCAGTATGTCGAACGAGCCGTTGGCTCCCGCATTCAATTCGTAATAGCTGCCGTCTGAAATACCCGGATACATATTGATCAAGGCATTATTTGTCAGCGGAGAGTGCACCAGATTCAATGCGATCAGACCCGTGCTTACGGTGGTCGAAATGACCGACGGATCGTTGACTGTTATGCCATTGGTAGATATCGAGAGTTTGCGTTGCTGACCGCTGCCATCGTACTGGTCAAAATAGAACGAAGCATTATTGTTAGTGCTTGTTGCGTCGCCCGCCGATGTAAGGATGCCGGCGTTCTGTCCGTACAAGCCGTAAAACACGTTGGAATAATTGTAGCTACCGCCACCGGGACTGGGGTAGATGCTCAGTTCCGTGCCCGTATTTTTTGGAACCCCGTTTATGCCGACGCCGCCGTAGGCGCGAACGAGAAACTGATTGACACCCGTCGATGAGAATGGTGTTGCCGAGGAAGTGTCTGCCCAGACGAACGTCCCGTTGTTTGCGGCTTGCGCGTAGTAGCCGCCCGCAAAACTTTCCGAACCCGAGGCAACGTTCTTGATTCCACCGACAACAACGGCTCCAGGAGCGCTGGCGGTATTAGAAATACCCCCACTGACCATGGCACCGATAGCACTGGCAATATTGTTTTCACCGCCAGCGATAATGGAGCCTTCAGCGCTGGCAGTATTATCAACACCGCCCGTTACCGTGGCCCACAATCCGCTGGCGACATTGCCTTGACCACCGCCAACTGTCGATCCCCGCGCACTTGCGGTATTGGGGTCGGTGATAAAATGGCCATTGCCATCATCGGAATATCCGCCCCCACCAGAAACTGTAGAAACGTAGCCACTTGCCGTATTGCCCTGACCACCGCCAATCACGGCGTAGCCGGTCGCGCCATTGGTTTCATCCGTGCTAGTTCCTAAAGCACTATTCGTATCGCCGCCGCCAATCACACAAAACGCGCCGACAGCATTTCGCGCACTGGATGTGGTACTACTGCCACCTCCGCCGATGAACGCGCCTTGGCCGCTGGAAGATGTATTAAACAATCCGCCACCAACCCATCGCGGTACCGTCCCTCCACCGGCCAGATCAGACAATGCTATGCGCTGGCCAACTGCCTTTAACACCAGCGGTGTATCGGTCGTACCCAGATAGCTGCCCGCAGGATTGCCGGCATTTCCATCCAGCGACCACGAGCCCGGGCAGCTGGTATTGGTATCTGGTGTTACTGCAACACGTGTACTCAGATTGGCAAAATCGCCCTGATCCGCACTGCGTACTTTTACGCCAAGCCAGGTCTGCGCATTGGTCTTGGTCATCGGGCCGAAATCAGCCTGGGTACTGAATGTACCGTCATGTACCGGCACTTTATTGATCGTTAGCGGGCCTGCCAAAACCTTGCCGGCTTCTGCCTCCGAATACAGCGTGAGTTCAATATCATAGGTGCCTTCGGCAGGTTTGCCGGCATCCTGCAAACTGCCGTGATAAGTAAAACTTGCGGCTTCTACAACGCCGCAAGACAACGTAATGGCCGCGACCAGCGCGACTGACAATGGTGTGCGTTTCATGAGGCAACTTCCTAGCAGGCAATGACGGGATTATTCCCGTGACCACATACACGCAAGAACGCGGCAACATCGGACATTGCACGGAAACGCAAACGTCATGCCGTATTGCAAGGCCGAAACGCAAAATCTCCGACGCGATAGATTTTGTTGCACAACCTAGCTGCTAAACTCGGTTCACCCTCACTGCCATGCGCCCTTGATGCTGACCGAAATCGCTATTGTCCTTGTGCTTGCACTGATCAGCGGATTCTTCGCATTATCGGAAATGGCTGTTCTTACAGCACGCAAGAGCCGCCTCAAGCAACTGGCACGCGAGAGTCGCCGTGCGCAAATCGTGCTTGCTCTAGCGCAGACGCCCGAGCGTTTTCTGGCGACGGTGCAACTTTTCATCACATTGATCGCCAGTGTGATGGGTGCGTATTCCGGCGCGCGCATCGGGCTGACGGTTTCGAACTGGCTTGCCGCAATGAACATTGCCGCGATCGCGCCGTACACTGTGCCGATCGGGATGTCGGCCAGCGTCACCGGCGTCGTGCTGATCAACATGTTGTTCGGCGAATTGCTACCGAAGCGCCTCGCGCTGACCAATCCGGAAAAAATTGCGATGGCGGTTGCGCTGCCGTTGCGTGTTCTGGTGATGCTGTCTCGTCCGTTCGCATTTTTCCTGATCTTCACCACACGCTGGCTGCTGCGCCTGCTCGGCCAGCATCGCGTCAGTGGCAGCGAAGTTTCCGAAGACGAAATCCGCCTGCTGGTGTCCGAAAGCGCCGAACAAGGCGTGATCGACGACGACGAACGCAACATGGTGAACCGCGTCTTACGCCTCGGCGATCGCAGCGCCGACAGCTTGATGACACCGCGTAATCGCATCGCGTGGCTGGATATTTCCGCACCGCTGGCGGAGAACCTCGCGGTGATGCGTGACACACCGTACTCGCGTTATCCGGTGTATCGCGGCGGCGAGCAGGATGTGGTCGGCGTGCTCGAACTGAAAAGCCTGATGGAAACGCTCGGCAGTTCCAACATCGATCTGTTCCGCACCTTGCGCAAGCCGTTATACGTTCCCGCGACCGCACGCGCGATGGATCTGCTCGAAGAATTTCGCGATGTCGAAACGCCGCTGGCGCTCGTGGTGGACGAATACGGCGACATCGATGGCCTGGTCACGATCAACGACCTGCTCGCCGCCGTGGTCGGAAAATCGATCACGCCGGTGATCGATACGCGCGCCGCACCGATCGTGCAACGTGACGACGGCAGTTATCTGATCGACGGCAGCCTCGGCGCCGATGACCTGCGCGAGCTGCTGCACCTCACCCAGTTGCCGAACGAGGAAGACCACGATTTCCATACCGCCGCCGGCATGATGATGGCGCAGTTCGGCCGTATTCCCGATGTCGGCGAATGGTTTGTCTGGCGCGCTTTTCGTTTCGAGGTGGTCGACCTCGATGGTGCGCGCATCGACAAGATTCTGATTTCGCGCGAAGGTGCTGCCAACACGCACGACGACGACGATTCGGTATCGCGCCGGCACTGAGCCCGCGAAATTCGTCTATTCTTTTTTGCTGCCCGCCAGCCGCGCCATACGCTGCGCATCGTCGAAGATTCCTCGCAGGATGCGCAACTCGCGCTGCTCCGGTTCGGCGCGTTGAAACAGGCGCCGCAACCGGCGTTCGATCGTCACCGCGGCGCGGCCTTTGTGGAAATCGATATCGATCAGGGTCTGCGCCAGATGGGCGAAAAAATATTCCATTTCCGCCGCGGTCGCGAGCGGATCGGACTTCAGCGGCGGCGGCAATAACGCCACGCCTTGCAACGCCGCAAGACGCAATTCATACGCCAGCACCTGCACCGCCTGCGCGAGGTTCAACGAGCTGAAATCGGCCACGCTCGGAATATGCACGGCAGCATGACAACGCATGAGTTCTTCGTTTTCGAGACCCGAACGTTCGTTGCCGAATACCAGCGCGACTTCATCGTCGGACGGCGCCTGCTGCAGACGTTCGGCGGCGATACGCGGCGAGATTTCCGGCAGCGGCACGCCACGCTGGCGCACGGTGCAGCCGAGCACGAGACGGCAATCCGCGATCGCCGTCGCGAGATCCGACACCACCACGATATTTTCGAGTACGTCCTCTGCGCCCGCGGCCAGCGCGGTGACGTCGGCATGCGGGTAGTGCAACGGCGCCACCAACACCAGCCGTGCATGGCCCATCGTGCGCATGGCGCGCGCGGCAGCCCCGATATTGCCGGGATGCGAGGTGCGCACGAGGACAAAGCGGATATTGCTGGAAGTGAGGCCGGGACTGGTGTTTTCGGTCATGGATTGTAGTGATTTCATGGTTGCGGTTCGCCCGAGAATTTGGCCCAAGCCGGTGAATTTGTTACCCTTGCGCCCTGCCGAGCAAAACACACTGCTTGCGCCCTCGTTCTTTTCCAGCCTGTCCACCCGGAGTTTTTAATGTCCAGACCCGCCGTCAATGTTGCGGTACGCGCCGCGCGCGCTGCAGGAACCATCATCCTGCGTTATCTGAATCGCGTGGAAGGTCTCGCGGTGGAAGAGAAAGCCCGCCACGACTATGTCTCCGAAGTGGACCGACTCGCCGAAGCCGAAATCATACGCGAACTGAAGCGCGCTTTTCCGGGCCACGCGATGCTCGCGGAAGAATCCGGCGCACGTGGCGATTCGCGATTCGTCTGGGTCATCGACCCGCTCGACGGCACGCACAATTACCTGCGCGGTTTCCCGCATTTTTGCGTCTCGATCGCGATGCTCGAAAACGGCGAACCGATGCATGCAGTGGTCTACGACCCGCTGCGCGATGAATTGTTTACCGCGAGCAAGGGTGACGGCGCTTATCTCAACGATCGACGTATTCGCGTGACCAAACGCGAAGGGCTCGGCGGCGCGTTGCTGGCCACCGGCTTTCCGTTTCGCCAGCGCCAGCATCTGCCGGCGCAACTCGACATGACGCGTGCGTTACTGATCGATGCCGAGGCCGAAGATATCCGTCGCACCGGTTCCGCCGCGCTCGACTTGGCCTATGTTGCGGCTGGACGTATGGACGGCTATTTCGAAATCGGCCTGAAGCCGTGGGACATGGCCGCAGGTTGCCTGCTGGTGCGCGAAGCTGCCGGTCGCTATTGCGATTTCTCCGGTAACGATGGCATTCCCGAAACCGGCAATATCGTCGCCGGCAATCATTTCGTCGCTGCTGCCATCGTCAAGACCATTGCGCCGATGTTGACGCGCACCTTGCGCTGATCGGCGCGAATTCAGCGTCAATCGCGATGTTGTTCGGCAGCAAATATCGCAAGCGATCCGGTCTCGCTGTCGCTCAACGGCAAACACTCGTGCATGGCTGTCACCGAAGATCCGGTAATCGACACGATCGAAACCTGGAGCCTGATCAACCTCACCGACGACTCGCACGCGATGCATCTGCACCTCGTGCGCTTCCAGATTCTCGACCGCCGCCGCTTCGATACGTTTTTGTACCAGGAAAAAAAAATCATGCGCTACACCGGTACGGCGATCCCGCCCGAAGCCAACGAAGCCGGCTGGAAAGACACCGTGCGGGCCGACCCCGGCATGGTTACGCGCATCATCGCGAAGTTCGAAGGCTACACCGGCCGTTATGTCTGGCACTGCCATATCCTCGAACACGAGGACAACGAAATGATGCGGCCGTTTAATGTGATTGCGGCGCCCAACGTCGGTATGTAGTAACTGCAGTCGTAGATTCATTGCACATGATGAAACGCCGTTCGGATTTTGCCAAAAGTGTGCAGTCTGAACGACCATGCTGGCTCATGGCTCACTTGGCTTTTTCAAATTCGCCGTAACACATCGGACGTTTATCCCTGAGTTTAGTGAACTCTCGGACGCTCACATTTAGCTCGTTTATCAGCTCTCGCTGCGCTTCGCTCAATGCAGTGGAAGACCATCTTCTGCACTCGCCAAAAGTGTTCCACACGTCCGCAGTCCACTTATTAATCGCGATATTTTCCAGAATTAAAGGCGAATGCGGGTCAAGCGATACAACTTGAAAAAGATAAAAATCGGGTTGACCTTCATCATCGGAGCTTTTTCCGAGCATGGTCAAATGCCCGTATTTCGCTTGTACAAGAGGAAGATCGATTTGCTCAATTCTCGATTCCTCCGGTACACGCCTCGACGGGAGATCACTCTGAGCCGCAGCGATCTCACCGACGCCTGACAGAACAACTCCCAACAAAATCTTCATCGCCAACTTAGTCATTTCAGTTCCAAATTTCGAAGCTACTGATTTCGACAAAAAAATAATCATACAATCAAGATCATGCAAAATCGCACTTGACCCTCACGCAACGTCAGGCCGCAGCATGGCGCTGCCCGCATCCGGAAACAGCACGATGACGTTGTATACCGTCAGCCAGATCGCCCAACGCACCGGCCTGACC
>Ga0209511_1004420_pt1 | contig 10220 bp, 8 predicted proteins | sample SSSSmetaG_FD_184141 | JGI IMG/M metagenome (GOLD analysis project Ga0209511, IMG submission 184141) | Glacier valley bacterial and archeal communities from Borup Fiord, Nunavut, Canada, to study Microbial Dark Matter (Phase II) - ​SSSS... | ecosystem: Environmental > Aquatic > Freshwater > Ice >... | reverse complement strand
CACCCCGGCGCAAGTCTTGGCTCCGCGGGCGAGGTTTTCGTCGTCCAGTACGAGCAATTGGGTCTGGAGCAGTTGGTCCGCTCGCATCTTGCTTCGAAGGTAGAACATACGGCGGCCGTCCCGAGGTGACGGGGCCTGATACGACGTCCTATCCTTCGAAGACACAGGCCGCGAGCGCTCCATTGAGGCGAAGACAACTTCCTACGCCAAGGACACCGCGTTCGTCGTTCCGGACGGTGAACCTTCCTTCGCGAGGGCCAATGAACAATCCTTCAGGCTGTATCGCTTGTCCGAGTTTCGGCGTCGACCCCGTCTTTTCGAATTGCGCAGACGCCCTGAGAACCAGTGCCGACTCGATCCCGTTTCATTTCGCGCTTCACTTGTCCAGCCAAAAGATGGACTCTCTTCGCTGACAGGCGGACAAAGAAAAAGCCCCGCAGCGTTGACGCTCAGGGCTTTTGATCTTTCCCGGGAGCCGGGATCTTTGTGACCGGCCGGATGGTGGAGAGGAGGAGGATCGAACTCCCGACCTTCGCATTGCGAACGCGACGCTCTCCCAGCTGAGCTACCCCCCCACAGAGAGCCGGCAGTCTATCAAACGATCCGCCCTTCGCCGGCCCTAGCTGCGGATCAAATGGTCGAATGCCGACAGTGCCGCCTTCGCGCCTTCGCCCGCCGCGATGACGATCTGCTTGTAGGGCACGGTCGTCGCGTCGCCGGCTGCGAACACGCCGGGCATGTTGGTCGCGCCCTTCTCGTCGACGATGATTTCGCCGTAGCGGTTCAGCTCGATCGCGCCCTTCATGAACTCGGTGTTGGGCACGAGGCCGATCTGCACGAACACACCTGCGAGTTCGACGCGCGTCTCGGCACCGCTGGCGCGGTCCTTGTAGACGAGGCCGGTGACCTTCTTGCCGTCGCCATCGATCTCGGTCGTCTGTGCGTTGGTCACGATGGTCGCGTTGGCCAGGCTCTGCAGCTTCTTCACCAGGATCGCGTCGGCCTTCAGGTGCTCGGCGAACTCGACGATCGTGACGTGGCCGACGATGCCGGCGAGGTCGATGGCCGCCTCTACGCCCGAGTTGCCGCCGCCGATCACCCCCACCGAACGGCCCTTGAAGAGCGGGCCGTCGCAATGCGGGCAGTAGGCGACGCCCTTGTTGGCGTACTCGGCCTCACCGGGCACGTTGACCTTTTTCCAGCGCGCACCGGTGGCGAGCACCACGCTCCTGGCCTTGAGCGCCGCGCCGTTCTCGAGCCGGACCGTGATTTGCTCGCCCGGCTCGAGCGATGCGACGCGCTGGCCGGCCATGATGTCGACGTCGTAGGCACGAGTGTGTGCTTCGAGCGCGGCCGCGAACTTCGGGCCCTGCGTTTCGAGCACGGAGATGTAGTTCTCGATGCCCATCGTGTCGAGCGTCTGCCCGCCGACGCGCTCGGCGACGATGCCGGTGCGGATGCCCTTCCTCGCCGAGTACACCGCCGCCGCGGCGCCGGCCGGCCCGCCGCCGACGATGAGCACGTCGAACACGTCTTTCGCGGCCAGCTTGCTCGCATCGCGCGCGGCGGCGCCGGTGTCGATCCTGGCGAGGATCTCGCTCAGCTCGAGGCGGCCGGAGGCGAACGGCTGGCCGTTCAGCAGGAGGGTCGGCACGGCGAGGATCTGCCGATCTTCCACCTCGGTGCGGAACAGGCCGCCGTCGATGGCCGTGTGACGTACGCGGGGATTCAGCACCGCCATGAGGTTCAGCGCCTGCACGACGTCGGGGCAGTTGTGGCAGGTCAGGCTCATCCACGTCTCGAAGACGAAGTCGCCTTCCAGCGCCTGGATCTGCTCGATGACTTCGGCCGCGACCTTCGGCGGGTGGCCGCCGGCCTGCAGCAGCGCCAGCACGAGCGAGGTGAACTCGTGGCCCATCGGGATCGCCGCGAAGGCGATGCCGGTATCGGCGCCGGCTCGCGTGATCTGAAACGAAGGTCGGCGCTCGGCGCGGCCGTCGTGACGCACGCTCACGAGCTCGCTCTGCGCGGCGATCTCGTCGAGCAACTCGCGCATCTGGCCAGCCGCATCGCTCTCGTCGAGCGAGGCCACCAGTTCGACGCGGTGCTGCAGCCGGCCGAGATACCCGCGCAGCTGCGCCTTGGCGTTGTCGTCGAGCATCGCGGCTACTCCTTCCTGTGCAGCGATCAGATCTTGCCGACGAGGTCGAACGACGGCGTGAGCGTAGCCGCGCCCTCGTTCCACTTGGCCGGGCACACCTGGCCCGGATTCTTCGCGACGTACTGAGCTGCGCGCAGCTTGCGAAGCGTTTCTTTGACGTCGCGTGCGATCGAGTTGTCGTGCACTTCCATGGTCTTCACCACGCCATCGGGGTTCACGATGAAGGTCCCGCGCCTCGCCATGCCGTCTTCGTCGATGTGCACGTCGAACATGCGCGTGAGCTGGTGCGTCGGATCGCCGACCAGCGGGAACTTCGCCTTGCCCACGGCTTCCGACGTGTCGTGCCAGATCTTGTGCGCGAAGTGGGAGTCGGTGGTGATGACGTAGACCTCGGCCCCCATCTTCTGGAACTCGGCGTAATTGTCGGCCGCGTCTTCCACTTCGGTCGGGCAGTTGAAGGTGAAGGCCGCCGGCATGAAGATGAGCACCGACCACTTGCCCTTGAACGTCTCGTTCGTCACCTCCACAAACTTCCCGTTGAGATAGGCCTGCGCCTTGAACGGCTGGACGGTCTTGTTGATCATCGACATGGATTTACCTTTCGGGTGTCAGGGAAGGGCTCGCGGGTCGCACTCATGCGCCGCCCAACCCCTCATTTTGGGCCATCGCTCGTTCGCCCATGATGGAACCTGTCTAACGCGGAGATAGCAACTCTCTTCGCGTGCCTTCCCAGCAAACGCTGCGGCGCTTCAGGCCGGGTCGATGCGGCGCGCGTGGGCCCAGCTGTCGATCGAATAGCCGATCAGCGCGGCCCAGATCAGGCCGAAGCCGATACCGCGGGCGAGCGTGAACGGTTCGTGGAACAGCCACACGCCGAGCAGCAGTTGCATCGTGGGGCTCAGGTACTGGAACAGGCCGAGCGTGGCCATCGGCAAGCGGCGCGCGGCCACCGCGAAGAGCAGCAGCGGGACGGTGGTGGCCGGGCCGAGGCCGAGCAGCCACGCATTGGTGGCCCACGAAGGCGCCGGAAAGCTCGTCGGGCCCGCCGCCCACCAGAACGCCATGGCTGCGAACGCGGCGGGCGCGAGGATCACCGTCTCCAGCGCCAGGCCTTCGAGTGCGCCCAGCGAGGCGAGCTTGCGCAGCAGCCCGTAAGCGCCGAACGTGATTCCGATCGTCAGGCCGACCCACGGTGGCCGCTCGGCCGTGAAGGTCAGCCACAGCACGCCGGCCGCGGCGAGCCCGAGAGCCGCCCACTGCAGGCGCCGCAGCCGCTCGCCGAGCACCGCCAGCCCGAGCGCGACGTTGACCAGCGGCGTGATGAAGTAGCCCAGGCTGGCGTCGACGACGTGCCCGTTCGTGGCTGCGTAGATGTAGGTAAGCCAGTTTGCCGACAGCAGCAGCGCGCTGACCACGAACGCGAGCAGCACTTTCGGCGACCGCAGCAGTGCCAGCCACTGCCAGCGGCCACGCCAGGCCAGCGCCACGAGCACGATCACGAGCGACCAGACGATGCGGTTGGCCAGCACCTCGAGCGGTGCAACACCGGGCAGCAGCCGGAAGTAGAGCGGGAAGAATCCCCACCACGTGAACGCGACGGCGGCGGCGAGAACGCCCGGGTTCAGCTCTGGCCGATCAGGTGCTCGCCGTACTGTTCACGCAGCCGGTTCTTCAGCATCTTGCCGGTGGCGCCGAGCGGGATGGCATCGACGAAGACCACGTCGTCGGGGGTCCACCACTTGGCGATGCGGCCTTCGAAGAAGGCCAGCAACTCCTCGCGCGTGAGCGTGGCGCCGGGCCTTTTGATCACGATGAGCAGCGGCCGCTCGTCCCACTTGGCATGGCGTGCCGCGATGCATGCCGCCATCGCCACGGCCGGGTGCGCCATCGCGATGTTCTCGAGGTCGATCGAGCCGATCCACTCGCCGCCCGACTTGATCACGTCTTTCGAGCGGTCGGTGATCTGCATGAAGCCGTCGCTGCCGATGAGCGCCACGTCGCCGGTGGGAAACCAGCCGTGACCTTCTGCATCGGGCACGAGCGGGTCGCCGCCTTCGCCCTTGAAGTACTTCGAGACGATCCACGGCCCGCGCACCAGTAGCTCGCCCGAGACCGTGCCGCCCCAGGGCAACTCGGCACCCTCGGCATCGACAATCTTCATGTCGACGCCATAGACCGCGCGGCCCTGCTTGGCCTGCAGGGCGAAGCGCTCGGCGGCGCCCAGGCCCGTCTGCGAGCCCTTCAGCACGGCCACGGTGCCGACCGGGCTCATCTCCGTCATGCCCCAGGCGTGCAGCACCTGCACGTCGAAGCCTTCCTGAAAGGTCTTCATCATGGCCGGCGGGCAGGCCGAGCCGCCGATGATCGTGCGCCGCATGGTCGAGAACTTGAGGTCGTTCGCCTGCACGTAGGCGAGCAGGCCTTGCCACACGGTGGGCACGCCGGCCGAGAGCGTGACCTTCTCGGTTTCGAACAGTTCGTAGAGTGATTTGCCGTCGAGCCCCGGGCCGGGGAATACGAGTTTCGAGCCCGTCATGCAGGCCGCGTAGGGCAGGCCCCAGGCGTTGACGTGGAACATCGGCACCACCGGCAGGATCACGTCTTTGGCCGAGCAGTTGAGCGCGTCGGGCATCGCGATGGCGAAGGTGTGCAGCAGCGTCGAACGGTGGCTGTAGAGCACGCCCTTCGGGTTGCCGGTGGTACCCGAGGTGTAGCAGAGCGAAGAGGCGCGGTTCTCGTCGAACTCGGGCCAGGTGTAGCGGTCGCTCTCGGCCTCGAGCAGGTCTTCATAGCAGAGCAGGCCTTCGATCTTCGTCGTGGCCGGCATGTGCGCACGGCTCGTCATCGCGACGAACTTCTTGATCGTCTTGACGCGGCCGGCGATGGCCTCGACCAGCGGCAGAAAGGTGAGGTCGAAGCACAGCACCTGGTCTTCGGCATGGTCGGCGATGTAGACCACCTGGTCGGGGTGCAGGCGCGGGTTGAGCGTATGCAGCACCGCGCCCGAGCCGGAGACGGCGTAGTAAAGCTCCAGGTGGCGATGCCCGTTCCATGCCAGGGTGGCAACGCACTCGCCGTTCTTCACGCCGAGCTTGCCGAGCGCATTGGCCATGCGCCGCGAGCGCGCCGCGAGCTCGCGATAGGTGGCGCGGTGGATGTCGCCTTCCACGCGCTGGGAGACCACCTCCTGCTCGCCGTGGTGCCGCTCCGCGTGCACCAGCAGCGAAGAGATCAGCAGCGGGATCTGCATCATCGAACCGTTCATCGGGTCTCCGTAAGGGTCATGTGTCGCCTGGCGCCGTGCCGTCGCGAAATTGCCTGGCTCGTCTTCGACAAATCGACGTAATGATGACATTTCAACATCTTGCGGCGCCCGGCCATCTCGTTCTGGCGCGGCAATTGCCGAATGAGTTCGTCCGGCGACGCCTCAATCCGCGAACTCGATGCTGCGAACGATGTCGAGCGCGAATGACGTCAAATCACTTCTTCCTCCTTCTTGCTTCAGACCAAGTGGGCGCATGCCCGATCAACTGCTGCAAATTGACTTCGTCGCAGCAGATCTCGAAATGGATCTGGCCTCCGGCGCCATAGATCCGACCGGGCGAGCCGATCTCGTCTTTGCGCCAAATGTAGTCACCACGTTGCAGCGCTCGCCGAGCGGTTCGCCCTGCCGGCACGATGCGGCCGATCTCACTCAGGTGCATGCAGAGGCTGTAAAACGTCACTGCCGTCTGCGCGGCACCTGATCCGGTCTCGGTTGAGTGCTCCAGGATGACGCGTCCGTTGTCGCTCCACATGGCCGTGGCGCCGCCGCGGGGAAATGGGTTGCAGTTCTGCGCGTGTTGTACGTCCGGCGGCTCGCGTGTCGGCAAGCCGCGACGGGGAAGGTGCCATGGCGTTGTCGAGCCATGCGGCGATGCTTCGAGTCGCTCCCCAAGCGGGGAGAAACGGTGGGCTGACGATCGTCTTGATGAGAAGTGCTGGATGGGCGACTTCCGTCTCGCATCTTCCTGGCGCATTGCCATATCGGACTACCGCCGGGTCATTTCGATGAACAAAACTGTATATTCATACAGTATTCTTACTCCCCCGCTTCATCTTGTTCCCCCGCTTCATACAGTCAGGCAAGTCCATCGTTGCCATGGGCACTTCATACGCCTCGGAATTACTCGCCCAGCTCGTTGCCGACCCGCTGCACCCCGCCCTCTGGCTCGGCCACCAGCTCGGCCGCAGTGGCAGCCAGGTCGTGGCCACGGGCTTCGCCGCGCTCGATGCGCAACTGCCTGGTGGCGGCTGGCCGCGGCGGGTGCTGAGCGAGCTGCTGCTGCTGCATCCGGGCATCGGCGAGATGCGCCTGCTCGCGCCGCCGCTGGTGGCGGCGCAGCGGGCCGGGCGGCCGGTGATGCTGTTCGATCCGCCGGCGGCGCTCTCGGCCACTGCGCTCGCTCAGCTGGGTTTTGACGTCGGCGAGCTACTGGTCGTCAACACGCGGGCCCGCGTGGTGCCCGGCAGCGACAGCCTGTGGGCGCTCGAGCAGGCGCTCAAGAGCGGGCACGTCGGCGCGGTGCTGGCCTGGTTGCCGCCGCGCTTGCGCGCCGAGCGGCTGCGCCGGCTGCAACTCGCCGCGCACAACCACGATGGCGCCGCGTTCGTCTTGCGCGAAGCGGCGGCGGCCGTGCGGCCCACCGCCTCGCCGCTGCGCCTGGGCCTGCGCGCAGGCGGTGCCGACCGGTTGCAGGTGAGCGTGATCAAGCGCCGCGGGCCCCCGCTCGAGCAGCCGCTCTCGCTCGAGCTGCCGCCGGTGCTCTCGAACGCCGCGCGCCGCCGGGCCGGCACGGTGGTGGAACCGGCCGTGCCGCTGTCTGCGGCTACCTTCGTCAACCTCGCCTGAGCGTGCTGCTGCCGCATCGCCCGAGCTCTCGTCCGTTGCCTTTCCCGCCGTGATCTGGGTCGCGCTGCATCTGCCTTCGCTCTCGCTCGAGTCGTTCTCGGCCACGCTCGCCGTGCCGCGCGAGGGCGAGGCCGGCGCCCCGCCGATCGCGCTCGTCGATGCGCATCGCATCTCGGCCACCAATGCCGCGGCGCGCTCGCTCGGCGTCAAGGCGGGGCTGAAACGCGCGACCGCGCTGGCGCTCGCGCCGCGCATCGTTCTCGGGCAGGCCGATACCGCGCGCGACCAGCGCGCCCTGTTGCCGGTGGCGCATGCCGCGCTCGCCTTCACGCCCCAGGTCTCGATGCCGCATGGCCATGGCGATGAAGCTGATCACACCGTGCTGCTCGAGGTGCAGGCCAGCCTGCGCTACTTCGGCGGCCTGCCGCGCCTGCTCGTGCGCCTGGCCGATGCGCTCAAGCCGCTCGGCCACACCGTGCGCATCGCGAGCGCCGCCACGGCGCAGGGCGCGGCGGTGCTCGCGCGCATCGAGCCCGCGCCGCATTGCGCCGACCTTGCCGCCACCTGCCGCGCGCTGCACGAGGTGCCGGTGTGGCTGTTCGGCCCCGGCCGCGAGCATTGGGAAGCACTGCAGGGCATGGGCCTGCGCAAGCTCGGCGACCTGCTCGGCCTGCCGCGCTCCGGCCTGGCGCGGCGCTTCGGCGAAGGCCTGCTCGCCGAGATCGACGCCGCCCTCGGCCGCCGCCCCGACCCGCGCGAGCCCATCGTCCTCGCGCCGATGTTCGAGAGCCGGCTCGAGCTGTTCGCGCGGGCCGACAGCACCGAGCAGGTGCTGTACGGTGCCTCGGTGCTGCTCGAGCGGCTGGTCGCGTGGCTCTCGGCCCAGCATTCGTTCGTGCGGCGCTTCCGGTTGCTCATGCACCACGAGGGCCGCTGGCAGGAGAGCCAGCGCACGCCACAGGCCACCACGCTCGAGATCGCCCTGGCCGACCCTTCCCGAGACAGCGCCCACCTGCTGGTGCTGCTGCGCGAGCGGCTGGCCCAGCTGCAGCTGCCCGCGCCCACGCTCGAGCTCGCGCTGCAGGCCGAAGACATCGTCAAGCGCGCTGCACCGAACCAGGAGCTCTTCCCCACGCCGCAGAACGAGAACGAAGGCCTCACCCGGCTGATCGAGCGGCTGCAGGCGCGGCTCGGTGCGGATCAGGTGCAGCGCCTGACGGCGAACGAAGACCACCGGCCCGAGCGAGCGAGCTTGTTGCGTGCGGCCGATGCGGCATCGCGGCCGGGCAAGGCGGCAAGGGCAAGCCGATCGATCGCGGCGGTTGCGAAGGCACAAGGCCGCGCAGGGGTGGCGAGCGAGACCCGGGCGACTGGCAGCGCGCGCCCCGTCTGGCTGCAGCCGGAGCCCGAGCCGCTCGTCGAACGCAACGCGCGGCCCTGGTACGAAGGCCGCGTGCTGCGGCTGCTTTCAGGCCCCGAGCGCATCGAGGCCGGCTGGTGGGACGACGCACTCGCCGAGCGCGACTACTTCATCGCCGAGGCGAGCGACGGCGCGCTGGTGTGGATCTATCGCGAGCGTTTGCCGCTGTCAGGGCGGGGCGATGGGAACGACGCGGGCTGGTTTCTTCACGGCAGATTTGGTTGAGGGCAGTCCTCCGCGTTTCTCTTCGGCGATCAAGGTGAAGCCCCGGCGGCGCAGCGACTCGCTCAGCCAGCGGTTGCCGTTGATGCCGCAGAACAGCATGTAGACCGCATAGATCGCCATCAGCGCCAGCGCCAGCGCGGCGGTGCGCGAGGTGGGCGTGGGCGCGCCGCTGAAATAGGCCTGGCTCAGGAAGAAGAAGAGGGCGATGCCGGCGAGCAGCCATACCCTGCGCAGCATCACCGTGAGCGAGCCGACGAAGAAGGCGCGCCACGAGAACCCCATCTTGACTTTCACGATTTCGCCGTTGGGCGACTGGTAGACCCGGTACTTGCGCTTGTACATGTCTCGAACGGCTCGAAGGGAAGGCTCGCCGTTTCATTCGGACGATCGCTCACGGGTCTGTAGCGGGCAACCGTGTCTTCGGCGTGACCCCGGTAACCGGGCGTTCGAGAAAAAGTGCGCGAACGGCGCACCCGAGGCGGGGTGCGTCAGGCGACGCGGCCGAACCACCACACCGAGAGCCCGGCCGCGAGCACCACCATCGCGGCGCCGAAGGCGGCCAGCAGCGCGCTGATCTCGGTTTCCTTTTTCTCGACCACGAGCCGCGTGCTGAGGCTCTGGTAGACCTTCTTCAGGTCGGCCGCCGTGCCGGCGTAGAAATAGTCGGCGCTGGTGAGCTTGGCCACGGCCTTGAGCGTTTCTTCGTCGAGGCGCACGCGCATCGACCAGCCCTCGAAACCGATGGTCTCGCCTTCCTTGGTGCCGATGCCCACGGTGTAGATGCGCACACCGCGGTCAGCGGCCATCTTGGCGGCATCGAGTGAATCGGGGCCGGCGGTGCGCTGGCCGTCGGTGAGCAGGACGATGGCGGCCGACGAGTACGAGCCGGGCGCCACCGGCGTGAAGTCGGGCTTGGGCTTGTCGTTCGGGCCCGGCGGCATGGGGCGCGCGCCGGTGATCTGCGAGAGGTCGATGCCGGCCTCGGGAAAGATGGTGGCGAGCGAGAGCACGATGCCGCTGCCGATGGCGGTGCCGCGCTGCAGCTGGAAGCGGTCGATCGCGGCGACCACGTCGTCTCGGCTGAGCGTGGGTGCCTGCACGACCGCCGCGGTGCCGGCGAACGAGACCACGGCAATCTTCACGTTGCGAGGCAGCTCGGCGACGAAGGCCTTGGCCGCTTCCTGCGCCGCGACGATGCGGCTCGGCAGCACGTCGGCCGCGCGCATGCTGCCCGAGACGTCCATCGCCAGCACGATGGTTTCCTGTGCGGAAGGCAGCGTGATCAGCGCGGCCGGCCGCGAGGCGGCGAAAAGCAGGGCGGCCAGGGCGAAGAACATCAGCACCGGCGGCACGTGGCGGCGCCACACGCTGCGCGTGCCGAGCGCCTCCTTCACCAGGTCGAGGTTGGCATAGCGCAGCGTCGATTTCTTGCGACGCGTGATCAGCAGCACGTAGAGCAACACGATCACCGGCAGCGCCAGCATGGCCCACAGCATGTTGGGCCAGAGGAAGGTCATGAACGT
>Ga0209511_1004418_pt1 | contig 10222 bp, 9 predicted proteins | sample SSSSmetaG_FD_184141 | JGI IMG/M metagenome (GOLD analysis project Ga0209511, IMG submission 184141) | Glacier valley bacterial and archeal communities from Borup Fiord, Nunavut, Canada, to study Microbial Dark Matter (Phase II) - ​SSSS... | ecosystem: Environmental > Aquatic > Freshwater > Ice >... | reverse complement strand
ACTTTTTCACTAGCACTGATGGTAAACAAATTCATCAGCAAAATCATGATAACTGGCAAACTATTTGGCTAGCGGTGTGGCAAACAAATTCGTCAGCGAGTGGTAAAGAAATTCGTTGACATTCACAAAAAGTAAGAGCATTGCTTAATTGAATCAATATCAAAGTTATTTCTTCCAATGAAAAATACACTACTATTTAAGGGAAGAGTATCTAACTTTTGCAGCATGAAGTCAACTGCATTTCTAAGTGTGTATCCCTCAATATATCCTAAAGCAAATTGATTGTCGTTATTTTTTGATACTAAATTCTTTCGTATTTGCTTTGGATTTTGCATGACAAAAGCACCTGAAATTTCAATTAGGCTTTTAGAAAACCGATAAGTCGTTTCAATCCTACTTTGCTCAGTGGGTCCCCAATAATCAATAAAATTTAATAGGAAGCCTATATTGCTACCGGTAAAACGGTAGATACTTTGCCAGTCATCGCCTACACAGAACAATCGAAAGAAACTTTGGTCGCGCATACTTTTAAGTAGACGATAACGCGACATAGCCATATCCTGATATTCATCTACAATGACGTATTTATAGGGATGCTTGTACTTACTACATTGAATATATTGCGTAGCTTGATTAATCATATCATTAAAATCAATTTCGTGGTTATCGATTAACACCTTACAATATGCCGAATAGATAGGATGAATGATTTCAAGTAAAAGCAAATTTTTATATTTTGCATAGGATACTATTTCATGACTTTTTCTTACTACATATTCCCATTCATATGCATTAGATTTAATCAAGTTAATAATCGTGCCAATCAGTTGTGAAAGACCATCTAAGATAGATTTATTATCCCTAGTGATAACTTCCCATAATGTCTCGTTATTAACTGGATGTAATATAACACCTTCCGCTAAAAGCTTACTTTTTAATAAAATTAAAAAATTCCCCTCGGTTTTTTCGTAATAGAAGGATTCAATTAATTTTGTACCATGTTTTTCATGTGTTTCCAGTTTCCATTTAATTGATTCGTTATAACATTCAGACGCACTCTTACCATTCTTACCTTTGAAATACGGGGCAACATTTCCATTCCTGTCAATCCCATAATGCTCTATGTAAATACCATAATCCGGTAGGTAAAAATCGGGAAAATATCTACCAAATTCCAAAGTTGCAGTATCATGTTCATATGGTTTTTCATATTCGTAGGATATATCATTTTTGAACAGAAAGTTTGCAATATCTAATTCGGCGTAGCTCTTTACATTTTCATGTTTCAGCGTAATTGGCGGATTCGTTTCGAGAAACTCTTTATATTCTATTTCTGATGCAAAGTCGAAATCGGACTTTTCTCTATCGTGGCTATATACAAAAAAATTAATAATTCTGGAAAAATAGGCAACATCTTTGGTTAATTTGTTTAGTTGCTCCTTTATGAAATCACCCATATTAATATTGGTGATATTTGGAGTAACATGATCAACTTTTGTAATAATGTTTTTACCTAGCTTATGGAAGGTCATTGCTTGGATGGTAGCTCCTGTTTCGGCTAGGATACGCTCCGCCATTTCACTTGCCGATGAGTTTGTAAACGAGAGAACCAATATCTTGTGGATTACAGGTATTAGTTTTTAAAAGATATTTAATCTTACCAATGATAGTGGTTGTCTTCCCGGTTCCGGCACCTGCAACAACTAAACAGTTCGCAGCATCTTTTACAATGCAGGAAAGCTGTTGGTAGTCTAAATTGCGTCCTTCAGTCGGACAAATCAATGAATGTGCAACGGGAATCTTTGCATTTACATAAGCTAAGTTCCATGAATCACAAGCTGATTGTTTGTTATGATCTATAATGGAAAGTGTTCTCAAATTGTTGCTTAGAGCATCATAAAATCTTGTCTTTTTAAGCTTTTTATTATCATTATTTTGTAATACATAAAACCATTTTTTTTCCCAAACAGAGATATTATTTGGATCTATATATATGTTTTTGTTCTTAAAGAAGGACTCATATTCTTGGATACATTGCTGAGTACTTTCAATAAGGTGCATATATTCATCGTTTTGATGGAGTTTATACTGCTTTTTGGCTTCGAGATAATTCTTTAAAAATCCCATGATGAGTGTACCTACTTTCTTTTTCTTGTGTAATGAGTGTCATATTATGGGAAAATAATGGACTTTATGGTTTACATAAATATACTAATGATGTAAGATTATAGTAATGCAATTATTACGCTTTTGCAAGGACTCAGTTTCACATATAAATTTTCAATTCATTTTAATAAATATAAAACAAGTAAAAAAATGCTTCTATATTAACAGAAGAAGTAAAACAATATTGTGGGGTTACTATAAAATAAGCAGTATTGTTTCACCAGACACTATAAATCTTGGCGAGAGGGAGAATAACATGGGGTTATTTGATAAGCTAAAGGAACCAATATTCTATAAGGAAACGAGTGATGCAAAAGCACAATTAGAGCAATTAAAAGAATTTCATAAGAATGCACCGGAGGACGTAAAAGAGCGGGTGGAACAAGATATTAAGATGTTATCTTATGGAATTAGTGGAGAAGATAATGTTGCATTTGAATTAAAGAATAGCTTCATGCCCATGATAATACTTCATGATTTGCATTTCGAATGCGAAGGCATAACAGCACAAATTGATTACCTGGTTATTACAAAAAAAATGAACATTGTTATTGAATGTAAAAATATGATTGGGAATATTGAAGTTAATAATAACGGAGATTTTATACGTACTTTTGATTTTGGCAGAAAGAAAAAGAAAGAGGGCATTTATAGCCCGATTACTCAAAATCAGAGACATCTAGATGTATTAAAGAAGATAAGGCGTAGTGATAGAAGCAATTTCATTACAAAAGCAATTTCTGATAAATATTTTGAGGATAGCTACAAATCGGTGGTCGTATTAGCAAACCCCAAAACAGTTATTAATATGAAATTTGCTAAAAAGGAAGTTAAAGAACATATCATTAGATGCGATCAATTAATTGATTATATTAAGAAAATTAATAAGGATAGCACAAATGATTCTTGTTCTGAAAAGCAAATGTGTGAGTTGGCGGGAGCAATTTTGAGTCACCATACACAAAACACTACAGATTATACTAAAAAGTACGGTGTAAAAGAGGAAGAGGGAACTATTACAGTTCAAAATAATACTTTAGAGAACAATACATTAGAAGGCAACACAACAGAAGACATAAAAAAAGCGGATACAGTTCAAAGTATTACATTAGAAATTAAAGAAGAAGTTAAAAAAGAAATGACTCCAGTTCAAAGCATCAAAGAAAACATGAAAGATAATATAACTTCATTTCAAAGTACCACCACAAATAGGAAAGAAGAAATATCTCCTATAAAAGACAACACCACTGAAAAGCTAGAAGACACTCAAATCTACCGAGAATTGAAACAATTCAGGTATGATAAAAGTAAGGCTGAGAATGTAAAAGCTTATATAGTTTATAATAATGCACAGATGGAAGATATCATTAAGCTTATGCCTAAGTCATTGAATGATATTAAATCTATCTCTGGTTTTGGTGATGTGAAGTGCAATAAATATGGAACGGAACTTTTAATAATTGTAAATAGAAACAGATAATGTACGGTCATTTTACATAAGTCTTAAAATAAATTTTACTGCATAATTTCTGTGTCATAGTTTTTTGATCCAATCACTGCACGTGCATATGATTATAATCTATCAAAGATGGAAAGCCCAAGGAGGAAGTAACATGGGACAAGCTATAAAACTTAGTGAATATACTGTTGTCGATGTTGAAACGCCCAACAGAAGAAACAATTCTATTTGTTCCATTGCAATTCTCCATGTGGAAGATAATGAAGTTACCTATAGTAAAGAGTTCTTAGTGAATCCAGAAGCGTCTTTTGATGATTTTAATATAGGCATTCATCATATTACTTCGCGAATGGTTATAAATGCTCCTGTGTTTTCATGTATTTGGGAAGAAATAAAGCAGTTCTTTAGCAACGGGCTTGTCATTGCTCATAATGCTACCTTTGATTTGAATGTCATAGGTAAGACTTTAACAACGTATGATATTCCAGTTCCAGATTTCCATTACATATGCACTCTCGCCAAGGCGCGAAGGCATTTTTCAAAAGAGAGATATGGAAGCCATAAATTAGATGTGTTATGTAACGCGTTTCAAATTGAATTAGATCATCATCATAATGCTATGTGCGATACAAATGCATGTAGACAGATTTTTGAAGTGCTTTCGAAGGAATATGGAACCACGGATATTGATATTGAAACATATATATTTAGTACTAGTGTGGGCTCTAGTTCAAAGAAATCCGTTCTCCAGAAATCTATGAATACCCTATATGGAATTATCTTTGGAATTGGTTGTGATAGAATTTTTAATGAGAAAGAATATAGTGCTATTTTTGACTGGATGGAAGAGTATAGAGAGTTTAAAACAGAGGACGAATTCTGTGAATGTTATAAATTACTAAAGGAAGTATTAAGTGATGGCGTTATTTCAATAGAAGAATATGAGTTATTAATGAATTGTTTCAACATACATATATCTTCAAATTTATATAGTGATAGTACGCTTGCTATGCAGGTACTTATGGGAATTGTTGAAGGAATAGCCATTGATAAAAAAGTAAACGCAGTGGAAGCCAAAGAATTATATCGATGGATGGAGACACATGTAGGTTTAAAAGGTAATTACCCATTTGATAAAATATTTAATACATTAGAGGAAGTTTTAGAAAATGGAATTGTTGATGAAGCCGAAGAAAAAAGTCTTCTCTCTATTTTTGAACAATTCATAAATCCAGAACAATCTCTCAGTAATGACATTGACTTAAATGGTAAAGTATGTTGTTTAACGGGAACATTTATGAATGGAACAAAATCAGATATTGAAAAATATATTATTACAAAAGGTGGCTCATGTATCTCTGGACTGAACAGGAGCGTGAATTATCTAGTAGTTGGTGGCCAAGGAAGTCCTGATTGGAAGTATGGTAATTATGGAGGTAAGATTAATAAAGCGGTTCAGATGCAGGAGAATGGAGTAGCGATTCAAATCACAAGTGAGGAAACTATATATCATACTTTAGTTACATAAGTAGTATGTCAGGCTGTTAAGTTCGCTTACCAATGGACTGACTTTTACTTAATACGAAAAAGCATTGTAAAATAACCTATTATGCAATATAGTAACCAATTGTGCCAGAGCAATTGTATTAATCACAATATACTATTACAATGTAATTAATAATTAATCTAGACGACCTCACGAAGGAAAGAGGAGACAGACGAGATTTTCTAATGTAACAGGAGGGCATTAAGCTTCATAGATCAAGCTAGGTAGTTCATGGATTACATTGGGAAGAATATCGGTTTTGAATTTCTGGTACTTAGGAGAATGACTATCATCAAAGCCCACTGCTTAAGAAGAATGTATTTAGCGATAAAAGTAATAACCAGCAGATTTGTTTGTACTGGTATTGAATAACTGCAATTAAATAGAGAATAATTGATACCATAGACAATGACATCCTTTCGTTAAAATTTATTTTTGGTGATTCAATTATTAACGAAAAAAAGGGGGGTCATTGTTTTTTTTATAAAAAAGATGGTGTAACCCTTGAAAATAAAGGTTTTGAAATAAAAAAAGGGGTGTCAGACTTGACACTACCTGAAAAATAGAGGAGGCAAAAAGATGGAACAGGAAAATCATATTTATATCGCGATTGATCTCAAATCTTTCTATGCCTCTGTTGAATGTGTGGAACGTGGGCTTGACCCTTATCCACAAATCTTGTAGTGGCAGATGCAAGTCGAACGGAAAAAACTATTTGTCTTGCAGTATCACCGTCATTAAAAGCGATTGGAATTTCTGGAAGAGCAAGGCTATTCGAGGTTGTGCAGAAAGTGAAAGAAGAAAATGCAACTAGGAGGAGCAAAGCACCTAATCATTCCTTTACTGGTTCCTCTTATATTGATACTGAATTAAAAGAATCACCTGAATTGTCACTGGATTATATTACCGCACCGCCAAGAATGGCAGCGTACATGGAATATAGTACACGAATTTACAATATATATTTGAAGTATGTTGCACCAGAGGATATCCATGTCTATTCTATCGATGAGGTATTTATCGATGTGACTCAATATCTGCAGACAGCGCATCTTTCAGCTAGAGAATTTGCCATGACGATGATACAAGAGGTTTTGCAAACGATTGGAATCACTGCGACTGCCGGAATAGGTACAAACCTTTATCTATGTAAAATAGCAATGGATATAGTAGCAAAACACATACCGGCAGACAAGGATGGAGTGCGAATTGCGGAACTAGACGAAATGACATATAGACAAACTCTTTGGACTCATAAACCATTGACAGATTTCTGGCGTGTTGGCAGAGGGTATGCCAAGAAACTAGAAGAGAACGGAATGTTTACAATGGGCGATGTGGCAAGGAGTTCTATTGGAAAGAAGAATGAGTATTACAATGAAGATTTGCTTTACAAGTTATTTGGAATAAATGCAGAGCTTTTAATCGACCATGCGTGGGGCTGGGAACCATGTACCATTTCAGATGTAAAGTCATATAAACCAACGGCAAACAGTATTGGCTCGGGACAGGTTCTGCAGTGTCCATATAATTATGATAAAGCAAGACTTATTGTACGTGAAATGACAGATATTCTGGTGCTTGATCTGGTTGATAAAGGTCTTGTGACAGATCAAATGGTTCTGACAGTAGGCTATGATATTGAAAATCTAAGTAATTCTGAGATAAGAAAGAAATACCACGGACCAATAACGACAGATTACTATGGACGTCAGGTTCCAAAACATGCACATGGAACAGGAAATCTTAATCGACAGACATCTTCTACAAAGCTGATTATTGATGCCGTTATGGATTTATATACCAGGATTGTGGATGAGAACTTATTGGTTAGAAGAATTAACATTACAGCAAATCATGTTGTGGGTGAAAACATTGTAGTGAAAGAAAAATCTTATGAACAGCTTGATTTGTTTACAGATTATGAAGCCAAGCAAAAGGAAAAAGAAGAAGAGGATGCTATATTACTACGGGAAAAGAAGATGCAACTTGCGATTCTTGATATTAAGAAAAAATATGGAAAAAATGCCATACTAAAAGGCACGAACCTGGAAGAAGGCGCCATGACAAAGGAAAGAAACAAGCAAATCGGAGGTCATAAGGCATAAGCCAGTATTGGAACACTTTTGAATCCGTGAAAGGAGCCGGAAAATGGGAGAAGACAATAAAGACAAGCATCAGTATGATGATATTATCAACTTACAGCATCATGTCTCCAGTAATCGTGTGCATATGCCTATACTTGACCGTGCCGCACAATTTTCTCCATTTGCAGCGGTGACAGGTTTCGATGGAGCAATCAAAGAGACTGCCAGACTGACAGACCATAGGATTGAACTGGATGAGGCTGAAAAAACCATAATAGATGAAAAACTAAGAATTGTACAGGAACAGTTAAGCAGACAGCAGGAGATAGAAGTCGTATTTTTTCGACCGGATGAAATAAAGGCAGGTGGGGCTTATATCTCCATGATGGGTACTGTAAAGAAAATTGAAGGATATGAACGAGTTGTGCTCATGCAGGACGGAGCAAGGATACCGATTGAGGAGATTATTGATATTACGGGTGAAATGTTTCTTTTGGACTGTGAGTTTGGAAATCTACACGATGGATGCTAATTTAATGAATCCAGTTATACATTAGCGCTGATGAAATAGTAAGTGAAATAAAAACTAAGAAATTGAATATTAATCACGAAATAATGATATAATGAAATAAAACAACTTTTTAGGAGATTCTATTTCGCTATATTTGACAAAACGAAATAACGATGCTAATATAAAGCTACAATTTCATTTTAAGAGGTGATTACCATGAAAAATCGTTCTGGTGAATTAAAGATAAATTTAACAGGTGAGCTACAATACAAATCATTCTTGCCAAAGCCGTTACCACCAAACCCCGCAATTGAGCTTGACGACGATGCCATTTTGCTGCTATCAAAGGCGAATCGTAGTATTGGAATTCTCGAGGGTATATCGAGACAGGTTCCCAATATCGATCTATTTGTATCCATGTACGTCCGTAAGGAGGCACTATTGTCGTCGCAAATAGAAGGTACACAGGCGACACTTGATGACATACTTGACCCTAATATCGAAGAAAATACAAATCAAAACGTAGCAGATGTAATTAACTACATCAAGGCTTCAAAATATGCTTCCTTGCGGCTGAGTGAGCTCCCAATCTGTAATCGTCTGCTTCAGGAAACCCATGAGGTCCTTATGGAGGAGGTGCGAGGCGGTGAGAAAAGTCCTGGAGAATTTAGGCGTAGTCAAAATTGGATAGGTCCTGTAGGAAGCACATTGAAGGATGCCAGATATATTCCTCCCAATCTTGAGGATATGCTTGAAGCAATGTCAATGCTTGAGAAATTCATCAACGCAGAAAGCGAGATGGATCCGTTAATAAAAATAGCATTAATACACTATCAGTTTGAAACAATCCACCCATTCTTAGATGGCAATGGAAGAATCGGAAGACTTCTGATTTCACTATTTTTAATCGAGAAAAAGCTTTTAACCTATGAAACTCTGTATATCTCATATTTTCTAAAGAGAAACAGGATAGAGTATTATGACCGTTTGACGGAGGTTAGGACAAAAGGCAATTATGAGCAATGGATAAATTTCTTTCTTTTAGCGACCTATGAATCAGCCCAGGATGCTATAGCTACAATTGATGAGCTAATAAAGCTTCATAATAGTAATTTTGAGGCTGTAAGTCATACAGGGAAAGCTTCAAAGACGATCATTAAGGTATTTAATTACCTCGAAGGAAGCCCAATCGTAGATATAAAAAAGACAAGTGCAGAGTTAAAAATATCCTTCAACGCTGCTTCAAATGCTGTGAATACGCTTGTTGAATTAGGAATACTGAGACAAACACAAAATGTTCGAAGAAGTCGAGTATTTGCTTATGAGGAGTACCTTCGTATTCTGAGAAAAGACACCTAGTGCACTTCGAAAAAAGAGCAAGCTAATGTCAGGCTGTGAATCGCTTGCCAATAGACAGATATTATATCTAATACGAAAAAGCATTGCGGATTTTAAGGAAACGAGGTAAAATTAAATTAGAGCATGAAAGAAATAACCTAGCGGTATATTATACAGACCTTAAAAGCAGAGGTGTTTATGATAAACATATCAAAGAGGGCGCTGAATATTTAGCCTCTCTTTTTCAAAACCAAGTATTTCCATGCACCGTGTCAAGTGAATTGGGGAAATTCAGTGGCAGAGGGCGAAAGGATGAATGTTGTCCTTATGCAACTTTAATGCAGGAAGGGGGAAAACTGTTATGAGTGTTGAAGAAAATTCAAATAGTAATAATGAACATAATAATCCTATAGAAGAGAAACCGGTTAAAAATATAATCTCAGATTCTATGATACTTGATATAATCATGAGCAATTCGCAAGATACTATTTACTTTAAAGACCGAAATACGAAATTTATAGCAAATAGTAAAGCACATGCGAATCAGTTTGGATTTGAGAATCCACGAGATTTAATAGGAAAGAGCGATTTTGATTTTTTCCCTGAGGAATTTGCACGGATTGCTTATTTAGATGAAATGAAAATTATGCAAACTGGTATTCCTATCTTAGGGAAGGAAGAGAAGTTGGTTTCATCAGATGGAAAATGCATATGGTTCTTAGCATCTAAATATCCAATTATTAGTGATAACGGTGAGATCATAGGGACGTGGGGAACATCAAGAGATATTACTTCATTGAAACTTACGCAAGAAAATCTGGCAAAAACAAATGATAAGCTAGAAGAAACTAATTTAGAATTACAAAAACTTTCAGATTTAGATGGATTATCCGAATTATATAACCAGAGAAAATTTCATAAAGTATTAGAGGAAACAATAGAGACCTACCAGAAGAAGAGAAATCTTGGAATAGAATGTACATTTTGTGTAATGCTTTTTGATATTGATGACTTCAAGTTAATTAACGATCAATATGGACATCCAACGGGCGACAAGGCAATTCATTTTTTGGCAGATATCATTCGTAATAACAAGAGAGAAATCGATAATTGTT
>Ga0209511_1004417_pt1 | contig 10224 bp, 3 predicted proteins | sample SSSSmetaG_FD_184141 | JGI IMG/M metagenome (GOLD analysis project Ga0209511, IMG submission 184141) | Glacier valley bacterial and archeal communities from Borup Fiord, Nunavut, Canada, to study Microbial Dark Matter (Phase II) - ​SSSS... | ecosystem: Environmental > Aquatic > Freshwater > Ice >... | reverse complement strand
AAATCACTAAGACAACACCCGGAAAAGGCTGACTATCAGTTGATGTAAGATTATATTTAATAAAGGCTACGCAAATGGTCAGTTTTAAATGTAAAAAGTGGTCAATTTTACTTGACAATCTACAATAACTTCAAACAAATCATTTATAGTGTTATATTCCATTACAGCCCTCGCCCTCATGGTTGCTCTGTTAACTACAATCAAAGTAAAACCCCGTAATAGGGTCCGAATTCATATGTTACTCCTTGCAGTCAACAGTTTTAATATTTAAAACCGTTAACCACAAAGTGGGCATATCAAGTCGACTCTTACTACGGGGTTTTGTGTCTTTTCCTATTTCAGTGCTAAAATTATGCTGATCAACCTACAGATAGATCTATAAGATACCATCTGGTTGTTCCATCTTCAGCTACTACTTTTATAATGAAGTAGTCTCCATTTGCTAATGGTTCATTTTCATAAGCATTTAAAGTATCAAATTCAGATTCCATCCATGTATATGATCCGGCAGCTAAATACCTGACAGCTTTAACACTTGCTGCTGTTGATGTCGGGTCAAACAAGGTGATATAACCTCCAGAATTTGTTGTGTCATTTGCATTCACTGATGGAATATTTGTGATAACGTCAAAACTTACATCATTAAATGTATTAAATGACGCTCCTATACTAACTACTATTCCTTTAATCGTTGATGAAGCTTTTAGTGTTGCATCGCTGCTTACAAACCTTGTCCAAACAGTTCCGACTAAATTATAGGTTCCTGGTTGTACAAATCCCATTACATCACCATAAGCGCTAGCTGCGGTTTTCAATGTTGTGGAAGGACCAACGGAAGAAGGACGAGCTTGCACATTCATTCCCAAGCATATAGTATTCAAATTTCCACATCCATAGATTGCGTATTGCTTAATTACTACAACATTACTGTCATTAACAGTGTCTGTACCTATGGTAATCTTCCTCAGATAACTATTATTCTTAATTGCATTCGTTGCAATCTCAGTCACTTTATATTCATCCAGATAGCCTATGATAATTTCCATATTAGTTCCGGTATAGTTAATGAGTGTTATGCCAGTTGCATTAAATATGTAGGTGAATTGGGCTCCCCCTACTGTTGTAGTTTTGGTCTTCACATTCACAGGAACATTATTCGATGCCGGTGTAATCGCATATCCTGTCGGACTAGTAATTTCTACCGTAATATTCTCACCATTTGCTACTATTATATTAGAAATTGTAAGTGTACGGGTTGTTCCATTACCTGTTAGAGTTCCCTTTGTTGCTCCTGTAACAGTGATATCGTTAACAGATAAGGCAGTTGGAACAGAAGCAAAGTATAAGTTTAGTTCTGTTGTTGTTTCTGATCCTAAGGTACCATTCGCTGTTATGCTTGTGAGTTCCACTTGTGCAGTAGTGATACTACCTATAAATACTAAGTTGTTTATCGGAGCATAATAATTAGCTGCATCTGTTCCGCTTATCTCATAATAGACAAAAATTTGTTTGTTATTCCCTACGTTTGATGTCCCATAATATGCTGTAGCACTTACTATTACATTCTCTGTCCCAAGAACCCCCTGTAAGGTGCCAGGCTCCACAGCTGCTGATGAGCTTCCATTATAAACTTTACTTGTTGTCACGCTAGGTTCGGTAATTGTTAACTGAACACGTGTTATCACTCCGTTTGCAACTGCATCATTTACAGGTTGCACATAATTCGCTGCATCTGTTCCGCTTAGAGCGTAAACAACTGTAATTGCTTTGTATGTTCCAGCAGCTACTGTATTATAAGTTGCTACTGCATTTACCGTTACATCCTCAGAGCCAACTACGCCTTGTAATGTACCAGGGGTTACTGTTGCCGTTGTAGTTCCATCATATGCTTTTGATGCGGTGATCGTAGGCGTAGTAATTGTTAACCGAACTGCTGTGATTGCTCCTGTTACCGTGTAGTCTGCCGGCTTTACATAATTCGCTGCATTTGCTCCGATTAGTGAGTAAACTACAGTGATGGTTTTGCCTGTTCCAACGGTTGCTGAAGCGTAAGTTGCTACTGCATTTACCGTCACAGTATCAGTGTTAACAACTCCGCTTAAGGTTCCTGGGGTTACTGTTGCTGTTACATTTCCATCATATGCTTTTGATGCGATCAACGATGTTGTTACAATTGTTAACTGTGCGGCCGTGATTGCACCGGTTGCTACCGCGAAGTTTGCCGGTGTCGCATAATTTCCTGCGCTTGCACCTGTCAAAGAATAAACGACCGTAATTGTTTTACCTGTGCCAGCTGCTGCAGTATCATAGGTTGCTATTGCACTTAATAGAACCTGATCTGTGCCAATCACTCCGCTTAAGCTTCCGGGGGTTACTGAGGCAGAAGTGATGTTACCATCGTATACTTTGGTTAAGCTCACTGTTGGTGCTGCAGCTGTTAAAGGTGCTGCATTGATAATTCCCATTGACATTGTGTAGTTTGCAGGCTTCACATACTTACCTGCATCTGTTCCACTTAGCGTGTAACTGATGGTAATTGTTTTTCCTGATCCTACTGTTGCTGAATTATAAGTCGCTACTGCACTTACCAATACATTATCAGCACCAATAACTCCATGTAATGTTCCGCTTGTTGTTGTTACCGTCGCATTTACATTACCGTCATATATTTTTGACATTGCTAAGTTAAACCCTGAAAATGTTAACTGTTTCGCTGTTATTTCACCTGTTGCTATCGTGTAATTTGCCGGCTTCACATAATTTGCTGCATTTGCTCCGACTAGTGTATAAGTAACAGTGATCGTCTTGCCTGTTCCAACGGTTGCCGAATTATAGGTTGCTACTGCACTTACCGTTACAGTCTCAGACCCAACCACTCCTTGTAATGAAGCAGGGATTACTGCTGCTGTCGTACTGCCATCATAGGCTTTCGAGGTCGTAAGTGAAGGTGCTATAATGGTTAACTGCGCTGCTGTGATTGTTCCGGTTGCTACTGTTAAATTAGCCGGTTTCACATAATTCGCTGCATCTGCTCCGCTTAATGAATACACTACCGTAATAGTTTTACCTGATCCGATTGTTGCAGAATTGTAAGTTGCTATTGCACTTACTGATACATCCTCCGATGTAATAACTCCGCTTAAGGTTCCTGCGGTTACTGTTGCTGTTGTATTATTATCATATGCTTTTGATGTAGTCAGCACAGGTGTAGCTATTGTTAACTGCGCTGCTGTGATTGCTCCGGTTGCTACTGTGTAGTTAACAGGTTTTACATAATTCCCAGTAGCTGCTCCACTTAGTGTATAAACCACCGTGATGGTTTTGCCCGTTCCTACTGCTGCTGTACCGTAAGTTGCTACTGCATTTAAGGTAACCTGATCCGCGCCAATCAATCCACTTAAGGTTCCGTGTGTTACTGTGGTGATTGTATTACCATCATATGCTTTGGTTAAGCCCACCGTTGGAGCTGAAGCTGTTAATGTAATTGCGGTAATCGCCCCGGTTGCAACAGTGTAGTTTACTGGTTTCACGTACTTCGCTGCATCTGCTCCGCTTAGTGTATAAACAACGGTGATGATTTTTCCGGTTCCGACTGCTGCTGTATTATAAGTAGCTACTGCAGTTACGGTTACATCATCCGTACCATTTACTCCGTTGAGCGTACCGACTGTTACCGTTGCGGTTGTGTTACCATTATATGCTTTAGTCAGTCCCAAAAACGGATCTGTAATGGTTAACGGTTCTGCTGTAATCTCACCGGTTGACACTGTTTCATTGATTGGCTTCACATAATTCGCTGCATCTGCTCCGCCTAGTGTATAAACAACGGTAATGGTTTTTCCTGTTCCAAGTATCGCTGTATTGTAAGTTGCTACTGCGCTTACTATTACATCCTCAGATCCAATAATTCCATGTAAGGTTCCGGATATTACTTGTGTGGTTGTATTGCCATCGTATACTTTTGATGTTGTCACCGTAGGTGCCGTAATTGTTAACACTGTAGCTGTGATTGTTCCGGTTGCTACTGTGTAGTTTGCCGGTTTCACATAATTCACTGCATCTGCTCCACTTAAGGTGTAAACAACCGTGATGGTTTTGCCTGATCCAACTGTTGGTGAATTGTAAGTTGCTTCTGCACTTACTGTTACCACCTCATCGCCTATAACTCCGGTTAAGGTTCCAGCTGTTACTGCTGCTGTTGTTTTGCCGTCATATGTTTTTGATGCTGTCAGCCCAGATGTTGTTATTGTTAATTGTTTGGTTGTTATTGTTCCGGTTGTAACTGTGTAGTTAGCCGGTTTCACATAATTTCCTGCATCTGCTCCACTTAAGGTATAAACGACAGTGATGGTTTTACTTGTTCCTACTGCTGCCAAATTGTAAGTTGCTACTGCATTAACAGTTACAACATCATTACCAACAACTCCGGTTAAGGTTCCGGCTGTTACTTCTGCAGTTGTGTTACCGTCATATGCTTTTGTTTGGATTAGTGTTGGAGTTGAAACTGTTAATGGTGCTGCAGTTATTTCTCCGGTTGACACTGTGTAATTTGCTGGTTTCACATACTTAGTTGCATCAGCTCCACTTAGTGTGTAAACAACAGTGATGGTTTTGTCTGTTCCGACTTCTGCTGTATTGTAAGTTGCTACTGCGCTTACTGTTACCTCATCCGTACCATTAACTCCACTTAGTGTTCCGGCTGTTACTGTTGAGGTTAAAGTTCCATCATATTCTTTTGTTAAGGTGAGGGTTGGAGTTGTGATTGTTAATGGTTCTGCTGTTATCTCTCCCGTTGTCACTGTGTAGTTAATCGGTTTTGTATACTTCGATGCATCTACTCCACTCAGTGCGTAAACAACTGTGATGGTTTTTCCTGTTCCAACTACTGCTGTATTGTAAGATGCTACTGCACTTACTGTTACATCCTCCGCTCCTATTACGCCATTAAGTGTTCCGGCTGTTACAGTGGCGGTTATGCTGCCATCATATGACTTTGATGTAGTTAGTGCAGGTGTTGTAATTGTTATTTGGGCGGTTGTTATCTCTCCAGTTGCTACTGTGTAGTTGACTGGTTTTACATACTTCGCTGCATCTGCTCCACTGAGTGTGTAAACAACAGTGATAGTTTTGCCAGTCCCAACTGCTTCTGAATTATAATTTGCCACTGCACCTACTGTTACATTATCATTACCAATAACTCCTAGTAATGCTCCAACCGTAACCGCTGCTGAGGTGTTACCATCATATGCTTTTGATATTGTCAGGGTAGGTGCTGAAATTGTTAACTGTGTGCTTTTTATCTCTCCCGTTGCTACTGTGTAGTTTACAGGTTTCAAATACTTTGCTGCATCAGCTCCGCTTAGTGTGTAAACAACAGTGATGGTCTTGCCTGCACCAACTGCTGCAGAGTTGTATACGGCTGTTGCACTTACTGTAACATCATCCGTGCCAATCACTCCGTTAATTGTTCCCTGTGTTACTGCAACGGTGGTGTTGCCATCGTATGCTTTTTGCAGGGTGAGTGTTGGAACTGTAACTGTTAACGGTGCTACAGTTATCACTCCATTTGTAACTGTAGCGTTAACTGGTTTTACATACTTCGCTGCATCTGCTCCACTTAGAGTGTAAACGATGGTGATTGTTTTTCCAGTTCCGACTGTTGCTGTATTGTAAGTTGCTACTGCACTTACTTTTACATCATCCGTACCAATCACTCCGTTAAGCGTCCCTGTTGTTACTGCAGCGGTTGTGTTTCCGTCGTAGGTTTTTGTTAGGGTCAATGTCGGTTCTGTAATTGTTAATGGCTTAACTATTGTTCCTGTAGCCGCACTGGTCTGTGTCCCTTTATAGCTTCCGGTTCCGGTTATCGTTGCTTTTATAAATTTACCTGCATATGCTACTTCTATTATAAATGTGCTTGTGGTCGCACCCAAAATAGCTGTGTATGTACCGTCTACTGTATCGGAACTGGTCCACTGATAACTTCCTGTGGCAGCTCCTGGAGTAGCTGTTGCTGTTAATATTGCTCCTACCTCAGCATTGCCTGATACAGTAATTCCGCTGATATCAATAGTTGTTGGACCCGTAGTCGTTGCCGGATTTGATGTAGAATCATTCCCATCACTTATCACTGTCTTTCCAACACCAATCGCTTCACCACCACTATTATTCGTTGTGATTACATTACTTTTATTTGTATTATTCTCAATCTTTATTACAACTTTACTATCACTTTTATCAATAATAGTTTCTTCTGCTCCTTGGTTAAGGGTAATATTTGTTTTTGCTTTCAGATCGAGATTCAATGGCCTTGAGGTTGTGATTGTACTCCCAGCTGCTGTTTCTTCGACTGACACAGGAACCTGTGCTCCGCCACCTGTGATATTAACCTCAGAAGGCTGCCTTACAATAATTTCACCGACGGTTCCAAGTATCTCAAAATTAACCGTACATCTCGGTGTATCTATTACAATTCGCTTTACATTTACCTCTTTACCAATGATTAGGCTTACTACCTTATCATTGAGATAAAAAATATTTCCATCTGCAAATTCTATCCAGGTATTGTCCTTGATTGCATTAATCGTAACTTCCTTAAAAATACCATGATTTTGTACATCCGCATTTGCTGCATTTACAATTAGGGTTTTCTTAGAATAATTACCCTCAGGTATCATAAATGTCAATGCTTTCTCTGTCAATAACGTAATCTTGGTAATACTATCTTCCTTTAGCAACTTATTTAATTGTTCCTGCGTAGCTGCAATTGCTGTTTCATTCGATGAAGCTACTTTAATCGTAACCCATTCACTTGCTGCTGTAATACAGATTCCATTTGCTTCTTTATTCGCTAACCATAAATTGTACTTTGCAGTACTCTGGAAGCAAACAGCTCGAATCTTGAATTCGCCTTCCTTGGTTGGGTATACAATACCTTGGGTTGTTGCAGCATCAACTCCTGCGGTGTCATCCACTATTTCCCAGCCTGTGATTCCCTCTGTTTTTACTTCTTTACCTGCATCCGTATCTAACACAGTTCGGTTAAAATCGTAAGCTCTCCCAGCTGGAAGGGATAAATTCGACGGAAGATTCTTAATCTTAACATTTGTGATATTATTTCGTACTGTAACCATGGCTTCAGGTCTGAGAATCGTCCCATCTGCAAGGGTTATCTTACACCTAATGTACCCTGTACCCGCTTCTTTTGCGGTTACAATACCTGTTTTTTTATTAATCGTTACTGAATTTGGATTACCTTTATCGGTCTTTACATACCAACTGTAGGTAGATCCCTCTTCCCTAACTTCCTTTCTAATGTTAAAATCATAAGTTTTAACGCCTTGCCCTCCAAGATACAAATACTTTACTGAAGAACTCAGATAATTAGATATTAATTCCTTTTGGTTGACCGCGGCCTGTACCGGTTCCGTCGTACCATTCACCATTCCAACAACTACCATTGACAATATTAGCATTGTTGCTAATATTTTTTTTACCGTTTTATCGATTCTCATTGGTTGTTACTCCTTCTCTTGTTAATCTTGAATCCTACTGTTAATTAATTTATCCAACTAAATTTCTAAATCAATAGTTCTAATTACAATAATAGCGCATTTAATTCATAAAAACTGCCGATTGCATGAAACGACAGTTTTATGCCATGAAACGACCTTATCAAATTATTTATTAGATGATAAAACTATATCTACTTCGCAAGCTATCTTCCTGTCTTATGATGGGCCCGTAAAAAAGCGAGACGACATCGGATAGGTTAACTTCCGATGTCGTCTCGCTTTCTTTAATTATGAATACTCAGATGAATGTGTTTGTCCTAGATCGTCCATGCTGCGGACGTTTACCACATTCAAAAGCAGTTAGTTGATAGCTAGCACATACTTATAGTTGATCAAAAGGAGATTTGAAATATCAATCGTGGTTGCATCACTGCCATCCACCATTTGACCTGTCGATGCTTGCGATGCACCATGAATTTTTCCATACACCGCACTTGTATTTCCAACTGCAAGAATTTGACCGCCATTACTGATATTTAAATTTCCATAGCTTTGATTAATCGAATAACCCCTACTTTTGTTTGCGTTACCGCCATACAGTTTTATCAAAGAATGATTCGTTACACTTATTGTTGAAGCACCCCAATCATAGAGGCCTGCACTTATTCCTTCTGTTCCAGCAACATCTCCACCAGTCGCAGTAAGTTTCACGCCTCCTGTAACCAAGAATGCCCCCTTGATTGAGATTCCTGAAGATATATTTGCAGCCGCGCCTGCTATAACACTAAGGCTAGCCGTACTATTGTCTGCTTTCCACTTGGCGTAGAGGGTAATGCCCCCAACTTGCTGTCTCCACTTTTAAAGTACACAATAATCTCAAAAGCATTGTTTATAAAAACATCTAACATTCAGATTTCTCATAATTACTCTTTTATTTTTTGATAACTCTGAACACTTAACGATTTATCTACTTCATTGTACGGAATGTATTGAGCTTAATCAGGTTCTTATTATGCAATGATAGTAATTTCTTATATACATCAACCTTAGTCTTTGGCATATAAAAAGTAGCACCTTTTACATTATAAAAGAAGTGATCTCCATTTGCCTTCGTAAGTTGCGTTGACTTTATCGTAACAGACTTTAGTGCGCTACACTGGCAGAAGCAATGCTCTTCTAGCGTTTTCAATCCTGTTCCAATGGTAACTGTCTTAAGCACCGAACAGCCGTAAAATGCTGATCTGCCAATTGTAGTAACACTATCGCCAATCACTAATTTCGTAATACCTTTACAATACTTAAATGCATAGGTACCTATCTTCGTTACGTTCTTGCCGATACTCACAGATGTAATCCTACTATCCTTATAAAATGCCTTCTTTTGGATAGCGGTAACTGTATACGTAATTCCATTGAAATCTACGGTTGCAGCAATTACTACCTTTTTAGCATATTCACCTTTCACAAATCCTACAACTGTTACCTGTGGTTCTTCACCTGTTTTGGTAACCTCATAGGTGTACAAACCGTTTGTAAAGGTCTTTCCCTTTTCCAGAACAGTTTCTGTCACAAGTCCATTGGATACGATTTCTTCTGCACTCAATGCCTCTGTATATGCTATTGCATAGGTGGAGAACAGATTGGTAGGTACTGTTATAGTATTCGGATCATTATCTGTATCATAAAGCAGCTTTATCTCATTATTATGCTCTCTGACAATCTGATAATAATTATGTCCACGCTGATCCTCAGGTATTTCTATACATACATAAATATCTTCTTTTGTTTCGCTAACAATAACTGGTTCTTGATTTCCAACCTGTTTTGTCAGGGTAATGTCCACATAGCCCCCAACATTTTTATCCAGCCCTGTAACTGTTTTTTCGATATTTGACTGATCAGCAAGTTCTGGTTCAAGATTCTTTATCGTTAGCTTGATGATGATTTCCTCACCGGATTTCAATTCCTCCGAAGTTACGATAAGCGCAAGGCCTTCACTATCCGTAATCTTTATGTCCATATCCCCTACATTGTTATCAATTACTACTGTTACATTCTCCAGCTCTTCGATCTGGTGGTTGAGTTTTAACAGGGAAGTCTTTTCCACTTGGCCTAGCTCATCCTTGTCCAGTACTTCCAATTTTTCCAATGCAGTTATGATGCCTTCCTTATCAGAACTATTAATTTTACCAATTGCATTCTCAGCCTGAGTAATCTTATCTACTTCTTCCGAATTTGGTGTCGGTGTCGGTATTGGTGTTGGTGTCGGTGTCGGTATTGGTGTCGGTATTGGTGGTGATGTTGGAGCTGGTATTGGTGTTACATTCCCACTACCACCTGATATATCGCTTCCATTGACTGTTACGCTTCCACTACCAAGGGTTTCACTATTCTTTGTTACTGTAATGGTATAACTTCCATTTGGTACATTGGTAATGCTATAGTTTCCATTGATATCCGTTGTACCTGTATAGGTTTTTTTAGGATCGACAGCGTTCGTCAATACGACTGTTACTCCAGATACCGGGTTATTATTGGTATCCTTGATCGTTCCGCTTGTTGTAAAGGTTGAAACTGGCTGTGTTTCTGGTGTTACCGTCACATCTCCACTATCTCCTGATACATCGCTTCCGTTGACTGTTACGCTTCCGCTTCCAAGTGTTTCTCCATTCTTGGTTACTGTAATGGTATAACTTCCGTTTGGTAGCTT
>Ga0209511_1004415_pt1 | contig 10230 bp, 8 predicted proteins | sample SSSSmetaG_FD_184141 | JGI IMG/M metagenome (GOLD analysis project Ga0209511, IMG submission 184141) | Glacier valley bacterial and archeal communities from Borup Fiord, Nunavut, Canada, to study Microbial Dark Matter (Phase II) - ​SSSS... | ecosystem: Environmental > Aquatic > Freshwater > Ice >... | reverse complement strand
TGCAGCCCTCGCAAAACATATTTGGTGGAGCGAGAGTGATTATCTTGGACAAACGGAGTGGCTACTCCAGTCTTGTCTTGGAAGGTTTTAGCATTGAAGCTCTCAAAGAAAAAGCCCCGATCGTCACCAAAGACGCGTGGCTCAATCAAAACAACATCAGGAATTTTAGTGGAAGAAACCTTCATACTCAAGCCGTAGGATCTAGTTAGGTATTAGGAGAGCAAAACCAGGTTCTCTAGAACAAGCTCCCTCAAAGGGCGCTAGTTGCTGGAGATTTTTTAGCATCAATGAATGCAACTCGACATCGCTTCAATGTGCGGCTCTAAAATTATACGAGACATGAAAAAATAGTATCAGACCCTTTTATGGTAAAGTTCAGTGGTGCATTATTCGCTCAGGAAAATGCTTCCTAAAATAGTAAGACTACCAGGACAAACAATATTTGTCGGAACCATCACAACCATTCTTCTGATGCGATTCCTCTTTTTTGTCCAACAAAATTCAGTCAACACTTTATTTTGGGATCAGTGGGGTTTTTTAGGTCCTCTGTTTACCTCTAAAAACGACCTTTGGACTATGTTTTCCTTACAGCACGGTCCCCATCGCCAAGGATTAGGAGGAATTATGCTCAAGCTAATTTATCCTTGGTCTGGCTGGAATACAAGTTTAGAGGTGTTTATCTCCGCTCTGATAGTTACCACAGCTTGCTATGTTACATTCTTTACTAAGAAAAAAGCATTTGGTAAGCTTTCTTGGACGGATATTGTAATACCGCTCACATTCTTTACACTGCTTCAATACGAAAACTATGTCGGTACTCCAAATCCTGCCCATGGTCCTATCCCCACTCTGCTAGTTGCAACAATCTCTTACTGCTTGCTAGTTGAGAACACATTTGTTAGAGCGTTGAGTTTGCCGATTTTGACGTTCTTCACAACATACACTGGGTTTGCCATTTTTTCTGGAATACCCATAATATTTTTACTGATTACTCAAATCTGGAAGAGTCAGGCTAAATCTGAGAGATTGATTTACGGTCTGTCAGCCAGCCTATGTGTTCTAAGTTTTGCAGCCTTTTTAGTTGGTTATACGAAGCAGCCAGCCGTTGATTGCTTCAAATTTCCCCATGACCAACCTTTACAATATTTAGAATTCGTCATCCTACTTTTTGGACGAGCAGCAGGGATGTTGCCAAATCCGTCCTCTTCTATCAATCTTCTATCTCCGAGCTTTATACTGGCTGCTATCCTATTTTCTGCATTGACCTTGACAGCCATTTTTTCCTTTGTCAAACTTCTTCGGCTCCAAGATAGACAAACCGAACTAATTTTTTATCTTGCTTCGTTCACGCTAATTTTTGCTGCCTTTACGGCGGTTGGTCGTGTTTGTTTGGGAACGAGCGCATCTCTATCTTCGCGATATGTCCCTTATTCTACACCGGGTATTCTTGCCTTATATTTTAGTTGCATTAAGCTCTTTAGTCTAGAATCCTTTTACAGACGACTGAGCAGTGGATTGTTGATTGCATTAATTCTGCTGTTGTGTGTAAAAGAAGTCGATTTGGCAGATAGTGATCGCGCCTCAGTGAATTGGTATCGAACTGGCAAAATTCGATGGACGGAATGCTACCTCAGAGAGTATGATGCCGCAGCCTGTGACAAGGTTGCTAACTTTCGGGTTTACCCACATTCAAGCCAGATTAAGGAAAAGCTTGAGTATTTGCGTGTAAATAACCTTAACTTCTTCAGGTTTAGAGAGAGGATGTAATTGCATGAAGGTCAGTCTCATTATTCCGGTCTATAACGAAGAAGCGATTCTTCACCAGTTTCTATCGGTTATTGATGCGCTTGAGTTAGCCGTTGAGAAAGAACTAGTCATCGTTAATGATTGTTCTAGAGATTCTTCAGGACAGATTCTAGAAAAGTTTTCTTTCAAGTCTCAGGTTTGTATTCTACAGCAACCCTTCAACCAGGGAAAAGGAGCGGCAATTCGCTTAGGAATTGAGAAAGCAACAGGTGACATAATCGGGGTACAGGATGCAGATTTTGAATATGATTCTTCAGAAATTAATTCTCTCATCATGCCGATCATATTGAACAAAGCAGATATTGTTTATGGCTCACGCTATAAGAAATCTGGGGAGCAGGTTCACCGCACTTATCATTATCTTGTGAATCGATTGCTTACCTCTTTAAGCAATTTGCTCTCAGGGCTGTATCTTACTGATATGGAAACCTGCTACAAATTTTTTAGGAGCGAAATTTTAAAGAATATCCGGCTTTCATCAAACCGTTTTGGATTTGAGCCTGAGATTACGGCAAAAGTTGCTAGACTCAAAGTCCGAATTCATGAACTACCCATTTCCTACTACTCCCGAAATTACGAAGAGGGAAAGAAGATTACCTGGAAAGATGGAGTTGCTGCCCTTTGGCACACTTTTTATTTTAATTTAATTGCCCGTCCATCTAACTACATCAGATCTTCGCTCGATCGCAAATATCTCCCCAAGACTGGTCACTGGTTGTAGGGTTCCTTTCATTGCGTCTCGTAGCCTTGTTTTCAAGCTTATCGCCGCTTCGCAACTAGCGCTAGGGCTGGACCATTCGGGTGATCAGGTTGATCAAAGTTTATTCCTTCGACATCAAAGCCAAAGTGCTGCAAACACCGAGAAATATCGGTTCGGGTCATCCAACAGCTTGTTGAAGCATTACCTCCACAAAACCCTGAAAAACCGAGGGCAGATTGATACTCTTGACGATAAAGCGTATGTTTGAAACTTTCGTACTCGCTTTGAGTAGAGCTTTTGAATTTTGGAGCTAACGCTGGATTAGATGAAATAATTACATCGTCATAGTAGTGTGTCCAAACAAACAAATGTTCTGAACAACAGCGAGTAAGTAACGCAATCAACTCAGCAGGATTTTGCATATGGTAAAGCACACCACTTGCAAAGCAAACTTGAAAATTTAATCCTTCTTGACGCAAAAATTCTATGAAATCACCACACAGGAACTGAGCGCGTTTCAAATCAAGCAAGTTTTTGACGATCAAGCATTTGAGGAAAGACCGCGTGTTCGCCTCGATCGCCACAATTTTGGACGCACCTAATTTTTCAAGCATGTAGGCGTGCCCCCCCTCTAAAGGTCCTAACTCCAATACAGACTTATTCATAACACCGCCGATTTCATCAGTAAACCAACTGACTCGGACATCATCGAATAGTAAATTTGAGCCAGCCTTTAGCTCAGAGTGAGGGCTGGGCAGTATCGATGCCCACTCACCTTGAAAAATATCGAGATCATTCTGTGGGTTTGGGGCTGATTTGATGTAGAGATCAAGAATGGAAGGTTGAGGCATGGTTAAGCTAGCTTACTGAGTGAGGGCAACGATCCACGACTTTTTGAAAAAGTTAGGGAGATGACGACTATATTCTATCTATCCGAAACTGCTGCAAATCTAATCGGACAGAATTCAATATTATAGTATCAGGAAAATGATTAGTATAAATGTAGTTGATGGAACCTTGTTAGCTGTCAAAGGTTAAGGCTATAGTCTTCTCGATCTTTTGTCAGATGTGGACTGTAGCAAGGATCGTTCGCAATGATGTTTCGCCATTTGCCCTGCATATACAGCACTTCTTGTTGAAATCTGGCTTGCTTTTGCGGCGTATCTTCGTAACCTCGGCTTTTAGATTCGTAGTGATAAAGGACTACATGGGGAAGATAAACGTTTCGATATCCTTTCTCCAGAATTTTGAAGCAGAAATCAATATCATTAAACGCGATCGCTAAATCTTCCTCAAATCCACCCACTTGCTCAAATACATCTCGGCGGCACATCAAGCAAGCTGCCGTCACTGCCGCATAATTATTAATCGATTGAACTTGAGAAAAATAGCCGCTGCGATTGCCCGGATAATGCTTGTGGCTATGACCTGCCACGCCGCCGATTCCAGCAACAACCCCCGCGTGTTGCAAGGTTCCATCTGAGTAGAGTAACCGAGCGCCCACAGCACCGACTTGAGTACGTTGCGCCTGCTCAACCATTGCCGTTAACCAATCAGAACTCAGAACTTCTGTATCATTGTTTAAAAATAGTAAATAATCGCTCTGCGATTGTTCAACTCCATAGTTGTTGAGCTTTGAATAGTTGAACGGAATATTGAGCGTTTGGTAGCGGAATCGCTTCGGTTCTTGCGTTTGCCAGTGCTCAAACACTGAGAAGGTGTCGAGTTCAGTGCTGCCATTATCCACGACGAGCACTTCGTAGTTTGCATAAGTCGTTTTGCTGAAAATAGAAGCGAGGCAGCGATCGAGCACTATTCCTAAATCTCTAGTCGGAATAATAATCGTGACTGGTTTCAATTCTCGAATGTCATAGCGAATCAAATAGCAACCTGGATTCGCTTTAATCGCAGTGGCTTTTCCGGGTTCTCCACGCCTCTGCAACGCATCATCTAGCGCTTTTTCAGCGGCTTTTACTGCGTAACTCTTGCTTTTGAGGCTATGTGCGGTTGAACGATCGTGAATTCGCCAGTGATACAGAATTTTAGAAATATGGAAAATTTCACTTGTTTTTTCAGTTAAGCGAAGCACTAAATCATAGTCTTGGCTGCCTTCAAATCCAGGGCGAAAGCGACCAATTTGCTCAACGAGCGATCGACGATACACACCGAAATGACAGGTATACATTCTCGATAAAAACGACTCTGGACACCAATCGGGCTTAAAGAAGGGATCTCTAAGCTGACTTTTTTCATCAACTTTATCCTCGTCGGAGTAAATCATGTCTGCTTCGGGGTGCCGATTGACTAGAAGCGCGATTTCATAAAGCGCATCGGGCGTGAGCAGGTCATCATGATCTAGCAAGGCAACGAAATCGCCAGTCGCTAATTCCAACGCTGAGTTAGAACAATGAGAAATATGACCGTTGGTTTCCCGAAATGTCACTTTGATACGGTCATCTTGGGCTTGATAAGACTTTAACACCTCATGAACATGAGGCTCAGTCGAGGCATCATCAGCAATGCAAAGCTCCCAGTAGGGATAAATCTGGTTGATAACTGATGCGATCGCATCCCGTAAAAACGACCCTGGAGGATTGAACACAGGCATGATCACACTGATCAAGGGTTTATACGGAAATATTTCAACTGTTTCAGCGAGTTTCTGTAGATCAGCAGGTCGAGGGACATTCTTTTCGCGCCACTGAGAGTAACCTCCAGTCGGGGCAGGAACCATAAGTCTGGCGGCAATATGAACAGGTGAAATAGCGGAACGGCGGAACTGGGACGTTAACCTCCGTTGAAGTTTAAGCCAGACGAGGCGAAGCTTCCAAAACTTGCTGGTTTCCATCCACTGAATGGTGGAGTTTGCCTGTTCAAGAGCCTGTCGAGATTGTGCGAGAAGGGCTTTCAATTCTTCATGCGTCATCGGTTTGATTTATGGCAACGACTAAATTGACTAACCCGCCAGCGAGAGATCATATCACTCCTTAGACACAAGCCGCTTGAAACGCATCCAAACTTGGCGCAGTTTCCAAAAATTGCTACTTTCCATCACTTTAATCTGTTGATGGGCATTCTCTAGTTGAATCTTTAGATGATCACAGTTTTCCTGAAAATGAGCTAGCTCTTGCAAGCGATGATGAGCTTCTGCCAATTCTTGTGTCACAGAGTTTAGGTCCGCTTGATACTGTTGAGTAGTCTGTTGCAATTCAGCTTTCTCTAGCTGTATCTGTTGGAGCGCCAATTGATAGCTGTGCCAGTCATTTTGTAAGTGCGTCAACAAGTCATCCGATGCATCAAGATAGATCGATTCTAAAGTTGCTGACACGCTCTCTTTGCGATCGGAGCAAACCGCAACAAAATACATGGGTGATGGAAAGTAGCTAGCCACGTTAGACAAGGAATGTATATCTCCGGAGAATGCTCTGATCTCTTGCCTATCAGAGAATCCTAACGACGTAATACAAGAGCCGACGGCAAGCCTCTGACCATAGATGTGAACCTGCTGAAAATGTCGCTTCAGCAGGTCTAAAAACTCCTCATAATATAGCTCCTTAACGTGAAATGGATTAGTGTAGTTTGGCTCATCAGAGTAAACCAGGCGATTTGGAGAAGAAATAATCAGAAGACCATCTGCCCTTAAAACACGCTTAATCTCGTGCATCATTTCTTCATGCTGGTCGTGGTGCTCGATCGTTTCAAATGAAGTCACAACGTCGATCGAGGCATCTGCCACTGGAATCGCACTACAAGAGCCAGCCAAAAACTTCAGATTAGTAAGATGACCATACTGCGCTTGAGCATGGTTCACAGAGTCTACATCAATGTCAACGCCGATCACATGATCTGCCCGCTTCGCTAAAAGAGCGCTGCCATACCCCTCTCCTGACGCAATGTCTAGCACCGATCGTCCTTCAGCCAAATCAAAGGCTAGGGCATATCGATGGAGATGTTCATACTTAATGTTTCCTGTTATTTGAGGAACAAATCTCTCTCCGGTAAATTCCATCACGCTCTTCATGAATAGGGTAGTTTTTGCATAACGATACTCACTTGGTCGCCACCAAAGCTAGAGCAGCAGGGTATTCTAGCACAATAAATCGACATTCTTGAAATCCGCTCTGAACCACCTGTTTCCAAGCATCGCCGCCGTATTCGGTATGGACTAGAAAGTCTTCTCGCTCCTCTTTAGAATAGCCGTGATAGCTAGCTGGCAACCCCTGCCGGGAGCGCGTAAGCCGCTCAACTACGATCGGGACTGTGAAGGCAAGTACACCACCTGATCTCAGTACACGGTAGCATTCTGACAGACCTGCGATCGGGTCAGGAATGTGTTCTAGCGTGTCTGAGTGACAAACAATATCAAGGCTTGAAGTCTCAAAAGGAAGTGCCATCATATCAATTTCAGGATAAGACCCCAAAGAGTGCCCAGGTAAACGAGACAAAAATTGGGTGAGAGAACCCGCTTCATTAATCTCTAAAAGTTGTAGGCTCTGAAGCTCAGCTTGTTGAACAAACTCGGCGAAGATGCCTGAAAAGCGAAAGCTACGCATTAAAGCTAAAGCCAAAGCCATCGAACGCAAATTGGAGTTGCAAACCTGACAATAAAGCCCTTGCTGACGGTTGATATAATCGGTTTCGTGGGGCTTGAGTTCCCATTCTTGGATCAGGTTATCCCACAGAACAGGTGTGAACCTAAGTTGATTCTCTCCACAACATAAACATCTAGAAACCGAAGATCTTGACAACATGATTCAACGCTAGAAAATACGAAGAGAGAACCTTAGACTACTTAATGCCTACCAAAATGGCACGATCGAGCTTGTCATACTGCGGTTCTTGCACAAATGCGTTTGGGTGAAGCTGAAGAACACTGCGGAATTTTGCAGCTCGTAACATCGAGACAACGGCAGCGATGTTTGGAACAAAGCTAAAGCCACCGAGGGAGGCAAGCGGATTTGCTTCACTATCGGCTTCTTGGTGCAAAACGCAATAATCAGTTCCCTGAAAATAGCGATCGGCTACACCCCAACCGAATGGGATGTCTCCTTGCGTTTTGCACAGTTGCGTCTCAACAAACAAGAATCTTGATGTCAGATTAGACGCTAGCCGCATTAACCCGATCGGGTTCTCAACGTGATAAAGAATTCCTAGAAGAAAGACCATATCAAATTTTTGTTCACCGTAGGGATATTGATAAATATCTCCAACTTTAAACTCGCAATTTGAGCTTTTGCGATTCGATTTTATAAAGTTTGCTTTGTCAATGTTGCTCGATCGAGCGTCGATTCCCAGCCCATATCTGGCTCCCCGCTTCATCGCTTCAAACGTGAAATAACCTTCGTTACAAGCAAGATCTAAAACTGAAGCAGTGGAGTAGTTAAAGTCAATGCCATCTAGGAACGAAAAAATCATCGAGTGCCTGACCGCGTGAATCTGCTTGAGCGATTCCGAATAGGTCGGCGTTTTCACTCCATTTCCAAGGTCGAATTCATACATCCAATGCCCAAATCTTTGAAGTTCTTGCTCTACCTGGCTCACACCTCACCTCACTCGCTTGCAGCATCTTAGGTTGTTCATTATAGATTGGTTATGGCTCATTACTCGGTGACGGAAGCGATTATTGCAGGGTAGAGTATCTGAGTTTCAACAGGCTGATAGACCAGCGAGTGAATGCGCCTACCCGTGGGTGAGGGCAAAACTTGAAAAACGAAGACATTCTCAATCCAGTCTGCCGTAATTCCTAAACTGCTTTCAGCACAGGCAACCGTTAGGCTATAGGAGCCGGGGCGAAGTGGGATGTTTAGGCGGAACTCAATCGTTACTTGCTGACCTGCTGACAGCGAAGAAACCGTCAAGCCTTCTTCTTGCGTGTTGGTTCCGAGGAGTTCTACTCCATTTTTGTCACAGATAAAAAAGCCGACAATCAGTTCTGGTATATCAGTTCGAGCCTGAAGCTCAACGCGAATCGTGGCTAATTCACCAAAGGTGACGGTTGGTAGCCGTTCGGATGATTCTCCTAGCTCATCGAGCAAGCTGACGTGGGTGATCTGCATCGTTTGGCTACCCCGTCGAACGCGGCTAAAGTCTTCAGTTGTTGCAAACTCAGGGTTTGAGACTGTAGAAGGTTTTTCTGGGAGGCGACTCTCCAGTTCTAACTCAAGGTCTGTCATCATCTTGAGATACTGATTTAATAAGTGCTCAGGTCGTCCAAGATTTACCTGTTGACCCTTGTGGAGCAGTACAGCAGTGCTGCATAACGTGCGAATTGCACTGGGATCGTGGGAGACAAACAGTGTTGTAATCCCGGAATCCATGAGTTCTCGCATTCGTCGCATACAACGGTGCTGAAAGACGACATCCCCCACCGCCAGCGCTTCATCAACAATTAAGACTTCAGGATTCACATTCACTGCGACTGCAAATGCTAAGCGGACGAACATACCGCTAGAGTAGGTCTTAACAGACTGATCGATAAAATCACCGATGTCAGCAAACGATGCAATCTCATCAAACTTGGCTTCGATTTCTTCCTGAGCAAGTCCTAAAATCCGTCCATTGAAGAAGACATTTTGCCTCCCTGTAAACTCTGGATTAAACCCACTCCCCAGTTCTAGAAGGGCTGAGACTCGTCCCTTAACCAAGATTTCTCCAGTTGTAGGTTTCAACGTTCCGGCAATTATTTGCAGGATGGTGCTTTTACCGGAGCCGTTCTGCCCAATAATTCCGAGGGTTTCTCCTTTAGCGACCTCGAAATTAATATCCTGCAATGCCCAAAATTCTTCGGCATTGCTTCTACCCGGAAGCAGAAGCTCTTTTAAGCGATCGACCGGATGAGCATAGCGTTTAAAGCTTTTTGAGACATTTTTGATTGAAATGACAATCTCTTCACCCATAACTTGACGGTATCTCCTATTTTCTCCTTAAAGATGGACGATCGGATCAGAATTAAATCGTCTACAAAACATCTGCAAACGCAGGACGCAGCCGACGATAGACCCACAAGCCAGCCAAAAATATCACGAGAGAAACCAGCCAAACAACTCCCCATTGTTGTTCGTGCTGAATCTCTCCGACTAAGATTAAATCTCGATAAACCTCAACAATGCTCGCTACGGGGTTAAGCCAGAAGATCCAGGCACCAAACCCGGCGGGAATTGCAGAAGATGGATACATAATCGGAGTGAAATAGAACCAAAGGTTTAGAATCACCGCTAGAGTTTGAGGAACGTCTCGCAGGAAGACGGTCAACCCAGCTACAAAATAACCTAAACCTGCCGTAAACAGGAGTTGAGGAATCCAAATCAAGGGGAGAAGCAGGAGGGTGCTATGAATCGTCTGAGTCATAAAAGCAATCATTGCAATCAGCACCATTAAGCCAAAGGAACTCTCGACGAAGGCAGAACAGATCGGCACCAGGGGCAAAAGCACTAGCGGAAAAACCACCTTTTTAACGAGATTAGGCTGCCCAATCACAGTATTCGCTGACTGCCCAAACCCGCTGCTAAACGCAATCCAGGGAACTAACCCAGAAAATAACCAAAGCCCGAAGGTAAAATTGTTTGCGGGTAGCCCTTGTAGACTGAGTTTGACCTTAAGCACGATCGAGAAGACATAGGTGTAGACCAAGAGCTGCGTTAGCTGATTGAGAAGAGGCCAAAAGTTGCCCAAAATAGAACCCTTATAGCGAGCTTCTAAGTCGCGCTGGACTAGAATTTTGAGCA
>Ga0209511_1004412_pt1 | contig 10245 bp, 6 predicted proteins | sample SSSSmetaG_FD_184141 | JGI IMG/M metagenome (GOLD analysis project Ga0209511, IMG submission 184141) | Glacier valley bacterial and archeal communities from Borup Fiord, Nunavut, Canada, to study Microbial Dark Matter (Phase II) - ​SSSS... | ecosystem: Environmental > Aquatic > Freshwater > Ice >... | reverse complement strand
GTCTTGCACCTCAAGTAGGGCTTGCGTCCCGCGTTGGCATACCTGTACCGTAACAGGCTTGTCTTCCGCTGAATATTTCAGCGCGTTACTCACCAGGTTGGTGACGACCTGCGTCAAACGGTCATAATCGGCGACAAGTACGACGGTGGGGAACGCGGACTCGAACGTGATGGGACGGCCTGATAGCAGACGCTGATCCTCAATGACGCTGCGACAGAGGGCCACCAGCTCGCACTCACGTTTGTGTAATTCAACCTTGCCAGCGCGAATACTGCTCACATCGAGCAGCTCGTCGATCAGTGCGGTCAGACGCGTGGTCTGATCGTTGATCTTCCCCAGCGTTGTATGCATCCCCTCTATGTCTGGAAAGGCCGCTTTCTGCTTCGCCAACCGCCGCATCGCAAGCTGGGTCTGGCCGCGAATAGTTGTGATTGGCGTCTTGAGTTCGTGCGAGGCAATCGAGAGAAACCTATCCTTGAGCTGATCGGTATCCTGCAACTGATGATTCGCCGCTTTGAGCTTCGCGTTGGACTCCTCCAACTCCTGCGCGTATGCCTGTAGCTCCTGCTCCGCCGCCAACGATTGGAGGCGCGCCCGCTCACGCTGTCCCGTGATAAGCGCGATCACCAGGCCAGCGACCACATAGGGGAAAAGCTGGGTCATGCCGTGCCAATTATAGATATCGAACTGACCAATAGGCTCAACGAAAAAATAGTCAAGGACAAACGTACTTACCACAAGCGAAAAAATAGCAGGGCCAACGCCCCAGATAAGTGCCGTAAGCAAGACCGCGATAATCAGGAAAGAGCCAGGAAATGAGAAGGAGCCGAGCAGATACCGGAGCAGCAACGTCCCTGAAAGCGCACACCCAACAAATAAAACGCCAATGAAGTAGCCCACAAGAGGACGCCGCCAGCGCGGAATCGTGGCGGCATACTGTTTGCGTAGCGTCGCATCTTTGTGGAGGCGCACACGCTCAAGGCGCTGTTCCTTTCCAACGGTTGTGTTAATCGTTCTCATCAGTTTCCCTACTTACAGACGTGTTTCTTGTTCTCCATGCTCTGCAATCAGTGTAGCACATGTGATTTGTAGGGACAAGACCAGCTACGCCCGCTGCGATACGGTGCGTTCTCCACGCATAAATGTGGCCTGCGCCTGGGCGTCGTGCATGGCGATGAGCGACACGTCCGGGTGACGGTGCGCGTAGTGATGCAGGTCGATTAGCGTTTGACACGCCGTCGCGTCGTCACTGGTGACACCGTTCCAGATGAACGGGTGCATCGTGGCGGGTCGCAGGTAGTTTTCCGCAACCCATGCGGCATCGCCAAGCAGAAAGAGCGGCGATCCATTGGCGCGACGAATAATCATTCCTGTGTTGCCCGCCGTGTGTCCGGGCAGCGGCACGAGCATTATCGAACCATCGCCAAACAGGTCGTGACTTGCGCGAAAGCCATCGTAAGATGACCCATTACAGTCGAACAGCGTAAGTGGATTGTCACACAGCAGCGCACGGGCCAGCCCATGATGGATCGAGAATAACCCTAACTTGGCCGCGTCATACTCCACGCGATTGACACGTAGCGATACACCAGGGAGGTCGGGAACACCGCTCACGTGATCCCAGTGCAGGTGTGACAACAGCACAAAGTCCAGGTGATGTGGCTTCATGCCCAGTTCTTGCAGATGACTGGCGATTGACTGCTCATATGTAAACTTACCCAACGTGTTTTTGAAGAGTAGCGACTGCTTTTGTAGATACAAATAGATATCACCCGCGATGCCCGTATCATATAAAAACGTCCCCTTGGGATGGCGAATCAGAACCGCGCTGTGCGAGATAAGACGCGGCGCGCTTGAGAACGCTCCCCGAACCGCAACGAATTCGGGGACGTTGACGCTCCCACAACGCAAAAACGTAACCTCGACATTAGGCAACGTGGCCTGCGCTCGATAAAACGTGGCATCCTCTGACTCATACCAGGTAGAAAAGCGGCGTGGTAGAACGCTATTGACCGCGACACCCGCGCCTACTGCTCCTAGCGAGAGCGCGGCAACCGACGCGGCACGACGAAACGAAAAGCTCATATTATTCCTTATTTACAACTATATCTTCGGACTGTACTAGAGGTAGTGTAAACCAGAAGGTCGAGCCAACACCAGGAGTACTATCCACGCCGACCTGTCCGTTGTGGCGCGTGATAATCGTTTGGCTAATGTATAGACCCAGACCCAAACCGACACCAGAGCCGCTCATAACCTGCACCATCTCCGCCTGATAGAAGCACTCCCAGATACGCAACTGCTCTTCCGCAGAAAGCCCCAACCCCTCGTCGCGCACGGCGACACACGCAACCGCCTGTCCGTGTTCGTTCTCAGCTCGTGTCATGAGAACCGCGACAGGTTTGTCGGAGGCGGAGTATTTGAGCGCGTTCGTCAGGTAATTTGTCAGCACCTGCGCGATACGGTCAGAGTCGGCTATAACCAGCAGGTCTGTATTGGGAAGGGTCAAGGTAATTGAACGATTGGGAACGGTTTTCTGTTGCTCTTGCACCGACTCCTCAACGATTTGTAGCAGGTCAACCGGCTCACGGCGCAGGTGCAACTGCAACTTGCCCGTTTGAATACGCGAGATGTCGATCAGGTCGCCGACAAGCCGATTGAGGACGCCGACCTGTCGCTCCGCGCGTGAAAGCATGCCGTAGGCGGCGTCAACTTTACTGGCGACTCCCGTTGGGGTAGGTTCGACGGACACGTTTTTCAAACGCCGTTTCGCGAGTTGTACGTTCGCTTTAATCGTCGTCAGGGGTGTGCGTAGCTCATGACTGGCGATGCCGAGAAACTCTTCCATGCGTCGGTTGGCCTCTTGCAGTGCCACCTCACGTCCACGGGCATCGGCCTGCTCCGACAGCAACCGCTGACGCTCGATTACCAGGGCGGAGAGCGTCGCCACAGCACTTGCAAGCTCTGTGTCGCCCTTGCTATACGCATGATCGGCAGAGCCGTAGTCCAGTGATAGCAAGCCCACGACGCGCTCACCTAGACGCATCGGCGCGATCAGCATATGTTTACTTCCATACGGATTGGGCAATACATCCAGGGGTGGTTGCGTCATATCCAGGATCAGCACCTCATTTGAGCGCAGGGCTGCGAATATCTGGGGAGCCATCACCTGCATTCCATCAGCTTGCTGCGTCTGCTCTTGCCACCACATATCTTCTTGCGCTTGTGTGAGACCAACGACGCTAAGTGGACGTTGTACCCCCGTCTCTGGTTCCACAACCACTAAACCCACGCGTTGACAGTCGAGAATGTCGCGGGTGAGTTCGGCCAGGCGCCGCCCAATCACATACATCTCGCCCTTCTCATTTTCCAGGTCTGTGTCTGTGTGAGCGGGAAACTGTACGAGGGCCTGGGCCATTGTGAGCAGGCCCGCAAGCGCGGTTTGGGTGCGCTCTTCGAGATGCCGCCGGTCTGTTACGTCGCGCATCACCATCACGCCGCCCACGATCTGGCCGTGTGGGTCGCGCAGGGGTGCGCCACTCACATTGATCTGGACATGTCGGCCATCTAAAGCGCGAATCGTAGCGTCCGTCGCGGTTCCGCCGTTGAGTACCTCGCCGCGTAAGATACGCATCATCGGCTCCATACCCTTTGCGAACGTATTCCCCTGTGCGTCGCGCGTATCAAGCAATCCCAGCCGTTGCTGGGGCGGGAGCATGGCGTAGTCTGGCAAGAGGTCGAGAGCCAGCAACTCACGCACAGCGGCGTTGATTTGTAGAACGTTTCCCACCTGATCGTACACAAAGATGCTATCTGTCATCGCGGCAAAAATGGTCTCCAGTTGGCTCGCCTGGGCCGCCGCAGAAGATGCGGCCTGTTGTGCCTGTAGTTTGCTCGCTTGCTCTCTTTGCGCGATTGCATCACGTTCCGCCTCAATATTTTTTCGTGCGGTGACATCAACAACAACCGCCATATAATAAAGAGGGCTATCTTGCGCGTCACAAATGAGTGTTGTGGCAACGTTCACCCAGATGGGAGAACCATCAGGGCGAATATAGCGTTTCTCAATCGGGCTTACCTGTACTTTGTGCTGCAATAGGTTTTCAAAAGCCGCCGCTTGTTTCGCCTGGTCATCGGGATGAGTAAGTGACGCAATCGAACGATTATGCAGCTCTGCCGCGGAATAGCCTGTAATCTCACAATAACGTTCGTTGACCTGCGTCAACATTCCCGTCAACGAGGCAAACGCCATGCCCACACTCGCCTGCTCAAACATCAGGCGAAAACGCTCCTCACTCTCACGTAGTCTGCCCACGATATCTTTGTCTTCGTTCCTCAAAGAAACGCCGTCTGGCTTCTGTCTGTCCTCCTTGTGCTGGGCATCCTTGCCCCCCACCCTGGTGTGCTTTTCATCGCGCTTCACGCCCATACGGTTCCTCCGCGGAAAAAATCAGTAGCTCTATTTCAGATATTCAATTTCGTTTTTGGTAAAGAGGCAAAATAAGTCCTTGTCACACAATCTCTAGTATTAGTAGTAGCACGAAAGAACGTTGCGAAAGAGATACAAAAGGGACGGTTGGGTGCGAGTAAGCAGGGATACCACAAGGGTCTCCCTACACCTTTGCCTGGTGTATTAGAAGCTTGATTGCTCACATTTAACGCGCTCTCACTGATTGACCATGTTTGATTAAATACTGTCACTTTTCCAAACGATACGGCGTAGTACAACTGTAGAAATAAAGAGACACCACCACAAGGAGCAACAATCATGGCGATGCATAACACGAAAGACCTTTTTATTCACGAGTTAGCGGATATCTTTGATGCGGAACAGAAGCTTTCTAAGATGCTCCCAAACATGGCACAGCAGAGCAATCACGCCGAGGTGAAGGAAGCCTTTGAGCAACACGAGGCCGAGACATTGCAGCAGATCAGCAATCTGGAACAGTGTTTTCACGCGCTGGGCGTCACCCCCGAAACGTCGCCATGTCAGGTCGTCGCGGGCATGAAGGCGGAGCATGATAGCTTCATGAAAGAAAAGCCCTCGGCGGATATGCTGACGCTTTACAATCTCGGCGCAGGCGCGAAAAGCGAGCATTACGAGATCGGATCATATAAGGGTCTGATTGCTCAAGCAACCCTGATGGGCCAGATGCAGTGCGTTCAACTACTCGAACAAAACCTCAAGCAAGAAGAGGCAATGGCGGAGAAGTTCGCCCAGCTTTCGCACAAAATCGGCGTAGAGCTGGCGACACACAAAAAATAAGGGAACACAAAGCAGGGAGACCACATGTAGGGGAGACCCTTGCGGTCTCCCCTACATGTGGTCTCCCTACATCATTCACATCTCCCTATCCCACGTTCAATCAGGGCTTACGCTGCTTGCGCGATCTCTTGCGAGACGATGGCGATGTTGCCATCGCGCACCGTCAGTAGGGCGGTCATGCCGCTTGCGATCTCACCGGAGAGCAGGGCGTCAGCTAACGCATCATCGACGTTGGATTGGATTGCGCGGCGTAGTGGACGCGCCCCATACTCCTCATCGAAGCCCTCACGTAGTACGAGATCGCGTGCCTCGTCGCTTACCTCTAGCCCAATGTTCTGCTCGCCCAGGCGGATACGCACTTGTGCCAATAGTAGGTCAACGATGCGGTACAACTCGGCCTTGCCCAATGAGTGGAAGACCACGATCTGGTCGATACGGTTGATGAACTCCGGACGGAACATCTGCTTGAGACCTTCCAGTGCCTTCGAGCGCATCGCCTCGTGCTGGTCGTCGCGGCCCTCATCGCTGCTCTTCTTGGAGAAACCGATGCGTAATGCGCGCTTCAAGTCGGCACTACCGGCATTGCTGGTCATAATCACGACGGTGTTTTTGAAGTCAACCGTGCGACCCTGACCATCGGTCAAGCGGCCATCATCCATGATCTGCAACAGCGCGTTGAAGACCTGTGGATGCGCCTTCTCGATCTCGTCCAGTAAAATGACGCTATATGGGCGACGGCGTACCTGCTCGGTCAACTGTCCACCTTCGTCGTAACCGACGTATCCCGGAGGGCTACCAAAGAGACGCGCAACGGTATGCGGCTCCATGTACTCCGACATGTCGAGACGGATCAGGTTTTCCTCGCCACCAAACATCTCGGCGGCCAGGGCCTTCGCCAGCTCAGTCTTACCTACACCTGTTGGTCCCAGGAAGAGGAACGAACCGATTGGACGCTTGGGGTCTTTGAGACCTGCACGCGAACGACGGATGGCACGGGCCACAGAGACAATCGCCTCGTCCTGTCCAACAACGTGCTTCCGCAGGTCATCTTCGAGGTTCCGCAGGTTTACACGCTCGCTTTCGAGCATCTGGCTCACGGGAACACCTGTCCAGGTCTCGACCACACGTGCGATGTGCTCCGGTGTCACCACCAATGCACTCGCGCTCTGGGCCTCGGTACGTACGGACTCTAGTTTGCCCAGCACGATCAGCTCTTGCTGACGCATTCGGGCGGCACTCTCGTAATCCTCAGACGAGGCGGCTGCCTCTTTCTTGGTCTGGATGTCGGTTAGCTCACGCTCTAGGTCTGAGACTAGGGTCGGGCTGATGATGCCCTGCTCCGTCGCCTCCAGGCGTAGCGAAGAACCGGCCTCGTCCATCACGTCGATGGCCTTGTCAGGCAAGAAGCGATCATTGATATAACGGTCAGACAGCTTCACAGCGGCTTCGAGTGCCTCGTCGGTAAAGCTCACCCCATGATGCAACTCATAATTAGCACGAGCGATATGCAACATCTCGATGGCTTCCTCCACGGAAGGCTCGCCAACCTTGATTGGCTGGAAACGACGCTCTAACGCAGCGTCCTTCTCAACATGCTTGCGATACTCATCAAGTGTCGTCGCGCCAATACAACGCAACTCACCGCGTGCCAGAGCCGGCTTAATCATGTCGCCCGCGCCAACCGAACCCTCGGCTGCACCCGCGCCCACCACCGTGTGCAACTCGTCAATGAACAGAATAACTTCGGGAGTGTTACGGACCTCTTCCAGGATGGACTTGATACGCTGCTCAAACTGGCCGCGGAACATCGCACCAGCGACCATACCACCAATGTTGAGTGAGATGATGCGCTTGCCACGTAGGTTCGCGGGGACATTGCCCTCTTGAATACGACGCGCAAGGCCCTCGACAATCGCGGTCTTGCCCACACCTGGCTCACCAATAAGCACAGGATTGTTCTTCTGACGACGACCAAGCACGGTAATCATGCGGCGCAGTTCGCGCTGACGACCCGCAGCAGGGTCAAGTTTACCCTCGGCAGCTTCGGCGGTCAGGTCGCGCCCATATTCGTCAAGGGTAGGAGTCTTACTATTTTTAGCCTTACGCTCGGCGGTGGCGGTGTTGACACCGTTCGCAGCGGCGGCGGATTTGTTATTTGTAGAGAAACCAAGTGGAGCACCAGCGTCAGGCTGACCGTCAAGGTCGCCCATCTGATTCATAGCACCCATAAGCTCGGTAACGCACTGCTGACAGAGGTAATGCTGCTCTCTGCGCCCGTTGATGGTCTGATCAACGCGTACACTGGCTGGGTTCTTTTGGCAACGTTCACACTTCATAATCTTGAATGCTCCTCATTCTATAGGTAGGAAAGGATGTCGTGCATCCAGTTTAGCAAACGAACTGGGCGACTGCTAACAGTATAACATAACCAATTATATCTGTCTAGCACTCTCGCCTCGCGATTGCCAATTCACTTAGTATAACGGTTACGCAAGGAGAATTATTCCCACGTTCTGCCGCCAGCCACAAGTTTCTAGCACTCTCGTTTTGCTATTGCTAACTACCACAGATAACAGAGAGCGAGGGGATGTTATTCCGTGCTATCGCTCTTCTCTTTATCGGCATACAGGCAGGATAGAATCAGGACAGCATGCCTATTGTCAGCAAGGGAGCATCGTAAAACCTCTCTCCGAGCTACCACTCTACAGGAAATGTTTAGCGTCACGAGCACACAGGTTTCCCAATTTTTGTATATTGTGCAATATCATCCGTTTTATAGAGTGAAAGTTGAAACTCATACATGATGTGTATCGTGTAATAAGAGTTGGAACACAGAAAATGTGTGTATTGTTCCTCATAGGTGAAGGCACTTATTGTCTTCAAGGGTAAAGGAGTTTTAGAATGCAAGCACCACGTAGTGGAAATCCAGCAGTGCGGCAAGGCCTTATTGTTGGCGTCGCGCTCGGTATCATTTTGGTTATCATCAGTCTGATTACTAATTTAGTGAATCTTGGAACAGTGGGATCCATCTTGGCGTTCATTTTCTTCGTTGTAGCTCTTGTAGCCTTTGGCTATGCCGGTTTTCGTGCAGCCGCTATAACTGGCAAAACCGGTTCGGGAGCTATCGCGGGGCTAATCGCCGGAGTCATTGCATACCTTATGTCTGCTCTGGTCTCTATTATCCTTGCATTTACAATTACCGATACGTTACGCCAACGGTCATTGGCGGCGGTGGGTACGAGCCAGCAAGCGCGTGATCTCATCACTAACCAGTTCGTGATTGGAACGGCTGTTGGTGGAGCGTTTCTTAGCATTCTTATTGGTCTTGCAATCGGCGCGGCGGCTGGAGCCATTGGCGGCTTAATCGGCAAGGGTCGCGCTCCCCAGCAGCAACACCAGGAGGCAATGTATCAGGGGATGCCACCCGCCGCAGGTACGCCTGGCGCGCCACAAGACCCCTACCAGGGACAGACGCCACCCCCAAATTATCAATAGCACACGTCAAGCATGACATAGTGGAATGTCGGCTCAGGCCCGTATATTCCCTCCATCGTTTTTTGGTTCCCTTATAGGGGCTACTGAGGATGTGAGCGGAGTGTACGGGCCTGAGCTATTGTGTCTAGCCCTGCGTCCATGTGGTATTATCAACGAAGAGGACGGACGACGGACAGCACCAACGAAGGAGCAATCACATGGATTTCGCCTATTCAGAGAAGGTCAACGATTTACGCCAGCGTGTCAGTGCATTTATGAAAGCGTCTGTGTATCCAAATCAGGCCATGTACGTTGAGCAGATCGCCTCATCGGGCAACCCCCATCATCATGCTGAGATTGTTGATGAACTCAAGGCGAAGGCCAGGGCCGCAGGATTGTGGAACCTGTTCTTGCCCGACAAGGAACACGGGATGGGCCTGACAAACCTGGAATATGCTCCCCTCGCGGAGATCATGGGCCGCGTTCCCTGGTCATCCGAAATATTTAACTGCGCGGCCCCTGATACAGGCAACATGGAGATACTCGCGCAGTTTGGCACACCAGAGCAGAAGCAACGTTGGCTACAACCACTCTTGGAAGGTGAAATCCGCTCCGCGTTCTCGATGACGGAGCCGGACGTTGCGAGTTCCGACGCGACAAATATTCAGCTCACAATCACGCGTGAGGGCGATCAATACGTCTTAAACGGACGCAAATGGTGGTCTTCCGGTGCGGCCCGTGAACGTTGCAAGATTTTGATTGTCATGGGCAAGACCGACCCCAGTGCTGATCGTCACCATCAGCAAAGCATGGTGCTTGTCCCCAAAAGCACGGCAGGCGTGACGGTTGTTCGCAACCTCACGGTAATGGGTTATGTCGATAACGAAAGCCATTGTGAGGTTACGTTCGATAATGTGCGCGTCCCCGTGAGCAATCTACTGGGTGAAGAGGGCGGCGGCTTTGCGATTGCACAGGCACGACTTGGCCCTGGGCGCATCCATCACTGTATGCGCTCGATTGGCGCGGCCCAGTACGCCCTTGAACTGATGTGTCAACGGGCCGCTTCACGTATCGCCTTCGGCAAACCGCTCTCGGAGCAAGGCATGGTACAAGATTGGATCGCCATGTCGAAGGTAGAGATCGAGCAGGCGCGTCTGCTCACCCTACAGGCAGCATGGACGATTGACACAAAAGGCAAAAAGGCCGCGCAAGACGAGATCGCCATGATTAAGATTGTCGCGCCCGCCCTACACACCAATGTTGTTGACCGCGCCATTCAGCTCTTCGGCGGCGCGGGCGTAAGCGGGGACTATCCCCTGGCGGAAATGTGGGCGCATGGCCGCACGATGCATATCGTCGATGGGCCGGACGAGGTACATAAGCGCTCACTCGCGAAATCGGTAATTCGCCAATTAAACTTGTAACACCGCGCAACATCCCCACATTTATCCAATGCGCCGTAAAACCCCTGCTTTCTAAGCATGGGGATATCAGGCGCGACTTGC
>Ga0209511_1004405_pt1 | contig 10249 bp, 9 predicted proteins | sample SSSSmetaG_FD_184141 | JGI IMG/M metagenome (GOLD analysis project Ga0209511, IMG submission 184141) | Glacier valley bacterial and archeal communities from Borup Fiord, Nunavut, Canada, to study Microbial Dark Matter (Phase II) - ​SSSS... | ecosystem: Environmental > Aquatic > Freshwater > Ice >... | reverse complement strand
TCCGGATTTACTACGAAAGCCGTTTGGCAAAGGTGAACTTAAGTGAAGCGGGTAAAAAACTTGTTGAAGAATTGGATGATGAACTCGATGAAGAAGATTTAACCACAACGCAAAAAGCCAAATCGAAATGGACACAACTGGAGGCTTTGGTGGGGAGTGAAAACAGGGTTGAAAATATAGCTAAAGACATCGTAACTCACTTTGAACAAAGGCAGGAAGTATTTGAAGGCAAAGGAATGATCGTTTCGATGAGCCGCAGAATCGCTGCAGACCTTTACCATGCCATTATCAAACTAAGACCTGAATGGCATTCGGATGATTTAAATAAGGGTGTAATTAAAGTAGTGATGACCTCTGCTTCCTCTGATGGCCCAAAAATTGCCAAACATCACACGACCAAAGAGCAGCGGAGAACACTGGCCGAAAGAATGAAAGATCCGGACGATGAACTGAAACTGGTGATCGTTCGGGATATGTGGCTGACCGGTTTTGACGCACCAAGTCTGCACACACTGTATATTGACAAACCAATGAAGGGCCATAACCTGATGCAGGCAATTGCAAGGGTTAACCGGGTTTACAAAGACAAACCTGGCGGTTTGATCGTCGATTACCTGGGTATTGCTGCAGATTTGAAAAAGGCATTGTCTTTTTATGCAGATTCAGGCGGAAAAGGAGATCCGACTATTCTGCAGGAACAAGCAGTTTTAATCATGCAGGAAAAACTGGAGGTTGTAGCTCAGATGTATCATGGCTTCACGTATGCTCATTATTTTGATGCCGAAACATCGCAGAAACTCTCGCTGATATTGGCAGCAGAAGAACATATTTTAGGCCTGGAAGACGGAAAGAAAAGATATATCAATGAAGTAACTGCTTTATCAAGGGCTTTTGCAATTGCAATCCCTCACGATCAGGCGATGGATGCAAAGGATGAAGTATCGTTTTATCAGGCAGTAAAAGCCAGGCTTGCCAAATTTGAGGGGACAGGTACAGGCAGATCGGATGAAGACATTGAAACCACCATTCGCCAGGTCATTGACAAAGCTTTGGTTTCAGAGCAGGTGATAGATGTATTTGACGCAGCAGGTATTAAGAAACCCGATATTTCTATTCTCTCGGAAGAATTTCTGTTGGAGTTAAAAGGAATGGAGCACAAGAACATTGCGCTGGAGGTGCTTAAAAAGCTTTTGAACGATGAGATAAAATCACGTTTGAAAAAGAACCTCGTCAAAGGTAAGTCGTTGATGGAAATGCTCGAAAATGCCATTAAAAGATACCAGGCCAAAATTCTGACTGCGGCTGAAGTAATAGAAGAACTTATTCATTTGAGCAAAGAGATTGTCAATATGGATAGTGAAGCCAAACATCTTGGTTTGACCGACTTTGAATATGCTTTTTACACAGCCGTTTCCAACAACGAAAGCGCTAAAGAACTGATGGCACAGGATAAATTGAGAGAATTGGCTGTTGTCTTAACTGAAACGATCAGGCAGAACGCCTCTCTTGACTGGACCATCAAAGAGAGTGTAAAGGCCAAATTGAAGGTTGCGGTCAAGCGAATCTTGAGAAAATTCGGTTATCCACCTGATATGCAATTGCTGGCTACTGAAACGGTATTAAAACAGGCGGAATTGATTGCTAATGAGTTGACTAATTCTTAGTTCATCATTATTAAATCTGTATTAAAAGTAAAATGAAAAAGATAATTTGTCCAGTTTTTTAATGAATATACTGGACAAATTTATAGATTTATAGTAAGTTTGTCTTAATGCAACTATCTGAATGTAAGTGCTTAATATCGCTTAGCTGCCTAAGTGTTCTTTTTTCACCTATGATAATATTATTACTGAGGTGAATAGCGATAAGTCTAATATCTAAAGCTTGTTAATGAATTACCCTTTCCCCGCCCCTCCCAGGCGGTTTTTCTTTTTTAGCCATGTGTATGATTTCTATGAAAGTTAACTGTTACGCTCAAATTCCGGACACATATATCCCACCCATATTTTATTCATTTATTTTTTAATTACATCATTTTTAATATAAAGCCAATTTTTTAGAAGAAATCTCTCTCCTCCAATTTGTACCAAATTTATTGATCGCCTGCCGGAAAAGTCAAGGGCCGTCCGGTGATGCGGATGACAACCTTTGGTGCATCACCTTCCTGCACTTCGTGCTCGGGATTTTCTCTGCGATTCAATTGCATGTCAACTGCATACTAAACAACATTTAGTTGAAAATCAGCGATTAACATAATCCCTCAAACTGGTTGAAACTTACATTTTACTTGACAAGAATCCAACGGGCTCAATCTTTTCTACATGAAATGTTGTGAGTTGAGTTCTTTTAGAAAAGAATTAAACAAGCTAATCAGATACATATGAATAACTTTTACACCTGATCAGATGTTACTACTTCAAGATAAGATCATACGAGCACAATGGCACTAACAAAAAAGACGCAACTCAATTTATCGAGTTACGTCTTCTTGTGAATTATAGCATGAAAGATATTTACATTTCAGAGCTCGGTTTACTTTCGTTCGTGATAATTGATTTGGAACTCTTTGAATTACCTTTTGCGCCAAAAGAATAAGATATGCTGAAGTAAAGAACCTGGGTTTCGGTTTTGCGCCAGTTGTCAGCTGTAAAATTTGATCCCCAGGAGGTATAAGTGTTCTTAAGCGTATTAAATATATCGGAAGCACGAACTGTCAACGATAACTTATTCTTCAGAAAATCTTTCTTGACAGCAAAATCCATTGAATATTGAGGTTCCATTCTTGAATAAACGCCAACTATCGGACCAGCATAATTTGCAATGAGTTGAAGTGAAAGAGTCTTTGACGGAGTCCAGCTTGAATTGACGCGACCCAGGTAAGAGTAATTGCTGGCAGAATTATCCTGAACATCATCCTTTATCAGATTGCGAAAGAAGCTCGCATTTCCGTTTATTTTCCACCAGTTGTATATGGAATGTTCGAATGTAAATTCAAGTCCGTAATTCTGACTGGTTGACATATTTTGTGGTGCCATATGTGATATTCCCTTATTATCGAGTAGTGTAACCGAATTAATCGGGTTGGCAATGTGCTTGTAGAAAGCACTAAAACCTAATACCGTTTTATCCCAGTTGCCATTAAATCCCAGTTCTATTGTGTTAATATATTCGGGTTTCAAATCCGGGTTTCCGCTACGGTAAACTTCAAGATTTGACCGGTCAATAAAAGGATTGATCATTCGTGCTGAAGGTCTTTTAATGGTGCGGCTATAACTTAGCTGCAGCTCATTATTTTCGTTCAACGGATGAATGAAACTAAGAGAAGGATAAAAATTAAAATAGTTTTGGCTGATTTTCTCATTGTTAACGTCCTGCTTTCCATCAACAAGCGTTTGTTCGAGCCGAAGTCCCGACTGTATGGATGTTCCTCCGAGTTTACCTGACCAAAGGCTGTAAATCGCATGAATTTGTTCGTTATACGTAAATAAATTCTTTTGGATAAGGTCTTCAACCAAATTTTCGCCAGTTGAATTATACAAATGGAAATTACTTTCGTTGCCCCTGACAATGCTGTGTATCCCACTTTCAAGTTTCGAGCCATTTTCAAAAGGCAATACCCAGTTAACCTGCAGGTTTGAATTGTAAATGTCGGAACCCGAAGTTATTTCCGCCAATTCGGTTTTTGTTGCATACTGGTAAGTTTGTGGTTGATGAATGGAAGCTGATGAATTGGATAATGTGTAATCAACAGTCAGTTCCTCTCCCTTCTTGTCAAATAATTTCCGGTAAGCAAGCAGGTAATCGTTCGAAGTCTCTTTTTCATTCTCCGAATTGATCACAAATACACTTCCTGTCTTATTCATCGACCGATCGAAATATTGGGAAAGGGTTTTATCCGCATCAATCATTTTGGAAGGATTGTAAGCATAGCTCAATGTCAGTTTGTTTTGGGAATTAAAATTGAAGTTTGAACCCAGCGTGAAACTATTTTTAGTAATGTCGAGATTTGTTTTGGCATCCTGCTGTAAAAAATGAACAGAATCAGAATCAAATGCTTCCCTCAACAAATAACGTGAGGCAACAGCCATCTTCTTCATCCCGCTGTACGATCCAAATAAATTGATCTTGCCAAAATTGTAATTCAAATTCAAAGACTCGTTGTATTTATTACCGGTTCCTGCAGTGAACATTGCATTCCCACTAAAGCCAGCTGTTTTTATTTGTTTCATTTTGATGTTAATGATGCCACTTTTGCCTTCCGGATTATATTTTGCAGAAGGATTGTTAATGATCTCGAGGCTTTCGATATCGGCTGCAGGAATCTGATCGAGCTTGGTCGCATCGATTGATGTTGGACGTCCGTCGATCAGGATACTAACGCCGGAATTGCCGCGCAAATTCACGACCCCGTCAGCATCGACCGCTAAACCAGGGATATTCTTAATCAAATCAATGGCTGTTCCCCCAGTTGAATTAATATCTTTTGAAACATTGATTACCTTCTTGTCAATCTTTGACTGAAAAGTTTTTTGAATTCCTACTACCGAGACCTCTCCGACGGCTGTAACAACTTTATTAAAATTGATTTTCCCCAGATCCAACGTAAAACCCGGTTTGTCGAATACAACCCGCTGCATTTTTTTATCTTCATATCCAACGAATGTAATAGCGAGGTCGTACTCACCCAAGGCAATTTTCGACAATTCGAATGCACCTTTATCGCTTGAAATTGACCATGTCACAACAACCGTTTTATTCAAAGCATACAATACAACATTTGCAAATTCCACCGGAACCTGGTCGTCTGCATCCACTAAAACTCCTTTAATCTTACAATTTGAATCAATTGGAACTGCCTGTTGGGCATTTACGCCTTGTAAGAATACAAATAACATGATGACAGAAATAATGACTTTTACTGATTTCATAGCTTAATCCTCCAAAATTGAATTTTCGTTTTAATGAAACGAAAGTATCCTCAACAAGGAATGTAAATTCAAAAAAGGAGATGAAGCTGTAAAACCGGATGGCGAAATGACTTTTTAAAGCCGTGAATTTTCGATAGAAAAGTACAAAAACATGGAAGAGGAGATCTTCAATATCCAAACCACAATTTAAAATCTGTAATCCGTGCCTTACTTACTAATATTTTTTCAGGCGCAGCTGGTTTTAAATTGATGGAAAGCCGGTTATTAAACCACAAATCGATATCCTTAATCGCTTTCCGTGCAATGATAAACTGGCGATTTGCCTTGTAAAAATCATTTGGATGAAGCATGGCAGACAGTTCGTCCATTGTATATTGCATTACGAATGTCTTTTCTTCAAAAGTTACCGCCTTTACAATGTTTAGCTCAATATAAATATAGGCGATATCATTAGCAATCAGCGGAACGAGTTTATCTCCCTTTTGACTGACCAAAAAGTGAGTTTTGTATTCGTTACCGGGTTTAAGGATGGATAATAGCCTTTTCATGTCATCGGAAGCATTCCCTTTCGTGATATTTTTAAGTTTACCGAGGGCTTTTTTAACAGCTGAAACATCAATCGGCTTCAGCAAATAGTCGATACTGTTTACCTTAAATGCCTGCAAAGCATATTCATCATAGGCAGTTGTGAAGATAACCGGACAATTAATATCAATGAGTTTAAATATTTCGAAAGCTGAACCATCCGCCAGGTGGATATCCAAAAAGACCAGATCGGGATCATTATTCAAGCCAAACCATTCAACCGTGTTGGCAATACTTTCAAGCACTGCAACTGTTGTAACATCGCCGATCTCTTTGAATATACTTTCGAGGTTGCGAACTGCTAATTCTTCATCTTCTATAATTACAACTTTCATGGTTTTAGTAAAGGTATTTCCACTACAAAGTTACTTTCATCCTTTTTAATCAAAATCTCTTTTCCTGCAAGAATCCGGTACTGGTTTGATAAATTGACCAGACCCACTCCTGCTCCTGGTTCCGGAGAATATTTCTTATTGATATTATTCTTTACAACAAGGGTATCATCGGTTGTTGACACCGATATTTCCAATGAATTCCGTTTGCTTATCTCGTTATGCTTTATTGCATTTTCAATTAATATCTGCAAAGCAAGCGGAGGAACTTTATAATTCATCAGTTTGTCATTGATTTTTTGAACCAACGAAATGTTTTTATTAAAACGCAGTTTGATTAAAAAGAAGTACGATTCAACAAATTGTAATTCATCATATAAACTCACCAATTTATTTTCGTTTGCCTGTAAAGTGTATCGCAAAACCGACGATAAATGATTCAGGTATTCCTGTGCCACTTCAGGCGTTTCCCTGATTAATGTTTTCAAAGAATTGAGTGAGTTGAACAGAAAATGGGGGCTTACCTGGTTTTTAAGTGCATCAAATTGACTTTGAAGATTTTCAATTTTCAAAGCTTGTATTTCCAACCTGTTTTGCTGGTTCTGGTAAATTACTTTAATCACATATAAACTAATGATAACAACCAAGGCAACAGAAAAGTCTTTGAACATAAACGCACCTTCAGACCTGCCAGTCTCCACCCTTGGAAAGATAAGACCTTTTAGCGGAAAAAGGTAATGACTAAGTATCAGAACAATTGTAAATGAGACAATCAAAGCGATTACGATGGTAACAGGTTTATGCGTTTTATTGGTTTGAAGTGGCTTTAAGATGTAAAAATTGATCAGGAATAATAAAAAACAAATTAAAAAGGTGATAAGAACCTCGGATAAAATATTACCAAGAAAGTAAATTGTTGAACTCTGCGATGATGAATGCGAAATTGTCTCATCGAATACCCGGCTGAAATGTACCAATATGCTGATGGATAATGAAAGCCATATAGCTAAGGTAATATATTTACCTGTGATTTTATGATCCATTCTGCAAGAAATATTTTTAAGGTAAAAAATATAATTTAGGAAACATTTCGATAATCATCCTTTAATGATTATCGGTAAAGATAAACAAAAGTGTATTCTTATAGAAAATAGTTAAAAAAAAGATTTAATTTCCGTGAGAGTTATTATTGCTTTTAAATTTTAGATGCAAAGTTATTGATCACCGGACGGAAAAGTCTAAGCAGTGGTAAAAAACTGTGCCCTCTTTTAATTGAGTGTATCCTATATGATAATCAATTTCATGCATCAATCTTGCAATTTTACTTAAAGGAAATCTTGCGAGAAAATTTCATGACAAAATTTAAGGAAAAATCTAAACTAAGATAGGGTTTCTCATTGAGTACCGCTCCGCTCTATCAAGGACTTTCACGGTATATCTTCACGATTAATAATAAAAAGACGCTACAAACTAATGAATTGATTAGCGTGATCACTCCGGTATTCCATGATTCACTGACTGCCCCGCAGTGCCACCCTTTATACCTCGCATATAATTTTCAACCTTAAATTTTATTGTTATGAAAACTTCACAGAATTCAGTTGAAGAAAACAGTATTGAAGGAATGCAAAAACATTTTGTAGTTCACTGTAAAAAAGAACGTTATGATGTTTACATTGGAAGGCCTTCAAAATGGGGTAATCCTTTCACATTTAAACCGGTTATTACAAAGGCAAAATATGTAGTACAAACAAGAAAGGAAGCAATAGATGCTTATCGTGAATGGATTACATCTGGTGATGGAAAACACCTTTTGAAAGATCTACAGGAGCTTAAAGGTAAAGTGTTAGGTTGTTGGTGTAAACCTGAAAGCTGTCATGGAGATGTTTTGATTGAATTACTTAAAAATTCAGAATAATTACAAGGAAGTTTTTGCTTCCTTTTTATTTGCTATTGTCGCACCAGATCATCACAATTATTCTATCCAAACCTCCTTCATTTTTTATTTAATCTCTTCAATAGTAAATAAGTAACTCGTTTTATATTTTTCTTAGAAGATATCTCTCCTCCAATTTTCCCCAAATTTATTGATCGCCAGCCGGAAAAGTCAAGGGCCGTCCGGTGATGCGGATGACAACCTTTGGTGCATCACCTTCCGGCACTTCGTGCTCGGTCACTTTCAGCCCACGAAAGGCAGAAACTGACATTCGCCCCTGACAAGAATCCGCCCGGCTCAATGATCACTGGTTCAAATTAACAGGCGAGCCAGAAGCCTATATAAATCCGGAAGGCACCGGTGAAAAACAATGAGTTTTGAAAATATGAAAGTGATCAGTACTTACACCACTAAAGAGGCAGTTTCCGATGGTGTATTGGTTCGTGTGAAAGATGCTGAATCTAAGGAGGCTGGCATCAGATTTCCGGTATACCTGTCACAAGGGGTCTTTTCGAAGTATGTCAAGGTACCCACTGGTTATGAAGCTGAACAGGATGAAACCGGCCGTCTTTTTGATATTCTGAATACATTCCGTTATGCTGCAAAAAGATGTTCCGGCAGTTATTTGGAATTTCACTTTATCACACATACGCCCGATGTTGATAATTGGGAACCAAACGAAATATTTACCGGTGGTGACCGCACTTACCGTCTTGTAAAGCTTAAAGCCATTATCCAGCCACAGGATTTTGACGATCCGTCACCGGCAATATTCATCCTTAAACCATCGGAGGATTGACCATGACACGCAAATTTAAACTCCAGCCACAGTATGTTTCAAAGAAATATACACGCGACATAAAAGTTATTCCAAAGCTGACCCTCTGCGGAAAATGGCTTGAAACTGCCGGCTTCTTACCAAATGAAATCATTTATGTGAAAATTGAAGAAGGCAGACTTGTAATCACCTCTTATCAGCCAACTGAATAATATAAATGGCGTGCCAGATGCCATTATAAGTCCCCAGGGCAGGGGCAAAACAAATGACTGAATTTCAGTTTCTTGAAGAGTTGGAAGCTTCCCAGAAAAGTTTTGAAAAACTCAATTACATATTCATCAGGGATATGCATAAATACATCCGTAAATCAACTGTATATGACAGTATATTTTTCAAAACCATTTTAAACTATTCCGTCAATATAACCCTGACAGCGGCCTGGATTAAACTATTAAAGGATTTTAATTCAGATAAATACAACAACATTTTACGGTTCTCACCCGATTTCAATAATTCAACTGGCGTGCCAGATGCCATTAAAAAGTCTGTAAGGCAACAGCATCAACGATGAATTTAAAGATTCTCAATCTTACAAAACAACAGGAATCAAACATTAAACTGATTCTGTCAAATCAACTCGACCCGAAAGAATTTTCAAGTGTGAAATTCTGGATTGATCAGTGTTACAATCTCCCGTCACGTAATGAACAGAAAATGTGTGCTTTTAATCAGATTCTCTTTGGATTCGGAAAAGAATCTGTCGAAGGAGAATGGCAAAACGGCTATTGGTGCAATATTCTTTTTACGTACGTAAACATGGGATTTTCTGATCTTCCGACAATTATCCATCACCGGGATAAAGGATTTATAGTTGATTCAGTTGAAAATATTATTTCAAAATCCAACCGGCGTGCCAGATGCCAAAATAAGTCCCTAAGGCAAGGGCAAGTAAAATGACGCGTTACTCGAATGATCCACGGCAGATTATTGCCAAATTCTCATCCAGTTGCTCGAAATGTAAAATTAAGAAGGGAGCCACCATTTATTACTGGCCATCATCACGCGAAGTATTTTGCTCAAGTTGTGGTGATGCTCCTTACAGTCAGTTTCTCTCAAGCGCTGCTGATGAAGATGTCTATAATGGTACAGGTAATCCTTATGCATGGTAAATTAAGAGAAGGGGAAATCCCCTTTTTTGGTCGTCGGCAGTTGGAAGATTCGCTCCACATTTAGTAGGAAGCTGATCAACATCTTTACCATTTTTAATGGTTCATCCTTCACATTGGCAGTCATTTTGATTTTTTCGAAATTGGTCAGAGCATCATCCTTCCTTCATTTGGTGGCTTTTCACTTCCGGTTTACGAAATAATAGTTCTGTCCGATCGACCTTGTTTTAGCGACCCTGTGACAATGATGCCCAATTCAACAGCCGTAATTAGATCATCGCGTTTGCATATCTTTTTCAATGAGCATTCGGTATATTTACCTTCCCTTGATTTTCCCGGTTAGTCTTCCTGACAGAATTTGTTTGAAATTCTATGCTAAGTTGGTGTATCATTCCGGGTTCCGGTTCCCTCAGTCAAGGATTTTCCCGGCATATCCTCCCTCTCTGCGATCAGTCCGGTATTCCAGTTCCTCCTTGACTGCCCCTCCATGCTGCACTGATCACTTGCATATAATTTTTAAACTT
>Ga0209511_1004402_pt1 | contig 10254 bp, 8 predicted proteins | sample SSSSmetaG_FD_184141 | JGI IMG/M metagenome (GOLD analysis project Ga0209511, IMG submission 184141) | Glacier valley bacterial and archeal communities from Borup Fiord, Nunavut, Canada, to study Microbial Dark Matter (Phase II) - ​SSSS... | ecosystem: Environmental > Aquatic > Freshwater > Ice >... | reverse complement strand
CGCGGCTCGGATTTCCGCCAGTCGTTCGACGCATTCAGCGCGCAGGAACGGATTTTCAGCTAACTCCTCCGCCAAGCGGGACGGCACCGTCGCCAGCCCTTGCTCTCGCAGTTTCGCCACCTGCTCTGCCTTGGCTTGCAGCGCCGCGTTGCCAGGCTCGACCGTCAGCGCGAAACGGGCGTTGCTTTGGGTGTATTCGTGGCCGCAGCAAACCAGCGTATCACCCGGCAACGCGGCGAGCTTGCGCAGCGAGGCAAACATTTCGGCGGCGGTGCCCTCCAGCAGACGGCCGCAGCCGAGCGAGAACAGCGTGTCGCCGCAGAACAGGATGCCGCCGTCCGCGATGAAGAAGCCGATGTGGCCGCGCGTGTGGCCTGGCGTGTTGATCACGGCCGCCGAGGCTGCGCCGAACGGCACCCGGTCGCCTTCCGCCACCGCCAGATCCAGCGCAGGCAGGCGGTGGGCATCGGCGCGCGCGCCGATCACGCGGGCGCCGGTGCGGGCCCGCACCTCGTCCGTGCCGGCGACGTGGTCGGCGTGGTGGTGGGTGAGGAAGATGGCGTCCAAACGGCCGCCGGCGGCATCGACAGCGTGCATCACCGCCGCCGGGTCGGCGGGGTCCACGATACCCACGGTGCCGGTGGCATCGTCCTTCAGCAGCCAGGCATAGTTGTCGGAAAACATCGGCACGGCCTGGACGCGGACGCTCATGGTCACCACCTTTGTAACGGAGCCGGTTCTACCATCAATCATTCGACGCCGCATCCAAGGGGCGCCCGCCTGCCATGCCGACCCATTCGCCTTTGCCGCAGGACGGCCACGCTGCAGCAGCGTTCTATGACTCGCCTATCGGTCGTGTGGCGGCGGGCGTCATCAGGGCGCGTTTGCAGCGTCTTTGGCCCGATCTGTCCGGCTGCCGCGTGCTGGGCATCGGCTATCCGGCGCCGTTCCTGACATTGTGGACGTCGCAGGCCTATGCCTGCCTGAACGCCACCACATTCCACCACGCGCCCCGACCCGCCGGATCGTGTGCGGCCGATGCGACCCAGCTGCCGTTTCCTGACCTGTCGTTCGACCGGATCCTGGTGATCCACGGCGTGGAGCCGGCCGCGCAGGACAGCCGGCTGCTGCGGGAGGTGTGGCGCGTGCTGAAGGATGACGGCCGGGTGATGGTGGTGGCACCCAACCGTACCGGCTTGTGGGCGCATGTGGACAGCACACCGTTCGGCCAGGGCCAGCCCTATAGCCGCGGCCAGATCGATCGGCTGCTGGCGAGTGCCATGTTCCGGCCCGAACGGCGGGATGCGGCGTTGTTCACGCCGCCCACGTCCGTTGGTTTGGTGCTACGGTTTGCGCAGGCATGGGAGGCGGTGGGCCGCGCCGTGTTTTTTGATTTGGCAGGGGTCTTGCTCACCGAAGCCGTCAAGGACACGTACGCCGCACTACCTGTATACGCCCCCGCCAAACGCCGCGTTGTCCTGTCCGAGGCCGCCTAGCAGCCAAGAGTTTTTTGGTCCTTTTTTCAAAAAAGGACTACTTGCTTGCTTATCCCACTCTGTCTAGAAACCATCCATGCGCGCTGGCACCCCTGGAGGCCGGCGTTTTGTGTTGGAGCACACCCATGGCCAATTTTGTGACGATCGAGGCCGAGGCGCGTGCGCGAGCCGGTAAGGGGGCGGCGCGTGCGACCCGGCGGGCAGGCAAGGTGCCTGCGATAATCTACGGTGCCAAGCAGGAACCGACGATGATTGCGTTGGAGCCGAAGGCGGTTCTGACCGAACTCAAGCGCGGCGGCTGGCGCTCGCGTCTGTATGAGCTGAACGTGGCCGGGACCCCTACCCGCGCCCTGATGCGCGCCGTGCAATTCCATCCGGTGACGGATGTGGCGGAACATGTGGATTTCCAGCGCCTGGCCCCAGGCGAAAAGATCCGCGTGTCGGTGGCGGTGCATTACCTGAACGAGGCGACCAGCCCCGGCCTGAAGAAGGGCGGCGTGCTGAACGTGGTGCGCCACACGGTGGAGGTGTGGGCCGATCCGGAGAATGTGGCGCCGTTCTTCGAGGCAGATCTCGGCGCGTTGGACATCAACGACAACATCCGCTGGCACGATCTGAAGGGCACTGGCGACAGCCGGCCGACGATCGCGGAGCGGGATTTCGTGATCGCCACGGTGGCGCCGCCCACCCGCTCGGCCGAAGCAGCCGAACCGGTTGCTGCGGCCGCTGCCCCGGCCCCAGCCAAAGGCAAGGCTCCCGCAAAGGCCGCCGCCGCGGCCCCAGCCGCCAAGCCAGCCGCAAAGAAGAAGTAAGGCGTAGGATGGGCTGCTCTGCAGCCCATCACCTCCCGCCAACTGCCAAGCCCGTGCGCGAAGGAACATCCACATGCTGTTGTGGGTAGGCCTGGGCAACCCTGAGCCCGGCATGGCCCGCCAACGCCACAATATCGGTTTCATGGCGCTGGACCGCATCGCACAACGCCATGGTTTCGGCCCTTGGCGCCAGCGTTTCCGCGGCCTCTACGCCGAGGGCACCATCGCCGGCGAAAAGATATTGGCGCTCAAACCGATGACCTACATGAACGACAGCGGCAACAGCGTGCAGCCCGCCGCCGCCTTCTTCAAGCTGCCCACGGATGCGATCACCGCCTTTCATGACGAGCTGGACCTGATCCCCGGCAAGGTGCGGGTGAAACGCGCTGGCGGTGCGGCCGGCCACAATGGCCTGCGCAGCATGGACCGCGCGCTCGGCTCGCCCGATTACTGGCGGGTGCGGCTCGGCATCGGCCATCCCGGCGACAAGGCGCGTGTGCTGGGCTGGGTGCTGGGCGATTTCGCCAAATCCGACGCCGACTGGCTGAACCGTCTGCTGGACGCGGTGACTGACGCGGCGCCGATGCTGGCGGCCGGCAAGCCGGAAGACTTCATGACGCGCGTTTCACTGCTTTCCGGAGAGCCTTAGATGGGTTTCAACTGCGGCATCGTCGGCCTGCCCAATGTCGGCAAATCCACGCTGTTCAACGCGCTGACGGCCACGGCCGCGGCACAGGCGGCAAACTACCCGTTCTGCACGATCGAGCCGAATGTCGGCCGCGTGGCGGTACCCGATCATCGCCTGACCACGCTGTCTGAGATCGGCAAGTCCATCAAGACGGTGCCGACCAGCCTGGAATTCGTCGACATCGCCGGCCTGGTGCGCGGCGCCAGCCGCGGCGAGGGCCTGGGCAACAAGTTCCTCGGCAACATCCGCGAGGTGGACGCCATCATCCACGTTCTGCGCTGCTTCGAGGACCCGGACGTGACGCACGTGGAAGGCTCGATCGATCCCGTCCGCGATGCAGAGACGATCGAGACCGAGCTGATGCTGGCCGACCTGGACAGCTTGGAAAAGCGCATTGTGCCGTTGCAGAAAAAAGCGCGCGGCAACGATCGTGAGGCGGCGGCCACGGTGGCGCTGATGGAGCCGATCATCACCGCCCTGCAGGCCGGCCGCTCAGCGCGCACTGCCATTCCGGCCGGCGAGGAATTGGCCGTCAGCCGCCTGCAACTGATGACCAGCAAGCCGGTCCTGTATGTGTGCAACGTGGAGGAGGCCGCGGCCTCGGCCGGCAATGCGCAGTCAGAGCGCGTGGCTGCGTTGGCGAAGAGCGAGGGTGCCGCCTGCGTTGTTGTTTCCGCCGCCATCGAGGCGGAGGTGAGCACATTGCCGGAGGAGGATCGGGCCGAGTTCCTGGGTGGGCTGGGCCTGTCCGATAGCGGCCTGGATCGTGTGATCAGCGCCGGTTACGGTCTGCTGGGCCTGGTGACGTATTTCACGTGTGGCCCGAAGGAGACGCGGGCCTGGACGATTATCCGCGGCACGAAGGCACCGCAAGCGGCCGCGGTCATCCACAACGATTTCGAGCGCGGCTTCATTGCGTGTGAGACGATTGCTTACGAGGATTACGTTTCCTTGCGCGGTGAGGCGGGGGCCAAGGAGGCCGGCAAGATGCGCGTCGAAGGCCGCGATTACGTGGTGAAGGATGGAGACGTTCTGCTGTTCCGGTTCAACGTCTGAAACATACTGATCCACTCGGCCACTGAAGGGGATGACGAAGCGGTCTGGGCTATCCTGGAACCCGTGATCCGCGTGCGGCCGAGCTTGCGTTTCACCATCCGAAGCTCGGCTACGTGGACGCATTGGTCATGTATCGGCAACTCGCGTAGCCCGTATCGCCCAAGAGCGATACGGGCTTCAACTTCAGAAACGCCGGCCTTGCTTCCTACCAGATCTTTACGCGATCCGCAGGCTTGCGATACAGCGCATCGCCTTCCCTCACGCCAAAAGCCGTGTACCAAGCATCGATGTTCTGCACCGGTCCGTTCACGCGAGCCACCGGCGGAGAATGTGGATCGATCGACAGGCGCTGGCGCGCTGCGTCCGGCCGCAGCTTCGCGCGCCATACTTGCGCCCAGCCGAGGAAGACGCGCTGGTCGCCGGTCATGCCGTCGATTACAGGCGCTGTCTTGCCATGCAGGGAAGCGTGGTAGGCGTCGAGTGCCAAGGTAAGGCCACCGAGATCGGCAATGTTTTCGCCCATGGTCAGTTCCGGCTTGATGTGAGCGCCGGGCATGATGTCCATGGATGCGTATTCGGCACCGAAACGCTTGCCCAGCTCATCGAATTTTTTGGCGTCAGCTTCGGTCCACCAGTCGTGCAGTTGGCCTTTTGCGTTGAACTTGCGGCCTTCGTCGTCGAAGCCATGGGTCATTTCGTGACCGATGACGCCGCCGATGGCGCCGTAATTGATCGCGGGGTCCGCCTTGTTGTTGAAGAACGGCGGCTGCAGGATTGCGGCGGGGAAGACCACTTCGTTGAAGACCGGGTTGTTATAGGCATTCACGGTTTGCGGCGTCATGTCCCATTGATCCTTGTCAACGGAATGGCCGAGATGCCGTAGCCAGAACGCCCATTCGAAGGCGGCGCCGCGTTCCACGTCGCCATACAGATCGTGCGAGTCGATGGCGAGGGTACTGTAGTCGCGCCATTTCTTCGGCTTGCCGATCTGGAAATCGAAGGCGTCCAGCTTGGCGACGGCCAGGTCGCGTGTGGCCGGCGCCATCCAGCTGTTATGTTGCAGGCGCACGCGGAAGGCGGCGCGTAGATCGTGGGTCAGCGCCTCCATCTTTGCCTGTGCTTCGGGTGGATAATAGCGATCCACGTAGACTTCGCCGATGGCTTCACCGAGCGCTGATTCGGTCGCGGCGACGGCGCGTTTCCAGCGCGGGCGTTGCTGCGGCTGGCCCTGCAATTCGTGGTTCTGGAATTCAAAGTTGGTGGTGACAAAGTCTTTCGACAGAACAGGTGCCGCGTTCATCGCCAGATGGAAGGCGGCCCAGGCTTGCAAGGTGTCCATAGGGGCGGCGCCGGCAATGGCGGCGATCTTGGCGATAGCGGTCTTCTCGGCGATCACCACGCGGTCGGGCGTGCCGAGGCCGGCGGCGGTGAGGAAGGCGGCCCAGTCGAAACCCGGCGCGTAGGCCGTGAGCTCGGCCGGGGTCATCGGATTGTAGACCTTGTCAGGATCGCGTTCTTCGGCGCGTTCCCAGCTGGCTTCGGCGATCTTCTGTTCGAATGCCACCACTTTCGCCGCCGATGCGGCGGGGTCTGCCCAGCCGGCCAGGGTGAGCATGCGGGTGACGAAGCCCGCGTATTTGGCTTTCTTGTCCGCGAATTGTGCGGCCGTGTAATAGTCGCGGTCCGGCATGCCGAGGCCGGCCTGGGCGATGGACACGGAATAGCGCGTGGGGTCCTTCGCATCCGGCTCGATGGCCATCGCGAACAGCGAGCCCTGGTAGCTTGTCTGCGCGCGGCCCTGCAGGGTTGCGAAATCCGTCTTGGTCTTCAGCGCGGTGATCTGTTCCTGCTCGGCCTTCATCGGGGTGGCGCCGCGCTGTTCCGCGCCGGCCTCGTCCATGAACGCCTTGTACATCGCGCCGGCCTTGCCGATGCCGTCGGCGGGATGGTCGGCAGCCTTGGCGGAGGCCTCGTCCAGGATCGTGTGCACCCGTTTTTCGGATAGGTCCGTCAGCGCCACGAAGGCGCCGAAATTTGTGCGGTCCGGCGGGATGACGATGTGGCTGACGGCGACGCCGTTGGCGAAGGCGAAGAAATCGTGACCCGCGGCCACCTTGCGGTCCATGCCGGCGGTGTCGAAGCCCCAGTCGGGGCTTTTCTCCGCAGCATGTCCAGTTGCCGTCAGCAGGCCGAGCGCCGCGCCCGCGGCCAGGATGCGTCTGTTCATGGTATGTCCTGTATAGGGGTTTGTTTCAAGCGCCTAAGAAGCAAAAGTTTTTTGGTCCTTTTTTTCAAAAAAGGACGGCTTGCCTTCCTCCGCGTTGATGGCCGCCACAATATGACGGAACACGCGGAAATACACCTCGCGGTGGAAATGCAGCACATTTTCCACCTCCTCGGGCTTCAGGATGAAGTCGGCGATGTCCAGCAAAGTGACGCCCGGGAACGCGGCGGCGGCCTGGCGCGTCCAGCGGTTGAGCCGGGTGAACTGGTTCTCGGTGCGCTGCCCGCTACCCGGTGGATTGGCTTCGTTGGCGAGAAGAACGAAGGCGCGGCCGTCTGGCGGCAGGCGGCGGAACAGCATTTCAAGATTTTCGATGAAAGCGGCTTCTTGTGTGCCGCCGGCGAAGCGGAAGGCGCGGCGGGCTGTCTCGATCAGGGCCTCGTCGCCCGGAACGTCCTGGGGTGAGAGTTGTGCCAGATTGTGGCTGGGGGTTTTGGGCGCGGTGCGTCGAAGGCGGACGGGCACCTGCACACCAGTTTCGATGTGGCGGTAGAGCGGATTTGCCGCGTCGGCCCAGAAGCTGAGCACCCAAAGCGCGCGCGCGGCGCCGGGAAGTCGGAGCAGCTGAGGGCGGAAATCGTCGGGCTTAAAGCCCACCGCCTGCAGATCGGCCATAGCGGGGCCCGGGACAGGGTGTTCGGCATGGCGGATGAATATGGAGTGATCCAGGCGGATCGGCCGGTCGTCGCGCACCAGGTTCACGTCGAGGAATTCCTGGGCGGCCATGTTGCGGAAATAATGCGTGACGGCCTGTAATTCGCAGCCGCCGCGCGCATAGATGTAGTCGAAAGCGGGGGCCGCCTCCTCCCGCGATGCGAAGGAGTCGGCGCGCTCCAGCGTGATCCAGTCGACAGGGCCTTGGGCGGTGGACGGATCGGACAGAACTTCGCCCCGGATGCTCAATTCGGGGCAGCCGAGATGGCGGAAGAGCCAGGTCTCCACGCCCATGTTGAGAATGCGGCAGGAGAAACAGAAATGCAGCAGCCGGCCGCCGCCGGCACCGTGCTGCAGGACATAAAGACCGCAATAGCCGTGATCGCCGTATTTATCGGCAACTTGGATGATGCCGAAATGCCTGTCATAGCCCCACAGCATCTTTCGCAACTGGCCTCGCGCTGTCGGCAGATCTTCCGACAGGCGGTGTTTGGTGAAATTGAGCTGGTTGGTGCGGTTGATCAGCTCCACCGCGCGGTCGATATGTCGATCAAGATCGTGTTCCAGCCGAACTACGATGCCGCTGGCGCGCAGGAAGTCGGTGCTGTCTGCTGGCGCTGAAGCTGCATCGGCCTGGCGCTCCTGCAACGTGCGGTATTGCAGCAGGCGACGCAGCTCTGGATCGGGTTTGCCGGTCAGCCGTGGGTCGTCGAGCATACCGTCGATGAAGCTGTCTGGCGCGGTTTGCAAATCGGGCAGGTGGGCGAGCGCTTCGGCAAGGTTGGCAGGATTGTCGTCAATGAACAGAACGCTGGCGGGGCGCAGGCCGATAGCGGCGATCTGCGCTGCGATGCGCGCGCCTTTTGGCTGCCAATCTATGCTGGGGAAGACGAAGAAATCCCACAGATCGACCAGGCGCAGTTGCTTGCGGACGTTGGCGAGGTCGTTCTTGGAGCAGATGGAGCTGATGATGCCGCGCCGCGCCAGCTCGATAACGATCTGGTGGGCGTGGGGGCGGTGGATGATGCCGCCTTCGGTCAAGGTGCCGGACCAGAAGGTCTCGTCCAGGTCCCAGATGACGAGGCGGATCGCCTCCATGGCGTTAGGCAAGGAAGGCCTTCTTTTCTGAAGAAAAGACGCAAAAGACTTTGATCCATTGGTGCGTGTGGTGGAGCCACATTTGGGCAATGGGCAAAAGTTTTTTGCTTCTTTTTTCCAAAAAAGAAGGCCTTCCCTTCCTTAATCCGCCGCCAGCGCCATCATCTTCCGCGCCTGCACCTTCTTCACATAGTCCTCCGTCGCCTCTCCCACCTGCTCCGCATGATGTGCGAACACGTGGTCGGCCCCGGCGAAGATGCGGTAATCCACAGTCACGTTCTTCTGTGTGTTCAGCTTGTCCACCAGCTTGCGCACGGCGGCTTCGGGCACCAGCTCGTCCTGGTCGCCATGCACCAGCAAGCCACCGCAGGGGCAGGGGGCCAGGAAGCCGAAATCATAATGGCTGGCAGGCGGGGCCACGGAAATCCAGCCGGAGACTTCCGGCCGGCGCATCAGCAGCTGCATGCCGACGAAGGCGCCGAAGGAATAGCCGGCGATCCACAGTCCGCCATGGCTGGGGTTGACCATCTGCATCCAGTCGAGTGCGGCTGCCGCATCGCCGATCTCGCCGATGCCGCCGTCATAGCGGCCCTGGCTGCGTCCCACGCCGCGGAAGTTGAACCGCATCACGCTGAAGCCGAGCTTCTGGAAGCTCTGATACATCGTATAAGTAATACGGTTGTTCATGGTACCACCGTGCAGCGGGTGCGGGTGCATGATCAGGGCCAAGGGAGCGTTGCTCTCCTTGCTGTGATGATAGCGACCTTCCAGGCGCCCGTCAGGGCCGGCGAACATCACCTCGGGCATATTCTTCTTCGTTCTTCCAGAAGCGGCGCCAGTGCAGGACGCTTGCCTCGATCGGGTCGATTGTCCGCGCGTGCACTGCCTCGCCCGCTTTGGATCAGATGTGACGACATGCGTCGCCGGGCGCGAAGCTCGGCGAGTGCATGGGCCTGTCATCGGCCAGACACAAATATAGGCAGAGGACGAGGCAAGTTAACACTGAAATCGGTGTGTGGCCTTCCGGTTTCTCAGGGCTGGGTCCACATGGATGGGATGCTCGCCCCTCGCCGCCCGCTGATCTACCTGGACGCGAACGCCACGGAGCCGCTGCGCCCGCAGGCTCGCGCCGCCGTGTTGGCGGCATTGGATGCGGTGGGCAACCCGTCTTCCATCCATGCGGCCGGGCGGGGGGCGCGACGGCTGCTGGAAGACGCGCGGAGCAGGATTGCGGCACGGTTCGGCATGGCGGCGGCGGATGTAGTGTTCACCTCGGGCGGCACGGAGGCCAATGCGCTGGCCTTGGCCGGGCTTTCAGGCGGCCGTCGGGTGATTATTGGCGCCACGGAGCATGATGCCGTGCGGGCGGCGGCTCCTGGCGCGGCGGTGCTGCCGGTGAGCAGGGCGGGTGCGGCCGATCTGTCGGCGCTGGAGCAGTTGTTGGCGGAGGGACCGGCGCTGCTGTGCCTGATGATGGCCAATAACGAAACCGGCGTGCTGCACCCGATCGCTGAGGCGGCCCAGCTTTGCCGGCGATATGGGGCGCTGCTTCATGTGGATGCCGTGCAGGCGGCCGGACGCATGGCGTTCACGCTGGACGGCCTCGGGGCGGACAGCCTGGCGCTGTCTGGCCATAAACTGGGCGGGCCGCCTGGTGCTGGCGCCCTGCTTCTGCGCACGGGGCTCGATGTGCAGGCGCTGATCGCCGGTGGCGGACAGGAACGCGGGCGGCGGGGCGGCACCCCCGCCTTGCCCGCCATCGCCGGGTTCGCGGCGGCGCTGGACCACGACCAGGACATGGCAGCGATGGCGCCGCTGCGCGACCGGGCGGAGGCAGCGGCTTGCGCTGCGGGCGCCATCGTATGTGGCGGCGGTGCACGGCTGCCCAACACCACGTGCCTCGCGCGGCCGGGGGTGCGGGCGGACACACAGGTGATTGCGCTGGATCTGGCTGGCATAGCCGTCTCGGCTGGTGCTGCCTGCAGCTCCGGAAAGGTCGCCCGCAGCCATGTGCTGTCGGCAATGGGCCTGGGCGAGCTGGCCGGCTGCGCCATCCGCGTGTCGCTGCCCTGGAACGTGACCGAGGCCGATGTCGATGCGTTCGCCACCGCCTATGCGGCCCTGCCGGCCAGGATGGCGGCATGATCTATCTCGACAACCAGGCGA
>Ga0209511_1004394_pt1 | contig 10265 bp, 4 predicted proteins | sample SSSSmetaG_FD_184141 | JGI IMG/M metagenome (GOLD analysis project Ga0209511, IMG submission 184141) | Glacier valley bacterial and archeal communities from Borup Fiord, Nunavut, Canada, to study Microbial Dark Matter (Phase II) - ​SSSS... | ecosystem: Environmental > Aquatic > Freshwater > Ice >... | reverse complement strand
GGCGACCTATTCACAACTAGCCAACAACAACAAAATATTAGCCTCTAATCCCTGCGGTCATATGAACTGGGATGTCGCAGGCAGTATTCAAGGTGTCTGGTTCAATGCCCAGGTGGATGCACAAACGCCAGACCCGTCAAATACCGGCAATATGGATACAGGCGCAGCCCTTCGTTGTGCCAATTGTCAGCGCAGGATCAACCAATCTTGACCCGGCACTGGCCACGACAGTCGGCAAAACCTACTGCTACGATTTGCCATTCGCGAATGGCAGCAAGACAAATTACGTGCTCGTCAATCTGGTTGACGCCAACACGATAAAAGTAAATTACGGATATACCGCTTCAGCCGCTTCGGGGAGTAGCGCTGCAACGGGATGTAGTGCCTTGGGTGCACTGCCTTATGCATTACCAAATGGCCCTGCGTGGAAAACCTACAGCCGGTAATGCCTGCACAAAAATTATGGCTGAAGCATTCGACATAAAAACTTATTTAAACCCGCTTCAGGTGCATTGAAAACAGCTGTCTTGTTGCCTGCAATTTTTTGCTGTGTTCAATAAGCAACTCGTTGCGGCGGTGCGCATGCTCGATGACGCTCACACCGGTCAAAAAAAATTGAACCGGCGTAGCCTCCCGTTCGACTTAATAAGCGAGGCTCTCGTTTATTGGCTGGTTCAATGCTTGCCTGCCCCGCTCATATTTGTAATTTACGGTGCAGCGTCAATTTCATCAGAGAAGGCAAAACAACAATCTGGCTACAGTACAGATTAAATCGCGAGCGGTCTAAATTGATGAGAACGGTACTTCACCCATGTCATGAGACATCCCGCACATTGCATTCCGCAATGTGCCTATCGAGCAGTCTCCACAGAAAGTTATGATGAAACGACAAATTAGCCAATTACTGCTGACGACAATTTCAACCGTCGCCTGCGTTTCAATATGCAGCATAGCGCTAGCAGCGCCAACTGGGACCACTGCGCGCTCACCCACACCAACAATGAACGCGGACCAGTCTGGGTGCGCGATCATTAACTACTATGATGTGGGCCCTCAACAAACTTATGCAGCGCTAGGACAACTGCCTTGGAGCAAATTGAAGGGCTGCGACACCGTTAGAATTTTTCCAAAACCAAATAGCGGCACATACAACGAAATGATCTTGATTTCTGCAGGTACGGACGTGGCGCCAACCGCACCGAATCAATTTATGCGGGTCATCGGCATGCCTGACCCCTTAACCGGCGCACTCCCCATCATTGACGGAACCAATGCCACCCAGATGGAAACGCTGCCTGGACAAGCGCCGCGCTCATTACGCTACCACGACAACAATAATCCCCAGCCACAACGCGCCCTTTACAACCTTGGATTAGTAATGGTGGGGCCGCAGCTTGGCTACAATTACAACAATGGCCCCGCAGGCTACATTGGCATCGAGAATCTTGACATCCGAAACGTGCAGTACAACGCGCCATTCACAGACGGTAAAACAGGCCTGGCAGATGTTTACAACTCATTTGGGTCATGCTTGTTTGTGGAGGCCGCGGCGCATCTGGTGATTAAAAATAACATTCTTCACGGTTGCGGCAATGGATTATTTATCAACTCGAAAAACGACATCATTGTCGAGCTTTCGCAAGACATACTTATCGAGGGGAACTGGATCTATAACAATAGCAATCCGCCAATTCCCAACGTCAGCAATGGCTTCCATGAGCACAATAGCTACACCGAAGCGCGCGATATTATTTTTCAATACAACACGTTTGGCGACGTTCGTCCCGGCGCATTTGGCGATTGTCTTAAAGACCGGTCATCGGGAACCATCATCCGCTACAACATTTTTACGTCCAACTGCACCATCCTGCTCAATCTTCTCAATTCAACCGGATCGCCCGCATTCATCGCGGCCGATGCCGGATATGGCAACGACTACGTGTACGGCAACTTATTTGACGTTGCACCCTCGGGTTCTAGAAATGCGAACTTGGTAACGTATGGTGGTGATACAGGTGTTTATAGTAGTTACCGCCAAAAAACACTGCGCTTCTATAACAACACGGTCGTTGTTAAAGGCGATGCCGTGGCGACGGTGGGTTATGCAGAAACATACCTATTTAATTTGCTAATGCAAGTATCCGTTGCCGATGTACAAAACAATATTTTTTATGCGCCTTCTATTACGCCCAACAAACCCGGCAAACTCCAAGCGATGTCGATTGGCATCGGCACCGTCAATTTGGCGAATAACTGGGTCGGACCCAATACGGGACAGTTCTGGTTGGGTCATAAATTGCCCGGTGTTGTGGTCAATGGCTGGAATACCAATATTGGCGCGAATAATATGCCGGCGTTCGTCAACGAGGCCGCACATGATTACCGCCCTACTGCGCTCTCGCCGCTAACCAACGCGGGCAGCATATTGGCCAATCTCAATGTGCTCTCGCTAGTGAGTCCAACTCCGCCTTCCGTCATTCCCAAGTCCGCAGCAAGACGACTGGGCGCGCTGGACATTGGCGCCTATGAGGCGACTTTTGCACCAGTGCTGGCAACACAAACCATCATGTTCAACCCAAGCCCACCAGCTAGTTTGCTAACAACTGCCGGGTCATTCACAGTATCTGCAAGCGGTGGCGGTTCAAATAACCCGGTTACGTTTGCTTCCAACAGTGTCGGCATTTGCACGACCAGCGGCATCAACGGTGCGCTGGTAACACTAACAGGGGTAGCGGGTACGTGTATCGTTCGCGCTAATCAATTAGGCAATGCAAATTATGCCGCTGCCGCGTTCGTTGATGGTGTGATTGTGGTCGCCAGTATTACCCCACCGTCGACATTTACCATAGCGCCAAGCGCTGGCGCAAACGGCACCATCAGCCCAAACGCCGCGCAGATAGTGGCTTCCGGGGCAACTAGCGTCTTTACGGTTCTGCCGAATGCAGGCTTCACGGCCGCGGTTGGCGGTACCTGTGGCGGTTCCATGGTTGGCACGACTTATACGACGAATGCAGTAGCGGCCAATTGCACTGTCATCGCATCATTTGCCGCGATCCTGCCCGGCCCTTTTACGGTTACGCCAAGCGCTGGCGCTAACGGCACCATCAGCCCAAACGCCGCGCAGATATTGGCTTCCGGGGCAACTAGCGTCTTTACGGTTACACCGAATACAGGCTTCACAGCATCCGTTGGTGGTACCTGTGGCGGCACATTGGTTGGTTCCAGCTACACGACTAATGCGGTAGCGGTGAGCTGCACGGTTACTGCCAGCTTCGCAGCTAGTTTGCCTCCGCCTGCATTAACGCCTCCAACGGCGCCAACCAATCTGGCATGCGCCATTGCGACTGGCACCGATGTGAACTGTTCGTTCACAGGCTCGCAGGCTGTCAGCGGTGTAACCCTCGCTGGATATCAGTTGATCTGTAGCGATCCCGTGGGTAATGCGCTGTCGCGCACCTTTTCGGGGCTAACGATCTTGCTGCAAACTGTCCCCACCGAGAGAATCTACACTTGCCAGGCATTGGCATTATCTACGGTTGGTCCGAGTCTGCCATCTGCATCGGCACGTTTCATCGTTCACACGATCCCAATCAGCAAGCGTCAAATGGTTGATGTTGACGGTGACGGCTTTGCGGATATCCTCATTCACCCACCGGCAACCGTTGGCAACAATACGCCGAACCCCGCCGTGGGTTTGCAGGTTGGGCGTTGGAATGGCAGTGCGATTAGCTTCACACCGGTGCTTGATTTGGGTGCCGGATGGGACATCCTCGGTCTCGGCGACTTCACGGGAATTGGCAAGACTGGCATTGTCTCTCGTGATGCTGCCGGTCAAGTGCGGTTTGACCTTTCGATTCCGACCGTCGGGGCTACTATTCCGCGCAGCACCAAGCTCGATTGGACTGTCGAAGCCGTAGGCGATTTTGATGGTGACGGCAAATCCGATATTCTGTGGCGCTACCTCAAACCGGGCACGAACGATTCTGGGGTCACCTTTGCGTGGTTCATGGAAGGTGCTACGCTGATCTCAACAGCAAACGTGAACGTGAACGAAGTCAAGCACCGTGGCGGAGCGCCGTTGTCGTGGAATCTTGTTGGTACCACCGACCTCGATGCGGACGGCCTCGCTGATATTGTTTGGGTCAGCCCGGCCAATGATATCCGCGCGTTGATGGGCAAAGGCGGCCGGACGTGGAGTAACCAAAAAATCGGCATCGTGCCGCCTGGCTACGTCTTGTTTAAGCTTGGCGATATCAACGGTGACGGCAAAGGTGATCTGTTGTTTCGCAATGCGCAGGGCAATGTCAAAGCATGGTTAATGGATGGCATCACGGTCTTGGCTGAAATTGATTTGCCGACCACGCAGGCCGATTGGACGTTCTTTGCATCGGGTGATTTTGATGGCAATAACACCATGGATATCGTTTGGCAAAAATCGGATGGCACGCTCGTGGTGTGGCTAATGAATAGCAATGCGCCTACTGCGCCGAGCATATTCAATAACGCGGGCGCCGTGCCAACGGGATATGTGAACGTGGAGCCTTGATCGCGGGACCTAAAAAATTCCCGCTGACATTGGAAATGCCTAAGCCAACGCTACCAGGAACCTATACCTATACCGCAAGCGCCATTGAAGGTTGTATAGGCAGTCATGACACTACGATTACCGTGAAATAGTTTTCGCGGCTATGGTTGGCTGAAAGAAAAATAGAAATAAAAAAGAAAATGCAGAAAAGCGCAAAAATTGCGCTTTTCTGCCTTTTTGTTGGGCGCTTGATGAGTCATTGAAAAGGCAGGCCATCTGGTCAATACTTCGGCCAAACATTTTCCGGATTTTAAACAACTCTGGGCGTTCTACGCCGGAAAACCGCTCGGCAGCCTGGATTTTAATTATTACCCGTTCATCACGAGATCTTATTACAGCCAGTGCATATTCAGCTACATGAATACGGCGACCTATTCACAACTAGCCAACAACAACAAAATATTAGCCTCTAATCCCTGCGGTCATATGAACTGGGATGTCGCAGGCAGTATTCAAGGTGTCTGGTTCAATGCCCAGGTGGATGCACAAACGACAGACCCGTCAAATACCGGCAATATGGATACAGGCGCTATTTCTATTGTGCGTGACGCAACCGATCCGACCAACCGCGCCATGATGGGGTGGGGCAATGCTGGCGGCACAAGCGATCCATTTGCGTTGCTTGATCCATGGACATGGGGAATCGGATTGACGGCGACGCCAGACCAGTTGCGTCAGCCCTTCGTTGTGCCAATTGTCAGCGCAGGATCAACTAATCTTGATCCGGCATTGGCCACGACAGTCGGCAAAACCTACTGTTACGATTTGCCATTCGCGAATGGCAGCAAGACAAATTATCTGCTCATCAATCTGATTGACGCCAACACGATAAAAGTAAATTACGGCTATACCGCTTCAGCCGCTTCGGGGAGTAGCGCTGCAACGGGATGTAGTGCCTTGGGTGCACCGCCTTATGCATTGCCGACTGCATTGCCGGCTGCATTGCTGAATGCATTACCGAATAGCGCTGCGTGGAAAACGTATAGCCGATAATGCCCTGCGCAAAAATTATGGCTGAAGCATTCGACATAAAAACACATTTAAACCCGCTTCAGCTGAATTGAAAACAATTGTTTTGATGCAAGCCAATTTGTTGCCTGCAGTTTTTTGCTGTGTTCAATAAGCAACTCGTTGCGGCGGTGCGCATGCTCGATGACGCTCACACCGGTCAAAAAAAATTGAACCGATCCCGCTTGGCCCGCGACTACGGTTGCGCATGATTTTTGAATGCGTCTGGAATACACCTTTTTCTATCGCCAACGCTTATAGCCAACGGCATTTTCGCCTGCCTGATCGGCTTTATCGTATGCAAACTATTTATTGTGTCAACTATAAGCCTCGGCAATATCCAACAACATTCGTAAAGGGTCATCATGTTTCAACCATCCATCCAACACGCATCCACCATCATGTCGATGCTATTACCCTCCGCTAGGCCCAACAGGCGATTTAGCAAATCCAGCAGGGTGATCGGCTTCTGTTTGTCACTGGGACTGTTATTAAATGCCACATGGGCGGGTGCGCAATGGAGTGCTGCGGGCAACCTTGCCAATATACGTGCCAATGCCACGGCAACCACGCTACCCAATGGCCAAGTGCTGGTCGCTGGCGGCGATGATGGCAACAATGTGATTACTGCCACTGCAGAATTATATGATCCGGCCACCAATCTTTGGACTGCGGCCAACTCATTTGTCGGGCCGCGTTGGGCCCACGCGGCCACGTTGATGCAAAATGGCATGGTATTAGTAGCCGGCGGGTTTGATAGCAACGGTACCGTTTCTATTGGTCAAAAATATAATCCCGCCACCGGTTTTTGGAATGCTGCGGGCGTATTAAATACCGGACGCGGCAACGCCGCCATCACGCTATTAAATAATGGAAAAGTGCTGATCACGGGCGGAACGAACTTTGGCGCCTATTTTTCCAGTACCGAACTATATGATCCCGCAACAAACATCTGGAGTCCAGCGGGGTCTATGTCAGTCGCACGAAGCAATCACACCGCCACGTTGTTAGGCAATGGCAAGGTGCTCGTCATTGGTGGATATGGCGGCGGCGGCGTTGGCACGATTAATTCTGCAGAATTGTATGACCCGGCCACCAATACCTGGAGCTCGGCAGGATCGATGACATCGATCCGAAACAGTCATACGGCCACACGGCTCAGCAATAACAAAGTGCTGATTGCAGGCGGATATAACGGTAGCAATGCGATCAATGCTGCGGAATTGTACGACCCAATCACCAACACGTGGAGCGTCGCAGGCTCGATGTCGACAGTGCGTTTTGTACATACGGCTGTTTTGCTGGCCAACAACCAAGTATTGGCTATCGGTGGTTCAATTGGCACTGGTTCGCTATCGAGTGCCGAGTTATACGATCCGGCCACTAATAGCTGGAGCAATACCAGTGCATTGACAGCAGGGCGTCAAAGCCCTGCTACCGCGTTGTTAGCAAATGGCAGTGTGTTGGTAGCGGGTGGGTACGGAAGTACCATTCCTTTAGCGAGTGCTGAGCTCTATACGTACACTGCATTGACACCACAAGTCATCACCGGCTTTGCCAGCACGCAAAAGCCCGCAAACTCGGCATTTCAATTTGTTGCGAACACCAGCTTGACACTAATCGCGACCGGCGGCGCTTCGGGCAATCCGATTGTCTATGCCAGTAGCTCACCAGCTGTCTGTACGGTTGCCGCGAATATTGTCACGCTGCTTACCCCGGGAAGCTGCAATCTCACGGCTAATCAAGCAGGCAATGCCACGTTCGCCGCCGCACCGCAAGCGCTGGTATCGTTCTTCGGTCTGCTTTCGCAAGTAATCACCGGTTTCAATCCTGCTACGCCGATTGCCTTTGTTGCTAACGGCACCTTTACCTTATCAGCAACTGGTGGCGCTTCAGGCAACCCTGTTGTCTTTGCCAGTTTGTCACCCGCCATCTGCACTGTTACACCCGGCACGGCAACGGTTACGATGGTGGCTGCAGGGACGTGTGCTCTCACCGCCGATCAGGCGTATAGCGCGAGTTATTTCATGGCGAACCAAGTACCGGCAAGCGTTGTTTTATCTCCCACCTTAACACCACAGTCGATCTCCGGCTTTACTAGCACGACCATTCCGGCGGGCTCGACAATTGGCTTCGTCGCGAATACCAGCTTGACGTTAATCGCGACTGGCGGTGCTTCAGGTAATCCCGTTGTCTTCGCCAGTAACTCGCCGGCAGTGTGCACGGTTGCCGCAAATATCGTCACGTTCCTTGCGCCGGGAACCTGCAATCTCACGGCGAATCAAGCGGGTAACGCCACGTTCGCCGCAGCGGCCCAAGCCATCGCCATGTTCAATACTGGCATTGTGCAAACGATTACCGGGTTCAATCCTGCTACGCCGATTGCGTTTGTTGCTAACAGCACGTTTACATTGTCAGCAACCGGTGGCGCTTCGGGAAGCCCCGTTGTCTTTGGAAGTTTGTCACCAAATTACTGCACTGTAACGCCTGGCACGGCAACGGTTACGATGGTGGCTGCTGGAACCTGCACTCTCACCGCCAATCAAGCAGCCGGTAATGGTTACTTCTCAGCAAATCAAGTCCCCGCCATTGTTGTTTTGTCAGCTTCATTAACCCCACAAACGATTATCGGTTTTACGCCAGCCACACCGCTTGCGTTCGTTACGAACAGCACCTTTACGTTGTCGGCAACGGGCGGCGCTTCGGGTAATGCGCTTGCTTTCGCCAGCACCACACCGGCTGTTTGTACTGTATCGAATGCAACCGTGACCATGCTCACGGCGGGCACTTGTAACCTCACGGCCAATCAAGCCGGCAATGCGACCTTTGCAGCAGCACCCCAAGTGCCCGCGAGTGTGGTCTTTACCGGCTCGGCGCTAACGCCGCAAACGCTAACGCTCGGACTATTGCCGAATCATCGCGCATCGGATGTACCGTTCTCGATTGCCACCAATGGCTCGTCGGGCATTGCAGCGACGTTTGTTTCGACAACGCAGACGGTATGCAGGATTAGCTCGACTGGCTTGGTGACTTTAACCGGCCTGCTTGGTACTTGCTCTGTCAACGCCGATGTTGTTGGCAACGCGCAATTCAGTAGCGCAACAGCTATTGGCTCCTTCCAAGTTATTGCCGGCGTACCCGGTATCCCACAGGCGTTCGCTTGTACGGCCGGTTTAGCTCAAGTGAGCTGCAGTTTTACAGCACCTGCTGCACCAGCTGGCGGCCCGACAGCAGTTCCCGTGATAACAGGGTACACATTGATTTGCCAACCGATCCTGCTCAACAATACATTCAGTAACGCAGTCACCGTATCTGGCAGCGGGTCACCCCTGGTGTTGAATGGTTTGCCAACGGGCATTTTGATGAGCTGTATTGTCACCGCCAATAACAGTATCGGCATCGGCGCGCCAACTGCTCCCGCCTATGTGCAACCGTACTCGTTACTGTCGCGCCATGGCCAAATCGATATTGATGGTGATGGTCGTGCCGAAGTGTTGGTGCGCGGTAATACAGCTGCCACCATCGGCACTTCGTACGTCGGTCTGTATGACACGGTAAGCCAACAAATCATGTTCAGGCCCACAGCAGATGGCGGCGTAGCTAACCGTATACTCGGCATTGGCGATTTCGGCGCTCGCGGCAAATCTGATCTTGCGTTGCAAGACATCAAGACTGGCGACGTGCAGCTCTGGATTAACTTTGATGGCTTTGTTGACTCGCGCCCCTTTGTTCGCAACGTGAAGCCGGGTTGGATGGTTGAGGCGATTGCCGACCTTGACGGCGATGGTAGAACCGATATTGTGTGGCGCTTCAACAGCACGCCGGCCAACCCAAGCCCGAACCCGGATGATAATGGTGTGGTGTTTGTGTGGTTCATGAAGGACGGCGTCATTGATGAAGTTAAACAGCGTGGCGGTGCACCCGTTAGCTGGAATTTGGTAGGCGCTAGTGACTTGCACGGCAATGGTATGGCCGATCTGATTTACGTGAGCCCAACCAATCAAATCCGCAGCCTTACAGCATTGCCAGACCGCAAATTCGTTAATGAACTCATCGGCACAGTACCCACTGGCTTTACGCTGGTGCGCTTGGGTGATTTTTCAGGAGATGGCAAATCGGATCTACTGTTCCGCAATGCACAGGGCAAGTTGAAGCTGTGGGTGATGGATGGCATCAGGATTGTTAGCCAGATTGATCTGCCCGATTCGGATGCAACTTGGGAGCTCATGGCAATTGCCGATTTGAATGGCGATGGCAATATTGATATTGTCTTCAAGAAACCCGACAGTACATTAGTTGTTTGGTTGATGAATACAGGAACACTGGCCAGACCAACGGTTATTAACAATGCCGGAACAGTGCCAGCGGGTACGGTAGCAATAGACCCTTGATCGAAAAAATAAATGTAACGAGCCTTGAATACCCGCTGCACGAAATAGTGCAGCGGGTATTTTTTTGATCAAGAATCTGAACAAACCATAGCATTGGCGGCGTTTTCAAGCCATTTTTGCTCCAAACGCCTCGCCAGTGCTAGAGGCTCATTTTGGGCAACTTCCAAAACCTCCATTCCTCCCAGTTCACGTTTTTCACCTATTTTTTATGCCGCCGTTGCTGAATACCCAGATGGTTAACGTTTTTAAGTTATGTTGGCCTCGCTTTTTGCCACCACCCG
>Ga0209511_1004390_pt1 | contig 10271 bp, 9 predicted proteins | sample SSSSmetaG_FD_184141 | JGI IMG/M metagenome (GOLD analysis project Ga0209511, IMG submission 184141) | Glacier valley bacterial and archeal communities from Borup Fiord, Nunavut, Canada, to study Microbial Dark Matter (Phase II) - ​SSSS... | ecosystem: Environmental > Aquatic > Freshwater > Ice >... | reverse complement strand
CGAAAATTTATTGAGATTCAACTTCCTTCGGAGCGCGAGCCAAGTAATTGGAAAAAAGATGACAGCCATCCCAACACCTTGAACCACCGAAGAAACCAAAAAATCATCCATACCGTTGCCTTTAGTTGAAAATCATTTACCGAGGGCATTATTCAAGATTCCGGTAGACAGCTAAATACCGGCCCGGTGGACGGGAAGAGCAAAGGCCAGTTGCTAGGCAAAAAGACTGAATAACTGCCCGTATGCCTCTTTTACGGTCAGCCTGAGAACATTGGCGTCACTGGTCGGGTTAGCGCTGATGGCTCATCAGCCGTGTCTGCACCGCCTCGCTACTGAGTTCACGCAACGCATCCGCAGCTATCCAGCGCGCTGACATGGTGCCTTGCTGCTGAATACGCCGTGCTGCTTCGATGGCAGCAGAATTAAGCGCCAGATTGCGCTTGCCGATGTTGCGTAGCGCCCAGTTCACTGCCTTTTTGACAAAGTTGCGCTCATCACCGGCCGAGACTTCGATGAGCGGCAGCATCGCAATGAAGCGCGCATCACTGGCTTTTTTGTCGTGCACGGCCAGCGTGGCCAGCAACGCAAAGGCCGCACGACGTACAAACTCTTCGCCTCCCTCAGTCCACTCGGATACTTTGCGCCAAGCCAATGGAGAAGCCAGAAAGGCACTGCCGCAAACCTGGTCACACACATCCCAGGATGCGAAGCCTTTGGCCCACTCGTCCATCTGGTTGGACGTCAACTGGGCAGGCTCGGCCAGCATGCCGGCCACGATGCGGGCCTCCGGTATGCCGGTGTCCCACAACTGGAGCGCCAATTCATGGTCACGCCCTAAGGTTTTGGCAATGCATCGCATGGCTGGCATCGACAAGCCGAGACGACCTTCTGGATTGATGCCAAATCTGGACATGCCGGCCAGTTCACTGGGGCGGGCATCCGCTTGGAGTAAATCAAGGGCAAGTTGCAGGCGGCTCATGGTGAGCTTCACTTTACTGTTTTTGCCGGCCTTTTGGTTGGTGGGCTGTATGCAAAAATTCCTCTCCCCCTGAAACCTATGACCCAGGATAGATTGCACCTATGACAAACGCTGGCACGGCCAATTCGACTGAGGCCAACACAGTTGCTATCGTTGGCCAAACGATTTCTCGTTCCCAAATCGAAACGCTCACTGCCGAGGCAACCCAACCGCTTGTTTTCGAGGCGTGCGACTTTGAGGGGGTTGACCTCTCACGACTGAACCTGCGCGGCTTTGAATTCCGGGACTGCGCCTTCATGGAAGCGTCTCTTTATGCCGCGTCCCTGTCGCAAACCACCTGGGTTCGATGCCGTGGGCGTCAGGCCGACTTTGAAGCAGCTGAACTGGTTGATGCACAGTTTCTGAATTGCGACCTCAACAATACCAAGTGGCGCCGTGCCCGGCTGTCATCTGCCTCCTTCAAGGAGTGCAAGCTCACGGGCGCCAATTTCGAAGAAGTGGCGCATCTGGGGTTGTGCTTCGAAGATACATTGTTGATTGGTGCCGACCTGCGCAAGATGTCTTTTCGCAAAACGCAGCTGCAACAGCTTGATTTTTCAGAAGCGGACCTGTCTGGGTGCGACTTTCGAGAAGCTGTGTTCGTCGGCGGTAGTCTGCGCAATGCCCACCTGAAACTGACGCGCTTTGATGGTGCGGACCTGCGTGAAGCAGATATCGGCGGGTTGAAGCTGGTGGACGCGAAGCTGTTCCGGGGTGCCACCATTTCACTGAATCAGGCGACAGAGTTGCTGGGTGAGCTTGGCATCACGGTGGCTTAAGGTCCCCAACCTCGTGCGGAGCTGGGTCACAGCCTCCATCAATATGAACGGCCTAATCCGGTCAACACCCCGCTACACCGAACTCTTGCAATTTTGACAAGGCTGCTTTGAGCCCCTCATGGTTGGAATCTTCGCCATAAGCAATCGCAGAAAGGCTGTGTGCCAGCATCAGATTCAGTGGCAGACCAAAATCTTCCACCATGCAACCCTCTTCGTCGACGCCATCCCGAGGGATGTCCCCCATACGCTGCAGGATACTGGCTGCGGTCGGCAGATACCCGATGACCGTCTTTCCCTTGGCAAGGGCGTATGCGACCTCCCATACAGTGCCACTGTCCGGCTCAAAGCCGCGAAAGTCCCGCAAGTTGGCCAGGACAGCATCTGCGCCATCAATTAATTCACGGTTTGCTTTAAAAATAGCCTTTGAGGCGGCAGGCAGAGTTAAGTCTATTTGAGTATCCAAGGGATAGACCCCCACGAAACCATAGGCGGCACAGATGACCCGCATCTGATGCCCGCGTGCCAAAGCGTCTGGATAAAACACATCTGGCCCAGCCAAATAGACCTTCGTACCTGACATAACTTCCTTTCTTTCGATTGGCATATTTTGCGGTGCCCGTTGGACATTCAACGGGATATTTTCCAAAACCGGCATATCACCAAGAAACTCACGTCTATCCCTCGCGACCTGGTGAAACTTCACACCCATTGCGGGCATGCGAAGAAAACGGCTATATCCGGGATAGATACCAGATTGCGTGGCGGTAGGGACTCCAGCACGAGAGCATGCGCGGAATTTATCGCTTTGCAGCGGTTGCTGCAGGGCACGATAAATGTTCGTCGCTATACGTTTTCAGATGGCATTTCTGTCATCAACAATTGAGGACAACACCATGCAGGTATTTGGAAACGTGGCCACAGTGCCGGTGCGCAAAGAAAGTAAGTCGACAGGCAAAGGCTATTACGAAATGCGTTTGGCTGAAGCCCAACGCGGAATTGACAGCTCGCCAACGTTTTACACCGTGCGGGTCATGAAAGACGATGACCCCCAACTCGACAAGGGCGACTTCGTCAAAGTGACTGGCAAGTTGAAAGCTGACTTTTATATTGGACGCGATGGAAAACCGTCTGGGACGCTGTTAATTATTGCGTTTGAAGCCAGCAAAATTGCCAAGCCGGCGGCACTCAAAGAGGAACCTACCAGCAAGACGCAGGACTCATCCAAAGCTGTGACGAGAGCAAAGGAATCCGCCGCAGAGCGTGAAACGGAACAGACACCGCAAAGGCCAACAGAGCCAGTTCGGGTAACAGCACAGAAGGAAGAAGCGGACTGGTCGACCTTGTACAGCTGAATTTCCAGGTAACACGGGTAACGGAGGTAACGCTGGAACCACTGCTGTCGTTAATGATTTGATTTCAAAGGTCACCCAAGGGTGGCCTTTTTTTCGCCTGCAGTGACCTTGGGGCCGTCGTTGTCATGCCGGTTGTTGCAGGCTGGAAAACTCATTCTTTGCCACTCAGAAGATTTTTCGCAAATATTTCAAAAAATATAAACCCCGATACCTGTATTTGGAACTGACTGCATTTTGTGGTCGGCAATAGCCAAACAGGAACGCTTTTTATGCAGTCACATTCAGTTGAAATCAAGCCCTTCGACAGCCGTTGCAAATATTGGGCAAAAATTGTCCGAGCAGGAAAAGAACTGCCAGCACCCTGCCTCATCCAAGGCGCCAACGACGTTTCCGGCCCCTATTTGCAACGCGGTGAAGAGGAACTGCTTCCTGGTGACGCCCTCTTTGAGGGCGAATCAAACAATCACCTTCGCAGTGACCGCGGCTGGAGCTATTGGCTCGCTTTTGTTACCGAGAGCGGAAAGCTCGTTCGATACCAGTCTGGTTTCAGTTCCCAAAAATCTGAAATGAAGGCGCAAGGCCTTTCCTCAGGACTACTGACCGGCAGTGGCGACATCGCCTCAATGGTGCGCATCGTTCACGGTCTGCGAGCTGGCCTCAACGTGTCACCCACCAAATCGGAATAGCCCACCAGCCCATCTCACAAACACTTTGGATTCAATCAAATGACCTCAAAAATCACGTACAGCTCCGCACAACAGCACCGCACGAAGTTGAAAGAGTGCTTCGACTATCAGGGGTACCTTGAAATCTGGGAAAACGGGGAGGTTCGTCTACTTCGGCGTCACCGCTCCGCGGGAACTCCAGAGCCGGCCGGGAACCAGCGCGATATCGAGTTCCGCTTCTCGGGTCCGACCATCAAATCCATGGTCGCATTAAACAACGGCGTCGCAATGCAGGCACTTATCAATACGTTGAGTGAAGACCATTCGGTTGAGTGGAATGGTCACAACCATCATGGAGTTTTTACTCCCGCCGCTCGTGAAGCCATGAACTGCATTGCAGTGGCCACTGACCGGAATCACGACCTCAGCTTTGCCTGATTTGACCAGCGGCACCATAGGCGAAGAAGCTAGATTTAACTCACACCAACCCATGACCATTTCTGAACTCATCTCCCAACTGCAAGAAATTCAAGCCACTCACGGTCCGGACGTGCTGGTTCTCAGAGAACGCGACGAGCCAAAGGGCTGGATTGAAGTTGGGAAGATTCAACATTCTGGGATGTGGCCTATGCGCCGCGAAAATGACAACGCAGACGCCGATGACTACTACGGCCAGCAACCCGATTACGAGTACCGCTGGGCCTCGTACGACGAAGAGGATGATGCACCGGCACCGACTTACTGCGTGTACCTGGACTGAAACCGCCAGCTACAAGCCCGGTTGGTTGGTCTTATCCAGAACTGCTTAGAAAACGGTGGTGAATCCAGAGATTGCTGGAACACTCGTAGCCAAAGGTTATCCTGGCTAAACGGCCAACGCTGGATAGTCCGTATACCCCTTTTCACCCGGTGTATAGAACGTCTCCATGTCTGGCGCGTTCAGTGCTGCTCCCGCTTTCATGCGTGCAACCAGGTCGGGATTTGAAATGAAGGGCCGGCCGAACGCAATCAGGTCAGCTTCCTTCGCTTGCAGGACCTTCTCTGCGCTGTGCGCACCAAAACCACCGACAGCGATAAATGTTCGTGCAAAAGCAGCCCGAAGCTTTTTCTTGAATTCAGCGGGTACCGGGGGCGCCCCCATGGCTGAATGGTCGACCAGGTGCAGGTAGACCAGCCCCATGTCAGACAGCGCTCTGGTCAGAGTCAGGTACTGCTCTTCAAGACCGTCAAAGGGACCCGTTCCATTGAACACACCGTAGGGAGAAATACGAATGCCTACTTTGTCGGCGCCAATGGCTTTCACGCAGGCGGCGGCGACTTCGAGGGCAAAACGATTACGAGCTTCGGTGCTACCACCGTAGGCATCCGTGCGCTGGTTGACATTGGCGTTCAGAAACTGCTCTATGAGATAGCCGTTGGCGGCATGGAGCTCGATGCCATCAAACCCTGCCTTGATGGCCAACTGGGCAGCGGATACATATTCCGCAACAGCCTGTGCAATGTCGACCTCAGTCATCGCAGTTGGGGTGGTGTGAGGTTGCAGGCCCGCCTTGTCCGTCCACATCTCACCGGGGCAAACCTCTGGGCTAGGGCCGACCACGCGAGCGCCGGCGGGAAGATTGTCCTGATGCGACACTCGACCTGAGTGCATGAACTGCACAAATATCTTGCCGCCAGCCTGGTGAACTGCGTCTGTGACCAACTGCCAGCCCTTGACCTGCTCTTCGTTGTAGAGGCCTGGAATTCTGGCGTACCCAAGGCCATTGGGTGAAGGTGAAGTTCCTTCGGTAACAATCAACCCAGCGGTGGCACGTTGTGCATAGTATTTGGCAATCAGCGCGTCGGGGGCGTTGTTGTGTGACGCGCGGCTGCGCGTCATCGGTGCCATCACGATACGGTTGGCCAGGCGAATAGGGCCCAGGTCACAAGGTTCAAAAAGCATGGTCTGTCCTCAAAGTTGACGGGGAACGTTGGGGCAATCGATGTAACAGAAACGACTCAAACTCCTTGCCACTGCACGTTATTTTCTGGGAAATTTTAATTATTGCAAAGACTGGGACGCTTGGTCCTTCGGCAACGAACCTCAAACCTCGGCGCCTTCTCCAGTTTCAGCCCACAATCTGCCGGCAATATGCGGCCACTCCCCCATATTGATGACACACAGGGAGTACCAAGAATAAGCGTAATTGGCAACCTTCTCTGGTTCATCTTCGGTGGCTTTTCCTGGTCCTTGGCCGATGGCTGGTTGGACTGCTCTGCCCTATCACCATCGTTGGCATGCCGTTGGCTAAGGCTTGCTTTGTCATCGGACAGTTCGCATTCTTCCCCTTCGGCAGGAAGCCTTCAGTCGTGAAGCGCTCAGCGGGACCCAGGATATTGGTGCTGGCCCCCTTGGCATGATTGGCAAACCTTTAGCAGGTATCTTTAGACTGCCGGAGCTTTTTTTCGACCGCCACAAGTCGGGTGCCCTTGGACAAAGGAGCACCCGCGAAATCACATGGCCGGTTATTCGTTTTTCTTTTTTTCAGGCTTGGGATATTTGACGAAACCCTTGCCCGGCATCCAAGGCCGTGCCGGAATTGGAAAGAATTTTATTTTTCCGAATTCAGCGGTCAAGACATCCAAGGGCACATCCTGATTGCCATAGCCGTCCGTCACGCTGCCCTCCCCGCTGGCATGGCCGAGCACCCGCTTAAGATATTTGGAACTGACATCCGCACTGGTCATGGCGTCCTTCATGGTGTGGCGGAACGAATACAACACTTTTTTGGGGTTGTCGATGCCCAGAATCTGCTTTTTATAACGACCAAAAAATTTGGAAAATGCACCCGACAACTTCTCATGCCAGTCGTGGGCCAGGCTTGGAAAGAGCGAGAGATGACCTTTGTCACGCACCGAGTCCAAAAAGCGCAGCAGTCCCAAGTCGATGAGCTCTTGTGCCACCGGCACCTTCCGAATGGACTTTCCATTCTTGAGCAGGCGCCAGTGCGCTTCTTCCACTGCCTCTTCTGGCAATTTGACTTTGGGCTTCGGTTTGCTTTCCCCCTCGTCGTCAAACAGGTCATCATCAGCAGAAGGTCGGTCAATCAAATTGAAATGCCATCCAGACTGGGGGTCCTGCACCACGTCGGCCAACGCCAGGCCGGCAATTTCCTCGGTTCGGGCTCCGGTGTAGTACATCATGACGGGTATCCAGTAAGTAGCCTCCAGTGACTGCCCGTGCGAACGCAACTGCTGTTCATTAAATACGCAGGACGAAAAAATATTCGTCAGGTCTGCGTGGTCAAATGGCTGACGTTTGCTCTTGCGCTTCTTGAAGCTATTCTCCTTCAGACCCAGCGTGTCTGTTGCCGGGTTGCTTTCCAGGACCCCTTTGCCTTTGAGCACTTTGAACAGGGACTTGAGTTTGGCAAGACGCTCATTGAGCGTGACGACCCCCAGGCCCCGCTTGGCCATTTGGTCGACAAACTGGCGCATCAACTCCGGCGTGACACCGCTGGGGGCGTGAATTCCATGGGCCGCAGCCAGCCGTTTGAGCTCCAGATAGGGGGTCTGGGTGGCAATGGCGGTGGACTTGGGACGCCCGGGTACGTAGTCGCGCCAAATTGCAAAGGCTTCATCCCAGCCTATCTTCTTGGCGTCGGCCTCAACTTGTGCCGTGGCAAATTCCCTGGGGGTCGGTGCGGTGGGCGCCGCCTTGTCAGTTTGGACAACCTCACCCTTTTGGCGCTGCATTTGAAAATCCAAGGCCGAACAAACTGCGGTCAGAAAAACAGAACCCGCCCGCTTCGACTCCTCTGGGGACATCTGCACTTCCAAACCACAAAGGTGAATAAAAGAATGCATGGCCGGCAAAATCTTGTCAGGCCGGCCCATGGCCAACATGCGGCCGAGTTCGAGCCTTTGTTCGGACATTTGACTGCCCTGTGCGTCGAACTCTTCTTCCGACGCCAGTCCGCGGTGGTGTTCGTCGGTCAACAAGACCTGACGGACCCAATAATCCGCCAAGGACTTGAGCTGCTCATCCGACATTTTGTCCAGCCGCTTGACGTCCCTGTCGGCCTGTATTTTCTTGAGTGCTTCCCGATGCTGACTAAATTCAGCATCTACACGGAGGACTTCAATGGCTTTGAGTTTCTCGGCTTTGCGCCTGTCCGACGTTCCCAGGCAGGTGACGATATGCGTCTGCTTGCGCGAATAGGCTTGACGAAGGGCTGTGGGGATGCGGCAGCGGTAGTAAATACTGCCGTTAAGGCCGCGAGCATAGAGGTTGGGTGCGATTTGTTTCATGGTCCTGTATCACGTAGTTGTGTAACAGGCCGTGTAACAACGAGACTTTAAATCTGGGTGTAAGTCGTTGATTTACAAGGAAATCAACGACTTACGACACTCTTTAACCGATTGGGGTGGCTGATGGGGCTCGAACCCACGACAACAGGAATCACAATCCTGGACTCTACCAACTGAGCTACAGCCACCGTAAGCTATATATTATAGCGCGCTAGCAGTTTACTTTGAAGCAACTGCTGATAAATCTATTGAAGTCCGCACCGGACGTACAGCCATGATCTCAACTTTGAAATGTTCTTTAAGAAGATTGTAATAAGCTTGATTTTCGGCACCGATCCACCACTGGGCATATTGGGCGCGGTCCTGCTTGGCGGAGGACTCCGTGGGCGTCGGACGCGGCACAATCTTATTGATCCTGACGACAGCGTAACCTTGGGCGCCTAAATCAACACCAACAAAAACAGGCAAAGCTGAAACATCCGCCCGCAAAGCGGCACTCAAAACCTGCGGTGGAATATTTTGAGACTGATCGCGCGACACGACCAGTGCCGTCGGCATTGCCGCTGAGGCAGGTGCAGCCTTCCAGGCCACCAGCTTCTCCAAACCTTGTTTCTTGGCAAGCTCGGCAGCATGCGCAGCAACGACACGGTCACGCACAAGACTGCGCACATCCGCAAACGGGATGGTCCGCGCCGGAGTGTATTGGGTGATTCGAGCAGCCGTTAACTGGTTCGGCGCTGTTTCAATAGCTTCCGTATTTCGTTTTTTCTCAATTGAGTCAGATCCGAAAATCGCAGCCAGAAATTTTGCATTAGCCAATACACCTGTCGCGCCAGGCACAAGATTGCGGGTCAAATTGGCCGCTGACTTGATTTCCAGCTTGAGCTTCTCAGCAACTGGCTTCAGGCTATCAGACTGTTCATAAACGCCGTTCGTGAAAGCCTCGGCAGTTTCGGCAAACTTGCGTTGCGCTTGCTGCGCCTTCAGGTCCGCCTCAATACTGGCACGCAACTCTTCAAAGCTGCGCTGCTTGGGTGTTTTGACCTCAGTGAGCTTGATGATGTGGTAGCCAAAATCAGACTCAACCACTTCACTAATATCACCTTTTTTCATGGCAAACGCTGCGTCTTCAAACGGTTTGACCATCGCGCCACGCGCAAAAAAATCAAGATCCCCACCATTCACGGCGGATCCGGTATCTTGCGAGTTCTTCTTCGCAACTTCAGCAAAACTGTCAGGCGATTTACGCACTGCTTGCAATAATTCCTCAGCACGTGCTTTGGCTTTTTGACGATCGGCAGGAGAGGTATCCTTGGCCGCATTGATCAAGATGTGACTCGCACGCCGCTCCTCATTTCCACTGAGACGGAGCGCATTTTGGTCGTAATACGATTTGAGGTCAGCCTCATTGATAGAGATGCTTTTTTTGACGGACTCCAGGTCCAGCACAACGTATTCAATACTGGCCTGCTCGGGCGCCTGAAATAAAGCCTGATTGGCTTTATAAAACGCATCCAGTTCGGCTTCGGTTGGTGCGACTTTTGAAGCAAACTCGGAAGTAATGAAGCTGGCGATCTGCACTTCACGTTTTTCGAAAAATGCATTCAATGACACATCGGCGACGTTTGCCGCAGAAAAACCTGTGCTGATCACACCTGCTTCTACCTGACGGAGCGACAAATCTTGGCGCACACGGGCTTCAAAGCCTTCAGGCGTCAAGCCCTGACTGGCGGCCAATTGTCGATAGCGTTCCATGTCCAGCTTGCCATCTGGCAGACGCAGAGACGCAATGGTGGGATTCTCCTGCAGCTCGCGGGCAAGTCGTGCATCGCTGGTCGTCAGTTTGAATTTATCAGCAGCTTGAGCCATCACCCGTTCGCGCACCAGCCGTTCCAGAGTGGCATAACGCGCTTCCGGCGAATCCAGCAGTTTGGCATCCAGATTGGGCATCGAAGCACGCAAACGGTCAGCTTCCGATTTGTGTGCTGCATCCCATTCGCCCTGGGTAATTTCATGCCCACCCACCCGAGCTACAGCCAAACCATTTTCTCGAGAGCGGTTGTAGCCATCAATACCAAACAACACAAATGAAGGGATGATCAGCAGAAACATCACGAACATCATGATCTTCGTGTGCTTGCGGACAAAATCAAACATGCGCGAACTC
>Ga0209511_1004389_pt1 | contig 10272 bp, 9 predicted proteins | sample SSSSmetaG_FD_184141 | JGI IMG/M metagenome (GOLD analysis project Ga0209511, IMG submission 184141) | Glacier valley bacterial and archeal communities from Borup Fiord, Nunavut, Canada, to study Microbial Dark Matter (Phase II) - ​SSSS... | ecosystem: Environmental > Aquatic > Freshwater > Ice >... | reverse complement strand
CTCTAGCATCTTGCAGAATGGTTTTCACCGTAGTCCGCTCGTAGATGTCTACTGCCATTGCGTTGTTGTAGCTCTTGACCCCGGTGTAAAGCGTCGATGCCGTGTTTGCCGAGTCGGGATAGCTGCACTTAATATATTCAGGGTCGGCACTGCCCGGAGACGCGGGGTTCAAAGGAGTCCAAGGGTTCGATCCTCCTTTAGCAGGCTCATATCCAACAATGTTGCCACCTAGAGGATTTTCCCCAGTGCGGCAGGGTTGAGCGGCTGTGGCAGTCAAGTTGCGGGTCGGTGTGCCAGGATTGAGCGCTGGATTGAATTGGAAGCCAGCCCGAACAGGAGCCGCGCCTGTCACTCCACAGTCGATGCCCGTAGGGTTGGTCGTCGATCGGCAGACTGATGCGGTGGCATTTAAGGCGCTGTTGCCTGTTGACCCAGCGATCGTCGTTCCATACGTGGTGGCGTAGGTGTAGCCCGTCAGCTTCTGAAAGCTCAATCCCCGTCCTTTTCCAGCCGTGTAGAGCGGTGTGCCGTTTGCCACAGCCGCCGCACGAGCCATATTCCAGCCCATGCCGTCACCGATCATCAAAATGACGTTGACCCCGTTGCCCTTTTGAGCAGCCAAAGCGGAGGGTGTGGTAAGAGGAACCAGATTCAAGGAGATAATGCAGAAAAGGCACGCCATAAAAATGGATAGATGCCGAGTCATGGTCTGAAGAACGTTCATCATGGCAGATTCCTTTAGCGGTGAGCTTCGGGTTGATAGATAAGCAAAAAAAGCTGTGAACTTCGCTCTGAGTGAAGTTCAGCAATTTCAAGAGTTTTATGGAGGCAAGAAGTCTAATCAGAGATAGCCCGATCGAGCTACTGATAGTAGTTGGGTGCCCGGTGAGAGGCAGCGGTCTCTAAGGCAAACTCGTTGATCGGCGGTTGAACCTGCAACTCATTCACCACCGGAGCGCTTTGCACAGGGGCGATTTGAGGGGCGGAAAACGAGGCGATCGCCAGCATCAAGGCTCCGCAAAAGCCAACGAGAAAATAGATGCACCAGCGCAGAGGTTGAGGAAAATTGAGGATCATCATGGGTTATTCTAGGTTGAAGAACGGTCGGTCTGGGGAGTCAGATTGAGACATTTGTTGAGCCGCCGCCCTTTTGCAGCAAGCAGGGTTCCGGTGACAGCAAGCAGTCCAAGCACGACACCGGGTTCAGGAACCTTTTTGGCAACGAGTTTTGCGGTTCCTAGCTTGGCACCTGTTAAACCGAGGTCGGTTCCGGCGATCGTGGCAGCGCTGAGAGAATCGTTAAACTGCTGGGCAACTTTGACATCAAACCCAGGAACAGTGAGAATGCCCTCCGCCAACGTGGGAGCGCCTGTGGGAGTTAAATCGAATAACCGTAAGCCTGTGGTCAGCGTATCTCTGAGAAAGAAGCCTTGATCGAAGCCGATCGAGAAATCCCCAACTTCTAATGATGACGGATAGCTGAGTTTGGCTTCGTCAACCGCAAACTTAATGCCACCAGAATGCTCGATCGTGCCGCTCACCGGAGCAAATGCCTGGGTCGTCGCATCGTAGCTAAACGTAAAATCAGTGCTAGGGTTGACTGCAAACCCAAGCCCAAAGCCCGTCGCTGCGGGAACGGTGCCAAAACTGCTGTCAAACTTCAACCCCACCGATGCGAGGGCATCGAGAGCCGTCTGATCTAGCTGGAGACTGGTCGTTCCTGAGCCAACTTGATAGGTTGAAGGAGCCGCCTGAACGGGAGTCACTGCGACGATCGCAACGGTTGCTATCCCCAGTAAAGCGCTTAGAGAATGAAGACGCATAGGTAAGTTGAATAAATGACTAGAGGTTCAGAAATCTCTTACTTAGGTTAATACTCAGCTTGCTAAACTCCGTGTTGTCCCCAATACATGAGAGGTTAAGCTTTGGTTGAAGAATGGGTGTAGTTTGGGTTTTTCGAGCGATTGTTCGCTGATGATCTGAAGCGTCATCTCTTGGATCAAGAACGCTTCAGATAAGTGAGTTTTGATTTGTTCTAAAAGACAATCGCGATCGTGAGCTTCTAGCGATGCCGAAACATATAAATGGGCGTTAACTGCAGTGTGACCGGATGTAATGCTCCAGATGCGCAGATTTTTGACCTGAGCGATCGGCTCAAATGTCAGCAGTGATGTCTCGACTTCTATGGGGTCGATTGACCGGGGCGCATATTCCAGTAGAACTTCCAGGCTTTCTCTAATGAGCGGTAGAGCGCTGACGGTAGTTAAAGCCGCCACTAACAGACTCGCGGCAGCATCCATCCACATCCAATGCCAAAAATAGATCGCTAGACTTGCGGCAATCATTCCGATCGAGCTAGCCGCATCTGCCATGACGTGCAAAAAGGCGGCTCTTAGATTTAAGTCAGTTTGACTGCGCTGGTGCAGCAATCCCAAGTTTAGGCTATTGACTCCTAGCCCGACGGTTGCCCCCATCAGCATTGGCAACCCCAAAACCGTCTGCGGCGTGTGGAAACGATCGACGCTTTCCCAAATCACAAACGCGGCGATCGCCAATAGACTTAACCCATTGAGTAACGCAACCAGAATTTCGGCTCGCTGATGCCCAAAGGTCGATCGACCTTTAGCAGGGCGTTGAGCGATCCAAGCGGCGAGCAGCGTCAGTCCTAGCGCTGCAATGTCTGCACATAGATGCCCTGCGTCAGCCAGCAGTGAGAGACTATGGCTCAACGCTCCGATCGCTAGCTCAGTGGCAAAAAGGCTGCTTAACAACACGAGTGCAATGCTCACCATCTGCACTTTTTGATGTGTATTTTCTGAGTGCAGATAGCCGCAATAGCAGGGGCGTAAGACCAATGGTTTGCGGGCAGTAGGTCGATTGACGGTTAGGGTCATGCAGCGGAACTCAAGACGATAGATTGAGATAGGGAGACAACTGCCTGCCCATATCTGTGAACAGATTATCAGGTTTATCTTTAATAGGTGGGTAAGCGAACGTTAACCTTGCGTAAACAGTTTGGGGCAGCGATTGGGCAACGTTGAAAACACTGACTCCTACGATCGATTCAGAACTATACTGACAACAGATTTCCTGCACGAATCCTTCGCCCTCACCCTAGCCCTCTCCCCAAGGAGAGGGAACAAGAGGTTCTAGCTCCCTTCTCTCTGGGGAGAGGGAACAAGAGGTTCTAGCTCCCTTCTCCCTGGGGAGAAGGGTTGGCGAGGGCTTGCCCCACTTCGTGAGGAGGGCAAAAGATTCACGCAGGAGGTCTAATCATCCTTTGCGGCGTTCATCCTGTGGGTTCGACTTCAAAACCTAAACTAGCTCGAAGGCGGAGTGTTCGCTCTCGATTGCTTCTGTCTGTTTGTGCAGCCGGACTCGTCGCAGTCGTGCTGCCGTCGGAGTTTCATTGGGCGACCCGCCTTCTCTGCATTTGGGATACGGGAATGATTTGCTTTCTCGGTTTGATTTGGCAGTTGATGCTGACTGCTACACCTGACTCAATGCGCCGCTACGCTCAGCAAGAAGACTTTGGACGCTTAGTCATCTTGAGTCTAGTGACGACAGCCGCCTGTGCAAGTCTGTTTGCGATCGTCTTTCTTCTGCACGACAAAGGGGTAGAGAAGCGGCTGCTGCTGTTGCACCTAACACTCTCGATCGTCACGATCGTCGGTTCGTGGCTGTTGGTGCATACGATTTTTGCCTTCCACTACGCGCACGCCTACTACAAATCGGGAAAGTCACTGCATCAGTGTAAAGAAGATGGCTTAGATTTTCCGGGGGATGTCGAGCCAGATTACTGGGATTTTCTCTACTTTTCGTTTGTGATTGGCATGACGAGCCAAACGTCAGATGTGGAAGTGACTTCTCGTGAGATCCGACGACTGGCACTGCTGCATGGAGTGCTGGCGTTTTTCTTCAACACCACGATCGTTGCGATGACCATCAATATTATCGCAGGGTTGATTTAAATCAGGGCGAAGAACAACGTATCGGCTGATCTCCACCTGCGTACAGATCTCGGTACCCATCACCCCATCACAAGATAAATGCTCAAGTTTTGTAACTAGACTGCTCACCTTTGAAAGCGATCGCAGTTTAACCTTGGAAACCCCACACGCGTTGCTCAGTCGCTATGCCAATCGCTCAATTTGCCAAGTTGATTCCGAAGTCTAAACCCGTCTGGAGTCAGCTTTTGGTCGCTGGCTTAATGCTGATGCTCTCATCAAGCTGTGGTGGCTCTCCTAAAGCAGATGCTGAGTCTGCAAAACGACCGTCGGGCGCACAGCAAGGCAACTCCGCCGTCGATGTCGCGATCGCCCGGACTGATTCTCTTCAAAAACAGCTTGAATATACAGGAACAAGTCAGCCTGTTCGTGAAGTGTCTGTTCGCGCTCAAATTGAGGGGCGATTGCTCAACCTGAAGGTTGATGTGGGCGATCAGGTGCAGCAAGGTCAGGTTTTGGGACAACTCGATGACGCAATTCCCGTCGCTGCCGTGACCAGGGCAGAAGCCGATGTTGCCGCACAGCAGTCAGAAGTCGCCCAGGCAGAAGCAGAACTCAGCAACAACCGCACCCAGGTAGAACGCACTCGATTAGAGCTTCAGCAAGCCCGATCGGACTCATCCCGCAATCAGCAACTCTTTCGAGAAGGTGCCATCTCAGCCCAGCAAGCTGAAGCTACCCGCACCGCTGCCCGCACCGCCGAGCAAGCCCTTCGCTCAGCCCAAGCGCAAATTAGAACGCAACAGCAAGCCGTCACTGCCGCTCAAAAACGAGTCACTTCTCAGCAGGCGATCGTCAATCAAGAAGCCGAGCGGCAGTCGTATACCGTTCTCACGTCTCCGGTCACGGGTGCCGTTTTGCAGCGCATCACCGAACCGGGAAATCTAGCGCAAGCAGGCAGCGAAATTCTTAGGCTAGGAGACTTTAGCCGCGTCAAAATTGCGGTTCAAATTTCAGAACTAGAGCTAGGAAATATTCGAGTCGGACAGCCCGTACAGGTGCGTCTAGATGCCTTTCCCAATCAGAGGTTTGAAGGACAAGTGAGTCGCATCTCCCCGGCGGCTGACCCCACGGCGCGACTGGTGCCCGTTGAAGTCACTCTCCCCAACCCAGAGCGGCAGATTCGGAGTGGACTGCTGGCGCGGGTCAACTTTGCAGGAACGATCGCGAAACGAGTCGTCGTGCCCGAAGCAGCCGTTCAAACCCCTAAAGGTCAAGATAAATCAGACACCGGAACGCTTTTTGTGATCAACAGAACTGGAGATCAAGCAAAAGTGGTGGCTCGATCGGTGAAGCTCGGTCAGCGATCGGACGGCAAAGTCGAGATCCTATCAGGACTCAAGCCCGGAGAGTCATTTGTGGCTCGCGGCAATCGCACTCTCAAAGACGGTGACTCCGTTCGTCTGAGCTTTCTCTCAGAAAAGCCTCAGCAGTCGGCTCAATAGCTCCCAGTGACTCACTAGCCCTTCACCCGATAAAACGGCTCATGTCGCAAAACTCAAAACCGTCTGGTTTTAGCATTAGCAGCCTTGCAATCCGGCAACACATCGGCACGTTGATGCTGACTTTAGCCGTGATTGCGATCGGCATCTTTTTTATCCTCAATCTTCAGGTTGATTTGCTGCCTTCCATTACCTACCCTCGCATCGGCGTGCGGGTCAATGTTCCGGGCATCTCCCCCGAAGTGGCGATCGATGAAGTCACTAGACCGCTCGAAGCAGCCCTTTCAGCAACCGAAGGGGTTGTGCAGGTCTACTCTCAGACGCGAGAGGGGCAGGTGAACATCGACTTATATTTTGAGCCAGGGGGCAACATTGACCAAGCGCTGAACGATGCCACGGCTGCCTTTAACCGGGCACAGTCAAATCTGCCCGATGTCGTCGAAGCCCCGCGCCTGTTTAAAGTTGATCCATCACAGCTTCCCGTATATGAGCTGGCGATCGCGTCTCCGTCCCTAAAGGATGTTGACCTGCGGGTGTTTGCTGACGAAGAGCTATCGCGTGAACTCGGAGTGGTCCCAGGGGTTGCGTCTGTAGACATTGCAGGTGGAGTCCCTGAAGAAGTGCGAGTCGTGTTAGACCTCAACCGTCTTCAATCTCTGGGGATTGGCATCAACGAAGTTCTCACCGAGCTAGAGGAAGCGAATCAAGATGTTTCTGGAGGACGAATTCTCGGTGATCTGTCTGAGCCACTGACACGAGTTATCGGACGGTTTCGGAATGCCGATGAGATTCGCAACCTCTCTTTTAGAGTTGCAACTGCTGCGCCAGCGATCGCAGGGGCTGAATCGAGTCGCCCCGTTTCCGCTGCCCGTCGAGTCTATTTGCGCGATTTTGCTCAGGTGGTCGATGGAACCGAAGATCAACGCATTTTCGTCTTGTTAAACAAGCAGCCTGCGGTCAAAGTCAGCATTCAAAAACAGCCAGATGCAAACACGATCGCAGTCGTAGAAGCGGTGAAACGGCGCATCGAAGAGTTGAGACGAGCAGGAGCCATTCCAAACGACATGGAGTTGACATCAACTCTGGATGAGTCGGTGTTCATTCAAGAATCGCTAAACAGTGTGACAGATGCCGCGCTTTCTGGTGCTGTTCTGGCTGCGCTCGCTGTGCTGCTGTTTTTGGGGTCTCTGCGGCAAACGCTGATCATTAGTTTGACCATTCCCCTCTGCACACTGGCAGCCGCGATCGCCATGAAGCTCTGCGGATTTTCGCTCAACGTCTTTACGCTGGCGGGGCTGGCAATCAGCGTCGGGCAGGCGGTGGACACCTCAGTCGTGGTTTTAGAAAACATCAATAAGCGATCGGCTGAAGTAGGCGGATCTTCCTCTATTGACCGCAATGGGCAGACTCGCCAAGCTGCGATCGACTTAGTAGAAGAAAGCAGTCGAGAGGTAGAATCTTCGCTGGTCGCGGCAACTGGGGGCAACCTGGTATCAGTGCTGCCATTTTTGCTGATTGGCGGCTTCATCTCTCTACTCTTTAACGAATTGATTCTGACGATTTGCTTTGCAGTTGCCGCATCGCTGCTGGTTGCCGTTACGGTGGTGCCGATGCTTTCGTCTCTGTTGATTACGATTCGCTGGTCGAGTCGAATCGATCGGTTCTGGCTGTTGAGAGAATTTAATCGGCGGTTTGAGGGCGCAACTCATCAATATGCCAGAGTATTAAGACGAGTCGTAGGTCGTCGATTTCTGGTTTTGGCAGTCACCTTTGTGGTGTTTGGTGGCAGCATTCTTAGTGTTTGTGGTCATGGCAGTGCAATACAATTCGCTGGTCGATCCGCTAGTGATTATGTTGACCCTACCGCTAGCACTGGCAGGCGGCATTTGGGGGCTGTTTTTTACACAAACCGCGATCGGAGCGACGGTGATTGTCGGAGCGGTGCTGCTAGTTGGAATTGTGGTCAACAATGCCATCATTATGGTCGAGACCGCGAACCAGATTCGGGAAGAGGAGGGAGTCGATCGTCGAACTGCCATTTTGGAAGCGGCTCCCCAGCGACTTCGCCCTATTTTGATGACAACCGTTACAACTGTTCTAGGAATATTTCCCCTCGCCTTGGGTCTGGGGCAGGGCGGAGAGTTTTTACAACCGTTAGGAATCGTGGTCTTTTCAGGATTGTCGTTAGCGACTCTGTTGACGCTGTTTATTATTCCCTGTTCTTATCTACTGCTGCATGATCTATTTGGTTGGCGACGAGGCAAAAAAATAGACGCGATCGAGCCGTCTCCCACGTTAGAAAAAGATCCTTCCGACGACCCAGTTTCCCGACGAAAGTAAATAAACCCAACCTCCCGTAGAGATGTTCTACCGGAACGTCTCCGCCCCTATGCCTCCTAACCGCGATCGCGCCGAAGGGGAGCGATCGGGTTTACCGCTCTGCACCACGATGCGACGCACCTGATCGCTAATGCTTCGTTGCCATCACTTGCTAACCGCGATCGCTGCCAATATTGGTTGAGTTTATGGTCAATAATGGCAAACTGAAAAGCAGAGTTGTTGAGCAATCCTTCAAGAATCAGCAAATTGCGGTCTTTCGCATCGGAGACAGCACCGCAGTCTATGCGTTGAGCAACTACGACCCGTTTAGCAACGCCTTTGTGCGGTCACGGGGAAATGTGGGCGATCGCAATGGCGTTTCTAAAGTGGCTTCTCCGATCTACAAACAAGACTTCAGTCTGCAAACCGGGCAATGCTTTGACGACGAAACTGCGAGCGTTCCCACCTCTGCCATGAGGGGAGTAGACCTGCAAGTGCAAATCAGCGTTCACATTTCCTCCTAGCGATATATATCGCGATCGCGCCGTGACCGATAGCGTTGAGGATGGAGAGTATGGAAAAAGATTTGTGCTCAATTTCTGAACGCGGGAACGACGATGACTACCATATTGGAAAACTCTGAACTCAAATTGACGATTCGCCCTGATTTAGGTGGACGGATTGATCAATTAGTAGACCAAAAAACAGGGCGCGAGTGGCTTTGGCATCCACCCGAATATGATCCAAATCAGACGCGATCGCTCCCGGTTGGTGCCTCGTTTGACGAGCATTGGTCAGGCGGGTGGGATGAGATGTTTCCAAACGATGGGGAAGGACTGTCTCAAAATCGGCATCTGGTCGATCACGGCGAACTCTGGTCACAGGCGTGGAACGTGGTGGAGACAACGCGCACCAGCATTAAGATGGCGCGATTTTGCAAGACGGTGCCTGTGAGCGTTGAGAAGACTATTCGATTAGACGACACGCAGGCTCACATTGAGTTTCAGTTTCACAACAAATCAGACGAGACGATTCCGTTTTTATTTAAGCACCACCCCGCGATCGTCATCGAAGCCGGAGACGAGATTCTGCTGCCCGATTGTCTCATTGAGCCAGTCGCCCTAGAGTTTAGCACCCTGATCGGACGCGCTCAAAAAACTCACTTTCCCAAAGCCTTTGCAGCCGACGGGCAAGAAATTGATTTGCAGCACATTCCGCCCCGATCGGCGAAATCTCAGGAGTTCTTCTACAGTTCCGATCTGGCTAAAGGCGAGTGTGGAATTCGCAATGCTCGATCGGGCACTGCGCTAGTCATGACCTTTGATACGGCTGATTTTCCCTATGTTTGGGTGTTTCAAAGCTATGGGGGCTGGCGCGATTATTATGTGCTGGTGATGGAGCCTTGCACAACGATGCCCTACGATTTAGATGTCGCGTGCCAAAACGGGACGGCGGCTCAGTTGAAACCTAAAGAACGGCAAATTCGCACACTGACGGTTCGCATTCAGCGATAAATAGCGTTGCTTGATCTACCGCATAACGAATTTTTGGCGTTGCTGAATCTAGGTATGAACCGATAGATTCGCCCTCACCCTAGCCCTCTCCCTGAGGAGAGGGAACAAGAGGTTCTAGCTCCCTTCTCCCTGGGGAGAAGGGTTGGCGAGGGCTTGCCCCACTTTGTGAGGAGGGCTATCCAGATTCACGCGGGAGGTCTAGTGAACCGCTAGACTGAATGACACCATGTCACGAAAAACGAGAGCTTAACCTTGACAGACGTTGGAAACTTAGACGAAACCGCGATTCCCGCTTGGGGAGAATATGCCATTCTCCAGTCGCCGCAGTGGTTTAACCCGATCGCAGGCAAAGTCACTCGACACAACATCATCGGGTTGACCCCGGTGATCAGCAATAGCGTTGGTTCAAAAGTCTTGCTGCTAGACTTCAACACTGGAGAGGTGACGATCGGGCGAACCGGACGGTTTATTGTGTGTGGCTCGACCTACGTTCAGGGTGGGATCCAAGCCAGCGATGCCAACGCCACTGTTGATGTGATGGGCGCGATCGTCATTCGCATTCCTCCCAATCCGTCTGTCAACCCTGGTATTGCGACTCACGAACTGCGGCTAGGACAAAATGTGGTTGCGCTCTCGCCTGCCGGAAATCTTCAAGATTCGGGGTTTAGCTTTTCGGGCTGCACCACTCTCATGCTGCCCACTGGCACGAAAATCAGCCTGAGAGTTGGAGTCTTTGCCGACAATCTCACTAAAGGGCAGTTTCTCAAATGGCAGACGCGCACCGATTCGGCTTTCAATGGTGCCCATCTTTCGATTCACGAAATTCCGGGTGGGATGTAGGACGTTGAAACGGACTGAACCTCAAACCCTCTCTCAGTCCCTTGAGTGGACTTCGCACCGTTAGACCGTGATGTTCAACCACGGGCGGGTGAATGCCAGAAACGAGAGAGGTTTAGTTCAGGTGCAAGATCTCAGCTAACTGTTGTCACC
>Ga0209511_1004388_pt1 | contig 10275 bp, 8 predicted proteins | sample SSSSmetaG_FD_184141 | JGI IMG/M metagenome (GOLD analysis project Ga0209511, IMG submission 184141) | Glacier valley bacterial and archeal communities from Borup Fiord, Nunavut, Canada, to study Microbial Dark Matter (Phase II) - ​SSSS... | ecosystem: Environmental > Aquatic > Freshwater > Ice >... | reverse complement strand
TTTGAGGGGTTGCTTGGTTTAATACAAATATTCGCACTAATGACCGGGCTAGTTGGGCTGGTCATTTTTTTATTAAGGCTGGGGTGGCCCACTTTTCGCCACCTACCGTCGCGGGCTGCCCACCAACAGCCCCAGGTTGACCGCTACCAAAGTTGCTCGAATCCATTAGTACAGTATTTTGGAAATAAAGCGATAGAACCAAGCCTGTAAAGGCCGCCCGGAAAAAGTCCATTTGAAAAGTGTAGCCAGCACGCGGTTAAAATAATCAATGAAAGCCAGTATCCGTGCGCTGAGTTGTGCCACTGAACTAAAACTACCAGATTTGAGTAGCTTTTGGCTCAAAATACTAAACTAGATTGCAATCTGATTGAGCCAGCTACTATGCCTGGGTAGCTAAATAAAGCCTATTTGGTGGCTCTTATCTTCCAAAAAAGCTTGACGAGTTTGGCAATTAGCCAATATTCCCTGCTGGCCTTTCTCAGCTAAATCCAGCTCTTTAAGCTAACATTGCCCTTTTACAAACTCAACCAACGAGGCACTTTGAGGAATGTTGAGTTGGCCCTGCACTACCACCAGCTAGCCACTCAACTGTTTACCAAAATCGTCCGAAGATAATTTCTCCTGTTTACTTACGATTAAAGGCATTGCAAGTTTTAGGCAAAAGAATTAATTAAATTAGTTCACAGATTTGCGAAACAAAAATGAGCTAAACTAGGTCATATGCTGTGAGAAAGAAATGGAGGCTAACAAAGGTGGCAATGGAAAAACTTGAGTTTCTGGCGGTTTTAATTGGGATTTTGGCTATAATGGTAATAGCTCTGATAATCTATGCGCTGGTGGCAGGGCCGGGGATGTTGCAAAGTCTTGAGCTTAAAATTAACGGCTAACACCTAGTCAAAAGTCGAAGGTCGAAGGTCAAAAGTTCCATAGTTTCTCGACCTTCCATCCTCCGTAGATTGCCCCGGTTATCACTCAGTTTTTGGGTGATAGGCGGGGGTTTTTGATGGTAGCTCTTAATTTTGATTTCTGACTCCTGAAAAAGGCTGTAAAATTCACCGAAACCATGCCGGGACTTGTTCGTTATATAGGGTTAAAGGGCATCGTAGCCAGTCCGTTTTAGCAAGGTCGCTACTTACAACTTAGCACAATTGGAATAAAAAAATGTTTACTTTAATCAAATCTGGAAAAGTTGCGACTTCAGCTTCTTCAAAAACGGACTCTATCATTACCCCTCCAACAACCCTAACTCCCGCCCAGTTACAATATGGTCGCCGCCTGATGACGCAGGAAGGCACCCTCTGGGCCGTAATGAATGCCATTGCTGTACCCGGTGGTTTGGTCTTGACGGGTTTCGCCCTCTATATGGGGGCCGATGCTTTTGTGCTAGGGTTGGTAAGTGCCTTACCGTTGGTGGCAGCTTTACTTCAACTTTGGACACCCCAATTTCTGGTCTTACTCGGTAGCCGAAAGCGCGTAACAATTTATGCCCTGACGATTGCCCGCCTTTTATTGTTGCCTTTAACCGCCCTTGCCCTGGTAGCCTGGTTACTGCCGCAACAAAAAGGTTTGTGGCTAATATTATTCCTGGTAATATTAACCCTTTTTTCGGGGTTTACCGCCATTGGTGGTACAACCTGGCTAAGTTGGGCTGTCACGATGGTTCCTATCGAAAAACGGGCCAGTTATTTCGCCCGCCGCAGCACAATTGTGGGATTGATGGGGCTGGTAGTGACGCTGGCTGCCGGAACATTGCTGGATAATTGGAAGGAATCAACCCCAGGAGGCGAGCAGGTCCACCCAGCGGCTTATTTTGTGCTTTTGCTGATCGCTGCTATTTTCAGCCTTACTACTATTTTCTCGCTGAAAAAAACACCCGATATTGCCACCGCCCCTGCACCTGGAATACCGCGCCCAAAATTTCAGGATAGCCTGATTGCCACCTGGAAATTATTACCGCTCCGTAATTACCTGATTTTTCGGGCGGTCTGGTTGTTTGCGGTAGGGTTGGTTTTACCCTATTACACGGTCTATATGCTCCAGAATTTGCACCTGACTTTTACCGAAATCTCAATTTTACAGAATGCCGGAATGCTGGCGATGTTGATAGCCACGCCTTTCTGGGGGCAGATAGCCGACAAATATGGCAACAGTCGGGTTATTTACTGGACGAGCTGGTTCAAGGTTCTCTATATTTTGTTGTGGGCCTTGATAGTGCCGGGGCAACCTTTTTTTCCCCTGTTAGCCATACATTTGACGCTGGCAGTGGACGCAGGGTTGACCCTCAGTTCTAGCAATCTGTTGATGAACCTGATGCCCAGCCATGGCGCAGAAAATGTGGGTTACTTCAGTGTGTTTGTAGCCGCCACTAGCGTTATTAGCTCGATTGGGCCATTTATCGCGGGGATTGCGATAGGAATATTAGCCAGCACCCAGGTCAGTTTGCTAGAGATGGATTTTGGGGCGATTCAGGTAATTTTTCTGGCTTCAGGAGTTTTGCGGGGCTTGTCCATGTTTTTTTTCAGGGGCTTTGACGATAAGAAAGCAGTAGTTGTGGGTTAACACTGTTATAAAGAAGGTCAACATGGAAGAAAACGATGAACTAGATGAGGCTGAACTTGAAAATATGACCACTGAGGATCTAGATGAATACTTTTTTAATAAAAACTCTCCGCCCTTAAACCCGACACAGGAAGGGGAACAAAAAATCATCCTGTTTATCCTATTCATCCTTGTGAATATTTTTGGTTGGCAAGGCGACCAGCAGGTCGCCCCTACGGATTCATCCCCGGTTTTAGATTTTTCAAAGGGAGGAGTAGGGAGGCCATGCCCCAACGAATTTCTCTATCTCCTGCCCCCCAATCCCTAACCCCAAGTTCCTACCGTAGCCAGCCCCGCGTTTGCCATAAGTATTGCGTGCCGAGATAGCCCTGACGAATCTGACCATTGCTGGGGTCATACTCCAGGCGGGCCCGTTCAAAATATTGCACAGTATAACTCTTGCCGTCAAAGGGGCTTATTTCGTTAAACTCCTCGCTGATAGGGAAGCCATAGAGCGATAACCCACCCTTTTCCTCCCAGTAACTCTTGAAACCCAGAGCCAGACTATGGCCTGTCTCTTTGAAAAAATGGACATTGGCACTTTCGGGTTGGGCGGCTACGGCCTGAAAATATTTCTCTTTCTCCCGACCCTGGCCCAATAATCGTCCTAATGTCCCAATTTGTACCTCGTTAGGCGTACCCTTAAATTCCGGGTAATACTCTAGGCGAGCCTTCTCAAAATATTGCACCTTGCGGGGCTTGTCGTTGATGGTTTCGTCAAGTTCGCCCGTTAGCGGTTGCCCGAAACGTTCAAGGCCGCCGTTTTTATCCCACACAGTTTTAAAAAGAGCTGAGACGGTTTGCCCGGTGGTGCGGAAATAACCAACCGCTCCATTTGGCGGGGCTTTTCGGGCTGTGGCGGGAGTAACTTTGGCGGCCTCATCCCAAAAGCTGGGAATTTCCTGCCCCAATCGCCAGCCCGCATATCCCCCAAGTTTTAATTTATCTATCAAGGCAAGTTTAGCCGACCAACTCCGCTCATCTTCATACCAGACCCGCCGAGTGTCGCCGTTAGTATCGGTATATTCGGCGTAGGGGGATTTAAAATCGTCGTTAAAAAAGAAATTGCCTTTATTGGCCGAAACTAAATCAATAACCTGTTGAATCCGGCGGGAAGTCACGAATTTATTAACTGTAACATCCCACTCGTAACCATAAAACGGTACACCCAATAGTACCTTTCGCCCGCCAAACTTGGAGGCGGCGTAACGAGCCACACTTGTGACCCAATCAAGGGGCGCAATCGGGCCAGCTTTCCCACCTTGATAGCTGTAATCGTAGGTCATTACATTTACGAGGTCTACATAAGGGGCTAAATTGCCGTAATCGTAGGGGAAAGCACTTCGATTGCCGATATCGCCTTGCTTGGCGACCACCGCCATTGTCACAAGCTTATTTTTAGGGTTAAAACGAGCATAAAGCTGGCGCATAAAATCGGTTAACTTATCACGGCTGGCTTCATTTAACCCCTCAAAGTCAATATGAATACCGTCGTAGCCGTATAGAGTGGTTATCTCGTCCAACTTGGCAAGGATGCGTTCTACCGCCGAAGGGTCGCTTATGATTTTGGCAAAATCATCGTCCTGCGGTTTATTTTGAAGCATTGGCACAATTTTCACGCCCTGGCTTTTTATCAGGGCGGTGGTATTGGTTTCATCCTGCCCGCTCACCCGTCCGTCTGCCTCAATAAAAAAGTACATCGGGCTAATGTAATCCAGAGCAGTCAAAATGGTCTTGAGCGATTCTAGCGAAGCTTTGTCACCGGGGATATAATAACTCCAGCGTTGGAAAATCGGGCGCAATTGTTGAGCTTCAATTACCTGCGGGGTCGGGCTGGGCGGTAGAGTGGTAGCATTAGCGGTTGGAGAGCCAGACTGGCTGGTCTTATTATCATCACCACACGCTACTAACAACAGGCTATTTATCAGGCAAATTAACAGTAGTAAAAGTATGGTCGGTTGTCGGTTGTCGGTCATCAGTTGTTAGTTGTTAATGAATTGATTTTAGATATTCGATTTTAGATTGAGATTTTCTTAGGATTAAGGGTAAAGGGCTGACCACTAACAAACTTGCGGGTTTTACTACCCTTGTAAACCGTCACCCAACCCCGTCCACTGACTCGCCAGTAATTAGCAGCCCCAAGTATAGCGATTTTCTCGTCAAGACCAAGTATATAAGCGGTAGGCAAGAGTTCTGCCAACTTTTTCGACCACTTGCGGCCCCGGCTGGTATGATAGGGTATTACACAACAATCCGGGACGAAATTCAAACCGGGGATAATCTCGTTCTTTTCCTCGTGGTAGAGATACTGAGTGAGAGCCATTGCTCCACTGCCGGAGCCTGCCACAACTCCACCTTTCGCGAAAACTTTTTGGATAGCGGCAAGACAAGCACTATCCTGCAATACCGCCGGAATATAAGCCGGGTCACCCCCTACTAAATAAATCAGGCTGGCCTGGGCAATACGAGCGGCCTTAGCAGGGTCGTTAGCCTCGGTATGGTCAGTAATAGCCAGACCCTCGCTAATTGCCGCCCCTAACTTGGTAAACCAGACACTACCTTCCTGGGACATCTCGGTGGCGCGGCGCGCCCCACTGGCAACCGCCAACACCAATACTGAGCCAATCCCGCCTGAGTCGGCAGCTAATTCAAGGGCGTTTTGGTCGGCAACCTCGAAGCCTTTTTGAAATTCCCCGCCCCCGGCTAATAATATAGTTCCAGCCATTAAAAATTGGTTGCTCCCAGCCACTCAAAATAGAGACGGTGAATCGCCTCGTTCCCCACTACAATCCCCGGATTATAACAATTGGTAGGCTGATTATTATCGTCAGTCACAACCCCGCCCGCTTCTTCCACCAAAAGAGTACCCGCCGCCAAATCCCAGGGACTCAGGCCAAAATGAAAAAAGAGGTCAAGCCGTCCGCAAGCCACATAACTCAAAGCCAGCACCGCGCTACCCAATATCCGCATAGTGCGGACATGCGGGCGAAATAACATTGCTCGTTGAAGTTGCTGCACTGATTTGGTTTCGCTATAGCCCAGGTCAAAGCCTACCAGAGATTTTTCCAGAGTGGTTTGCTGTCCCACCCGGATGCGCTGCCCGTTAAGGTATGCGCCTGTACCGCGCTCCGCCACAAAAAGCTCGTCCCGAAAAGGGTTGTAAACCACGCCCATTACACTCTGTTTACCTTCCAACAGGCCAATCGAAACACAACTAGCGGCAAGGTCGGCGGCATAGTTAGCGGTGCCATCCAGGGGGTCAATTACCCAGGTATAGGGCGAATCATCGGCCCCCTTGAGCAAACCGCCTTCTTCCCCCAGAATATTATGCTCAGTATAACGGCTGCGGATATGCTCAATAATAAGTATCTCGGCTTTACGGTCTACTTCGGTCACAACGTCTTTTGCGCTTTTATAGTCCATCGCCGCTGGGCCGGGCGGGAACGTCTTCCGCCAGTCCAACATAAGTTGTCCAGCCTCCCGTGCTGCCACTATCGCCAAATCCTTCAACTGCTTCAACCCCCCTCAAATCTAAAATTTAAAGTCGAATATCTAAAATCAATTCACCGACAACCGACGACTGACAACCGCCTACCGACCACAGTATAGCACAAAAGTAGAGGCAAAAAGCCCGTGTAGTATTAGCTACTGACCTTATTCTGGCCCTATGGTTTACTTTCAATAAAGCCAATAAACCCTTTTTTACTACTTCAGGCTAACACTTTTAAGATTTTTAAATAAAGCAACTTCTGAGTTAAAGCGGAGGTTAGGCGGGAGGCCCTATGTCAGAACTAATGGGAGTAAAAGGTCACTTTCATCGAGTGATAAAACTGGATACCTCGATTGAGGCCGCCTGCGCCTACTTTATGGATTTTAACCATGTGTTGCCACGCCTCCCCGAAATAGACCGGGTGTTGCGTTATAAGGACGGGCGTTACCGTATGATATTTATGTCGGACGACGGGCGCGGTCACGAAATGGGGGTGGTTTTCGATATTCGTCAGGAAGTGCTAGAGAATCGCCATGTGCGGATGTTGCCTATTCCGATTTCGCGACAGGAGTTAGCCGCCAGCCCCTTAACCACCAACGTCCCACTTTTCCCCGGCACTTTTAACGGCGAAACTACCTTTATCCAGCGCGAAAATCACTGTGAGGTAGTTTATAAGGCAACTCTCAACATCGAAATCGAAGTGCCACGCTTCCTTAACTTCATTCCACGTGGTATGCTCCAAAAAATGGGTGATGGTATGATGAATTTCAAGCTAAACGCGGTAGGAGAAGGATTAGGCCGCAATACTCCTACTGATTTCAAGCAATGGTATAAGACCAACGAAGAAAAATTGGCGGGAATTTTGAACGAAACCCGCCAAAAAGTTGGAGTAGCAGTAGGTGGTAATGACAGAAATTCGGTCAGTCATGGAGTAAATATCTTGAAAACAGAGCGTTCGGGCATCGAATTTAATTAGCTTAACCAATTCTCTCTCTATTTTTCTCGATAGTTGTATAGTAAATGGTCAGTCTGTGTTGAACTCTTGCGCTAGTTTGGTTATTATCAGGTAATAACAACGCGTAAAGGAAATGTAGCATTAGCAGCACTATCTCGAAGTTTTTTTGCGCCGATAGGTTAGAGTAATAAAACGAAGTAGATAGGCTAAATGTTTGGCTAAGGAGCTGCTAGAGTGAGAGAACCTAAGACTGACTCAAAATATATGACAACAACCTCTGAACCACCTTATACTGATACCGAACTGTTTATAAACCTTGATTGCTTTGATGATGAAGCTTTGGAGGCAGCCTACGAAGCTTGTCGCCAGATAACCAAAGTAGGCTCAAAAGGTTTTTATTTTAGTACCCTTTTTCTGCCCTACGAGAAACGGCGGGCAATCTGGGCGGTTTATACCTTCTGCCGCTATACCGACGACCTGGTGGACAAAGCCCCCAACATGACCGAGCGACAGCTTTCCGAAGAACTTGATAACTGGGAAAGTGAACTCCACAAAACCTACGAGAAAACCACTCCACCCAGCTTGTCCCATATGTTGGCTTGGAAACACGCTACATCTACTTTCAAAATCCCTAAACATCCGCCCCTAGAGCTAATCGAGGGGGTGCGGATGGATTTGGGCAAAAACCGCTATGATAATTTTGATGAACTCCGCCTTTATTGTTACCGGGTTGCCAGCACTGTTGGGCTAATGGCTTCCCACGTAATCGGTTTTAGCCAGCCCTGTGCCCTGGATTACGCCGTTGAACTAGGGGTGGCGATGCAATTAACCAATATTTTGCGGGATGTGGGCGAGGATGCCCGCAGTGGCAGGATTTATATTCCGTTGGACGAAATGGCTCAATTTGGTTATACCGAAGAAGAATTACTGCGGGGCGAAGTAAATGAGCGATTCGTGCGGCTGATGCAGTTCCAGATTGACCGTGCCCGCCAGCTCTACCAGCAAGCCGTTCCCGGCATTGAGTATCTGGATAAAGATAGCCGTCTGTCAATTTCGGTAGCGGCCCATCTTTACAGCCGAATCCTGAGCGTTATTGAGCGCAACGATTATGATGTGTTTAATCGTCGGGCTTTTGTACCGTTCCGCGAAAAGCTCTCGGCTCTGGCAAAGGTCTGGTATAAACGCAAATTCGGTGCAAAAACTACCCCGAATTAGCCCCACCACAAAATAATTTTGGCCTAACCCCTTTCCCTGGTGCATTTCCAACAAACCTGTGTTGTATCGGACAAACCCTCACCCTACCCTCTCCCTTTGAAAGGGAGAGGACGTATAACTCTCCTTTTGAACAAAACCTCCTCTGGTTTTGCACTTGGGAGCAACACCCGCCTTGCACAATAACCCCTTTGCAAATATACTAAATAAAACCACCAAAGAATACCAGTAGGAACCAACCTCCTACAACGTTCTGAAGGAAGAATATTATTATGAAAACCCGCTATATTGTGCTTGGGGCGAGCGGCCTGATTTTCGCTCTAGCTGTGCTTATTATATTTGTTACGGTTCCTTCCAAAGAAAATATTTCGGCTATTGCAGAACCCACCTTAACCCCCACCGAGAAACTTTTGGGTGAAAACCTCGAAGGTCAGGTTTTATTCTCGCGGGGGGGAATGTTATGGGCCTGGCGGGGGAATAATGCCACCCGCATGGCTATTGAGCCCGGCAAGTCAGTTGTAGCTAACAACCAGGTGAGTTTGCTTGAACCTACCCTCGCGCCTGCCGCCAACGCCATTGCTTATATTCGGCGGGACGAAAGTTTCTCCGACCTGTGGTTGGTCAACGCCGATGGCAGTAACCCCCACTCGTTAACCAGCAATCGGGGCCCCGGCATACCCCGCAGTCAGGGTTTTGCCGATGGTAGCCTGTGGGCCTATAGTCCCGCCTGGTCGCCCGATGGCAATAATCTGGCCTTTTTGTGGGACAAAGGCACTGACGACCTGACCCTATGGGTAACTCCCGCCAAAGCCTTTAACCCCCGCAAGATTGCCACCATTGGGACGGGACAAGGTGGGATGGCTCGCCCGGTCTGGTCGCCCGATGGCACTAGAATCCTGTTTACGGGCTACGAGAATTTCAAGCCCCAAATCTGGCGGGTCAATCTCCAGTCCGGCCAGATTATTCGCCTGACCAACACGCCGGACGGAGCTTACGACGCGGCCTATTCGCCTGATGGGAAATATATTGCCTATATCCAGCGCAAGGGTAGTAACGCCGAACTATGGCTTATGACCAGCGATGGCGATAACCCAATTCTGGTTTCCAACTTGACCAGTCGTAGCCCAGTCTGGAATCCAGCGAGTGACAAAATAGCCTTTTTAGTCCTCAAAGAGCAGAGTTTTGACCTTTTTACGGTTAATATGCTTAACGGCGTTCCCAGCGAACTGAAACAAATCAGCAAAAAAGGCAATCTGGATGGCGGGGGTGGCTTGAGTTGGGGCAGATAAAATTATTAAGGGATATGTATGGCAAAAGTGATTGATGCAGTCGAAATTCCGCCGCCCAGCCGTAAAAGTTTAAATCCGATTCAACGGGTATTGGGGCTGCCGCTTTTTTACAAAGTGCTGATTGCCAACTCTTTTATTGTGGGTATCGGGGCTTTTGTTGGCACATGGCTGACTATTACGGTGGCGGGGGGTGGCGGCGAATTTACCCTGGCTCTGGCCTTGCTCTTTACTTTGGTGGGGCTGGTGCTCAGCGCGATGGTCAACTATGCGGTTTTGCGAGCAGCCTTCCGACCTTTATCCGAGTTGCAAGAGGTGGCGGCAGCCGTGCGGAATGGCGACCTGATAGCCCGCGCCCAACCCAACACCTTCAACGACCCCCAACTTGAAGCTCTTGCCAGCACCTTTAATACCATGCTTGATAATCTGGAGGAGCGCAATCGCCAGATTCGGGCTGTCACCAATCAGGTTATTCGGGCGCAGGAAGATGAAAGGCGGCGGATTGCCCGCGAACTACACGACGAGACCGCCCAATCCCTCACCGCCGTTTTATTACGCTTGAAACTGCTGGAAAAGGCTAACACAGTGGAGGAGTGGCGGAACGGCTTGACCGAAATGCGCTCAATTTTGGGTCAGACGATGGACGAAGTGCGCGAGTTAAGCCGTAGTCTCCGCCCCAGCCTGTTGGACGACCAGGGTTTAGTGCCAGCTCTGGAAAATTATATCAACAGTTT
>Ga0209511_1004382_pt1 | contig 10283 bp, 6 predicted proteins | sample SSSSmetaG_FD_184141 | JGI IMG/M metagenome (GOLD analysis project Ga0209511, IMG submission 184141) | Glacier valley bacterial and archeal communities from Borup Fiord, Nunavut, Canada, to study Microbial Dark Matter (Phase II) - ​SSSS... | ecosystem: Environmental > Aquatic > Freshwater > Ice >... | reverse complement strand
AAACCCCGCCGCCAACCTTTGTGTCCGATACCGCCCGGCACGTCGCCGTCGTTGCCCCGGCCCCGGAGCCGACCGATGCCGTGACGCGCCGCACGGGCCTGCGCATCGGGGCGGCCATTGTTGTTCTCACGCTCACCACGCTGCTGTTGTATAATGTCCGTTCGCGCTGAACTGCTGGCTTTGCTGGCGCTGGTTGCCTTGCTCGAAAGCTGCGCCGCCGTGGCCCCGCCCCTGGGCGGCCCGCGCGACCGCACCCCGCCGCGCCGCGTGGGCAGCTCGCCCGACAGCGCGGCCCGCAACGTGAAGCAGCAGTTCGTCAGCCTCACGTTTTCGGAGCCGGTCATCACCAAAGACCTGAGCAAAAACCTGCTCATCACCCCGCAGCTGCCCCCCGACAACCCCTACAAGCTGCGCGAAGACCGCAACACCGTCACCCTGCGCTTCGACAAGCCGCTGGACGCCAACACCACCTACAGTTTCAATTTTCGGGAAGGCATCGTGGACATCACCGAAGCGCTGCCGGCCAAAAACGCCGCGCTCAGCTTCAGCACCGGGGCCGTGCTCGACTCGGGCCGGGTGAGCGGCACCGTGGTCGACGTGCTCACGGCCCGGCCCATTGCCGACGCCAGCGTGGGCCTCTACCGCGAGACCGACACGGCCGGCGTACGCCGGGGCCGCCCGTACTACACGGTGCTCACCGACAAGGACGGCAAGTTCAAGCTCGGGTTTTTGAAAGACGGCACGTACAAGATTTACGCCGTGGCCGATAAAAACAACAACGGCCGGTTCGACGACGGCGAAAGAATTGCTTACCTGCCCGCGCCCATTGCCATTGCCGGCGGCTCGGGGGCTCCGGTGGCGCTGGTGCTCACCCAGCCCGACCGGCGGCCGCCGCTGCTCACCACCCGCGCGCTCAGCCCCACGCAGCTGCGCTTTAGTTTCAGCGAAGGCCTGCGCACGGCCGTTTTAGCCCCGCTGGGCACGGCCCAAGCCCCGGCCGCGGTGGCCGAAGCCGTGCAGCTGGCCGACCGCGGCCGCAACGTGGTCGTGTTCAAAACGCCGGCCATGGCCGATGGCCGCTACCTGCTCACCGCCACCGACAGCACCGGCAACGTGGGCCGCGACACCCTGCAGCTCAAGTTTCCGGTGCCGCCCACCACGGCCAAAAAGCCGGCGGTCCTGCCCCAGTACGCGGTGGAAGGCGCCCCGCGCAGCGTGTACCGCGAAGGCCAGGTGAAGTTCCGCTTTGCCGTGCCCGTGCGCGTGGCCGCGGGCCAGCCCTTCGGCACCCTCGTCGAGGACTCGACCCGCCGGCGCCCCTTGCGCCTGCCCGCCGACGGCGCCCTCGACGCCGACCGCACCCTGCTCACCGTGCGCTTCGACACCAAAGCCAAAGCCCGGCTCGACGTGGTGCTCGACAGCGCGGCCATCACCGCCATCACGGGCCAGCCGCTGCGCTTGCGCCCGTTGCGCCTGGGCGTCAGCGAGCAGGACGTGTCCACCAGCCTGTCGGGCAGCATCACGACCAAGGAGCAGCATTTCGAGCTGCAGTTGCTCGACGACAAGCTGCAGGTCGTGGCCAGCCTCGCTTCGCCTAAAGGCAAGTACCTGTTTGCCGACATGCCGCCCGGCACCTACTACCTGCGGGTGCTGGTTGACGCCGACGGCGACGGCCACTGGCGCGGCGGCGACCCCGACTTGCTGCTCCCGCCCGAGCCGGTGTACCTCGACCCCGAGCCCCAGCCCGTCCGGGCCGGATTCGACGTCCTGGAGCCCCTCAAATTTTAACGCCGCCTCCAGGCTAACCAGAGAAAGCCGCCCTGATAAACGGAGCGACTTTTTTGTCTGGCTTGGGTCCCCACGCCACGGTGCAGCCCGGCTTCGTGGATAACTATCCCGTCATTCCAGTTACTGACGACCTTTTCTTGCACTAATCCACGGGTTTTCCACGGGTTTTTCCACACTAATTTTGCGCGAGCCCCGGTTTCGGGGATAACCTGGGGGAAACATGAAAGCGGGACGGGGATAAATGGGGCAGAAGTTTTTTTGGCGGTTCCCCCTTCCGCACAGGGCCGAACGGGCGGGGAAAACCGTGGATAACTTCTGTCCCTCAGCAGCCCTTCCCCCACGCCCATTTGGCGGGGGATAATGAAAATGTGGACAGCTGCTGCACGTGTTGAAAAAGTAATTAAATACTTGTTTATCAATAGTATATTTTCCACAATAGCGGTGGATAGAACGGGGATAACGCTGGGCTTACCCCCACGTTATCCCCGCTGGGGATAACCTTCCATACTTGTCCACTTATCAACTGACCTAATGAGTGGAAATAAAGAGGGATTTTTAAAAAATAATTTAACAAAAATTTAAGATTGGGGAAAACGCGTCTGAAGCGTTTGCTCCCGGTTCATGGATTTGGAACGCGAACCAAGCGTTTTCATCGCGCGCGCCGTTTTCGTTGCGTGCCGCGCTTTGTCGCCCGCCTGTTTTGCTTCGCCCCCTTGCAAGAGCATTCCCGATTTTTGGCCAGCGGCCGTACAGTTGCCAACCAATTTCTCTGCCGACATGCCGTTCGACTACACCCTCGATCACCACCGCGTCAACTTCCGCCAGCATCCCGAGCTGTACCGCGTGGGCCGCGGCGAGCAGGGCGTGCTGCTGGTGCAGCCCTACAAGGGCGAAATCCTGCCCCACTGGCGCTTCAAAGACGCGGCGGCGGCCACCGAGTCGTCGGCCACCATTTACGGCCTGTTTGAGGCATATTTGAAGGCCCACGACTTTATGGGGGCCGACATGGCCCGCAAATTCATCCAGATGGGCTTCACCCGGGCCCGGCGCTACGCCAACCACCGCGGCGGTAAGAAATACGATGGCCCCGTGCCCGACGATAAAAAAGGCCAAAGCGGCGCCCATGGCCGCGCCGAACTGCCCCGCACCACCCACCCCGACCCGGACAAGGTGGAAGCCGCCGTTATTTTCAAGCGCGTCTGGGACGCGGCCAAGGTGCACCCCGAGTACGTGCGGCAGAAGGAGGCTTTCATCGAGAAATACGGGAAGTAGCGCACCAATTGTCGTCCCGAGCGGAGCGAAGGACCTAACCACGCCGCATTGAGTGGTTTGCACGTGGCAAGGTCTTTCGCTCCGCTCGGGATGACAGAACGCATATCTAACACCACCCTCCCTGCCTACCTTTGCCCACTACCTTTCATCCCAACCCCATGAGCACCCCCCAACCCTCCAGCATCGAGGAAAACGAAATTATTCTGGGCACCGGCATGGGCCCGTTGCGCTTCGGGGCCACCATGGACGAGGTGCGCACCCTGGTGGGCGAGCCCGAGGAAATTGAAGAGTCGGACGAGGACGACGACTTCGAGCACCAGGCCTGGAACTACCACGAGGAAGACTACCTGCTCTCGCTCTACTTCGACCGCGAAGACGACTTCCGCCTGAGCTGCATCGAAACCGACAACCCCAACATGCGCCTCTTCGGCGAGGCCATTCACGGCCAGGGCGTGGAGCAAGTGAAGGCCCTGATGCAGCGCCACAACCAAGCTGCCCCCGAACTCGAAACCATGGAGGAAGGCGCGATTCGCCTCTCCTACGAGCAGTCGATGATTGATTTATACTTCGAAGAAGGCGGGTTGCAGTTCGTCAACTTCGGCGTTTTCATCAACGATCAAATGGAGGTGCAGTGGCCCAAGTAGGCCGGGCTTATCCACATTATCGGCGCTTTTAGCTGTGGATAAGTGGATAAGTCACTGAAAACAGGGGCATTGTTTCGGTTATCGGCGGCAATCTTTTCAACGGGCCGGCGTGCGCCGGTGGTACCCACATAAAAAAGGCGGCTCCGAAAGGAGCCGTCTTTTTTGTGCTTTAAGCGGTCGAGCTTAGCGGTGACTTAGCCTATCATGGCGCGAAAAAGCAGAAACAGGCTGCCGGCCAGCACCATGGTCACGGGCAGGGTGAGCAGCCAGGCCAGGGCGATGTTGCGCACCATTTGGGGGTTGATGTTTTTGACGCCGCGGCTGGCCACCATGCTGCCCGCGATGGACGAGGTGAGCACGTGGGTGGTGGAGCTGGGCAGGCCCACGGCGGTGCTGGCCCCAATCATGAGGGCCGCCACCAACTCGGAGCTGCCGCCCTGGGCGTAGGTGAGGTGCTCCTTGCCGATGCGCTCGCCGATGGTTTTCACGATGCGCTCCCAGCCTATCATCGTGCCGCAGGCCAAGGACAGGGCCACCATCAGCGACACCTGCCAGGGGGCGTAGTCGGTGAAGGTGCGCATCGAGGCAATGGACTTGTCGTAGATGGTGCGGTCTTCGGTGCTGAGGCTGATTTTCTCCGAGCCAAGCAGCTTTTTGGCTCGGTTGGTGAGCATGAGGATGTCGCGGCGAATTTCGAAGCGGGCCGTGGTGGGCAGGTCCGCCACGCGGGTTTTGCCGGCGAACACGCGGTCGAGGTCGTCGGTCTGGGTTTTCACTTCGGCCAGCGTTTTCTGGTCGGCCGGGCTCAGCTCGTCGCGGTTCACGCGGCTGATGACGTACTCGACCTTGCCGAGCGAGTCGCGCAAATCGAGGGGGTTCTTGTGCTGGTCGAGGGCGAAGTAGTTGGGCACGATGCCGATGAGGATGAGCATAATCAGGCCGATGCCCTTTTGCCCGTCGTTGGACCCGTGAAAAAAGCTCACCAGCGTGCAGGTGGTGATGAGCAGCAGCCGAATCCAGAGGGGCGGGGGCTTGCGTTTGTGCGGCTCCTTGAAGATGGCCTTGCTCGGCACGAAGCGCTTGAGCAGAAACATGGCCCCGATGGTGAGCGAAAAGCCCAGCAGCGGCCCCACCAGCAGGGCAATGCCGGCTTCGGTGGCCTTGCTCCAGTTCACGGCCGCGCCTTGGGAGCCGGGCAGCAACGAAAACGCAATGCCCACGCCCAGAATGGACCCGATGAGGGCGTGCGAGCTCGACGCCGGAATGCCGTAGTACCAAGTGCCGATGTTCCAGATGATGGCCGCGATGATGAGGGCGCCCACCATGGCGATGCCGTGGTACACGTTCTGGTCCACGAGGCTCTCGACGGGCAGCAGGTAGATGATGCCCATGGCCACGGCCGTGCCGCCGGCAATCACGCCGATGAAGTTCCAGAACGCCGACCACACCACCGCCACCCAGGGCCGCAGCGTGTTGGTGTAGATGACCGTGGCCACGGCATTGGCCGTGTCGTGAAAGCCATTGACGAACTCGAACGCGCAGGCGGCCAGCAGGCACACCGCCAGCAGCAATAGCACGTGGGGCTCTAAACCAAACATAAACAGCGGATTGGTGGGAATATAGGTTGAATCATGCGCCAAAGGTAGGGTGGCCGTCCGCCCCCGCTACGTTACCGAATTGTGACGCAACGGCCTTTTGATGAAGAGCGGATGAGCTGCGGCCTTCTACGCACAGGTTTCGGCTTCCGCCGTACCGGCCTACTTTTGCGGGCATGAACCCAGCACCCGAAACTATCCAGCTCAAGGACATTGTGGCCCACGCCAAGGAATACGGCTTCGTGTTTCAGTCCTCCGAAATCTACGACGGCCTGGCCGCCGTGTACGACTACGGCCCCAACGGCGTGGAGCTGAAAAACAACCTCAAGCGCCTGTGGTGGGAGGCCATGACCCAGTTGCACGCCGACGTGGTGGGCCTCGACGCCGCCATTTTCATGGCTCCCCAAACCTGGAAAGCCAGCGGCCACATCGACGGCTTCAACGACCCGCTCATCGACAACCTCGACAGCCAGAAGCGCTACCGCGCCGACGTACTGCTGGAGGAACGAGCCGCCGAGTACGAGTGCGCCGGCGACCCCGCCCGCGGCGCCGCCCTCACCGCCGAGATGGGCCGCCGGCTCACGGCCAACGACCTGGCCGGCGTGCGCCAGCTCATCCTCGACGAAAAAATCAAGTGCCCCGTGTCCGGCACTGCGAACTGGACCGAGGTGCGCCAGTTCAACCTGATGTTCTCGACCCAGGGCTCCTCGGTAGATGCCGACGCGCCGCCCGTGTACCTGCGCCCCGAAACGGCCCAGGGCATTTTCGTGAACTTCCTGAACGTGCAGAAATCGGCCCGTATGAAGGTGCCCTTCGGCATTGCCCAGATTGGGAAGGCGTTTCGGAATGAGATTGTGGCCCGCCAATTTATCTTCCGGATGCGGGAGTTTGAGCAGATGGAGATGCAGTTTTTCGTGCGCCCCGGCACCGAAGGCGAGTGGTACGACACCTGGAAGGCCGCCCGCCGCCGCTTCCACGAGGCCATCGGCCTGCCGGCGGCCAAGCTGCGCTTCCACGACCACGACAAGCTGGCCCACTACGCCAAGGCGGCCGTGGACATCGAGTACGAATTCCCCTTCGGCTTCAAGGAAATCGAGGGCATTCACTCGCGCTCCGACTTCGACCTGACCCAGCACCAAACCCTGAGCCGCAAAAAGCAGCAGTACTTCGACGCCGACCTCGACCCGGCCACCGGCAAGGCCTACGGCAACTACGTGCCCTTCGTGGTCGAAACCTCGGTGGGCGCCGACCGTCTGTTCCTGGCCACGCTCTGCCAGGCCTACGCCGAGGAAACCATCACCGAAGGCGAGGGCGAAGCCCAGCAAACCAAAACCCGCACCGTGCTGCGCCTGCCCCCGGCCCTGGCGCCGGTGAAAGCCGCCATCTTCCCGCTGGTCCGCAAAGACGGGATGCCCGAGAAAGCCCAGGAAATCTTCGACGCGCTGAAGTACGACTTTCGCCTCGTGCTGGAGGAGCGCGACGCCATCGGCAAGCGCTACACCCGCCAGGACCTCATCGGCACGCCCTTCTGCATCGTGGTCGACGGCCAGACGCTGGAAGACGACACCGTGACCGTGCGCCACCGCGACTCGCGCGCGCAGACGCGGATGCCCATTGCCGACTTGCGCGCCTACATCGGTGAGGCGGTGAGCTTCCGGCGGATTTTCGAGCAGCTGTAGCGGCGCGGCAACGGCCTGGCTTCGTTCAAAAAAATACAGGAGGCGGGGGCGCACGCCACGAGCCCTCAAAATAAAATACAGAAGGCTTGTGGCGTGCGCCCCGCCCCCAAAATAAAATACAGAGGGCTTGTGGCGTGCGCCCCCGCTCCCAAAGGGAAACACAGAAGGCCGGTGGCGTGACCCTCGCTGCTCAAAGTAAAATACAGGGGGCCGAAGCAGTGCGCCCCGGCCCTCTGTATTTTTTGGATGGCCGCCATTTTTCCCAGTGGCCCACCGACGGCCGGAGCCGGACGTAGCTTTGCCTTTTTGCAGGGTTTTATGTGGGCCACCATTGCGCTGTTCATTATTCGGTTTCGCCGTTCGCTGATTGCGGTGCTGGCCGTTGTCACCGTGTTCATGGCCTGGAATGCCAAGGACGTGGAAATGACCTACGACTTTGCCCAGGTGGTGAGCCCGCAGGACCCGGACATGGTTTATTTCCAGCAGTTCAAGCGCACCTTCGGCGAGGACGCCAACATCCTGGCCCTGGGCCTGCAGGACAGCGCCGTGTACCGCCTGGGCAACTTCAACGAGTTGCGGGCCCTCACCGATACCCTGGCCAAAGTGGAAGGCGTGAGCGGTGTGCTCAGCGTGACTAAGGCCCTGGCCCTGCAGCGCGACACGGCCACCAACCGATACAAAACCGTCCCCATTTTCCGCACCTTCCCCCGCACCCAGCACGAGCTCGACAGCCTGATGCGCGTCGTGAATCGGGTGGAGTTTTACAAGGGTCAGCTCATCAGCCCGCGCACCGGGGCCACGCTGCTGGCCCTCACCATGAACCCTAAGTACCTGAACTCGTCGAAGCGGCAGGGGGTGATGAAGCAGATTCTGGGCCTTGCCAAGGCGTTTGAGCGGAAGACCGGCATCCGGCTGCACTACGCCGGCCTGCCCTACGTGCGCTACACGATGACGAGCAAGGTGGGCTCGGAAATGACGTTTTTCACCATCCTGGCCCTGCTGGTCACGGGCATCACGCTGCTGGCGTTTTTCCGGACGTGGGCGGCGGTGGTGTTTCCGCTGCTGGTGGTGGGCGTCACGGCCGTCTGGGCCATCGGCTCCATCGTGCTGCTGGGCTACAAAATCAACCTGCTCACCGGCCTCATTCCGAGCCTGATTATCGTCATCGGCATCCCCAACTGCACCTACCTGCTCTCTCGCTACCACTACGACTACCGTAAATCGGGCAACCAGATGCTGGCCATGACGCGGGTGATTCGCAAAATCGGCCTCGTCACGCTCATGAACAACACGACCACGGCCATCGGCTTCTTCGTGTTTTGCTTCACCGACATTGCCATCCTGTTCCAGTTTGGGCTGGTGGCCACCATCAACATTTTCGTGGCCTTCGTCATCAGTTTTTTGCTGATTCCGGCCGTGTTTACCTACCTGCCGCCCCCCACGCCCAAGCAGCTCGAGCACCTCGACGCCGCGCCGCTTACCAAGCTGCTCGAATTTTTCGACCACCTGGTGATGAACCGCCGGCCCACGGTGTACGTGCTAGCACTGGTGCTGGTGCTGGGCGCGGCCTTCGGCATCCGGCGCATCGAGTCGGTGTCGTTCATGGTGGATGATTTGCCCAAAAACAGCTCGGTAAACTCCGATTTGAGCTTTTTCGAGCGCCATTTCAACGGCGTGATGCCGCTGGAATTTGTGGTGGACACCCATAAGAAGCGCGGCCTGTTCAAGCTGGCCAACCTTGAAAAAATCAATCAGTTCGAGAATTTCCTGCGCACCCAGCCCGATGTTACGTCGCCGCTCAGCATTGTCACGTTTCTGAAATCCACCACCCAGGCCTACTACAACGGCGACCCGAAGTTCTTCCGCCTGCCGGATAGTTCGGAAAAGAATTTCATCCTCAGCGGCCTGGCCAATTCCAAGGGCGCCGGCGCGGGCCTCAACAGCAAGCTTCTGCGCTCGTTCGTGGACAGCACCGGCCAGCGCGCGCGCATCAGCCTCAAGATTGCCGACATCGGCTCGCGCAACCTCGACACGCTGATGAACAACAAAATCCTGCCCGAGATGCACCGCATTTTCAACGGCACGGGGCTGGACGTGCGGCCCACCGGCACCACCATCCTATTCACCAAGGGCAACGAATACATCATCCACACCCTGCGCGACAGCCTGTTTCTGGCCTTTGGGCTGGTGGGGCTGGTGGTGCTGATATTGTTCCGCTCGGCCCGCGCGGTGCTGTTTGCCCTTATTCCGAACGCCGTGACGCTGTTGCTCACGGCCGGCATCATGGGCTATTTCAACATCCCGCTCAAGCCCGGCACGGCGCTCATCTTCGTCATCGCCCTGGGCATCGACGGCGACAATTCCATCCATCTGCTGGCCAAGTTTCGGCAGGAAATGGTGCTCAACGGCAACCGCGTGCGCGAAGCCGTGTCGGTCACGCTGAGCGAAGCCGGCACGAGCATGATTTACACCAGCATCGTGCTGTTTGTGGGCTTCAGCATTTTTGCCTTCAGCGAGTTTGGCGGCACCAAGGCGCTGGGCCTGCTCATGTCGGCTTCGCTGCTGATTACGAATTTTTCCAACCTGATTTTGTTGCCTTGCCTGCTGGTCACCTTCGAGCACGGCAAAGACAACCTAATCAGCAACAAAGCCCTGGTGCGGCACTACGACGAGTCGTACCACGAAGAGGACGACGACTTGGAGCTGAATCTGGATAAGATGACCGTCAAAGGCAAATAGCCCGGTACTGTCATGTTGAGCGCAGCGAAACATCTTTTCACCGCTACGCTCGGTTGAGAGTAGTAATTGGAATGTCCTCGGGCGCGATAAGGTCCTTCGCTACGCTCAGGATGACAAACAACAACAATGAAATACCCCGAATACAAGCAGCCGCTCAACTACGGCCAGCTCGGCGAGGACATCCTCGCCTGGTGGAAGGAGCACGGCATCTTTGAAAAGAGCGTGAGCAGCCGCGAAGGCCAGCCCACGTTCGTGTTCTACGAAGGCCCGCCTTCCGCCAACGGCGCGCCCGGCATCCACCACGTCATGGCGCGCACGGTGAAGGACATCTTCTGCCGCTACCAAACGCTGCTGGGCAAGCAGGTGCCCCGCAAGGGCGGCTGGGACACCCACGGCCTGCCCATCGAGCTGCAGGTGGAAAAGGAGCTGGGCATCACGAAGGAGGACATCGGCAAGAAAATCAGCATCGCGGAGTACAACCAGCGCTGCAAGGAAACCGTCATGCGCTTCAAGGCGCAGTGGGACGACCTGACCGAGAAAATGGGCTACTGGGTCGACCTCGATGA